>Ga0137437_1000681_pt1 | contig 11065 bp, 11 predicted proteins | sample EasRivERMGT138_2_FD_102332 | JGI IMG/M metagenome (GOLD analysis project Ga0137437, IMG submission 102332) | Soil microbial communities from meander-bound floodplain in the East River, Colorado, USA - East River MetaG ERMGT138_2 | ecosystem: Environmental > Terrestrial > Soil > Floodplain ...
CGGTGCAGAACGCTATGACGATGCGCAGTGACACGCTGACGGCTTATATCGATCCGGAAACTAAACAAATGAATCAGATCATCGCCGAAGGAAAGGTTAACGCCACCCAGGGCGATCGTGTCGCGACTGGTGAAAAGGCGGTGTTCGACGACAAAGCGAAAACCGTCACGCTGACTGGCAGCCCGGTGATGCGACAAGGTAACAATCAGGTATCCGGGGTCAAGGTGATTTACTTTACCGAGGCGGATCGGTCGATCGTCGAAGGGGACAAAAACACCAGAGTCATGGCGACGATATTTCCCGACGAGTTGAAAGGCCAGGATTCGACCGGGGGCGCTAAGCCAAAATGAGTGTCCTCAAGGCGGTGTCGGTGGCAAAGGCCTATGGCGGCAAGCGTGTGGTTGACGGTGTTAGCTTGGAAGTTAAAGGCGGCGAGGTCGTTGGATTGCTCGGTCCCAATGGAGCTGGCAAGACAACCACTTTTCACATGATGGTAGGTTTGGTCCAACCGGATGAAGGCCAGGTTATGCTCAATGACGACGAACTGACCGGCTTGCCGATTTACCAGCGAGCCCGTTCGGGAATAAGTTATCTACCCCAAGAGTCGTCAGTGTTTCGCCGGCTTACGGTGGCCGACAATTTGCTTGCGATCCTGCAGACCCTCGACTTAAGCGGCAGCGAACAGCAAGAACGTTGTGATGCACTCATGAACATGCTTGGAGTCAGCCACCTCGCGACTCACAAAGCCTATACCCTTTCCGGCGGTGAACGGCGCCGGATAGAAATCGCCCGGGCATTGGTGCTCTCGCCGTTTTTTCTTTTACTCGACGAGCCGTTTACTGGTATTGACCCGATTGCCGTGGTGGAAATTCAAAAAATTATCCGGCGACTGATCACCAGCGGTATCGGCATTCTCATCACCGACCATAACGTAAGGGAGACTTTGGGTATCTGCGACCGGGCCTATATCGTCAATGCCGGAACAATTCTCGAAGAAGGCACACCGGAAACCATCGCGGCGAGTGCCAATGCGCGCAAATTCTACTTAGGCGAAGGCTTCAGGTTTTAACTATGGCGTTCGAGATTCGACAAGTTCAAAAACTGGTTCAACAGCTGGTGATGACGCCGCAATTGCAGCAGGCGATTAAATTATTACAGCTGTCCCGAATCGAGTTGGAAGAGCTGGTGGTCAAAGAGCTACAGGAAAATCCCGCGCTCGAAGAAGGCCCGACCGAAGACGCCGATAACAGCGAGCAACCGCGCGGCGAAGCGCAGAGTACCATGACCGCAGAGATGCCCGACTTGGTGGCCAATCGCGAGCTGTCGACGGTGGACAAGATCGGCACCTTGGATTGGCAAGAGTATCTCGACACCCATTCAAACTCGATGCACGGTTCGTTGACCGCGGAGGCGACCGCGGAAGATGGCGACTCGCCACCATCGTGGGAAAACAGCCTCACCAAGAAGACCTCGCTTGAAGATCATCTGCTCTGGCAATTGCGCCTGAGCAAGATCACCGAGTCGGAATCTTCCATCGGCCTTTACATCATTCAGAATCTCGATGAGAACGGTTATCTGACGCTGACGGTCGACGAGGTTTGCTCGGCTACGGAAAGTACGCCTGAGACCGTCGAAGCGCTGCTTAAACGAATTCAATATTTCGATCCGGTCGGGGTCGCGGCGCGGAATCTGCGCGAATGTCTGCTGGTTCAACTGGAGAACTTACACCTGAGCGACACCTTGGCGGCGGTGATTGTCGGCAACTATTTAAACTTTCTTGAGTCCAAACGCTATGAACGGTTGGCCAAAGACCTAAACGTAACCATCGAAGAGATCGCCGACGCCGCGCACTTGATCGCTTCCCTTGAGCCGAAACCTTCGCGGGGCTACGAGCAGGATGAAGTGCGCACGGTGCTGCCCGATGTCTTCGTCGAGAAAATCAGCGGCGAGTGGTTGATCTACTTGAATGACGACGGTGTGCCGCGGTTGAGGGTGAGTTCGCTTTACCGGCGTATGGCCGGTCAGGAAGGCGCCGCCGAAGAAGAAGCGCGCCAATATTTGCAAGAAAAGGTGCGCGCGGCCACTTGGCTGATTAAAAGCATCCAGCAGCGCCAGCAGACACTGATGAAGGTGACCCAGAGTATATTTAAATTTCAGGTGGAATTCCTTGATCATGGTGTCAGCCATTTAAAGCCGATGGTACTGCGCGACGTGGCCGAGGATATTCACATGCACGAGTCGACGGTGAGCCGCGCCACCGCCAACAAGTATGTGCATACACCGCAGGGTTTGTTCGAGCTCAAGTATTTTTTTCAAAGCGCGATCAGCACCGGTACGGGCGAGGACGTGGCCAGCGAAAGCGTGAAACAGAAGATCCGCCAGATCATCGACCGCGAAGACCCGCGGGCGCCCTTTAGCGACCAGTATATCGCCACCGCATTGTCGAACGATTCCATCGAGATCGCCCGGCGTACGGTGGCGAAGTATCGCGAGGCGATGGGAATTTTGCCCTCGTCGAGACGGCGTCAACCATTCGCACGTAAATGACCTTGAGGTGATGACTCAACCCCAAAGGCCGCCGTCACGTCCATCACTCTCCGTTATGCCGCTCAACGACGGCCCAAGAGTGTCTGGGTACGCCGCAGGGTCGACTCGAACTTGGCTATTTTATCAATGAGAAAAGTCATTCCGTTGTGGGAAAAAACCGGCCATGACAGTTGAGTAGCGCCATGAGTGAAATCACTGTTTCCGTCACGTTTCGTCATATCGAACCGACCGACGCGTTAAAGAAATACGCCGAAGAGAAGATTCACAAGATCGGTAAGTATTTTTCCCATCCGCTCGACGCCCATGTGATTCTCGCCGTGGATGCCAAACAACGCCAATTGGCCGAAGTCGAATTGCATACCCACGGCGCCATGATTCATGGTAAAGAGCAACACCAAGACCTGTACGCGGCGATCGATTTAGTGCTCGATAAGGTCGAGCGTCAGGTGCGCAAGCAAAAAGAAAAGAGCAAAGTCAGCCGGAGAAGGATAAAGGCGTGAAGATCACCGATTTTTTGAGCGTCCAGACGGTCGTCCCCAGCCTCGCTAGCCACGAAAAAAACGCCGTGCTACGAGAGTTGTCCGAAGGGCTCGTGGCCCACTATCGCAGTCTCGATCAGCAGAAAGTGCTCGACGTCTTGCTTGAGCGTGAACGCATCAGTACCACGGCGATTGGCGAGGGGGTGGCGATCCCGCACGGCAAATTGCCCAATGTCGATCGGGTCTTGGGCGCGTTTGCAAGAAGCCTCGAGGGGGTTGATTTCGCGTCCCTCGACGGCGCTCCGACCCATTTGTTCTTCGTTCTGATCGCGCCGGAAAACGCTGCCGCGGATCATTTGAAGGCCTTGGCGCGGATCTCACGGTTGCTCAAAGACGAGGCATTTCGGCGCCGGTTGTTGGCGGGAAAAGACAGCCAAGAGCTTTACACACTGATCGCCGAAGAGGATGAAAAGTTTTGACCGGCCATGGCGGACGGCTTGGACATTTTTATCATCACTGGCCTTTCCGGTTCCGGGAAGAGCTTCGCCATTCGCGCTCTCGAAGATAATGGCTTTTTCTGCGTCGATAACCTTCCCGCGCTGCTGATCCCAAAATTCATCGATCTTTGCCACGGCTACGAAGAGGAAATCATGCGCATCGCGCTCGGCGTCGATCTGCGCGGCGGGCAATTTTTGCAGGCGTTGCCCCAAGTGCTCGCCGATGTCCGCGGTGCAGGCCACCACGTCCAGGTGCTATTCTTCGATGCCTCCGACGACGTGTTGCTCCGGCGATTCAGTGAGACCCGCCGGCCGCACCCGCTGTCTGGGTCGGGATCGATTCAAGACGGTATTTCGCGCGAACGGAAAGCTTTGGAATCGATCCGCGCCTTGGCCGACAAGGTGATCGATACCAGCGACTTCAATGTGCATCAGCTCAAGCGCGAGATGGAGCAGCAGTTTTGCGACGCGCCAGCGGCGCGGCGCATGACCTTGTTCCTAACTTCATTTGGTTACAAGTTTGGCATTCCCCACGACACCGACATCATTCTCGACGTGCGTTTCTTGCCCAACCCCTATTTCGTCAACGAGCTGCGCCACAAAAGCGGGTTGGAAAAGGAAGTCGAAGCTTACGTTCTCGGCAATGAAGAAACACGAGGCTTCCTCGATCGTGTCTACGCGCTGCTCGAGTATACCTTGCCGCTCTATGAGCGTGAAGGGAAGAGCAGTCTGACCTTGGCATTGGGCTGCACCGGCGGCCGGCACCGCTCGGTGGCCTTGGTCGAAGAGTTGCAAAAACGTTTCGGCGGCGGCCGATTTCGCATTCACGTCAAGCACCGCGATATCGACAAGTAGCTCATGAACAAGGTCGTCAAAAAGCTCGAAATCAAGAACAAGCTCGGCTTGCACGCGCGCGCCGCCGCGCTGCTGGTCCAGACCGTCAACAAATTCGCTGCTCAAGTCCAGGTATCCAAAGACGGCCAGAGCGCCGACGGGCGCAGCATCATGGGCGTGCTTACGCTGGCGGCGGCGCAAGGCAGTAAGATCCACGTCGAAGCCAGCGGTGAAGACGCCGAACAGGTAATCAAAGCGCTTGAAAAGCTTATCGATGCGCGCTTCAACGAGAACGAGTAAGGTTGATTACCCCCCTCTGATCCGCTATACAAAGTAGGTTAAAATTTTGTATTTGTGACCCCGCTGGAGGTTCAGCTCATGGCTGGTAAGGATTTTTTATTCACGTCCGAATCGGTTTCCGAAGGTCACCCCGATAAACTTTGTGACCAAGTATCGGACGCTATTTTAGACGCCCATTTGGCCGGCGACCCCAATAGCCGCGTCGCCTGCGAGAGCTTGGCGAAGACCGGCATGATTGTCGTCGCCGGCGAAATCACCAGCAAAGCGAAGGTTCCTTACGTCGACATCGTGCGCGAGGTGGTCCGCGAGATCGGCTATACCGATTCCTCTATGGGATTCGACGGCAATACCTGTGCGATTCTGACCGCCATCGAACAGCAGTCGCCGGATATTTCGCAAGGCGTCACTGAAGGCGAAGGCTTGCACAAGGAGCAGGGCGCCGGCGATCAAGGCATGATGTTCGGCTACGCTTGCGATGAGACGCCGGAGCTAATGCCGTTTCCGATTCAAATGGCGCACAGCCTGGTTCATTATTTGGCCAGAGTCCGCAAAGGCGGCGAAGCCTATTTTCTCCGGCCCGACAGCAAATCCCAGGTGACGGTTGAGTATCGCGACGGCAAGCCCGTCAAGGTTAAAAACGTCGTCATCTCGACCCAGCATAGCGCCGATGTCGAGTACGCCAAGTTACGCGAGACGATCATCGAAGGCGTGATCAAGGCCGTGATTCCGGCCGAGTATTTGGACAAAGACACGATCTTTCACGTCAATCCAACGGGTCGATTCGTCGTCGGCGGACCACAGGGTGATTGTGGCTTGACCGGGCGAAAGATCATTGTCGACACCTACGGCGGCATGGGGCGCCATGGTGGCGGCGCGTTTTCCGGCAAAGATCCATCGAAGGTCGACCGCAGCGCGGCCTACATGGCGCGCTACGTCGCCAAGAATCTCGTCGCGGCGGAGCTGGCTCAGCGTTGCGAAGTGCAGCTGGCATACGTCATCGGTGTCGCTCAGCCGGTTTCGGTGCTCGTCGACACCTTTGGCACAGCAGCGATTCCCGAAGAACAGATCGCCAAGATCGTGCAAGACAGTTTCGATCTGAGCCCCAAGGGTATAATTCAAACCCTCGATTTGAAGCGGCCGATCTACCGTGCCACAGCGGCCTACGGCCACTTCGGCCGGGCTCCGGAAGAAGGAATGTTTACCTGGGAAAAAACCGATCGGGCGGCTGATCTGAAGAAAGCGGCGGGGCGGATTTAACGAGCACTGGCCCGGCGCGAGCCAATCCTTTTCACCACGAACGTTTCGAAGTACAGATCCGGGTACGCCGAGCGCACCCAGCGGAAAGCGCCCATTCGTCAACCTGCGAATTATTCTTCACTACGAGAGGAAGCGAACAAGATGGCGGGAAAGAAATACGACGTAAAAGACATGCGCTTGGCTGACGGCGGGCGGAAGCGAATACTCTGGGCCAGCCAAGATATGCCGGTGTTGCAGCGCGTCAAAGAACGGTTCGCCAAGGAAAAGCCGCTCCGTGGCATGCGCTTTTCAGCCTGCTTGCACGTCACCGCCGAGACCGCGAATTTGGTCCAGGCGCTCAAAGCCGGCGGCGCCGAAGTGGTGCTGTGCGCTTCCAATCCGCTATCGACCCAGGACGACGTCGCGGCGTCGCTGGTCAAGCATGACAAAATTCCAACCTACGCGATCAAAGGCGAGGACAACAAATCTTACTATCGCCACTTGCGCGCGGCGCTCGATCACAAGCCGGTGATTACCATGGATGACGGCGCCGATTTGGTTTCTTTGCTGCACACGGGTTACACCCATTTGCTGCCTAACTTGGTTGCGAGCATGGAAGAAACGACTACGGGTGTGATTCGCTTGCGCGCCCTGGAAAAAGATGGCGCGCTGAAAATACCCGTGATCGCCGTCAATGACGCGGCGACCAAGCATTTGTTCGACAACCGCTATGGTACCGGGCAGTCGACTATCGATGGAGTGATTCGCGCCACCGATATGCTGATCGCCGGCAAACGCGTGGTCGTCGCGGGTTACGGCTGGTGCGGCAAAGGCGTGGCGTCGCGGGCGCGCGGCATGGGCGCTCAAGTGATCGTCACCGAAGTCGATCCGGTGCGCGCCTTGGAAGCGGCGATGGATGGTTTGGAAGTGATGACCATGAAAGAGGCGGCGCGGGTTGGCGATCTGTTCATTACTTTGACCGGCGACATGCATGTGATTGCCGAAGATCATCTCAAAGTAATGAAAAGCGGCGCGGTGATCTGCAACTCCGGCCACTTCGACATAGAAATTGACATCAAAGCCCTGACCCAGCTGGCCAGTCGAGTGGAAAAAAACGTGCGCAACTTCGTCGACGCTTACGTGCTTTCCGGCGGCAAAAGGATTTATCTCATCGGCGAAGGCCGCCTGGTAAATTTAGCCGCGGCCGAAGGTCATCCCGCTTCGGTCATGGACATGAGCTTTGCGACCCAGGCGCTGGCTTCCGAGTGGGCCGTGAAAAGCCAAAAAACGCTTACGCCAAAAGTGTACGAAGTGCCGGTCGCCGTGGAGAACTGGGTCGCCAAACTGAAACTCAGTTCCATGGGCATCCACATCGACAGTCTCACCAAGGAACAAGCGAAGTACCTTTCGTCCTGGGACCACGGCACGTAAAGCGAAATTCGATCATTCTCGACAAAAGGCTCCGGCGGTTAATCGCTACCGGAGTCTTTTTTTGTTTCTGGAAGCTGAAATCTGCCATTTGAAATTGCGCCGCCCAGCTTGACGAGTAGCGGCAGCTCGGAATAATAATGCCGTTAACTCAACTCATTGGCTGTGCGCCAGAAGGAGGATGCCATGTCCGCCGTGCAAAAATTCATCGCGTCCGCGCGAAAAATTCACGCCGAAGAAAAAGATCCCGCGAAACGCTGGAAGAAAATGACGCCGCTATTACAGGAGCTGCTCGCCGATCCATCGGTCAAAGAGCAATCGAGAAGCTGGCCCGACTGCTCCCAGGGCGGTGAGCGCGCCGAGAATTTACTCTTCTATGAGGACGCCGATTACAATTTCGTCATCAATGGATTGATCAAAGCACCGCACACGCGTACGGCGATCCATGACCACGCGCATAACTGGACTCTGTATGGCGTGCTCGACGGCACGGAAAGCATCGAGCGCTACGAGCGCGTGGATGATCGGTCCAAGCCGGATTACGCCGAGGTGCGTAAGTCGGTCAAAGTAAAAGTCGGCGCTGGCAAGATTGATCTGGTGCCGCCCTTTGAAATCCACGCCGAGGAGAGCGGCGATGAGCGCACCGTCGCGATCATCGTGCGCGCTGAGAAAGCCGGCGGATTTCTCCAAGGCCGCTACGATTCGGCGACCAACAAGTATTGGCAAGGCTACGGTCCGAAGCAGCTGCCCTACGAGCTGAAATAAATTCCGCTGTCGAGCCGTGGCTCGACGGCCATCTCATCATTCTAAGCAGAGCGAGGTCATTGTGGCTGACACGCGGAAGAACCCCAAACCGCGCATCGCGGTATTCTCCGGACCGACGGCAACCATCCAGAACAGCGAGCCGCTGGTCACCAGCAATAAGGCGCGTGAAAAATATCGCTTGCCTTCGCTCCGGAACAAAGACGGTACGGCGGTGCGATTCGATGTGCTGCGCGCCCAGCGGCTTGCCGCGCCGGTCACTGTCTACGTCCAACAGTTTAGCGCCCACCCGCTTGAGCGTGACGCGGCCGAGCTCTACGCGCCGCCGGACGGGTATCTCGATCTGTCCGGGATTTTTCACAAGCAGCGCACCAGTGCCGACGATAAACCGGTCTACGAGATTACGCTCAAGCCGGAAGATGGTTTGTATCCGTTGCCGTACATGGCGCGGCAGAGCAACGGTCAGCCGTGGGAAATGGACGGTACGGAGAAAAACGCGCCGGCGGAACTGTGCCGCGTGCCTTTCTTTCCCGACGGTTCGCGTCTGTTCGAAGAAATTGACCGCTTGGGCATCTCCGCGGAAGGCGTCGGCTGTCTGCTTTCGGCCAAAGCCGATTTCGATTTCTACCGCGCCTTGCCGTCCGGCGGTTACGCCAAAGGACGAATCGCCGGCGAGCGCACCGATATTGGCGGCGGACCGATCGCGCCGGAAGTCCGTGGCGTCGATTTTTTTCCGTACCGTCCCGGCTATTTGCGCAAAGAGCCGCCGATGGCGGCGTTGGCGCGCGTCACCAACGTGGTGCAAAACGCTCTGAGCAACGGCAAGTATCTTGGCGCGATTTGGCTTGAGGGCAGCCCGTTCGTCGAGGAAACCACTTATTGGCTCAATCTCTTGATCGATACCACGGTGCCGATCGCCGGCAACTCGTCGCAGCGTCCGCACGGCGCCATCGGTAACGACGGCGACCGCAACATCGTCGATTCGGTCGACTACATCACCTCGCGTATTTGGGCCGACGAGAACGACAAAGATTGCATCGGCGCGGTAGCGATCCTCGACGAACAAATTTTTACGTCACGAGATGTACAGAAGGCCGACGCCCGCCCCGGCGGCTACATCGCTACCGGCGGTCACGGCGGCATCATCGGCAGAATGGGCCATCCTGGCGCGCCGCAGTTTTCCTTCAAGCCGGTCAAGCGCCACACGCATAATTCGCTGGTCAATCTCACTGCGCTGCCGAAACGGGTTCAAGGAGCAAAAATCCGCGGCTCGAAGGTCCGTGCCATCAGCGTGCCGATCAAAGACGCCGACGGCGAATTGTTACCCATCGCGATTCCCAAGGTGACCATCGTCAAACACGCCCGCTATCTGCCGGAAGATACCTCGGGTGACGCCGGCAGTGAAGTCGACATCCTGGCGCGGATCGAGAAGAACTTGCACGATGCGCCGCTCGCCGGTTTCGTCGCCGAAGGCTCCGCGCCGTTCGGTGCCATGAGCAATTCCGTCGATGCCGCGCTCAAGCTCGCGACCTTTAGCGGCATGCCAGTTGTAAAAGTCGGCCGGGGCAATGCCGGCGGTTTCGTTGACCCAAACCGCGATCCGCTGGCGATCGCCGGTAGCAATCTAACCGCCACTAAGGCGCGCTTGTTGCTGATGGCGTGCTTGATGAAATTGGGCTGCTTGCCGCCGGCGGCCGATGCGGCCAAACCGACCCAGGCGGAAACCGAAGCGACCAAAGCGAAGTTGAAACAGTACCAAGAGATTTTCGATACCCATTGAGGTGGAATGGGGCGGAGACATAACATGTCGGGAAAGCATGGACATAAGCCGTTCGAAGGCCATATGCACGACTACCTCGCGCATATCAAAGCCGTCGAGGAAGATCTGGAGTATTACCGGGCCAAACGCTTCGAGCCGCGCATTTTCTATATACTGCGGCGCAACGTGGTGACATTTTACGATCTACTCAAAGTTCGCGCCACGCTCAAAAAGAAAGATCATTTTTTCAAGATCGCTAAACCGCAGGGCAAGAATCTCGAAGCGCGGGTGCGCTGTTTGGAAGAGAGGCTCGACGAATACGTCAAAGGCATCGCCTTGGTTTCCGCGCGCACCGTCGAAGGCATGGACATGGTCACCGAAGACAATCGGAAGGAGCGCGGCGACTACGACGACTTTTTCAAGATCAAAAAGAAAGAACACCATGGCGCCATCGAAGAGCGCATAATTAAAGTCGAGCAAGACTTAAACGACTACCAGGAATTGCTCGAAGTTTTCGTCCAAGCGTTGATCAAGCGCGGCTGGGCAACCCGTGAAGACTTAGCCCAGCGCTGGAAGCAATTACACGAGGAACGTCCGTGGGCCGGCGGCGTGATCGTCGCCAAGGCTTGGAGCGATGCCGAATTCAAGCAGGCGCTGCTCACAACCGGCCGCGAAGCGCTCAGAGAGATGGGCGTGCACCAGGGCAAGGTCGGCAAACTGGTGGTCGTGGAAAACACCGACGTAGTCCACAACGTCATCGTCTGCACGCTCTGCTCCTGTTATCCGTACGACATCCTCGGCGACACGCCTTGGTGGTACAAGCACGAGAGTTATCGGACCAACATCGTGCAGAACCCGCGCGCCTGCGTGAAAGAAATGTTTCAGTTGGAGATTCCTCCTAGTAAAGAACTGCAAGTCTGGGACAGCACCTCCGACGTGCGCTACTTTGTCTTGCCGCGGCGTCCCGAAGGCACGGAAGGAATGTCGGAAGAAGAGTTGGCCAAGCTCGTCACCGTCGACAGCTTGATCGGCGCGGGCTACGCGTTGGCGCCATCGCAGTTGCGCGAGCGCGAGGCCGCCCATGTCGAACCGGAAATGCCGCGGGTGCGGCCCGACCGAGCAATTTTATGAGCGAGACAATTAGTAAATACAAAGTCGGCGACGCCGTCACGGTCGCCGCTGAAAATCCCACCGGCAACCCCCGTACGCCAAAGTACATTCGC
>Ga0137437_1000682_pt1 | contig 11064 bp, 12 predicted proteins | sample EasRivERMGT138_2_FD_102332 | JGI IMG/M metagenome (GOLD analysis project Ga0137437, IMG submission 102332) | Soil microbial communities from meander-bound floodplain in the East River, Colorado, USA - East River MetaG ERMGT138_2 | ecosystem: Environmental > Terrestrial > Soil > Floodplain ...
CGTGACCTGCTGTCCGCTCATCGTTACGGCGCGGTGGAACAAGCCCGCCGCAGCCGGCATCGCCATGAGCGTCGCAATCTTCGCGCCGCCGCCCGACTGTCCTAACAAGGTTACGCAGGCGGGATCGCCACCGCAGGCCGTGATGTTGTCGCGCACCCAGGTGAGCGCGAGCACCAGGTCGAGCATTCCCGAGTTTCCGGAATCCGGAAAGCCGGGCAGCCACAAGTATCCGAACAGGTTGAGCCGGTGGTTGAGGGTCACGACCACGGCGTCGCCGCGCCGGCACAGGTTGGCGCCGTCGTACAACGGACTCGAGCCCGAACCGCTGTTGTATGCGCCGCCGTGGATGTACACGATGACCGGACGCGGGCGCGCCGGCCGCGCGCGTGGCGCGATGACATTGAGGAACAGGCAATCCTCGGATTGATTCGGCTCCGCGCCGCTCTGCGGACTTGCGGCCCCAAAAGCGACTGCATCAACGACCCCGCGCCACGGCTCTGGCGGTGACGGCGGCATGAAGCGCCGGGCGGCGCCATAGCGGATACCGCGAAACACCTGCAGATCGTCAGCGGCGAAGCCGCGCACCCGGCCCGCGGTCGTACGGATCATCGGCGCCGCGGCGGCCGCCCGCGTGCGTGGTGCAAGAGCCAGTCCGAGCGTGGCCGCGCCAGCGCCGAGCACGCGCCGGCGCTGCCGATCGATCACGTCAGCCTTTCGGCGCGGCATCGCTGAGCGCCCAGTTCTGCACGAGCGTGGGCCAGGCCGCGACGGTCTTGCCGGCGACGCTGCGCATCCCGAACCCGTGCCCGCCCGCATCGAAGACATGCAGCTCGCTGCGCACTCCGTGCGCGCGCAGCGCGTCGTACATCGCGAGGGAGTTCTCGACCGGCACGCTGCGGTCGTCGGCCGCGTGCACGAGCATCGTGGGCGGCGTCTGCGCGCTGACATTCAACTGCGCCGAGTAGCGCGCGAGCGCGAGATCGGTGGGCGGCACGCCGGCGCCGATCAATTGCTGCGCAGACCCGGTGTGCGCGCTCGCGCCGGTCATCGCGATCACCGGATACATGAGCACCGCGAAATCCGGCCGCGCGGACTCATCATCCACCGCATCGACGCGCGGCGGGCCCGCAACCGACTCGGTGATGAGGCGCGCGATGACGTGCCCGCCCGCGGAAAAGCCGATCGCGCCGACGCGCCGCGTACCCGTGGGCGCGTGCGCTCGCAACAGGCGCAGGGCGCGCATGGCGTCATGCAGCGGAACGTCGGGCCCCGCGCTCCAGCCGTCGGCCGGCAGGCGGTAACGCAGGACGCCCGCAGCGAACCCGCGCGCGGCCAGCCACTCGGCCGTGTCGAATCCCTCGTGATCGATGACCACGCGGCGGTAGCCACCGCCCGGCGCCACCAGCAGCGTGACGCCGTTGTAATCGGTTTTCGGTCGGAACAGCGTGAGCTGCGGATTCGTCACGTGTTCCACCATGCGATCGCGTGGTGTCACGCCGGGCGCACGATCAGTGACTTCCTCGCGCACCGTGACGCGTTCGCCGCCGGGCGCGCCACCCGGCCACAACGCGAGTTCCTCGGTTGCGGGGGCGTCGACCGCCGCGGCGAGCAGGGCGGGAGTAAGCGGCGCCAAGGTGCCCGCGAGGATGATCTGCCGTCGGTTCAAGGGCGCTTTATCCCACACGGATGACACCGGTGACAACTGTGCTGCGGCACGGCACGCGCCCGCGCGTAGGACTCCACCGGCTAACAACTCCGCTCTGTCGGAGGACGTGAAGCGGCGCCCGTCAGCTGCGCGTCGCGCCCGTGTCAGCCACAGTGCATCCCATGAAGACACAACTGATCTCTGGTCTGGTGCTGGCCGCCGTGCTCCTGTGCGGCGCCTGCGAAACCGTGAATACCACCAGCGCTGGCGCCGTCGGCGTCGATCGCAAGCAGCAAATGCTCGTTTCGAACGAACAGATCGAACAGGGCGCGGCGCAGGCGTACGAAGCGGAATTGAAGGCGGCACGCGACAAGGGCGTGCTCAACACGAACAAGCAGCAGCTCGCGCGCGTCACCAACGTTGCACGCCGCATTGTCGCCGCGACCCCGGCGTTCCGTCCCGACGCAACCGGCTGGAAATGGCAGTTCAACGTGCAGGAGACCAAGGAACTGAACGCATACTGCATGCCGGGCGGCCGCATCATGGTGTACTCGGGACTCATCGACACCCTCGATCTCTCGGACGCCGAACTCGCCACCGTGCTTGCGCACGAAGTTGCGCACGCGCTGCGCGAGCACACACGTGAACGCGTGTCACGCGCCTACGCGCAGCAGCTCCTGGTATCAGGCGCGGCCGCCGTCGCCGGCGTCGATGAAGGCACGGCGAACGCCGCGAACATGGTTGCCGAAGTGACGTTCCAGCTGCCGTTCAGCCGCGAGCAGGAATCCGAGGCGGACCAGATCGGGCTAGAGCTCATGGCGCGCGCCGGTTACGACCCGCACGCGGCGCTCACGCTGTGGCAGAAGATGAGCCGCGCGGAAGCCTCGGGAACCCCCAAGTTCCTGAGCACGCATCCGGCGCCGAAGGACCGCATCAAGGACATCGAAAAGAATCTGCCGCGCGTGCTGCCGCTGTACACGGCGCGCCGGTAGTTGAAAAAAAGGGGACAGATCTATTTACATACGATATCGATAGGGGCTGACCCCAGTGTCTGCCTCCTGCTCAATATCGTATGTAAATAGATCTGTCCCCTTTTTCATCCAGCGGGTGATTCAAATGCGTCCTGCAAAACCCTCCTCGTGGTTCAAGCGAATGACGCGCGCGACCGCGCGTGCCACGGGCAAATCCGCGAGCTTCATCCTGGCGCTGGCCGTCATCGTCGCGTGGCTCGTCAGCGGACCGATCTTCCACTGGAGCGACACTTGGCAGCTGGTCATCAACACCGGCACCACGATCGTCACTTTTCTCATGGTGTTCCTGATCCAGAGCACCCAGAACCGCGACACCGAAGCGCTGCAGGTCAAGCTCGATGAATTGCTGCGCGCCACTGCCGGCGCGCACAACGCACTCATGGATCTCGAAGAACTCGAGGAGCGCGAGCTCGACTCCATCCGCGCGAGCTATGTGAAGCTTGCGGCCGCCGCGCGCCGGCGCGTCGCCGACGGGCGCACCGACATCGACGTTCCCGACGTCTCTTGACGCGCGGATCAGTGCCGCGCGGGCAGAGCCGCGACGGCGCGCCGGAATTGCACCAGCGGCTCGAGGGCGGCCAACAAAGTCTCCGGCGCGAGCGGCTTGCGCGCGACCCAAACCGGCGCGTCGGCGAGCCACGGCACCTCCGCGTTCGCCGGTTCGTTCGTGAGGATGATCGTGGGCACCGCATGGCCTAACAATCTTGCGAATTCCTCGGCGACTTCCGTGCCGGTCATCGGGTGGCCCAGGTTGTAGTCGACGATGAGCACATCGAGCCGGCCGCGCAGCGATTCCACTTGCGCGAGCGCCTGCTCACCATAAGCCGCCTCGCGCGTTTCATAACCGGCGCTGCGCATGAGCAGCGCGGTGGAGCGCCGCGTCGCTTCGTCGTCATCGACGTGCAACACCAGCCCGCGCCCGGCGGGTTCGGGAAGTATGAGCGGGACAACCGTGGCGAGCTGAGGGGACATGAAAAGCTCCGCTTGGCACTCATTCGGTTTGTTTGGCTGGCGAGTGTTCTCTCGCGTTACGGACACGTCAATCCGGAGGATTCCTACATTCCTGGCTGGAATCAGTCGAACGATGGTCCGTCAGCGATGTGAATCAGATGTGTCGCTGCTGCGACGCGATCATTGCATCGCGCGTGAGACTTCCGCGCACAGCGCTGCGTACGACGGCGGAATCTCGATGACAGCGGTGGCACCGTGACGCATGGCGGAGACCGCTTCGGCAACGTCGTGCGGAGCGGTGATCACGAAGATCGGCAGATTGCGTTGCAGCTCGCGCGCTTCCTGTAGGAACTCGTCGATCGGTTCCTCGCGCAGATCGTCTGCGATCACGAGACACGCCGCATCGCCCGAGCCGGCTTGCGCCAAGGCCGATTCGAGTGAAGTCGGCCAGATGACATTTTGAAAGCCGCGCAGGGCGTGGAGAACTTCACGGGTACGCTGGGAGGACTGGCCCGCCACGATGACGGTCCGAATACGCGTCGTGCCGCCTTTCTTCTCGACGCCGTTTCCGTCGCCGATTTCGATGTCGTTGTGGCTTGGGCCCTTCATGGCGGCGCGCAGCATTGCATCGGGCAAGGCGCTGTTAAATACGTATTTTTTCGGGAGGGGTTCTACGGCGCGACCGCCATCATCATGCGCACCAGTTCCGCGAGCGAACCCGCTTCCATCTTCTGCATGACGTGCGCGCGGTGGATTTCCACGGTGCGCTGACTGACCCCGAGGTCGCCCGCGACCATCTTGTTGGCCTTGCCCTGCGTTACCAGATCGAGCACCTCGCGCTCGCGCGGACTCAACGAGGCCAGCCGTTCCCGGATCCTGTCGGTGTGCCGCAGACGCGCACGAGTTTCCGTATCGCGGGCGAGCGCGCGGTGCACGCGATCCAGGAGTTCGACGTCGCGGAATGGCTTCTGCAGGAAGTCGAATGCGCCGTGTTGCATGGCCTCGACGGCCATCGGGATGTCGCCATGCCCGGTGATGAAGATGACTGGAATCATCGCGCCGCGCAGGTTGAGTTCGTGCTGCATCTCAAGTCCACTCATGCCGGGCATGCGCACGTCGAGTACCAGGCACCCGGGCTGCGCGGCGTCGTACACCGCCAGGAATTCCTGCGCGGATGCGAATACCTCGGAGGAGATTCCGGCCGACTTCAACAACAATTTGAGCGAGTCTCGCACCGCGTCGTCGTCGTCGACGACAAACACGGCTTGCGGCAGGTCTTTCATCGCGCTGTCTCCTGGTGCGCCGGAAGGACGAAGTAAAAGCACGCGCCACGTGGCTGGTTGGCACGATAGCCGAGCCGCGCGTCGTGCGCCTTGATGATCGAACGGCTGATCGCGAGCCCGAGTCCCGTGCCCGTCGCCTTGGTTGTAAAGAACGGTTCGAAGATCTTCTGCTCGGCGTCGCGTTCGAGTCCGGGTCCAAAATCGCTGACCGACACTTCCACGTCACCGCCGTCGGTGGGGCGGGTCGCGATCCGGACCTCGAAGGTTGCGCTGTTGCGATCCGGAGTGAGCCGGTCGCCGCGCTTTTCGGTCGCCTGTGCCTCGAACGCGTTGTGGACCAGGTTCATCAGCACCTGCTGGATTTGTACGCCATCCACCGTCACCTTGGGCAGCGGCTCGGCGAGGTCGAGCGCCAGCTTGCCGTCGTGTACGCGCGCGTCGCTCGCGAGCAGGGCGTGCACTTCGCGGATCAGGTCGTTGATGTGCTGCGACTCGCGCCGCACGTCCTCGTTGCGCACCAGCGAACGGATGCGCCGGATGATTTCTCCGGCGCGCAGGGCCTGAACCGAGATCTGCTCGAGCGCACCGGAAATCTCCGGCATGTCCGGTTTGGGGAGCCGCAGCATGCGCACGCAGGCTTGCCCGTAGTTGGCGATGGCCGCGAGCGGCTGGTTGAGTTCGTGCGAGATGCCGGCGGCCATTTCACCCATGGTGGCGAGGCGCGCGACGCTGTTCATGCGCTCGAGCGCCTTGTGAGCCTCGCTCTCAGCGCGCCGCTGATCGGTGATGTCCTCGCCGGAGAGCATCACGCCGGTGGTGACGTTGGCGGGATCGCGCAGCGCGACGCCGCGCCAGGTGATGAAGCGGTTTTCTCCGTCGGCGGAGCGCACGTGGTATTCGCAGCTTTGCGGTTGGTCATTGCTGCCGAGCAGCAGCGTGCGGAACGCATTGCGCGCGGCGGTACGGTCCTGCGGCGCCACGCAGCTGTCGATCCAGTTCTGGCCGACGATCCGGGCTTCGAGCTTCCCGAGCACGCGGATCGCGCGCTGGTTGACCAGTTGCACGACGCCGTCGCGGTTGGTCGCGACCAGCATGACCTGCGCGAGATCGAGGTACAGGCGATTGAGCTGGCGCTCCTTCTCGAGAGTGGCGAGCGCCTTGCGGCGCAGCGAAGTGTCGTGCAGGAAGCCGACGAACTGGGGTGGCGCCGTGTTCGGGATGAGGCCGACGCTCAGGAATACCGAGAATTCGCTGCCGTCGCGATGGCGCACGCGTACGTCGCGACCCTTGCCGAGGATGCGCGCCTCGCCGTCCGCCAGGTAGCGCTTCAGATGGTTGTCGTGCTGCAGCCGATCGTTCCCGGTCATCAGCATGCTGACGTTGCGGCCGAGTGCGTCGGCGGCGCGGTAGCCGAACATTTCCTCCGCAGCCGCGTTGAACGCCTGGATGCGGCCGCGATCGTCCATGATCACGACGGCGTCGAACGTTGCCTCGAGTAGCGCGAGTACCTCGGGAGACGGCGTGACCATGTCACGCCAAAGATACTCTGGTCAGGCGCGGTTGCTAAACCCGGGCTTCCAAACCGGTGCCGTGCATGAGTTTGGCGTCCACTTCCGATTCGGCCGCGAGCCAGTCTTCGACCTCATGGCCGGGAGCGAAGCCGCGCTGTTCCGCTCGCAGGTAGGCGGCCTCGGCGATCAGCGCCGCGCGCTGTTCGGGTCCGACGAACTGCGTGGCGGAAGTGATCGTTTTGGCTTCATCCGCCTTGCGCGGAGCGCGCTTCTTCACCGTCACCTTCACTGGACTCTTCTCGCTCGGCATCGCGTGAACCTCCGGGTTCGTCTCAGTGAGTCCTCCGCACTTGGCAGCGTGCATCTTCATTTCGAACAGGCCCATGCGGAATTATCCGTATTGAAAACGCGCATTGCGCGCCGTCTTATTCATTCGAACATCAAATTTTTTCATGCGCGTGAAAGGTTTCACGATGACCGCCTACGAGCTGTGTCAGCGCCACGTGGTCACCGTGCGACGCCACGAAGAGCTGACCACCGCCGCCTGGATCATGCGCGAGCGAAATGTCGGTTGCCTGGTGGTGGTCGAAGCGGCGGGCGCGATCGGCGGCGAACGGCCGATTGGATTGCTCACCGACCGCGACATCGTCACCACGGTCATCGCTCGCAACCTCGATCCGCACAGTGTCCTGGTGGCAGACGTTATGCGGCGGCATCCGGTTACCGTCTGGGCCAACGCGAGCATCGAAGACACGTTGCAGCGCATGCGCGGCAGTGGCGCGCGGCGCGTCCCGGTGGTCGACGATCGCGGCCGGCTCGTTGGCATCATCGCGGTCGACGACATCTTCGAGCACCTTGCGCAGCGCCAAGCGCCGCCGCCGACACCGCTTCGTCGTGAGGCGCGGACCAAAATGGGGTCTGACCCCATTTAATCGTTTCAGCCCGGCAGGATGGGCAGCGTCAGGATCTGCACGCCCCGCCCAACCCGGGGTATGCGCGACTCGAAATCGGGAGGCTTCACGACGAGGATGTCCGCGGTCACCGCATCCATGACGAATTCAGCGGTGTTGCCGATGAAGAAGCGCTTGAGCCCGGAGCGTGAAACCACGCCCATCGCGACGATGCTGCAGCGCTCGCGTTTCGCGGTGCGCGGGATCGCATCGTTCGGCCGGCCCTCGACCAGGTGACAGTGGCTCGGGCGCACGTCGAAGCCATCGACGGCGCGCTCGAGGCCGCGGCGCGCGACCTTCGTCAACTCGGCAGAGCCGGCCGCAAAGTCGCTGAGCGGCGCATCCGGCATTCCGGGCGTGACGGACAGACCGGGAAAATACGCGTGCAGAGCATGCAGCTCGCCGTGCAGGGCGTGCACCAGCTGCGCGCCGGCGCGCAGGATCTGCCGGTCGAGGTTCGCGGGTTTCGCGAATGCGTGGCCCGGATCGATGGCCGCGAGTACGCGCGGGCGGTGATACAGGCGGCGATTCTTCACCAACAAAACCGGGATCGGGCACAGCCGCAGCAGTTCCCAGTCGGTGTACGACAGCAGCCAGCGCGCCGGATGCCGGCCCGTCCCATGGTGATTCTCCACGACGAGCAGGTCCGCGCCGATGCGCTGGGCCTTGCGGATGATTGCCTCGTACGGGGGAAAGTCCCAGTCCGCGGCGACGTCGACATGAACTCCGTGCTTGCGGATCCGCACCGCGAGTTTTTCGAGCTGCTCGCGTCGCGCGGTCGAAAGTTCGCGCTGCCAAGACTTGATGTCGGCGTCGCGACTCTGCAGCGACTCGGCGTACAGCGGCGTCGCGATGTCGTGAAACAGCGTGAGCTGCGCGTTCAGACCCTTGGCGATCTGGGCAGCCTTGTTGACCGCCGGCAGCGCGCGCGCCGCCGGATCTTTTACTGCGACGAGAATTCGCCGGATCGGTTGCATGCCGAAAGCGTGGCGCACGCGCGGCCGCGCTTACATCGGGAGGACTACCTATGAGCGGGTCGGTGTATGCCTACTTCGGAGGCTCTTGCGCGCTTCTGGCCGATTCATCGAGGAACTTGCGCAGTTCGGGTGACTGCTCCACCAGTGTGTGCGCCGCACGCCGCAGCCGGATGATCTGCTCGGATGAAATCGTGAAAGCCGTCGGGACGCGGTCGAGATAAGTACGATCTTCCGGGTCCGTCACGCGATCGAAGCTCAATTCGACCAGGTCGACGTCGAATTTGCCGCAGTCTGGAATCGCGAGCGACCCCTTGCAGCGCGTCGCGCGCACTTCCTTCTCCCAACGCCCGACGCGCTCGCGCAGCAGGTTCATCGTCTCGAAGCTGTAGCGGTTGAACGTGACGCTGACCACCGCATCCATGACCTCCTTGATGCCGAGCGCCTTGTCTTCCTGCGCAAAGCGGCGATCGAAGTTGGTGCGCGCGTCCACCACGATGAACAACATGCGGCGGGCGCGCGAGAAACCATTGCGCCGCAGCGCATCGGTCACCGTGTCGCCGAGCGCCACCTCGTCGAGAATGGCGCGCGCCCCGAGGTTGTCCGCGAACGCGCCGTCGGCCAGGTGTAGGTAAGGGTAGTTAGTACTATCTAGATAGGAATGCAGCCGCTCGGCGCGCTCGCGCCGGTAGACATCGTCCTCGTTGCCTGCGTCTGCGATCGAGTCGGGAGGCGCGTAGCCGCATTGCCCGGCGTAGTTGCGCATCACCAGCGGGGCGAAGTAGATGGGAGTCGCGGCCGACGCGAATACCGCGCGCGCCACGGGCACCGTCTTCGGATCCACGCACACGCTATTCAATTGCTCGCGCGTGAAGGCGAAGGGCTTGGCGCGCACCAGGTCTGTCGCGGAGATGATGACGCGCGGTGAGCGCGTCAAGACGTCGGAAACCGTCGCGCCGTTGAACAGCTCGTCGTCGAAGTATTCGACCTCGAGATCGCTGCGGCTCACTTGCGTTTTGGCGAGGCTCGGCCAGCTGCCCGGTTTCAGTACCTTGTTCCACAGGTCCTTTTCGGTGTCGTGATTGAGGAAGCGCGGCACGAAGCTCTCGAACGCTTCGTGACCATTGAGCGCGTAGTAGGCCGCCGTGAACGCGCCACCCGAAACGGCCGAGATCAGGTCGATCTCGTCGAGGAGCGGGCGTACCTCGCCGTCCGGCGTCGTGACCTTGACGTCACGCAGCGCCTCGAGCACGCCGTACGAAAAGGCGGCGGCGCGCTTGCCGCCGCCCGAGAACGTGACGACCACGAATAGTTTGTCCGAGTTCGATTCGACGCCGGGCGCGAGTACCGGGGCGGTGAGTGGCACCACTTCGCGCAGCGGCTGTTCGCGCGTCGGTACGTGGCCGCAGGCGACGAGCGCGGCACAGGAGGCGAGCGTCGCGAATGTCGGCCAGAGATGAAGTTTCATGTTCGGCAGTATATGGGCCGTCGCGCCGGGCGCTTGAGCTCCTGTATTCTGGGAACCAGCAATAACCGAGGCCCGATCCGAATGTCTATCAGAATGTTAGCCATCGCATTGTTCATGACCGCCTCGGAAGCGTGGTCCGCGAGTGCGCCGGTCGCGATCATCCAGCCGGCTAACTTCGAGGCGACTTCCGATCCCGTGGCGAAGGAGAAGGGCGGCCTGCTCGTCATGCTGCTCGAAGGCAACGCCAACAAGGAAAGCGAGCGTCAGATCGCCCGCTTCCACGCCGACCTGGGCGACGCCGCGTTTGCGGAACGCCTGGCGAAATCCTTCGCGTGCATCGGCGCGGATGCAGTCTCGGATGCGTGCACGCCGGCCATCCCGCTCACCGGAAATTCGGCGCAAGCGCTGGTGGAGCTTTCCAAGCTCGAACACAAGCGCGTGCTCGTGGTGCGCCTGCACCCCATGAAGACTGACTTCCGGATTCGCATGCGCGCCGTCGTAAACGATGCCAACGTGAATGCGGATGGCTTGAAGCCGGTGCGCGTATTCACGGCGGTCTACGAAACCCGCGTCCCGGCCGACCTCGAAAAAGCGGGAAAATCGGATCCCGCCGCGGTCGCCGCCTGGTGGTCCGAAGGGTCGCCCACGCGTCTTCAGCGGGAAGTCGACAAGGGAATCGAAGAGCTGCGACAGATGTTGTCACTGCTCGATCGCGAGGTGCCGGCGGACAACTCTGTTCCGGCGGGCTGGGCCGAGCTTCCCAACATGGATGCGCTGAAAGAGGCCGGCCGGATCAAGTGCGGGGGTGGGGGTTGCAGGACGCAGAAGGTGCTGCGCGACTCCGGCAGCCGCGTCTGGCTCACGACGCCCTATGCGCAGGGCGCCTACCTCTACGGCTGGAGCATCGCCTCTCTCGATGACAACGCCTCGAAGAAGTACGCGAACCTGCTGTTGAACATTCAGACGTCCAACCCGTAAATATCGGGTCGCACGATCTCCATGAGATTCGTGTTGCGCACGACGTCCGTGAATTCGAATTGCCGGTACAAACCGTGTGCGTCGCGCGTCGCCAGCATCACGCGGCGCGCGCCGGCCAGGGCCGGATGCGCCATCACTTCGCGCATCATCCATTTCGCGAGTCCATGGCCGCGGTGCGCCTCGAGCACGTACACGTCGCACAGGTACGCGAACGTGGCGTGATCTGTCACCACGCGCATGAGGCCGATTTGCGCGCCGGTCGCCGATTCATAC
>Ga0137437_1000683_pt1 | contig 11063 bp, 10 predicted proteins | sample EasRivERMGT138_2_FD_102332 | JGI IMG/M metagenome (GOLD analysis project Ga0137437, IMG submission 102332) | Soil microbial communities from meander-bound floodplain in the East River, Colorado, USA - East River MetaG ERMGT138_2 | ecosystem: Environmental > Terrestrial > Soil > Floodplain ...
CAAGCGCGCCGTTACGACCGAAGTCTTTCCTGGTCCGAGAAGTTTTCGCCGTCATTAACTGCGCCCCATCGTCTGTGCCCGAGCCTGAACACCTTCGCACTCTTCATTGTGCGCACGTTGCAAAACCTCCCCAGGTTGCAACGGCGGTCTCTTCCCGGGCCGCGACCCAGAGGTTGAGACATTTCTCCGACAACGCAAACTGCGACGCGGACGTTGAAGCTGCCATCAACTCCCGACGAACATCGGGCGCATCCTGCAACTTCTCAAAATACCAACCGAGGTGTTTGCGTGCTACTCGAAGGCCCGTCTCTTCACCGTAAAAAGCGTAGAGGGATTCGAGATGCGCGAGGATGGTAGCACGCACTTCGGCGAGTGGAAGTGCGGGCGCAATTTTTCCGCGCGACAAAAAATAATTGACATCACGAAATATCCACGGCGAGCCATGTGCTGCGCGGCCGAGCATTACTCCTGTTGCGCCCGTGAAATCAAGCACTGCGCGCGATTTTTCTGGCGAATCAATATCACCATTTGCGAATAATGGAATGTGTACACGCGATCTGATTTCGCGAATGGTTTCGTACTCCGCTGCTCCGTCATAGAAATCTTCGCGCGTGCGTCCGTGAATCGCGAGCGCTGCGATGCCACACGCCTCGGCGAGTTGCGCGATACGCACACCGTTGCGTAAATCACGACTCCATCCGGTGCGCGTCTTCAGCGTCACCGGCACGCTTGATGCAGCGACCACGGTCTCGAGAATCTTTCCGACCAGCGCTTCATCAGTGAGCAGCGCCGAGCCGCACAGGCGGTTGCACACCTTTTTGGCAGGGCAACCCATGTTGATGTCAATAATCTGCGCGCCGAGATCGATATTGCGACGCGCTGCTTCGGCAAGCGCTTCGGGATCCGCGCCCGCGAGCTGCACCACGCGTGGCTCCGGCTCGCCGACGTGATCCATGCGCAGTTGCGTCTTCTTGGTGCTCCACAGGCGCACGTCGCTCGTGATCATTTCTGACGCCGCGAGTCCCGCGCCGAAACGTCGAGCGATCACGCGAAATGGCCGATCGGTGACGCCGGCCATGGGCGCGAGCACGACCGGCGAGCTCAACTCGTAGGGACCGATACGCATGAAATTGCTCGGGTTCAGCTCGACGCGCGGCGGCGCGTCGTTTCATTGGCGCAGCCGATGCTGCCGCTTTCCGCGCGCAGACAGGCGTCGATCTCGAAACTGCTCGCCGCCTTGCCCGGATCGATCACATGCACCTCCGCGTCGATGCGTTGATCGGGCTCGAGCAGACGCTGTTCAGCGACACGCTTAGGCAGGTAATCCTTGGGCTCGAGATCGCGCGTCGCCACCGCGTTTCCGTAACGATCCTGCAGAGTCAGGCGCAACAGCGGCAGTGGTTGCACGCGCGCGCTTTCGTTCTGCAGAGATAGTCGGACACGCAGATGCGTCCCCTCCGTCCCTTCGGCTTCAGCGCCGAGCTGCTTCACGGTATACGCGCTCAAGTCCCAGCGCGGCGTGAGCGTGACGCCGAACCAGCCATAAACTTTCGCGGCGAGCGGGCCGACCGAGGGGCTCAAGGCAAGGCTTTGGCGGTTCATGTGCAGCGCCTGACCGATGAGCAGCATTGAAAGCACTACAACACCGGCGGTGTAGTGCCACGGTGGTCGGCGTTTTACGGGTGCATGCAGCAGCGGAATCAGGGCGGCATCGCTGGCGGCCGCGGCCGTGCGTGCGGGGACACTCTCTGACTCGTCCTCGTCGTCGATCTCAGGCAACGCTTCGCGCTCGGAAGTGCGCACGCGTTCGGCTTCCGCTTCGGCCTCCGCGAACATCTCCTCCACCCAGGGTGGATCGGACGCGGCGGGTTCGGCTGCAGCCACGGGCTCGGCCGCCAGCGGTGATTCTTCAATGATCGATTCATCGTCCGCGGGCGGATCGTCGTCGAGCAGTGACCAGTCGTCGCCGGCGATCGTGTCGGTGTGTGAAACCTCCTCCGGCTCGAACGCGGGTTCGGGCGCCGCTTCTTCCGCGAGGATTACCGCTTCGTAGTTTCCGGAACCCGTGTCGTGTTCGGCTTCCGGCGGCGGAATGAAAATGTCCGAGACGTCGGTTGCGGACGCGTCGAATTCCATCGACCCCTCGTCGCCGCCATTTTCCGGTGCTTCGGCGCTGAGGACGATTTCTTCGGCAACGAGTTCCGGTTCGGGTTCGGGTTCAGGTTCTGGCTCGGGTTCAGGTTCCGGCTCGGGCTCGAGTTCCAGGGCAACGCCCGAGCCGAGCGCAGGCTCGATGGCCTTCGGCGCGGTTTCGAGCAGGCGGCGCTTCGCGGTGTCGGAAGCGCTGGTCGCCGGATCGCCTTCGCGCAACGCGATCAGTGCGTTGAACACGTTCGCACAGCGACCGCAGCGCACGTAACCCTGCCCGGCGCGCAGGTCCACGGTCGTAACGACCAGTGTCAGCGTGCACTTGGGGCAGACAGTGAACAATCGATCACTCCTGACGGCGACTGCCGGCGAGCGCCGTCCAGCCGTCGCGCGTCGCAAAGGGCGCGACATCAAACCACGGCAAATGCGCGCGTGTCACCTCGTCGGCCTGCGCCGCAAGCAGTCCCGCGAGCACGATGCGGCCTCCGGGCCTGGTAAGCGCCGCGAAGCGCGGCGCCAGGTCGCACAGCGGACCGCAAAGGATGTTAGCCAACAGGATGTCCGCCCCGGTGGGCAGCTCGATTTCGCTCGCGATCACGTGCACGGTGCGCTCGACCGCGTTGGCGGCGGCGTTGTCGCGCGTTGCCGTGAGCGCCTGCGGATCGATGTCGTAGGCGTACGCCGCGCGGCACCCGAGTTTCGCGGCCGCGACCGCGAGCACGCCCGAGCCGCAGCCGTAGTCGATCGCGAGCTGTCCCGGACCCGCAAACTCGTCGAGCCACGCCAGACACATCGCCGTAGTCGCATGCGTGCCGGTGCCGAATGCCAGACCGGGATCCAGGCGCACGATGACCGCGCCCTGCGTATGCACATGCGCGTGGTGCGGCGCTACCCACAACCGGCGGCCGAAGCACATCGGATGAAAATCGCGCAGCCACTCGCGCTCCCAGACACGATCCACGAGCGTCTCGATCGCGAGCCGCGCGGGTTCCACGCGCAGCACGTGCGAGAGGCCCGCGACGAGCTCCTGCGGCGAGGTATCAAACGGAAACAGCGCCTGCAGGCGCGAGTGCGGCCAGAGCCGAAATTCACCCGGCGCGGGCTCGAGAATCGGATCGTCGCGCTGATCGGTGTACGAGACCGCGACGGCCCCGAATTCCAGGCAGGCCTCTTCGACGCGCTCGGCATCGAGCCCGTCGAGAGTCAGGGTGAGAGCAAGTTGCGGCACGCGAATCCCGACAGCTACTTGAGGCCCAGGCGGCGCTCCAGGTAGTGAATGTCCTGCCCGCCCGTGCGAAATGCCTGGTGCGTGAAGATTTCCTGGTGCAGCGCCGTGTTCGTCTTGATGCCTTCTACCACCATCTCGGCGAGCGCATTGCGCATGCGCGCGATCGCGGTTTCACGCGTGTCGCCGTAGGCAATGACCTTGGCGATAAGCGAGTCATAGTGCGGCGGCACGTTGTAGCCGGAGTAGATGTGGCTATCTACCCGGATGCCCGGGCCGCCCGGCGCATGCCACAGCTTGATCGGGCCCGGCGACGGCATGAAAGTCTTGGCGTCTTCGGCATTGATGCGGCATTCGATCGCATGCCCGGTGAGCTTGATGTCGCTCTGCGCATATTGAAGCTTCTGGCCCGAGGCGATCATCAGCTGCGCCTTCACCAGATCGATGCCCGTGATCAGTTCGGTCACGGGATGCTCGACCTGGATGCGCGTGTTCATCTCGATGAAATAGAACTCGTCGTCCTGGTACAGGAACTCGAGCGTACCGGCGCTGCGATAGCCGACGGCCTTGCAGGCCTCGACCACGCGCTGGCCCATCTTTTCGCGCTGCGCGGGCGTGATGCCCGGCGCGGGCGCTTCTTCGACCACCTTCTGGTGGCGGCGCTGCATGGAGCAGTCGCGTTCACCCAGGTGAATGACGTTGCCATAGTTGTCGGCCAGCACCTGGAATTCGATGTGCCGCGGGCGCTCCAGGAATTTCTCCATGTACACCTGGTCGTTGTTGAAGGCCGCGAGCGCCTCCGACTTGGTGACCGCGATGGCATTGAGCAGCGAAGCTTCGGTGTGCACCACGCGCATGCCGCGTCCGCCGCCGCCGCCGGAGGCCTTGATGATCACCGGATAGCCGATGTCGCGCGCCACGCGATGGTTCTCTTCCGGCACGTCGCCGAGCGGGCCGCCGGAACCGGGCACGCAGGGCACGCCGGCCTTCTTCATGACGTTGATGGCCGAAACCTTGTCGCCCATCATGCGAATCACATCGGCACGCGGGCCGATGAAGGTGAAGCCGCTCTTCTCGACGCGCTCCGCGAAATCCGCGTTCTCGGACAGGAAGCCGTAGCCGGGGTGAATACCCACCGCGTCGGTGACCTCGGCCGCGCTGATGATCGCGGGCATGTTGAGGTAGCTCTTCTGCGAGGCGGGCGGGCCGATGCACACCGATTCGTCGGCTAACAACACGTGCTTGAGGTTGTAGTCCGCCGTGGAATGCACGGCGACCGTCTTGATGCCGAGTTCGCGACAGGCGCGCAGGATCCGGAGCGCGATCTCGCCCCGATTGGCGATTACGATTTTGTCGAGCATGACGGGTGCGGATTATTCGATCACGAACAGGGGCTGGCCGAATTCCACCGGATCGCCGTTGGTGGCCATGATCGCGGTGATCTTGCCGGACTTGTCGCTCTCGATCTGATTCATCATCTTCATCGCTTCAATGATGCACAGGACCTGGCCCTCCTTGACCTCGGTGCCGATCTCGACGAATGCCTTCGCGCCCGGAGTCGCCGAGGCGTAGAACGTGCCCACCATCGGCGCGGCAACCACGTGTTCGTTGGCGCGCCGCGCGGGGGTGGCGGGAGCACCGCCCGTAACCGTCGTCGGAACCGCGACAGGCGCGGCGGCCGCCACCGGGGCCATCGCGGGAGCCATGTGCGTCACCATCGGGCCGGTCGGCATGCGACTGATGCGCACGGACTCTTCGCCTTCCTTGATCTCGATCTCTGCGATTCCCGACTCTTCGAGTAGTTCGATGAGTTTCTTGACCTTGCGAATGTCCAATGTGGACTCCCTTATTTTGAAACTTATTTGGAGAGGCGCGCGGCCGCGGCCTGGACGGCGAGTTCATAACCCTGCGCGCCGAGGCCCACGATGCAGCCGACCGCGATGTCGGAGAAATAGGAATGGTGTCGAAATTTCTCGCGTGCGAACGTATTCGAGAGGTGTAGTTCGATGAAGGGCAGCTTCACCCCGAGGAACGCGTCGCGCAGCGCCACGCTCGTGTGAGTGAAACCGCCGGGATTCAGGATTGCGAACGCGATGCCGTTTGCCCTGGCGGTCTGCACGCGATCAATCAGTTCGTGTTCGGCGTTGCTCTGGAACGTGATGAGTTCATGGCCCAGCTTGGTGGCCGCCAACTTGGCGCGTTCCTCGATGGAGGCCAGCGTGTCCGAGCCATAGACCTCGGGTTCGCGCTGACCGAGCAGGTTCAGGTTCGGACCATTGAGTAATAAGAGTCGCGCCATGAGGCCGAAGACCTTCCCCGGGGGCCAATGAAGGCGGCGAATTTACCGTAATCGGTGGGTAACGTGCGCGGCTTTCGTCAATCTGCCGCGATCACCGTTATTCCGGCTTTTTCGAATCAGCGGCTGCCTCTAACCGGGCGCGTTCTGCCGCCATCTCCCGGAACGCATCACTGACCGCAGCTTGGGCCGCCTCGCGGGTCAGGACGCCATTGTCGATATCTCGTAGGCGATCGAACGCGAAATTGGCCTCATCTTCGTGTAACTCGCCAATCTTGATGGTCAGGATCCGGTTCTGGCTGTCCACAAACACGGAAAACGGGAAAGCCATGCCCATCCCAAACGCCTCGGCGGCTGCCAGGCCGTCCTCTTCACCCATCAGAAGCGGGTAGTTGAGGGGCACTTTCTGCACGTATTTGAGTACATCTTCGCGAAAGTCGACGGCTACACCCACAATCTCGGCGTTCTGGGTCTTTCTTTGCTCTCTTATCTTATTGAGCAGCGGGATCTCGCGCCGGCAGGGGGCACACCAGGTCGCCCAGAAATTCACCATCAGCGGCCGGCCGCCAAAGCTTGCGAGCTTGGTCGGTTTTCCATCGAGACCCGCCAAGGTGATGTCCGGGAGCGTGTCGGGGACCTTCTTCTTCGCCGGTTCCGCCTCGGCGACGTCCGCGTTAGCCGGCGCGGCGGCCGGAGCGATCCCGGCAACCTCGATGTTCGCGAGTTCGTTTGCCCGGTACGCGAAGAAGCCGACCGCGCCCGCGACCAAAATGATCAGCACCGCGACGAGCAGTCGCGGTGTCGAGGAACCCAGGGATTTCACGTTGTGGGTGCTGGCGCCGAAGCGACCGCTTGCCGGATCACGGCTGCGAACTCCGCAGCCTTCATGAAGCCGACGACACGGAAGTTTCGCCGTTCCGTTCCGTCAGCGCCATAGAAGGCGATGGTCGGTGGTCCAAAGATGCCGAAGTGTTGCAGCAGCGCCTTGTCGGCATCGTCGTTCGCCGTGACGTCCGACTGCAGCAGCACGGTGTTCTTGAGCGCGGCCTGCACATCCGGCTGCGTAAACGTGTTGTGTTCCATCTCTTTGCAGGACACGCACCAGTCCGCATAGAAGTCGAGCATCACGGACTTGCCCGCGGCGTTCGCGGCCGCGACCTCACGCTCGAGATCCGCGACCGTCTTGATGCGCTTGAACTCGAGTTGGTTCGCCTTGCTCGCGAACATCGGCAGCGGTGCCAGCGGATTGGTGCTGCCGAGTGCGCCGCCGACAATCATCAGGGCGCCATAAAGTCCGAACACCACGCCGACCGCGCGCCACACGCGGCGCGTCGTGGCCGATTTGGAGTGCACGCTCCACAGCACCCAGGCGGTCGCGAACGCGGGTATCGACCACAGCAGCATGCTGCCCCAGCCCATCACCACGCGATTCAGCAGCCACACGGCGACCGCAAGGAACATCACGCCGAAGAGATTCTTGATCGTCTCCATCCACGCGCCGGCACGCGGCAGCAGCGCGCCCGCCGACGTACCGATGAGCATCAGCGGCGTGCCCATGCCGAGGGCGATCGCCAGCATCGCGATCGCGCCGCGCGCCACGCTGCCGCCTTGCGCGATGAACGTCAGCGCGCCGATCAGCACCGGCGCGACGCAGGCCGAAACGATGAGCGCCGACAACGCGCCCATGACGCCGACGCCGATGAAGGTGCCGGCGCGCTGCTTGTTGCTGGCGTTGCTCAGCATCGACTGCACGAAGCTCGGCATCTCGATGGTGAACATGCCGAACATCGACGCCGCCAGCACCACGAACAGCAGCGCGAACGGCACGAGAATCCACAACTGGTTGAAGATGGCCTGGAGATTCACGCCGCCGCCGAGCAGCGCCACGAGCATGCCCATGGTGACGTAGATAACCGCGATGCCCGCGACATAGCTGAGCGACAGGAAAAACGCACGGCGCGACGACATGTTCGCGCCGCCGCCCGCGATGATGCCCGACAGGATCGGCACCATCGGCAGCACGCAGGGAGTGAAACCCATCAACAATCCACCGATGTAGCCGATCGCAAAGACCAGCCACAGGCTCCCCGTCGCGAGGCGCGCGGTGAAGCTGTCCTGCTCCGAGACGTAACCGTCGCTGCCAGTCTTGAGTTCGATCGGACCGGTGCCGGCCGGTGCGCCTTCGAGGGATACCGACAGCGTCTTGATGATCGGCGGATAGCACAGGCCTGCATCCGCGCAGCCCTGGTACGTAACCTTCACGTCGACGGATTTCGCATCGGAGGGCGGCACGGAGAACGTGGCGTCGAGACTCTGGCGATAAACTTCCTGCTCGCCGAAATACTCGTCGCTGTGCGGCTCGCCCTTGGGGAGCACGATCTCGCCGATCGGTTGCGCGGCGTTGGCCGGCTCGAGCTTGATGCGCTTCTTGTAGAGGTAGTAGCCGTCGGCGATGCGCCAATTGAGCTGAATGTTGTTAGTCGATTGCGCGTCACCGGTCAGGACGAACGCAACCTCGGGGTCGAGAAACTCTTCCTTGCCCTCAACCTCAGGGACCGCGGCGGCATGCGCAGCCGCGCTCACCTTCACCGTGGCATCCCAGACGCTTGGCGGATAGCACAGGCCCGCATCCGCGCAGCCTTGCCATTTCAGTTTCAGCGCGATGGTGTCGCCGGGCCTGGCGCCGGTGAGCGGTGCGCTCACCTTGAATGAGTTACGGAAGACTTCCTGCTCGCCGAAGTAGTCGTCCTTGTGGATCTCGCCTTTCGGGTACACCGAATCGCCGACCGTTACGCCCGGTGTGGCCGCCGACAGTCCCATGCGCTTCTTATAGAGGTAGTACCCCTTGGTCGCGTGCCACTCGATGGTCACCGTCTGTGCATCGGCGGTCGCGGTGTACTTGAAGGCGTCCTCAGGAGGCAGGAACTCGTCTTCACCGATCGCGAACGCAGCGCTCGCTCCGAGCAGGGTGACGAGCATCGAAACGGAAGCCAGCAGACTCTTGGCGCGCACCGAACACCTCATTGATTCGAAGGCCCGCAATGCTATTCGACATATGCAGCGGGCAAGCCGCCGAATGATGGGCGACCCAGAAGTCCGACGCCTTGAACCGGGCCCCAGTTCGGGCGAATTGGGGTCAGGCCCCATTTATCGGGGTCGGAAATGGGGTCAGACCCCATTCCGGCCTTGTAAAGCGGCGATTCGCCAATACAATTAGCAGCCGCAAGGGGAGAGTGCTAACAGCGCATCCCCCCGGCACTCAACCAGTTTCCACTCAACACTCAATTTAAGGAGCGAACCCATGAAGATTCGTCCTCTTCATGACCGCGTGATCGTGAAGCGTCTCGAAGAAGAGCGCGTTTCCGCCGGCGGCATCGTGATTCCGGACTCGGCCGCCGAGAAGCCCGTACAGGGAAAGATCGTAGCGGTAGGCAAGGGCAAGATTTTGGAAGACGGCACCGTCCGTCCGCTCGACGTCAAAGTCGGCGACAAGATCCTGTTCGGCAAGTACTCCGGCACCGAAGTGAAGGTGGACGGAGATGAACTCGTGGTCATGCGTGAAGAAGACGTCATGGCCGTCATTGAGGGCAAGTAATCATGGCTGCTAAAGAAGTACGTTTTGGCGATGACGCCCGCGCGAAAATGTTCCGCGGTGTGAACATCCTCGCCAACGCCGTCAAGGCGACGCTTGGGCCCAAGGGCCGCAACGCGGTGCTCGACAAGAGCTTCGGCGCCCCCACCGTCACGAAGGACGGTGTCTCGGTCGCGAAGGAAATCGAGCTCAAGGACAAGTTCGAAAACATGGGCGCGCAGATGGTGAAGGAAGTCGCTTCCAACACGTCTGACGAAGCCGGCGACGGCACCACCACCGCCACCGTGCTCGCGCAGGCGATCATCCGCGAAGGCCTCAAGGCCGTTTCCTCGGGCCGCAACCCGATGGACATCAAGCGCGGCATCGACAAGGCGGTCATCGCCGCTGTCGAAGAGATCAAGAAGCTGTCCAAGCCCTGCAAGGACAACAAGGCGATCGCGCAGGTCGGCACGATCTCCGCCAACTCCGACGAATCGATCGGCAAAACGATTGCCGAGGCGATGGAGAAGGTCGGCAAGGAAGGCGTCATCACGGTTGAAGAAGGCTCGGGCCTCAACAACGAGCTGGAGACCGTCGAAGGCATGCAGTTCGACCGCGGCTATCTCTCGCCGTATTTCATCAATCAGCAGGCGAATCAGACGGTCGAGCTCGAGAAGCCGGTGATCCTCCTGGCTGACAAGAAGATCTCGAACATCCGCGAGATGCTGCCGCTGCTCGAAGCCGTAGCCAAGGCGGGTCGTCCGCTGCTCGTGATCTGCGAAGACGTCGAAGGCGAAGCACTCGCGACGCTCGTGGTCAACAACATCCGCGGCATCCTCAAGGTTGCTGCCGTCAAAGCCCCGGGCTTCGGCGATCGCCGCAAGGCGATGTTGCAGGACATCGCGGTTCTCACGGGCGGCACGGTCATCTCCGATGAAGTCGGTCTGCAGCTGGAAAAAGCCACGCTGAACGATCTCGGCGATGCCAAGAAGGTTGTCATCGAGAAGGAAAACACCACGATCATCGACGGCGCCGGCAAACCTTCCGACATCAAGGCGCGCATCGAGTCGATCCGTCAGCAGGCTGAAGAAGCCACGTCGGACTACGACAAAGAGAAGCTCCAGGAGCGCGTTGCGAAGCTCTCCGGCGGCGTTGCCGTGATCAAGGTTGGCGCTGCCACCGAGATCGAAATGAAAGAGAAGAAGGCCCGCGTCGAAGACGCGCTGCACGCAACCCGTGCCGCCGTTGAAGAAGGCGTGGTCCCTGGCGGCGGCGTTGCGCTGATCCGCGCGCTGAAGGCCCTCGAGAAGCTCGAAGGTGCGAACGAAGACCAGACGGTCGGCATTCGCATCCTGGCGCGCGCGATCGAAGAGCCGCTGCGTCAGATCGTCGAGAACGCCGGCGAAGATGCCGCGGTTGTCCTGAACGCCGTCAAGGCGGGCAAGGGCGCCTATGGCTACAACGCGGGCACCGGCGAATACGGCGACATGCTCGAAGAGGGCATCCTCGATCCGGCGAAGGTCACGCGCCTGGCGCTGCAGAACGCAGCGTCGGTGGCGGGCCTGCTACTCACGACGGAAGTCATGATCGCGGAAGCTCCGAAGGACGATGAACATGCGCACGGCGGCGGAGCCCCGGGCGGCATGGGCGGAATGGGCGGGATGGATATGTAAGGAGCGGCAACGCTCGTTGCTGCCAGACGCTCAACGTCTAGCTAGAGAAGATAAAGACCCCCGGCGGGAGAGACTGCCGGGGGTTTTTCTTTTCTGGCGTACGCCATGAGCCAATATTCTCAACAACAAATGGGTCAAGTCGAGCGAACG
>Ga0137437_1000684_pt1 | contig 11061 bp, 11 predicted proteins | sample EasRivERMGT138_2_FD_102332 | JGI IMG/M metagenome (GOLD analysis project Ga0137437, IMG submission 102332) | Soil microbial communities from meander-bound floodplain in the East River, Colorado, USA - East River MetaG ERMGT138_2 | ecosystem: Environmental > Terrestrial > Soil > Floodplain ...
AGGCGATCACCGACCCGAACGCCAGCCGCAGGCTCGAGAGCGTGCTCTCGCCCGAGAGCGGCTTGATCGGGTCGGACGACGACGCGCGCGGCGCCGACTGCTCGTTCATCGTCGTGACGACCGCGTTGTAGGCCGTGACGAAGTCGTCGATCTGCTGGCGGATCTGGTCGACGCTCTCGGTGACCGCGACCTGGATCGGCGCGGCGCCGACCGCCTGGTCGTCGAGGAGCTGCAGCGTCACCCCCTCGATCGCGCCGTTCACCGTGTTGCTCGCCGACGTGTAGGGCTGGCCGTCGATCGTGAAGGTCGCGTCGGACGCGGCGCGCAGCTGCGTCAGGGCGAGCGCGGTGCCCCCGGTCCCCGGTGGGGGCTCGGCGGTCACCGTCACCGCGTTCGCGGCGCCGGTGTCGTGGCCGCGCAGCTCGAGGTGGTACTGCGTGCCGTCGAAGACGACCGTGGCGTCGACCGCCGCGCCCGAGTCGTTGATGGCGTCGCGCACGCCGAAGAGCGAGTCGTTGGTGCCGTCGATCGCGATCGTCGTGTCGGTCGTCCCGACGTGCAGGGTCAGGTCGCCGGCGAGCCCGAGCGACGCGTTGGCGTCGGCGGCTCCGGCCGAGCGGATGAACGTGCTCTGCGCGATCGCGCCGATCTGGACCTGGTAGGTGCCGGCGCGCGCGGTGCCCTGCGGCGTCGCCGTGAGGAAGGAGTCGCCGCCGCTCGACAGGTGGGCGGCGAAGGCGAGGAACTGCTCGGGGTCGGCGATCTTGCCGAGCGCCGTCTCGAGCGTCTTGAGCTTCCCGAGCAGGCTGTCGTAGGCGGTGATCTTGTCGCGGAAGGACGACTGCTGGCGCTGCAGCAGCGTCACCCTCTGCCCCTCGACGCCGACGAGCGCCTCGATGATCGCCTTCGTGTCGAGACCGGACGCGAGCCCGCCGAACGTGATGGCACTGGCCAAGGGATCCTCCACTGCATGGACCCCCGGTTGTTCGGCTGAAACACCCCGCGCTTGAGAGGGGAGACCCGGCTCCCGGTCGGGAACCCTCGTCTGCCCGGAAAACCGTGCAGACCTCCGCCGCGCCGGCGCGGCCGGCGAAGCGCGTAAAGGCCTCCCGACGTCGGGTCGGGAGGCCCCTTCACCCCGCGGAAGGTGGGCGCGCCCCCGGGCGGTCGGATCCCGGATGCCCGGGGGCGCGTTCCCTTCAGAGATTCAGGACGGAAAGGCTCAGCCGAGGTTCTGGAGGAGCCTCAGCGCGGTCTGCGGCTGCAGGTTGGCCTGCGAGAGGACCGAGATCGCGGCCTGCTGGAGGATCGAGTTGCGCGTCAGGTCCGCGGTCTCGGCGGCGACGTCGACGTCGCGGATGCGCGAGTTCGCGGCGGAGAGCGACTCGATGCTCACACCGAGGTTCGCGATGGTCGACTGCAGGCGGTTCTGCGCCGCGCCGAGACGGCCGCGCGTCGCGCTGACCGAGTCGATGGCGGAGTCGATCGCCGTGATCGCCGTCGTGGACGAGCCGGCCGAGCTGATGTCGAGGCTCGTGATGCCGAGGTCCGAGCCGAGCGAGGACGTCAGCGAGACCGCGATCGTGTCGTTCGCCGTGACGCCGGCGCCGACCTGGAACGTGATGCTCGTGGTCGAGCCGTCGAGCAGCTTCACGTTGTTGAAGTCGGACGACTGCGCGATGCGGTCGACTTCGTTGATCAGGTCGGTGAACTCGGAGTTCAGCGTCGCCTTGTCGGAGTCGGAGACCGTGCCGTTGGCGGCCGCGGTCGCCAGCTCGCGCATGCGGATCAGGATGTTCGAGACCTCGTTCAGCGAGCCTTCCGCCGTCTGCGTCAGCGAGATGCCGTCATTGGCATTGCGCTGCGCCTGCGAGAGGCTGGCGATCTGCGCGCGCAGACGCTCGCTGATGCCGAGCCCGGCGGCGTCGTCGGCGGCCGACGTGATGCGCAGGCCGGTCGACAGACGCTGGAAGTTCCGCTCGAGCCGTCCCGACACCGAGGACAGGCCGCGCTGCGCGTTGAGCGCCGACAGATTCGAATTGATACGGAGCGCCATCGTTCGTCACCCCCACGGAATGTGAATTCACGGGTCCCGCACGCGCGGTCGCCGGTGCACCGGAGTCCGTCCCCGAGGCCGCACGTTTGTTCGGTGCGAGGCGCGCCCGCTAGAGCGACGTCGCGACCAATGAAAAGGCGCGGGCGCCTCTTTTCCGCTCCGGTGCGCACGTGCTTCCGCCGCGGCGGACGTTCTTTCCGCGCCGCGGATTGGCGAAGCGGTCCGGCCCGGGGGCCCGGGGGCGTCGCGGCACCACCCGGGAAGGTTTTTCTAAAGCGACGGGCACGGATTACCGACCTCCTCCCTCGGCGCTGCCCCGTGGGTGTGGAGGTGGAGGAACCTCCGCGGGACGCGGCGCATGCGACGTCTGCAGTGGAGGAGAGCGGGATGGCCTTCGCCTGGCCGCTCGCGCGTCACGACTTCGGCGCCGGTGCGCGCTCGCTCCTCACGAGGGGAGCGTGGCTGCGCGCGGTGCTCCCGGCCGCATTGGTCTGCTTGGGTGCACTTTTGCTCGCGCCGCCGTGGCGGAAGGCTCCGCCCGAGCCGGTGCCGGAGAAGCCGGTCGCCGCGCCGGCGTCGCCGCTCCTGCCCGCCGGAGGCGATCCGGCGGCGCTGGTCGGCGCGCTGCTCGTCGTCGGCGGAGCGCTCGCACTGCTGCCGGCGATCCTGTCGCGGCTGCAGTCGCGCAAGCGCGGCGGGCTGATCGACCTGGTCGAGGTGCGGCCGCTCGGCGGGCGGCGCAGCCTGATGCTGGTGCAGGTCGGCGGGCGGCGCATCCTGGTCGGCGCCTCCGAGCACGGCATGGCGGCGCTCGCGGAGCTCGACCCCGCGCCGAAGTTCGCCGACGTCGCCCGCGCCGAGATGGACGGCGGCGGAGGGCGCGGATGAAGGCGCTCGCCGGACTGCTGATCGGGGCGCTCGTCGCCGCGGGGCCGCTGCAGGCGGCCGCGTCGGCGCAGGGCGCGCCCGCCGGCGATCCGGCCGCCGCCTCGAAGGACGGGTCGGCCTCCCCGGCGCTCCCGCAAAAGCCGGTGCCGCCGCCGTCGCTCCTCCAGCAGCTGATGCCGGTGCGCGTCGAGCTGCCGCAGGGCGCGGAGAAGGGGCGCGACCTCTCGACGGCCGTCGAGGTCGTCGTCGTCCTCACGCTCCTCTCGCTGATCCCGCCGCTCCTGCTCTCCGTCACCTGCTTCACGCGCATCGTGATCGTGCTCTCCTTCGTGCGCCGCGCGATGGGCACGACCGAGCTGCCGCCCAACCCGGTGCTGATCGGGCTGTCGCTCTTCCTCACCGGCGCCGTGATGGCGCCGGTCGGGAAGGAGATCCACGCGAAGGCGATCGCGCCCTACCTCGACGGCCAGCTGCAGTTCGCGCCCGCGGCGGAGATCGCGAGCGGCGAGCTCAAGCACTTCCTGCTGCGGCACGCGCGCGAGCGCGACCTCGCGCTCTTCCTCGAGATGTCGAACACGCCCGCGCCCGAGGGTCCGGGCGACGTGCCGCTCACGGCCGTCGTGCCGGCGTACATCCTCAGCGAGCTGCGCACCGCCTTCCAGATGGGCTTCGTGCTCTATCTCCCGTTCCTCGTGATCGACCTGGTCGTCTCGAGCATCCTGCTCGCGCTCGGCATGTACATGCTCCCGCCGATGCTGATCTCCACGCCCGTGAAGATCCTGCTCTTCGTGCTGGTCGACGGCTGGGGCCTCGTGATCCACCAGATCTGGACGGGGCTGCAGGGCTGACATGGACGCGAGCACCGCCATCGGTCTCGGCCGCCAGGTCCTCGTCGAAGCGCTGCTGCTCATGGCGCCGGTGCTCGGCGTCGCGCTCGTCGTCGGCCTGCTGATCTCGTTCTTCCAGGCGCTGACCGGGCTGCAGGAGCAGACGGTCGCGATGGTGCCGAAGCTCCTGCTGCTGACCGGCGCCGTCTGGCTGCTCACCCCCTGGATCCTGCGCCAGCTGGTCGACTTCGCGCAGCGCCTCCTGCAGAACCTCTCGCGCTTCGGGGGCGGCCCGTGAACTTCGTGCTGCCGCTCGCCCCGCTGATCTGCACGCTGCTCGGCGCGCTGCGCGTCGGCGTCGTGCTGGTGATGCTGCCCGTGGTGGGGGGCACCGGCGTGCCGTCGCCGCTGCGCGTCCTCCTCTCGTTCGGGCTCGCGCTCGCGATGACCGGCGTCCCGGCCGGAGCGATGCCGGAGACCGCCTCGGCGCTCGTGCTCGCGGCGGGCCGCGAGCTGCTGCTCGGCCTCGTGCTCGGCTTCCTCTGCCAGGTGCTGCTCTCGGCGCCGGCGCTCGCCGGCGAGCTCGTCGCGCAGGAGCTCGGCCTCAAGATGGCCGAGGACGTCGACCCGACCACGCGAATGCCGATGTCGGCGGTGAGCCGCGTCTACGAGACCTCGCTGCTGCTGCTCTTCCTGGTGGCGCAGGGCCACCACGACGTGCTGCGCGCGCTGCACGAGAGCTTCGCGCGCTTCCCGGTCGGCGACACCTCGCTCCCGACCGGCATGGCGGCGCTCGCCGGCTCGGCCGGAACCTGCCTGCGCTTCGCGGTGATGATCGCGGCGCCGCTCTTCGCCGTGCTCCTGTGCGGCAGCCTCGTGCTCGCGCTGCTGACGCGCGCCGTGCCCGAGCTGCACGTGATGACCTTCGGCTACCCGCTGCGGCTGCTCGCCTCGATGGCCGCGGCCGTCGCGCTCTTCCCGTTCGTGGCGCAGCCCGGGCTGCGGCTGATCGCCGGGCTCCAGCGCGCGCTCGTCGCGGCGGCGGGGGGCTGACGTGGCCGACGACCTCTTCGACACGCAGGAGCGCACCGAGGAGCCGACCGCGCGGCGCCTCGAGGAGGCGCGCGCCCAGGGCCGCTTCGCGCGGAGCGACGACCTCGCCCACGCCCTCGTGCTGCTCTCCGTCGCCGGCTTCCTCGTCTTCGCCGGCAGCGGCATCGCGCAGGTGCTGCGCACCGAGATCGTCGAGGGCGTGCGGCGCCTCGCGACGCCTCCGGAGAACCTCGAACAGGCGGTCGCGCTCGTGCGCGACACGCTGGTCCGCCTCGCGCGCATCGCCGGACCGTGCGTCCTGATCGCGGCGGTCGCCGCCTTCGCGCTCCACTTCCTGCAGGCGGGCGGCTTCTTCGTGGTGCGCGACGCGTTCAAGCCGAAGCTCGACCGCTTCGACGTCGCGCGCAACTTCTCCCGCATGTTCGCGCTGAAGTCGTGGGTGAAGGTGCTGGCCGGCGTCCTCAAGTTCTCCGTGATCCTCGGCGTCGTCGCGTGGGGGACGCGCGCGCGGCTCGACCGCTTCACGCAGCTCTCCGGCATGGACTTCGACCGCACCGTCCCGGCCGTCGTGAACCTGCTGCTCGCGATGTTCGTGCAGGTGAGCGGCGTGCTGGTCGTGCTCGGCGCCGCCGACTGGACGTTCCAGCGCTGGCAGCACCACCGCGACATGCGCATGTCGAAGCAGCAGGTGCGCGACGAGTCCAAGCACGAGGACGGCGACCCGCAGATGAAGAAGCGCATCCGCGACCGCCAGCGGGCGATCGTCGAGCGGCCGCTGCGCCAGACCGTGCCCGAGGCGACCGTGATCGTGACCAACCCGACGCACTACTCGGTCGCGATCCGCTACGAGGAAGGGAAGTCGGCCGCGCCGGTGGTGACGGCCAAGGGCGTCGACCGCGTCGCCGAGGAGATCAAGCGGCTCGCGCGCGAGCACGACGTGCCGATCCTGGAGCAGCCGCCGCTCGCGCGCGCGCTGTTCCGCGACGTCCCGGTCGGCCAGATGGTCCCGGAGAAGCTCTACCGCGCGGTCGCCGGCGTCCTCGCCGTCGTCTGGCGGCTGAAGCAGAAGCGCGAGGCGGCGCGCAACGCCGCGTTCGCGCGCGGGGCGGGGCGCTAGCCCGTGGCCGCCGCCAATCGCCCGCCCGTCGCCGCCAGGCCGGCCGCCGCCGCCGCCGCCGCGGCCGCGCCGCGCCGGACGTTCCGCAACGCCGACGTCGGCCTCGCGATGGCCGTGGTCGGCCTGCTCGTGATCCTGGTCGTCCCGCTGCCGACCTGGCTGCTCGACCTGCTGATCGTCGTCAACCTCTCCGCCAGCATCCTGCTGCTGCTGCTCGTGCTCTCGAGCGAGCGGCCGCTCGACCTCTCCACCTTCCCGACGCTGCTGCTCTTCGGCGCGCTGTTCCGGCTGGCGCTCAACGTCGCGAGCACGCGCCTCATCCTGCTCGACGGCCACGCGGGCCGCGTGATCGAGTCGTTCGGCAAGTTCGTGGTCGGCGGCAACCTCGTGGTCGGGATCGTGATCTTCCTGATCCTGATCGTGATCCAGTTCGTGGTGATCACGAAGGGCGCCGGGCGCATCAGCGAGGTGGCCGCGCGCTTCACCCTCGACGCGATGCCCGGCAAGCAGATGGCCATCGACGCCGAGCTCAACAACGGCCTGATCTCGCCCGACGAGGCCAAGACGCGCCGCCACGAGGTCGGGCGCGAGGCGGAGTTCTACGGCGCCATGGACGGCGCCTCGAAGTTCGTGCGCGGCGACGCCGTGGCCGGCCTCATCATCACGGCCGTCAACCTGATCGGCGGCATCTGCGTCGCCCTGATCAAGGGGATGGACCTCGCCGGCGCGGTCCGGACCTACTCGATCCTCACGGTCGGCGACGGCCTCGTGAGCCAGATCCCGGCGCTCATCGTCGCCACCGCCGGCGCGATCATCGTCACCAAGGCGAGCACCGAGGCGAGCCTCGCGAACGAGCTCGCGCACCAGATGACCGACCGCCGCCGCGGGCTCACGCTCGCGTCGGCGATCATCGGCGCGCTCGGCCTCGCGCCCGGCCTGCCGGCCGCGCCCTTCCTGCTCTTCTCGCTCGTCCTCTACAGCCTCTCGCGCATGCGCCGCACGGCGCCGGCGGCGGCCGCCGTCGAGAAGAGCCCGACCGAGGTCGCCGCCGAGCAGTCGGCGGAGCTCGAGCGCCTGCTCAAGGTCGACCCGATGGGGGTGGAGCTCGGCTTCCGGCTGCTCCACCTGGTCGAGAAGAGCCGCAGCGGCGGGCTGCTCGCCCACGTCGCGCAGGTGCGCAAGCGCTTCGCCGCCGACCTCGGCCTGCTGGTGCCGCCGGTGCGCGTGACCGACAACGTGAAGCTCGGGCCGAACGCCTACCGGATCCTCGTGCACGGCCAGCCGATCGCGGCGGGCGAGCTCAAGCCCGGGATGCTGCTCGCGATGAACCCGGGCGCCGCGAAGGGCGACCTGCCGGGCGAGGCGACGCGCGAGCCGACCTTCGGCCTGCCCGCGCTCTGGATCGCCGAGGAGCGCCGCACCGACGCCGAGCTCAAGGGCTACACCGTCGTCGAGCCCGTCTCGGTCCTCGTGACCCACCTCTCCGAGTCGATCCGCGAGCACGCCGGCGCGATCCTCACGCGCGACGACGTGAAGGCACTCGTGGAGAGTGCCAGGAAAGACCACCCGGCCGTCGTCGACGACCTGATCCCCAACCAGCTCACCTACGGCGACCTGCACCGCGTGCTGCGCGTGCTGCTCGCCGAGCGCGTCGCGATCAAGAACCTCGCCGGCATCCTCGAGGTCCTCTCCGAGCACGCGGGCCAGACCAAGGACCCCGACGCGCTCGCCGAGCTGGCGCGGCGCCGCCTCGCGCGCACGCTGGTCGAGCCCTACCTCGACGACGAGGGCTGCCTCAAGGTCGTCACGCTCGACCCGGCGCTCGAGCGCTCGCTGGTCGAGGTGGCGAAGAACCAGGAGACGAACGACGGGCCCGGCGTAGTGCGCACCATCCTCGACCGCGTCGTCGGCGAGGTGAAGCGCCTCGTCGAGCGCGGCCAGGAGGCGGTCGTGCTGGTGCGCGCCGAGGCGCGCACGTTCCTGCGCGACCTCCTGAAGAGCGTCGCGCCGCGCACCGTCGTGCTGAGCTACGCCGAGGCCGCGGCCGCCCGCCGCGTCGAACCGGTCGCGGTCGTCACGCTCGCCGAGCCGACCGCCGCGAGGGCCGGCGCATGAGCAAGCGCGTCGCCGCCCTCTTCGCCCTCCTCGCGTTCGCCGTCGCCTGGCTGATCGGCGTCGCGCGCGGGCAGTCGCCGCTCACGCGCCTGGAGAACGCCGGTCTCGCGCTCGTGGCGGCGTTCGTCGCCGGGCTCGCGATCGGGGTGGCGCTGGAGAAGATCGTGCTGGCGCGCCTGTCGGAGTCGGTGCGCGAGCGTCCGCAGGAGGGGACCGGACGCGACGGCGAGGCGGCCTTCGAGGCCGCGCCCGCGGCGGCGCGCGCCGAGGACTCGTCGCCCGCGGCCGCACGCGCGGCCGAGCCTGCGGAGGCGATCCGATGAGCACCGAGCTCCTCGCCGCCTACCGCGCCGGCAACCCGAGCTCCGCCGAGGAGCTCGTGCGCCGCAACCTGCCGCTCGTGCGGCGCGTGGTCGGCCGCCTCGCGATCCACCTGCCGCCGACCGTCGGCCGCGACGACCTCGAGGAGGTCGGGATCCTCGGGCTGCTCACCGCGGCGCGCAACTACGATCCGGCGCGCGGCGCGTCGTTCCGCACCTTCGCCTACATCGCGATCCAGGGCGCCGTGCTCGACGAACTGCGCCGCCTCGACGTGCTGCCGCGCGCGCGCCGCGACGGGCTGCGCGCCTACGAGGAGGCGCGCACGGCGCTGACCGAGCGCGTCGGCCGCGAGCCGACCTTCCTCGAGGTGCAGGAGGAGCTCGGCCTCTCGGCGCCGGAGCTCGAGGAGGTCCTGCGCGCGCGCGCCCTCTCGGACCACCACTCGCGCGGCACGGGCGAGTCGTGCACCGGCGTCGACCCCGAGTCGTTCGAGGGCAGCCTCGCCGACGACCCGGCATGGCTCGCGCAGATCAACGAGGCGAAGCACCTGCTCGCCGACGCCATCGCGACGCTCCCCAAGCGCGAGCAGGAGGTCGTCGTCCTCTACTACCGGCACGGCCTGCTGCTGAAGGACATCGGCCGCGTGCTCGAGATCACCGAGTCGCGCGTGAGCCAGATCCTGCAGCACGCGCTCGTGCTGCTGAATCACCGCCTGAGCCGTGCACTGGAGGGCGCGTGACATGAGCGCCGGGAGGGGACGCGTGCTGAAGTCGGGGCAGGTCGCGACGCACGGCACCGTCGTGCCGTGGGAGCCGCGCCCGCCGGCCGAGGAGGGTCCGCCCGCCGAGATCGAGGTGGTGCGCGACCGCGGGATCGTCCAGGGAATCGTCGTGCGCTGCCGCTGCGGACGCGTCCACGAGCTCGAGCTCGACGCGCCGCCGGCCGCGAAGTGAAGGCAGCCATCGGAGGAGTCGGGACATGAAGATCCGCAAGATCGCGAAGCTCCTGTCCGCGCTGGCCGCGTGCGCGTGCACGCTGCCGGGCGGAGGCGCCGGCCAGCCCTACACGCCGAAGGGCAATCCGTGGGAGGCGGCCGCGCGCGGCTCGGAGTCCTCGGAGCCGAGGGCCGCGCCCGCCGCCAAGGGCGAGGCGAAGGGCGGCGCGTCCGGCGACGCCAAGGGCGCCGGCGACGCGGCCGCGCCGGCATCGGGCGGGGGCACGGTCCTCGAGCAGCTCGAGGCGGCGCGCGCCCGCATCCAGAAGCTCGAGGGCGAGGGGGCGAGGTTCAAGACCGACAACGCCTCGCTCGCCGCCGTCGTCGAGCAGCTGAAGAAGGAGAACCAGAACCTGGCGCAGGCGGCCGAGACGTCGACGCAGACGCGCGCCCGCGTCGACCAGGAGATCGAGCAGCTCCGCCAGCTCGTGAAGGACACCGAGGCGCGCGCGCGGCTGCTCGCCGACGAGGTCCTGCAGGAGCGCATCCTGCGCGTCCGCGTCGAGCGCGAGCTGATCCTCGCCAAGGTGCAGGAGGCGGAGAATGCGGAAGGCGGATAGTCGCGCGCGCGCCCTGCGGCGCGCCGCGCTCGCAGCGGCGGCCGGCCTCCTGGCCGGCTGCGGCAGCCTCGACTGGATGGCGCCCGAGGCGCCGTCCTGGGTCGCGGTGCGGGGCTACCGCAGCGCGCAGGCGCCGCGGCAGCCGGTGCGTCGCGTCCTGGTCCTGCCGTTCAAGGTGGGCGACGCGCTGCCCGAGCACGCCGACAAGCTGCGCGCCGCGCTGGCGCAGGCGCTGCGCGACTCGTGCGGCTTCGACGTGGTGGCGCCCGCCGAGATCGAGCTGCCGCGCTCGACGCGCGACGAGATCGCGAACTGCGGCGGCCGCGACAGCGCCGGCCTGATCCGGCTCCATCGCGAGTGGGACGCCGACGCGGCGCTCTTCGGGCGGCTCGCCTTCGGGCGCGCGCACGGCGAGCCGGCGGTCGGCGTCGAGCTCGAGCTGATCGACGCGCGCGACGGCGCGCGCCTCTGGTCGGCCAAGGACACGGTCGACGCGCGCGATCCGACGACGCGCGCCTCGCTCCTCGCGTGGAGGAAGCACGAGACGGGCCACGAGGAAGATCCAGTCTCCGCCACGCAGATTCCGTTCGATTCCTTCGCCCGCTTCGTCGCCTCGTCGTTCGTCCGGACCCTCTTCCCTGCCCGGGAAACGGCGCCGTCGCGCCCGCTCGCCGCCACGAATCCAGAAAAACCCGCTCAAGCGCGGAACTGATCCTCCGAATCACTTGGGCGAGCAACGCGATCCGCGTCGCCCAAAGTTGGAGGAATCGATCCCATGAGCCTGGTCATCAACACGAACCTGGCGAGCCTCAACGCTCGCGGCAGCCTCGACACGGTGTCGAACCGGCTGGAGAAGAACTTCGCCCACCTGTCCACGGGCCTGCGCATCACGACCGCGGCGGACGACGCCGCAGGGCTGGCGATCTCGGAGCGCATGCGCGCTCAGATCCGCAGCCTCTCCCAGGCGCAGCGCAACGCCAACGACGGCATCTCGATGGTGCAGGTCGGGGAAGGCGCGATGAACGAGATGGACAACATCCTCATCCGCATGCGCGAGCTCGCCATCGAGTCGAACAACGGCACGGTCTCCGCGAGCGACAAGGACACGCTGAACGACGAGTTCACCAGCC
>Ga0137437_1000685_pt1 | contig 11061 bp, 7 predicted proteins | sample EasRivERMGT138_2_FD_102332 | JGI IMG/M metagenome (GOLD analysis project Ga0137437, IMG submission 102332) | Soil microbial communities from meander-bound floodplain in the East River, Colorado, USA - East River MetaG ERMGT138_2 | ecosystem: Environmental > Terrestrial > Soil > Floodplain ...
GTGCCCGCCTCAAGAGGCGGGGTTAAATGGAATCTATCCAACTCGCATGCGCCCCACCGGTTTGACAGCGATTCGAACAATAAACTAAATTTGCACTACGGCTCTGCGCATAGGGAGAGCTTTCTGATGAAACCGATAGGCCGTGCAATCTTCGTCGCGATATTTTCGTTGCTTGCCGCCCAGTCAAGCTACAGCGCCACGGCGACCTCGCCGGAAGAAATCTGGAAGTCGTTGGAAAAGCTGCCACCTGCCGAGCGGGAAAAAAAGCTTATCGACGGCGCTAAAAAAGAAGGCGAGATGCTCTGGTACACGAACTCGGGCATCGAGAACGCCACCCGCTACATTCAGGCATTCCGGAAAAACTATCCGTTCTTCAACGCCCAAGTCTGGCGCGCCAAGACGCGTCAGGTGACTCAACGCGCGATCTCGGAAGCCAACGCGGGTAAACATCTGGTCGACGTTATCAAACCGTCGACCGATCTCTTGCCTGTGATGCTGGGAAAAAACCTCATCGGCAAATACGACACGCCGATCCGCGCGATCTATCCGGCCCACGCCAAGTCGCCGTTCTACACCAATATGAACTACGCCTTTCGCGTCTTCGCTTTCAATCCGCGCAAGGTAAGTGCCAAGGACGCGCCCAAGAGCTGGGACGATTTGCTCCAAGCCAAATGGAAAAACGAAATACTCTTCGACGAATCGTCCCTCGAAGAGGTCATGGCGATGCTCGGCGCGTGGGGCAAAGAGAAAACGGTGAATTACCTTACCAAGCTAACCCAACAACATCTCCTGATCCGCGTCGGCCGCGATACGACGACGCAAATGATGATGGCCGGCGAGGGAAACCTGGCGGTGACCACTTACGCCTACAACAATGAAAGTTTGCGCGCGGCGAATGCACCGGTTGATTGGATAGCGGAAGATTTGATCCCAGCCTTGATCTATCCGCTCACCTTGGCGCGCAACGCGCCCCATCCTTATGCCGCGGCGCTGTTCTACGACTATATGATTTCAGAAGAAGGCCAGCGGCTGATCGCTAAAGAAGGCCGCGTCGTTGCCCATCCCAAAGTCGAGCCGATCTATCCGCGCATGAAGGAGCTGCAAAGCCTGCTCGGCACGCCGCGCATTCAACTCAACACCCTGGAGCAAAACGCCAAACTGCTCAAAGACGGCGTACAAATCCTCGACGAAATCGTCTTGAAGCGGAAATCCAGCGGCCACTAAGCAAGGCTCTTCCGGTTTACTGTGAAGATGTTTTCACCACGAAGGCACGAAGGACACGAAGGTTTCGGAAAACCATTACTCCGAACTTCGTGCTCGGAGTCTGTGGTGAGCTAAGTCGAACCATGTCCTTCGTGGTGAACAAAAAAAACCGAACATGGCGCATCACCCACACAAAAACCTGAATAACAAAGGAGCAAAATATGTTTGGCGCTGAAACTCTCGATCACGTCGCCTTTCCCGTGCGCGATCTGCCGCGTTCTGAAAAATTTTATCTCGAAACCGTCGGTCTGACGTTTCTAACCCAGCGCAAAAACGCCGACGGCTCGCCGCGCCACACCTACGTCAAAGCCGGCGAAAACATCGTCGGCCTGACCTTACCCGGCGTCACCGTGCCGGCATCCCAGAGCGGCGCGCCGCGTTACGCAATTGCGATGCCGAACGACGAGACGTTTGCAACGACGGTGAAACGAATTCAGGCAAGCGGCGTAAAGTGTGGCAGCGTCGAAAATCATTCCGCCGAATCGCCATTCGCGAAAGCTTTTCAATTCATCGACCCTGACGATAATCAGATCGAGCTCTGCCTGCGCCGCCAACCGCTCGCCGCCAGAGACGGCATCAGCCATGTTATATTCGAAACGGCGAATCTTGCCCGCGCCACGCGTTTCTACAGCGAAGGCTTGGGCCTGAAGCCGGTCGGCGAAGTGCGCGGCGAGACCCTGTTCGAGTTTAAGAACGGCCAGATGGTCGGTGTCAAAGAGGTAATAGAATTATCGGAACGTACCAAGAAAAAAGGCCGCGCGTGCCACGTCGCCTTCAACGTTAGTCAGGAAGACTACGACGTGATGCTCGAGCGGATTCCCAAGTTGGAGGGCAAGTCGCTCGGCGACTTCCGCGCCAGCGACGGCCTGCGCCCACCGGGAGAGCGCAGCATTTATTTCTTCGACCCCGACACGAATTATCTCCAGATCACCGCATTGGGCGAAGAAGATTGGTCGCTGATGTCGGACGAAGAAAAATGGCAGCGCACGATCGCCAACCGCGGGAAACTAGGCCGAGGAATCTCCAGCTTCGACAGGGGCGTAAAGATCCAGAAATAGCTTCTCACCACGAAGAGCACGAAGGACACGAAGGGTTTGGATGATTAAAACTCCGAACTTCGTGCGCTTCGTGTCCTTCGTGGTGAACACCGTACTTTCGCAAAGGAACCACCGTGCCACTAGAAAAACCGATCATCCCGACATTTTCACTCAAAGAACGCGACCGGCGCTGGTCGCTGCTGCGCGCCGCGATGAAGAAAGCCAACTTCGACGCGTTGATCGCCCTGCCCCACGAAGGCCATTGGGACCAGTTCGGTTGCGACACGCGCTACATAACCCAGATCGGCGGCACGCAAACCGAAGTCGGTTGCGTGTTGCCCCTCGAAGCCGCCGTCACCGCCGTCGTGCGCGGCGAAAACGAGATTGAATGGTGGGGTCTAGCGCAAGACTGGGTTACTGACATCCGACCATCGCGGCGCTCCTACGGTGAACCGGTCATCGAGCGCTTGAAAGAAACTCGCGCCGAGCGCGTCGGTGTCGTCGCCTTGTCCGGAATGGTCCGCGCGCCAGAAGGCGTCGTGCCTTGGGGAACTTTTGAAAAAATTCGCAACGCTCTGCCGAATGTCAAATTCGCCAACGCCACCGACGTCATGCAAGAAGTCCGCGCCGTCAAAAGCGCGGAGGAAGTCGCCTTCATCGAAAAGGCCGCGGAGATTATCGGCCACGCCATTGATGTGCTCATCGTCCACTCAAAACCCGGCGTCGGCGAGCATGAATTGATCGCCGAGATGCTCCGCGAAGTCGTGCGCCGTGGCGGCGAGCCGATCACCATGATGCTGTTCGGCACCGGCGGACCGGGAGTTCCCTGGGCGCAGCGCGTCTTCACGACAAGAAAACTTAAACCGGGTGACTTGATCAACACCGAAGTGGAAGGCAAATACGCCGGCTACATCGCCCAAGCGCTGCAGCCCATCTCGCTCGGTCCCAGACCCAAAGATCTGGAGAAAATCTTCGACGCGACCAAAGTCATCTTCGACCGAATGTTAAATTTCTTAAAACCGGGCATCAGCTTCGGCGCAGTCGCGAAATTCTACCAAAACGAAGTCGTCGCCGCCGGCTACGAGCCCGACGGCGCTCTCATGCACGGCCGCGGTTTGGGCGAAGACGCGCCGATGCTCTGGGGCGCGCGCAAAGATTTTCCCGAGAAAGATCAGCTTTTGAAAGAAGGCCATGTATTTATTCTGAAGCCGGCCTGCAAACAAGGCTTCATGCGCGACTCCATCCGCGCCGGCGACACCGTGGCGATCGAGGCGAACGGCGCACGGCGGCTGGGAAAGCGGGAATTGAACTTCGTCGCTGTCTAATCGACGGCTGCCCGATCGGAATCACGCCTCCTGATCGTCGTCTTGTATATGCCTTGAGCGCTGTAATATAGACTATCGTTAATTTCCTGACGGAGGGTTTCTATGAGCGACGAAAACATCAACCCAGATGCGCCGCTGCACATTCGCGGCTTGAATCACCTGACCATACCTGTCAAAGACCGCTACCGCGCGGCGCGCTTTTACATCGTCGCTTTGGGGGCGGAGGCGCACCACGAATCGGCGCCTGACCGCGTTGCCAAAGGCTTGTCGCGTTCGTTGCAACTTGGCGTGTGCATGTCCGCCGGTTTTGAGATCGACCTGTTCGAGCAAGATTTTGGCCAACCCGATTGGAACCAATCGCATCCCCATTTGGCCCTCGACACCTCGGCTGAAGATTTGGAAAAGTGGGTCGAGCATTTCAAGAAATGGCGGATTCCATTCGTCGGTCCGGTTACGCGATCAGGCACTAAAGGGGCGGAAATTTATTTTAACGACCCGGACGGCAATCACCTCGAAGTTCATTGCTCCAACGTCCCGGAGGCCCAACGCGGAAAATACCATGTCGGCCCCTACGACAAGAGTCTCTGCGTGCACAAACAAGAATGGCCGCCCAAAGAATTGGCTGACGAAGCCGAACGACTGTTTCAATCGTCGCTCACGCGCATGCGTGCCCGTCGACAACCACACTAAACCGCATGCCTCAATCAACCCGAAACACATGATTCACCACGAAGGACACGAAGAGCACGAAGTTCGGAGTAATAATTTTCCGAACCCTTCGTGACCTTCGTGGTGAAAAGAAATTTCGTGCCTTAAACGAAAGAATAAAAATGGCTGAACTCTACCCATATCCTCGTTTCTCCCTCGCCGAGCGCGACCGGCGCTGGAAAGCCGTGCGCGCGAAAATGGCCGAGCAGAACATCGACGTCATCGTCACGCCGCAGAACACCGGCCATTCCATGGACTTTCAAGCCAACACTCGCTACCTCACCCACTGCGGCGGCGGCGGCGACGCCGACATCGCCGCGGTGTTCCCGCTGAATGGCGCTGTCACCGCCATCGCGACATCCGCCAATCCGCGCTGGACCACGACCCAGGATTGGACCACCGATGTCCGCGAAGCGCGGCGCAACTACGGCACGAAAGTAGTCGAGCGCTTAAAAGAATTAAATATCGATCACGGCCGTATTGGCATTACAGGTCTAGGCGAAGTCGAAGGCACGCGCACGCCGGAGGGGACGATTCTCCACGGCACCTACGAGAAAATTCGCGAAGCCTTTCCCCAAGCGGAGATCGTCGATGCCACGCCGATCTTGACCGAAACCCGTTACACCAAGAGCCAAGAAGAAATCGACGTGCTGACCAAATCAATGGAGATCGTCGAGCTCGCCTATCAAGCCGAGATCGAAGCCGCGCACCCCGGCGTCCGAGACTGGGACGTGTGGGCCGCGACGCAGTACGCGCTCATGCGCAACGGTTCGGAGATGCCGGTGCACTGCAACTGGATTTCCGGGAAAAACGTCCGGCGTACCTTGACCCGGCCGAGCATGCGTGTTCTCGAGCGCGGCGATCTGATCATTAACGAAGTCGAAGCCTCGTGGATCGGTTATCGCTCCCAAGGCGTGCAGCCGGTTTTTGTCGGCGTCGCCGACCCGGTGCACATGGAATTGATCAAAGTGCAGCGGGAAATCTTCAACCGCGTCATGGAACGCTTGAAACCCGGCGTCACGGTAAAAGAGCTGGCTGACCTCACCATAAAAACCGCCGCATCCGCCGCGCCAAAAAGCGGACCGGCAGCCGGCGCGCGCGGCGATTTGAACATGCACGGTCGCGGCGCCGGCGACGACGGCCCGATCATCACCGCCCACGCCAAAAGCCCGCGCCAACTCGCCACGCAACTTGAAGAAAACATGGTGTTCATCTGCAAGCCGTCGGCGATCTCCGCCGACGGCCAATCGCTCAGCACCTGGGGCGACACCGTCGTCATCACCCCCGCCGGCGGCAAACGCCTGGGTAAGCGGGTTTATGATTTGGCGGTGTCGGGAGATTAGCTGCAACCACTCACGTTGGAGTAGCGGCAACCCGATCTGAATTTGACGAAATTTGTGTTGCGGACCGGTCTTCTCCGTAGCCCCGGGGCCCTCTTGGATGGTTTAAAATGGCACTTCAAATAATCATGATAATTTAAAGTTCATAGGATGGGTGAAGGCACCATGCGCCGGTCCCATCATTTTCTCGTCCAGCTTCGTTTCAGGCGAAAGAGACTCAGCGCCGCAACGACAATCGTGATCCCCCACGCAAACCAGTCGCCAAACCGCACGTAAAAAGTTTCCTCGTTTAAAATATCGACTTCGGTCTGCAGCGTCGCCGGCGTAAACATTGGCAATGTCTTGACGACTTCGCCTTTGGCGTTGACCAGCGAGGTTACACCGGTGTTGGTGACGCGCAACAAGCTGCGCCGGGTTTCGATGGCGCGCGACTGGGCCAGGTGCAAATGCTGCCACGGCCCAACCGACTTGCCGTACCAAGCGTCGTTGGTCAGATTGACCAGCACGTTGGCGCGCGTTTCACTGACAAACTTGCGCGCCAACTCCGGCATCAAATCTTCGTAGCAAATCAACGGCGCCAAGCGCACGCCGCGGGCTAAATGAAACGCCACCGGTCCCGCGCCCGGTGTAAATCCGTCGGCAAACGGCATGGCGGGAATCAACGAGAGTATCTTCTGGAAGGGTAAATACTCCCCGAACGCCAACAACACTTGCTTGTGATAGCGCGCCAGAATCCGGCCTTTGGCGTCGGTGAAAAACGCCGTGTTGAACGCTTTAATATCTGACCGGCCCGGCTTGCCGCGAATGCTCTTGGCGCCGAAGATGAATGAAACCCTCTCCGCCTTGAATTGGGGCATCAGTTCCATGGGCAAAACCTGGAGATCTTCGGGAACGGTTACTTCCATCGCTGATTCAGGCCAAATCACCAGTGGAACAGCGGTCAATTCATCGGTGAGTCGGCGATGCTGGTCGAGATTCCGCTGGGCCAGCACCGGATTCCATTTCATATCGATATCGACGTTGCCTTGGACCACCCCGATCGCTAATTTGCGCGCGCTGGCGATTTCCTCTCCGACGACTTCGAGACGTTGATAACCGTAAATTAGCGAAACGATCAGCGCCAGCGCGGCATAGGCGAGCGGCAGCCAAGCGGCGGAACGCTCTTGTCTGGCGGCGAAGGCGGCTTGATAAATCGCCGCATTGCACCACATGACGACGAAACCGCAGCCGTAGGGCCCGACGAGATCGGCGCTCTGGATTAGCCACAGGAAAGAAACCTGCGAGTTGGCGATGTACCAGGGAAACAACAATGGGTACAAAAACTCCAGCGGTACCCAAAACAACGCCGGAAAAATTCCCAGCGGCCCAAAGCCGATGGCACGCACGAGCAGCGCAAAAAGCGCCATCTGCATTGCCTGTAGTGCCGCATAAAAGATGAATACGATCACGCTTACCGGGTAGGGAAAACCGCCGAACGCGCTGATCGTGTACGTAAGCCAATGAAAGCCGATCAGATGAGCCGCCAAGCCCATTAGCCAGCCATAGAATATCGCCCAGCGTAAAGACTCCGCCCGTTGTAGGACATAGAAAAGCGGCACGAAAGCGAACCAGGCGAGCGGAAATAGCGCAGGCAACAAATAAGGCGCGGCTAACAATACCGCCGCGATTAGAATCAGAAAAATATTACTTGACATGTAAACTACTTCGATATAAACGAATTTTTATTGAGCTATCCCGTGCGGCAAAAGAACCCAGGTAGCTCAGCATCGCCGGACTGCTAACCCAGAATGATTTCCTAAGAATTAACACGAACGCTGGTGAAAAATAACTCAGCACTCAGGAGGACTTCATGGCGTCTAACTACCGCAAGCTCGTCTCGGCCATTGCGGCCAACCTGTTGACGGCTTTGTTCTGTGCCCACGCCTCGGCGGCGGAAGAACCTGCCGTTGACCACGAGTGGGGAAGATTTCTAAAAGAAAAGGTCTCTTTCAGCGGATTCGTCGAAAATACCACCGGACTTTCCATCAGCCATGGCTCGCACTTTTTTAATACTTCAAACCGCCTTGACATGCAGCGGTTCACGTTCCAGCCCGAGTTCAACATCGACGTTGCGGAAAAATTCAAAATGTTCGTTTCTTGGAGGTTTGTCGCCGAGCCGCGTTATAATTCTGAAACCAAGAGCCGCGAGGCCTCCGTGCAACCTGCGGGCACGGGACGGGCGCTGCCTTCAGATTTTTATTCCGAGTATAAGGCCGTGCCATGGGAAGTGGTGGCAAATATCGCCCCCATGGATAATCTGCAAATCAGAGTCGGAAGGCAATTCATCTCGTGGGGTGAAACAGATGGGGCGCGGCTTTTGGATGTCATTAATCCCCAAGATCTAACTTTTTCGCCGCCTGCCGCGGTCAACCTTTTCAATTTGGATGAAACGCGAGTTCCCCAATGGGGCCTGAGGATGTTGTACACCGTCCGCCCCGTTAGCAATACTATTTTAGAATTCTTCGCCAATCCTGGGTTTGAGCCCAAGAAGCAACGAGCGGATGAATTTGCCCCGACCAACGACATCGGTGATGGCAAGAACGACGGCGATCTAAGGTACGGCAGGTGGTCGGCGCATCCCGAAGACCGCGTACCCGTGGCCCGGCTATTTGCCAACCCCTTAGGACCGGTGCCCGTGGTGGTTCCGACGTTTACCAGGGATTATCCCGATGCCGGCGATAACTGGAAAATTGGCACGAGACTGACCCACAGTTTCGGCGAGCTAAACGCCGGTATCGGCTACATCTGGGGCTTCAACCCACAGGCCAGCGATATGGTGTTTAAAACAAAAGGTATAGGTTGTTTGCCGCCCGCGACTGGTCCACTCTGCCGAGTTGGCGCTGCGGGCCCATTTCTCCCTACCGCTATCAGTGCCAGCCTTGTCAACGATCGGACGAATATATTCGCCGCTCAACTAAACTATCCGATCGGTGACCCGTTGGGAATTCCGATTAAAACGGCCCTCAGGGGCGAACTCGCTTTCTATCCCAGCAAACCTTATAACATTAGCGAATTCCCCGCGAGAAACTGCGCGACCGGGCAAGTATTAACTGGCGCCCTCGCGGCGCGGGGGGGGCCAAGTTGCAAGCATTCCGATAACCTGGTTGATAAAAACACTGTTCGGTACGCTCTTGGCTTTGACCGTTCCACATTTATCCCATTTCTGCAGGATGATCCCTGGCGCGCCTTCCGCATGACGTTCCAGCTCTTCCAGAGCATCATAATGGACCACGAGGATGGTATTCGCGCTTTCGGTCACGCCAGCAAAATCAGAAAAGTTTCGACCTTATTAACTTTCAGAGTCGGCACGGGGTATTTGGGCGACACGATTCTTCCCGATGTCTTTTTTGGATACGATCCGGCGGGGTACTACTCGGTGAATCCAGGGGTCGTCTACCAGCCTCCGTGGAATGAAAAGATTCAAATCGGCCTTACCGCTGCCATTTACGGCGGGCATAACAAGTATAGCGGGTTGGGCTTATTCTCGGAGAAGGATTCGGTTTTCCTTAAACTTCGCTACCAGTTTTGATCGAGATACATTGGAGGCTCACATGAGAGTTACGATCCCGGAACGAATTTTCCGCCGCTCATTGTTCATATCCGGCCCGCAAGCTGCGATTGAATTTTTTCTTGCCCTGATACTTTGTGGCTTCGCCGCCGCTCCATGGAGCATCATCGCCGCCGAGCCTGACTTTAAACCCGGAGAAGTCATCGGCGCGGACAATTGGCAAAAAATTCAAGGCATGGTTGGAGAAAACTTTCTCAATCGAGTCAAAGCCGGGCACAAGATTCAAATTAAGGAACCAAAGGTCTACCGGCCCTTGAAGGAATATGTCGACGCCACCGAAAAATACTCCGGCAAAGTCGGCCTGGGCGCCAATGGCGAACTGCTCAACTACGTAGCCGGACAGCCGTTCCCAAAATTTGATTCGAACGATCCGCAAGTCGGTCAGAAGCTGGCCTGGAACTTTTTTTATCGTTGGTTGGGCGACGACTACAAAACCGGCGGCGCGGTCAAAGGCGGAAAAATTATTCGCGCCGTCATCGAAAAGGATGGCTCGGAGCGGCGCGCTGATCTTGTCTCTTACTTTCTTTTCCCCAGTACGCGCTACAGCTTAACTCCCAAACCGGCGATTCCAGGCTACGAGCACATCGACTATATCCAACTGCGCGTTGACAGTTATCCACGGGACGCCGCGGGCACCACCACCTTGGAGATTCGCTACAAAGATCCCACTCGAGCCGACGATCTCTATATCTACCTTCCGAGCATCCGGAGAATTCGCCGCGCCACGACAACTCAGCGCTGCCAGACCCTGGCGCCGAGCGAATTCAATCTCGACGATATAAACAGCTTTAACGGCAAAATCACCGATTTTAACTACAAATATCTCGGCGACAAGAAAATCTTGGCAAACATCAGCCAGGAGCATCTCCCGTTCAATCGCAAGCACGGTGATTACCTGCCCCTGGACGAGAAATGGCATGTCGTCGATACCTATGTGCTCGAGATCACTCCCAAGGATCCGAATTATTGCTACCCGAAAAAAGTTCTTCACCTGAACAAAGTAACCTATGACACCCATTGGACGCTGATGTGGGACAAGCGCGGCGAATACTGGAAAGAGCAATTTGGCTTCTTTACTCCGGTAAAACTCGCCGATGGCCGTGAGGTCTGGTCGGTTGGCGACGTGGTCATCACGAATGTCCAGAACGGGCGAACCACAATTGTTACCGCGACCCGGGCTTATAATCAGGGCTACCCCGCAAGCATGTTTAGCCTGGCAACGCTGCAAAGCGTTATGCGCGGCGGCTCGATCGAATAGTCGGACGCGCCGTAGTGTCGTCCGCTGATCGTTCAACATGATTTCATGCGCATCGCTTTAGTTTTTTTCGCGGCGCTAATCTTAGGATTGGCACCGCCGCCGTCTCCTGCGCGCGCGGCCGGCAGCGACAGAGACACGGCCCTCAACGAGAATTTCTACGGCGCTTATATCGTCGAGGAGCAAGCCTGGATCGTCGGTTATTATGGCGCGATCTTGCACACGCCGGATCGCGGCCAGACTTGGCAGATTCAGCGCAGCCCAACCCCGAGCGCCTTATTCAGCGTCCGGTTTGTAAATTCTGAGAATGGCTGGATCGCCGGCAGCTACGGTACGATCCTCCACACTGCGGACGGCGGCAAAAATTGGCGCGCGCAGCCGGCCGGAACAACCGAACATCTATTTGGCCTGGCGATGATCGATGCAAGCCACGGTTGGATCGTCGGCAGCCGAGGCACGACCTTGCGCACGGAAGATGGCGGCCGGTCATGGGCGAGTTCTATAGTGCCGGGAGATTTTACCTTTA
>Ga0137437_1000686_pt1 | contig 11061 bp, 4 predicted proteins | sample EasRivERMGT138_2_FD_102332 | JGI IMG/M metagenome (GOLD analysis project Ga0137437, IMG submission 102332) | Soil microbial communities from meander-bound floodplain in the East River, Colorado, USA - East River MetaG ERMGT138_2 | ecosystem: Environmental > Terrestrial > Soil > Floodplain ...
AGCTCTATGTGATGAATGCTGATGGCAGTAACCAGACCCGTCTCACCGACAATCCGGCGAATGATACAAATCCCATGTTTCAACCATAACGTGAATTGAGCATCCAGGTACTTTATTTTGAAATAAGGAGACACGATGAATCATAAATTGTTTTGGATGGTGTTACTCGTTATCGCAATAGCCATACTAATAGCCGGCTGTGTCCCAGCGACTCCCGCATCAGTTCCGATGACAGAAGCAGCTTCTACAGTCGTAAGCACGACGGCGCCTGTAGTGCCCGTTACACCGAACGATGCAACAGAGGCTCGCCTTCGTTTAGCTCCATTGGTGTTGGGCGGCCCGCAAATGGACCTATTCGTGAATGGGACAGTAGCCGTCAACGGCGGTCAGGAACAAGTCAATATCCCCAACGGTTACATTACAGCCTACTTGTTTCTCATGCCGGGAACCTACAGCGTTGCTGTTGCGCCCACTGGCAAAGGTCTTGCAAATGCAATTCTGGGTCCGCTGGATGTGACTCTAGTCGGTGGTCATCGCTACACACTGGCTATGTTAGGTCAAGCAACGGATAAGCAATTTAAATCTTTGGTGATCGATGAGACCGAAGCATTGCATAAGGCACGTACATCGGTAGACCAAAATGTCCTTTTTGTCGTGAACAATCTTGTCGGCGCTAAGACAATTGACTTTGCTGAAGATGGACATGGACCGCAAGGCGTCATGTTCGGCGGGTTTGATGCCGCACCCGTACAAGTGGGTCGTCACAAAAACCTTGCCATTACCGCGAACGATGATTCCAAAGAGTCAATCGATGGTGGTCTCTATGATCGCGATGGCGAATTACCGGGCGCTGATTCCATGATCGGCTTCATGGGGAACTTTACTGGCATCATTGGAAATAGCTTTGATGTCGCTGAGAGCGCCCCGACGAGTGAGTTGAATACGATTGACTTCTTGAAGGGCTTCAATGGTGTCGATTTTGAGAGCAATGGTAAGGCAATTACATTTGATATTTTCCTGTCTGCGATCAAGACGGCGGGACTCACTGATCTGTTCACTTCTGGTAAACCACTTCTCGTACTGGTGCCAACAGATGCCGCATTTGCCGCGCTCCCCAAAGCAACACTCAATGCGCTCATGGCAGATCCTAAAGCGTTGCTTGATTTGGTACACAATCACGTTGTCGAAGCGTATGTCCCGCGAGGTAGTTTGGCGAAAACGCCCGGCGGAGGCTTCAATCGTACCTTCACGAATATATTGGGCGCACAGATCACCATTGGCGAGGGGTACACCGTGAACGGGATCAATGTGGGTGATATAGATTCCACCTTTATTGCCAACGGCACCCAAGTCCATCCGATCACGAAGGTTTTACTGCCTCTCACTAAATAAATGCGCACTCTACACAGCTCAAGCAAGACAAAAAATCTTAACGACCTAATTTATATCAAAATGAAAGCAGGAGTAAACATGTTTCGCAATATATTTCGTATCACTCTGTTCGTAACTATAGCAGCCATAATTCTTACGGCTTGCGCTGCACCAACTCCAATGCCAGCCACTGAGCAACCTACTGCTACTCAGGCACCGGTCAAGACTGCGGTTGCAACTACGATTCCACCTACGAGCACGCCTGAGCCCACCGCCACGCAAGTTGTGCTAGGAGTGGTCGCGGGTCGTATCGCTTTTCAATCCAACCGTGATGGCAACAATGAAATCTACGTGATGAACGGCGACGGCAGTGGATTAACTAACTTGACGGACAACCCGGCAGATGATATCGGGCCTGTCTGGTCGCCGGATGGAAAAAAGATCATTTTCCTGTCCAATCGTGATAATAACTACGAGGTTTATATCATGAACACCAATGGCAGCGACCCAATCAACTTGACTAACAATCCGGCAAATGAAGGCGATAGTGGAATGCCAGAAGATATAGCCTGGTCACCGGATGGGAAGAAAATTGCCTTCACTTCCGACCGCGATGGTAACCAAGAAATCTATATAATGAACGCTGATGGCAGCGACCAAACTAACCTGACCAACAATTCGGTGGATGATTATTTCCCGAATTGGTCAACGGATGGGAAGGAGATTGCCTTCACTTCTGATCGCGATAGTAACATCTATTTGATGAATACCGATGGTAGTCACCAGGTCCCACTAACCAATAACCCAGGAGATAATGCGTTCCCCCGCTGGTCACCGGATGGTAAGCAGATCGTTTTCACGCGTGGCAATGGCGATGGCACCTACGAAACCTACCTGATGGAGTCGGATGGCAGCAACCAAACCCGCCTGACCAACAGCCCAGGGCGTCGTGACGATAACATGGACGCCCGCTGGTCGCCGGATGGGAAACAAATTATTTTCTGGTCCAGCCGTGATGGGAATCGAGAACTCTATGTGATGAACACCGATGGCAGTAACCAGACACGACTAACCGACAACCCGGCGGATGATTCACAGCCCATGCTTCAACCATAAGTTGCTAGGTTGAATTTCACGAAGTTCGCTAAATATTTGAAGTGAAGGAAAGGTGATTTGTAGATAGAAAGAGTGAGTTCAGAGTAAAGCCTTGTGGACGAAAGTCCGCGAGGCTTTTTCTATGATATTCAGATTTCGTATTTACTGTTTCGGGCAAGTCGGTCCTTGACCAGAGATACCAAACTGCGTTCGTTCCTCAGATGTCAGATCACGAGTCAACAACGAACAAATGGCGCGGATGGTGTCATCGAGGTTGGTCAGCCATCGTCGCGCGGTGCCATCCTGGCTGGCAGTCAGGATGTATTTTTCATCCGGCGAGAAAGCCACATAGCGCACCTCATCTGTGTGACCTGCGAAGCGACGCAATTCCTGCCCAGTTTGCGCATCCCACAACCGCGCGGTCCAATCAACGCCGCTCGTTAAGACGTATTTTCCATCTGGTGAGAAAGCTGCACCATATACAGCGCCTGTATGACCGACGAATTGACGTATTTCTTTGCCGCTGGAGACATCCCATAAACGAACCGTGCCATCAAAACTTGCGGTGAGCAGATGTTTGCCATCCGGCGAGAAGGCGACACCGGTCACGTTATCCGTATGCCCTTTGAACATCATCAGGTCTTGGCCAGTTATCGGATCCCAGATACGGGCTGTGTGGTCTGTGCCAGTGGTAGCCACTGTTTTTCCATCGGGCGAGAATGCGGCGCGGATTACTTGGCCTGGACTCTGCTTGGTGTAAATCACGATTGTTTTTCCAGATTGGGTTTCCCAGACCCGTGCAGTACCATCATAACTGGTGGTGACGATGGTTTTGCCATCTGGCGAGAAGATGGCTTTTGTGAGTTCAACCGTGTGTCCTTCGAAGCGCCGAAGCTCCTTGCCAGTAGCAACATCCCAGAGTCTGGCAGTTTTATCGGCGCTCGCGGTGAGCACCATCTTGCCATCTGGGGAGAAAACGGCGTCGGTCACTGCGGCGGTATGCCCAGTAAGAATCATCAGCGTTTGACCGCTTGTCGTATTCCATATGCGTGCGGTGTGATCATCGCTGGCAGTAACTACCGACTTGCCATCTGGCGAGAATGAAGCCTTCCGAATGGCATAGTTATTCCCGGCGAACACCATTCCTCCTGGGGATGTTTGCAGACTCCAAACCTGGACAGCCTTGTTGTCAGCCGTCACTACAAATTTCCCATCGGGAGAAAATGTTACAGCTTGAACTACTGCTGGAATACCGCCGAAAACCCGGACGGTTTTGCTGGTGGCAACATTCCAAAGCCTGGCGGTTCTATCTAGCCCACCTGCCAGCAGGAACTGGCCGTTTGGCGAGAACTGAATATCGTTTATTCCGTCTCGATAGCCTAGGAGTTCGCCTACTGCCTGCCCTGTCGTCAGATCCCAGAGTCTGACTTTGTGGTCATCGCAGCCTGTGGCAATGGTTTTACCATCAGGTGAAAATGCAACTGCCTGGACCCTGTCAGGATGATCGAAAACTCGAACCTGTTCCCAAGTCACCGCATCCCACAGGCGAACAGTTTTGTCATCGCTAGCAACGAGGATATATTTGCCATCAGGCGAATAAACCACGCGTTGAAACGTATATTTGGCATCCCCAGTAAAAATATGCGCAATCTTGCCTGTGGCAACATCCCAAACCCGCACCTCACCACGACTTGTTGTGACGATATTTCGACCATCGGGCGAGATTGCCACAAATTCAATTCCAGCGATTTGTCCCGTGAAGATCTGCAATGTTTGACCGGTGGCAATATCCCACAATCGCGCTGTGCGATCATAACTTCCCGTCACGAGATATCTGCCATCCGATGAGAGGGCGAGTCCACCAATCAAATCTGTATGACCAGAGAAGATACGAATGGATTTACCTGTAGCAAAATCCCAAAGACGAGCAGTCGTATCATCGCTAGCGGTTACGAGATACTTGCCGTCCGGAGAGATAGCGATGTCCTCTATTACGTCTGTGTGACCATCCTTGAACACGCGCGGCGGAGCCTGCAGAGTGGTCAGGCTGGTCAGCACGGCATCACCGGATGGTGTGTATTGCATGCTCAATGATCGGATGCTGAGGAGTGCGATCAAATTGGGGTCGCCATCGGTGAGTTTGAGGTTGTTCGCTTCAACCGCCAGGCGTTGAGCTTCAGACCGGTTAAAGTCAGCGATGGCTTGTGTGCTGGCGGCTCGGGCAATTTTTGCATTTTGACTTGATTGCAAGCCAAAGGTTCCTGCCACCATCGCCAAAATGATTGCGATGCTTCCTACTGTTGTGATGACGCGGTTGCGCGTCCGCAGACGGGTCGCGGATTGTGTTTGATCTTCCGCGCGGGCTCGCTCGGTCTCCGCGAGTTTTCGCGCGGCTTCGAGTTCGCGTTGTTGTTGGGCTTCACGTTCGGCTTGTTCCTGTTGCTCCAAATTGTCCGATGCTTCGAGGAAGGCTTTCTCATTTGCATTCAACACATTCGGATGCAACGCCGCCCATTCACGTACCTGCGATAATCTCGCGCTGCGATACAACGTCCCGGGGTCACGCTCCAACAATTCCCATTCCTGCGCACCTTCGGTGATGTTGCGATGCAGGCGCAGTCCTTCGCGATCCTGATTGAGCCATTCACGCAACGTGTGCCATTCACGGATCAACGCTTCATGCGACACCTCAGCTGTATTCTCGCTCAACGTGACCAAGCGCGCTTCCGCGAGCTGATTCAGCACCCTGCCTGTCTCTTCTGCATTTTCTTTATTTGACATCAACTCATCGAAGGATGCGCGCCGCCGCGTGTCTTCCGTTCCTTCGCCCAATTCGGTCAGACGTAAAAATATATTGCGCGCGATCACCTGTTCATTTGTTGAAAGACTTTGATAAACACTTTCTGCGGTGTGAGAGATGGCGCCGCGCACGCCGCCCGCATCGGCATAGCCTTTGAGAGTCAGTGTGTGTCCGGCGCGGCGTTTCCAGGTTTCAAGAAGTGCGTGGGAAAGCAGTGGCAATGCGCCGGGTTCATCGCCCACATCCCGCAGGATCAAATCCACGAGACCCGGTTCAAAAGTCCAATGTGCGCGGTTGGCAGGTTCTTCAATGGCACGCCGCAGTTCTTCAGGCATCATCGGTCCGATATATTCCTGTTGATGTGCCACGGCATCGCGCAGTTCGGGGTATTGTGCCAGGTGGGCGTAAAAATCCGCGCGCAATGTGAGAATGAGTGTGATCTTTTCGTTGCTCGATTCGCTGGTAGAGGCGTTGACCGCCGTAAGCAAATTATCAATGAACGCTTCACGCTCGAATTCATCATGGCACAATGTAAATAATTCTTCGAACTGATCGAGAACCAGAAGCGTGTGGCGTTTTGTTTTTCGCCGCGCAAGGGAAAGTCCCAGACTGCGGGGGTCTTGCATGAGATCATCCATCAACGTAGTAGTCGCAGTCACGGATTCGGAATCTCGTGTGAGTTCAGTTGCCAGCGCCTCAAGCGGATGCGCCGTGGGCGTCAGGATATACACCTGCCAATTTGCGCTGTCTTCGGGCGGAGTTGAACCATCTATCAACGTCACGCCTTTTTTGAGCGCAGGAATCACCCCGGCTCGGACGACTGAGGACTTGCCACTGCCCGAGGCGCCGATGATGACCGATAGAAATTGTGACTCGCGCAAACGTTTGACAAGTTTTGCGGTGAGCACCTCGCGCCCGAAGAATAAATCCGAATCGATCTCATCAAAATACTGCAAGCCTTTGAACGGCGGCTCGCCGGGTGTCGGCGCTTCGGTTCCCGAGAACTTTGTTCTGGGCGGCGGGAAGTCGACGGCTAATCCTTCGATAACTAATTGATAGATGGATGTTGGGAACTTCAAATCCTTGAGCCGGTGCTCTCCCAAATCGCGGATCGTCACACCTTGTGGCAGATCGTTGATCACCAGTTCGCGCGTCGTTTGCGATAACAGCACTTGCCCGCCGTGTGCCGCATCGCCGATGCGCGCAGCGCGATGTACATCCATGCCAACATAGCCAGTGGAGGCGATCAACGGTTCGCCGGTATGCAAACCCATTCTCACGTGCAAGGGCTTGTTACGTAACCATGCATGGGACGCGAGTGCGCGTTGCGCCTCTGCGACGCATTGCACCGCATCCAGCGCGCGGCTAAAGGTGACGAAGAATGCGTCACCCTGCGTGTCCACTTCGATGCCGTTCCATTTTTGAATCGCGTTACGCATGATCTTGTGATGCTCTGCCAGCACGGCTGCATAATCGTTGCCGAGCTTATCGAGGAGATTGGTTGACTCCTCGATGTCAGTAAAGAGAAATGTGATCGTGCCCGAGGGTTGGGCTGTGCGTGCCGGAATATGGGAGCCTTTGAGCAAACCGTCATATAGGGCGCGGGTTTCAGGAGAAGGTTCAAGTCCAAAATGTTCATCCAGTTCTGAAATGCAACGCTGGTAGATCGAACTGACTTTTGCCATATCACCGCGTGCGCCGTGAGCGAGCATGAGGGCGCGATAGGCAGGCTCAAGTGTGGTGTTGCCCAAAGACAACCAGCGTTCGGCTTGTTCCTGCACGGCAGTCCAGCGTTCGCCGGTAATGAGCTGCGCGACCAGTTGTTCCATTCTGCTGTCAAATATGGATTGAATACGTTCGCGTTCGAGCACCACCCAATCCTCATAGAAGCCCGGCAGGAGTTCGCCTTGATAGTGGGAAAGATTGGAGGTCAGAGCCTGAAGATCAAATTCAGTCCGCTCGATTTGCATGGCGTCAAGCCAATAATCCGCCTCACGATTAAAGGTGATCGTAAATTCCCCGGTAAGGAGGTATTCAACCGGAGTGGATTGTTGCGTAGAGATGGCTTTGCGGATGCGCCACAGTTCGTGACGCAAATTCTTGCGCGCATTATCGTCGGAGAAATCGGGCCACAAAATACCAGCCAGTAATTCGCGGCGCTGAGGCGTCCCGGCTGTCAGCGCAAGATAGGCCAATAGAGACTGACCAGCCCGTGAGGGAATCAGGACGCGCTTTCCATTGAGACGGATGTCAAATTGTCCGAGAAGTCGAATTTGTAACATCGAATCCTCCAGGCATCAAATTTAATGGCTTCGATTGAGTCATGTCAGTATACCCTTTTCAAAGATAATATAGACCCATTGCGTCTATTTTTCGTCTATGAAAGATCGGTTGACCATCGACGAATAATAAACGCCCTCCTGCGACAATGTGGACAGAAATCGGGACAACCGTAGTTCCCGAATCAATTCAAAGTCAAAGGAGATGAAAATGTTTACGAATCGTTCGTTCCATTTGTTAATCGTTCTTGCATTGCTCGTGATCACTGCATGTTCGCCACAGGTTGCAGTAACACCAACAGCCACCCCAGTGCCTGTAGCAACGGCTGCGCAGAGTGAACCCATCACACTGCGTCTGGCTGTTTCTGATAACGATCATGAACACAGCGCGGCGTACGCGCTCGAGTTCGCCGCGCAGGTCAAGACGCTTTCAAATGGGAATATCACCATCGAACCGGTTTGGAACGCGGGTGACACTATGACAGATATTGGCTTTGAAAGAGGCGTGATCCAACTCGTGCGAGAAGGTAAATTCGAGTTGGGCATCGCAGCTTCACGCGCCTTTGATAATGATAAGGATGGCATCACCAGTTTTCAAGCTCTGCAAGCCCCGTTCCTCATTGATAATGATGCTTTAGTAATAGCCGTGGCGACGAGTGAAGTCGCAACAAAGATGCTCGACAATCTGTCATCGGTTGGGCTGGCTGGTTTGACGCTTTGGCCCGAAGACCTTCGGCACCCGTTTTCTGTTGATCCGGCTAAACCCATCCTCTCCCCTGAAGATTTTGCCGGGCTGAATGTTCGGACAATGGACACGGGCGTCAGCGAAATGCTGATTAAAGCGCTGGGCGGAAACCCACTATTCGAAGCCAGCGATTATCAGGTAGCCGAGTCAGGATTGCTCCAAGGCTCTACATTGACGGGAAGACCAGCCGCTACCGGTAATGTCACTTTCTTCCCCAAGTATCAGGTGTTGTTTGCCAATGGCGCGGCTTTCGAGAAGCTCAGTGATGAACAGCGCACCGTATTACAAGAAGCGGCTGTGGCGGCACAGAAAAAAGCCCTCGCCGAACATCCAGGTGATGCGGCCGCTGGAACCGCCTGGTGTGCAGATGGTGGAACCATTGTGTTGGCAGGTGATGAGCAGGTGGCAGCTTTTCAAAAAGCGGCACAGCCCGTCTTTGACAAACTGCAAGAAGACTCTTTCAACGCTGCATCCATCGCCACGATCCGTGAACTCAAAGCGAAAACCAAACTATCTCCGGGAGCACAGGTTTGCACGTCAACAGTCACCGTTCCAACTCAATCGCTGGCGGAAAACCAAACCTGGTCGCCGGGTCTGCCGCCCAACGGCACCTGGACTGTCGAGTTATCTATTGATGATCTTGTGAAGATGGGTGTGTTAGAGTCCAACGCGAAAGATTATGCAGGTCAACAAACCTATGAGTTTCAGGACGGCGAGGGCATCTTTCGCAGGCGGGTAAACAATGTCGATGTTGAAGTATGTCCCTTCACGTACAAAGCAGTCGAGAATTTTGTCCGCTTTAGCTTTCATGATACAGGCTTGGGACACTATGATTGTGTTAACGACCATGATAACGTTCAGTGGCGGCTCGATACGGATGGGCTCCACTTTCATTTAGTTGAAACTACTGCCTCGAAGGTGGAAATTACAGCGATTTACGAGGCGAAGCCGTGGCAGAAGGTTGCAAGTCCGTAATTCACTGCCTCGTTCTCCACGCTTCTCTGATGGGGTAGCTATGAAAGTATAACGAAAGCCTCGCGGGTGAAGGTCCGTGAGGCTTTACTTTTGAAAACTTAATGAGCTTGTAGCGTCTCCACATAAACTGCCTGCTGCTTCCCAACCAACTTGCTCAAGCGTGGGGCTTCAAAAAAGAAAGCGTTCCAAGGCATGAAAGGATAACGCGCAACATTTTTGCGCGCTATCCTTTCATATTAAATCAGGCGTAGTCATCAGTTTTGAGGCAGTTTTTGGCATAATAGAGATGAAAGTCTTGACGCACAAAGCGATGACAATTGGAATTGACAAATCATCTTCTCCATCTATCCTCGAAACAAAAAACCTTGTGGGGTGACGCGATTTATTTCTGTAAAACCCTCAGAGGGATAACCATCCGATTTGAAGATCTTAACAGAATGGCTCGGCGTAAGATATCGTTGGTCCACTTTTATGAGAGTTCTTCCATGATGACAAACTATTTTACTATTCTGACAGATGGCAGTTCGGGTCCCGAAAATTGACAAACTGAGTTTAAAAAACGTGGATAAAATTTCCGCCGGATAAATCAACAAGAGTGGGAATCTTCGGAATGATAGTAACAATACGATGGTTACATGCTATACTAAAAAATACTAAGTCCATAAACTTGGTGTAGCTGATACAGTCTACCTTCGGGCCGCCTGCATCAATTGCAAGCGGCCCTTTTGTTTTTGGGAGGACTGGTTGGGGGGTGGTGATCAACTCCACATGATTTATTTGCGTTGGTTAGCAGATGCGGCAAAACTCTGAAAGTCCTAATATCAATTAATCACATACTTCTATTCATTCATCGAATTGCATTTCGAGTTTCGATTAACGTTGAACAAGAAAACAAATACACACCTCAATTCAAGAAATACCTTTCGCGCTGTTCTTCCCCTCCCGCTGACGAGTTTCCTCGGGCGCGAACGTGAGCTCGCCGAAGTGACGGACTCACTCGCCGGCACTCGTTTGCTCGCGCTGATCGGCGCTGGTGGATGCGGCAAGACCCGCATTGCCCTTCGGGTGGCGGCGGATCTCAGTGACCAATATAGTGATGGTGTTTATTGGGTAGAGCTTGCGCGACTGGTGGACTCGACGCTGGTTCCCCAAGCCATCGCAAAAGTATTGAACGTGGTTGAGCAGCCTGGGAATCCACTGATGGAAACGCTATTGAATTTTCTCGGTAACAGACAAATCTTACTGGTGCTCGATAACTGTGAACATTTATTAGGAGCATGTGCTCAACTGGTAGAAGCCTTAGCAGGTTGCCCCAATATAAAGGTCTTGGTAACGAGCCGTGAACCCCTCGGTGTTATTGGTGAGACGCTTTACCCGGTGTTACCGTTAGCGCTTCCAGCAGCCCATCTCTCTATTAACGAAATCAGACGGGTTGAATCGGTGCAGTTATTTGTCGAACGCGCTCGGAGCATTCTCCCCACCTTCAGCTTGACACTGGATAACGCTGAAAGCGTCTCCACGATCTGCCGCGATCTCGACGGTATCCCTTTAGCGATCGAGCTCGCCAGCGCGCGCGTGAATGTCCTGAACGTGAAGCAGATTCAAGAACGCCTCGACCACCGCCTTGATCTTCTTATCTCTACAGCGCGCGCCGATGAGCGGCATCGCACTCTGCGGGCTGCCATTGATTGGAGCTATGATCTGCTGTCTCTTTCAGAACGAAACCTGTTGCAGCGACTCGCGCTTTTTACTGCCGGTTTCACCTTCAGCACGGCTGAGTCAGTGTGTGCCTGGGG
>Ga0137437_1000688_pt1 | contig 11048 bp, 13 predicted proteins | sample EasRivERMGT138_2_FD_102332 | JGI IMG/M metagenome (GOLD analysis project Ga0137437, IMG submission 102332) | Soil microbial communities from meander-bound floodplain in the East River, Colorado, USA - East River MetaG ERMGT138_2 | ecosystem: Environmental > Terrestrial > Soil > Floodplain ...
TCACCGAAGATATCTCCGCCGCTATGGATGGCCAACAGGCACTCTTTACCTTCGGCGGAGAGCATCAGCAGTTTGATCTGGCCGCTCTCGATGAAGTAGACCATCTCGTCTTGGTCGCCGCAGCTATAGACATTGGTGTGCCGGGCAATCTTAACGGCACGAGAATTCATGGTCTCGCGCTGCAACGAATCGCGCAGTTGTTGTTTGAACTCGTCGGCTTGAGGGGTTTGTTGAATCATGATCGGAGCTCCTATTTCTGTCCAAAAAACTTTATCGAGACGATCGTGACCCAATCGAGTGTTGTTCCATTTATTTTTTATCCGGCCTTGCGCACCTGCAGGGCCTTGTCGATCCGTTCCTCGACTGCGGTCTTGGTCTCGCTCAACACTTCCGCGATCTCACAGATCAGGAGCTTTTTCGCCCGCTCCAGAGTCTGACGGTCATGTGGCGCAAGCGCCCGCGTCTCGTTTAACTCAGTCAACGATTCGACGATCTCTGCGAGGTCAAAGGCCGATCCGGAGGCCAGCAGCTTTGAATGATCGATGGCGCGCTGTTTCCAGTTTCGCGCCGTGGTCGGCAGAACGGTTGCTTTGGTTTCCTGGCTCAGTCGACTGAGCAGCTTGGGAATCTCGGATCGTCGCACTAACTGCCGGATTCCTAATCCCTGGACTTTGTCGACCGGGATGAACAACTCTCCACCGCTATTTTCGAGGGGAGCCAAGCGGTAGAAAGCCGCCGAGGTGCCGCCGACCAGCTTGTTAACTACCGCGTTGATCAAACAAGGGCCGTGACTCGGCAGAATAATTTTTTCGCCAATGCTCAATGTCATCCAATTCTCCTTTGTGGGTTAGGCGCCACGCAACTCAAATTCCGAACCGTCCAATCGCTTTTCGGCGCACTGAACATAATGTTCAGAAGCCGTCATCGACGGACACGCGACCGCGAAACTATGCACATCTATGCGCCGCATCTTGGCTCGTATCTAAAACCGATCTGTATCGGCGCAGCGATACAGGTTGCGGTCCACATCGGGCTTCAAGCTTTTATGTAAACCTAAATTCCATGTTAACCCCGCCTCTTGAGGCGGGCACAACTAAATGCGGTTTCCAAAGGGGGCGAGCATCCCCTTTGCAATATTTAAATAAGCGGCGGGGTTAAATCCCCGCCCGCGAAGTCGCTTCGGTTAATTTATAGGATTGTCGGCCCGGCACGACCCGCTGGCTGCTCTGACTGCTCTAGCTGCCGAATATCCACGTCCAAACTGTTTTCGCCCGGCACTTTCTCGTTCTTTCGTTCCTGGCGGCGGGCCAATTTTTGCATTTTCTTTTCTTTCCGCGCCATTTCTTTTTGCCGTTTTTTAAATGTCTCACTAGCCATAACTGCTCCTTTCATCCGTTGAGAGTTGCCGCTGGTTGATCTCCATGCCGCTCAAGCCACTCAAGAATAGCGCGAATACTGCCTGTGGCCATCGCAATGCTAGTATCCGCCGCGCCATAGTAGAGATGGATGGTGTCGCCGTCCGGCGCCACCGTGTATCCGCAAGGAAAAACCACGTCGTCCACGTCTCCAACTTGCTCGTAGATTTCTCGCGGGCCGAATATCCACTCATCGCCCCGTTTTATGCAGCGCTCCGGCGCTTGCAAATCAAACAGCGCCAGCCCTAGTCGGTAAATCGCGCCGGACGCAGTCTGGCGCACGCCATGGTATATCACCAGCCAGCCACGTGCCGTTTCGATGGGCGGCGGCGAGAGGCCGATTTTATTCGCGTCCCACCACGCGCCGCGGCGCGCTTCCAGCATCAGCTTGTGATTGCCCCAGTGGTGCAGGTCCGGAGAAAAGGATATCCACATATGCGCGCGCGGCGCGCTGACAGGACGATGGATCAAAGCCCACTGTCCTCCAATGCGATAGGGAAGTAACGCCGCATCTTTATCTTCCGGCGACATGATGACGCCGTAGCGCTCGAAGCTGTGAAAATCCTCAGTCAGCGCCAGAGATACGCCTGGGCCATCGCGCGAGAATGCGGTATAGACAACGGCATACTTGCCTAGTTCGGAGAGGTAGGTGATGCGCGGGTCTTCAATGCCCCACACTTCTTCCGGAAAGTGTTCAGGGTCAGCTAGCAGCGTTGGCTGGGATTCAATCCGCCAGTTGTGCAAGCCGTCGTCGGAACGGGCGACAGTAAAATGAGAATGGCCGCGGCGATCTTCGACCCGGCACAATAACAGAGTCGTGCCATCGGGCAACCGTGTAGCGCCGGGGTTGAAAATGCTATTGACCGGATAGGGCCAGTCAGCCGCGCTCAAGATTGGATTGAGTTTGTGACGGCAAAAAAGTTCAGCGTGTTGATTGTTCATCAAGTTCCTTTTTGTCAAGTTGCTGTTTTCAAGCTGCCGTTTCTACGGATGCCAATAATGTTGTCTCAGCCAAGCGCAGTTCGAGCACCGCCTGAAGAAACGCGAGCGACGACTCCGCGCCCTGATTTTCGTTTGGGCGATCGGGATGCAAACCGTCCCGGCAACCGCCGGTGGTCGGATCATAGATCGGCAGGTCCAGGTCATTGCGGCCGAGGAACCAGTCGAAAGCGCGCCGAGCTTCTTTGTACCAGCTTTTGTCTCCCGTGATGCGGTGCGCTTCGAGGCAAGCCGATACCATGGCCTGAGCCTCAACCGGTTGCTGATCGAAGCGGGCGCGCGCACCGCCACGTTGATAAAATCCGTTAGAGCCGATCGGCACAAAATGGCCTCCAGCATCTTCAGCGCGCTGCAAGTCGGCCAGCCAACTGAGCGACTTCAGTCCAGCTTCCGTCATGTCGTTATTGGGGATGCCTTGGCCGCACATGAGCAAAGCGTGCGGCAGCGCGGCGTTGCAGTAGGTCAGCGATTTTTCATACCAGCGCCATTCATCCGCGCGATTATCTTGATACAGCTTCAGCAGCCGCCCGGCCAGTTGCTCACGGACCTGGGTGACTCTGCGGTCACCGGCGAAGCGGCGAAGATATTCGTGGATGCCAATCAGCGCAAAGGCCCAGGCCCGCGGGCTAGTCGTGTCGAGAATTGCCGGCAACGCCTTTTCGAATACCCAGCCGGCCATACTCTGAAGGGCCGGCGTATTAGAACGGCCCAATACCGTACCCAGGGCCCACAAGGCGCGGCCGTGACTGTCGTCAGACCCGTTCTCCTCCAGCCAGTTGCGCTGGTAGCTCATGAAATTGCGAAAACGTCCGGTCTCGCTATTGAAGGCATACCAGACAAATGCGAAATAACGTGATGTTAGCTCCGAGGTTTCTTCATTGCCGAGCTCTTCCAGAAGAGCGCTCACCGTCAGCGCGCGCGCGTTGTCGTCGATGGTGTAGCCCTCGCGATAGTTGGGCACGGTAAAAATAGCGTGCTGAAACATGCCGGTATCATCGGTCATGCGGCGTAAGTGATCGAGTTTGAGAGCGGGAAGTTCGGCTGGACGTTTGTCGAGTGCTTTGACGACAAAGCCGGGAGCGCTGAAGTGGCGCCGTTCGGCGCGGGCGCGCTGAAAACTCTCCATGTAACGGCGCGCGACCTGCGGCCAGATCATCTCTCGCCCATAGAGATAGGCGCGCTTGCGCATGCCGTGGCGTTTGGCCTCGTTGTCCAACAAATCGATCACCTGCTCGGCCAATGCCGCCGGATCGCGAAACGGCACGAGCGCGCCCCGTTCCTCAGCCAACATCTCTTCGGCGTACCAATAGGGTGTCGAAATTACCGCCTTGCCCGCGCCCAGCGTGTAAGCCAACGTGCCCGAGACGATCTGCGCCGGGTTGAGATAGGGCGTGATGTAAATATCCGCCGCGCCGATGAACTCAACGAGTTCCTCTAAACTGACAAAGCGGTTGTAGAAGATCACCTGACCTTCGACGCCTTTCTCTTGTGCCAGCCATTGCAGCGAGAACCGGTAGGTTTCGCCATCGTGGCGCAGAACATGCGGATGAGTAGCACCAACGATGAAGTAGACCACATTTGGATGCTTGGCCAGAATGGCGGGGAGGGCGGAGATGACGTTTTCGATCCCCTTGTTCGCCGACAGTAAGCCAAAACTGAGCAAGACGATTTTACCTTCGACGCCAAACAGGTCTTTATGAAAACTCGGATCGACGAAAGGCAGATCGGGGATGCCATGTGGGATCAGGTCGATCTTCTCCGGCGCTACATGATAGATCTCTTGAAGGAATTCCGCGCCGCGCTTGCTCATGACCACCAAGCGATCCGACAAGCCCGCCACCTCTGTTAAAACCCTTCGCTGATGCGCGTCGGGTTCGCGCAGAATCGTGTGCAGCGTCGTGACGATGGGCACGCGCAGATCACGCAGAAGAGCTAGAATGTGACTGCCGGCCCGCCCGCCGAAGATGCCATATTCGAATTGCAGGCAAACGAGATCCACACTGTTGATATTCAAGAAGTCAGCGGCGCGCCGATAGGACTCAAGATCTTTCTCGGTCAGTTCAAAGCGCACCCGAGCCGGATAGGCGTAGCCGCCTTCGATGTCGTTGACCGGCACGGCGATGCATGTTGTGTCACCGTGCTCGGCGGCAATGGCCTCGCAGAGGTCGGTAGTAAACGTCGCAATGCCGCATTGGCGCGGCAAATAGTTACCGATGAACGCAATGCGATTGATCGCGGAATTTTTAAGACTCTGTTCCACGGAGACATATCCTTAGGTAGCAATCGCGCCTGGAGTCCCGAATTCTTTGCCGGCCGAGAAACTCGAAGAGGCGGCACCCTAGGGACCGCCTCTTCGAGACTCGGAAAAAAATTAGACCGAGTGTGTACTATTTGGACGTTAGGTTAGTAATCGCTCAATTAACTATATCAGATGGGACGTGTAATGATAGCCCCTACAAATTCTGCATGAACGCATCCACGCGCCGATCACATACTCTCGAGTGACTTCGCTTTGTCAGTCATCGGCAAGCGCGACATGGCTCCTCGCCTCTCGGCTCTTCTCATTTGTCTTTTTCCGTCTTAATCCGCACATTGGCTTGCTCGATCCAAAAGTCAGATTCTTTGTGTGCATCGGGATCGTTGTATCCCAGAAGATATTGGTTGCCATTCTCACCCACTTCGCCAATTCTGCCGTTAGCAATCGAATCCCCAACGATGCCGAGGCCATTGGACTCTTGCACGATCCCTCGCACTTCGGTTCGCCGAGCATCCCCCGCGCCGATGGCATCGACAAGCGCCCAGCAAATGATGACCCGATGGGAAATTTTTACTTGCCGATTGGCTGATTCCTCGCAATACATCGCTTTCCAGCCTGGCTGCGCTGCAATGATTTGCAGAATTTTCCATCCATGAGTTACGTTCATATCTCTCAAAGAATCTTTGCGGGTTGCTTCGCAAGTGCAATTCTTGCTGCTTGATCCTGCTTTTTTTGCTTCTGCTTCTGACTCTTCTCTTTATCTTTTTTGCTTTTATCTCCCATTTTTAGCCTCCCGTTTCATGGTTCGCCGAGCCAGCCCGATGAGTTACAGTCAAATAAACCGCCAACCGTTGGGTTAGCTAAGTAAACCGACCGACTGCGTTGTGCCTCGCAAACGTTACTTAACGCTGACGCTATTTCGTGCTTTCCGTGAGCTGTTTGGCGCAGCCCTCGGCGATTTTGCTATCGGGTTTTTCTTCCCCAGGTAGAGTCGCCCAACCCTGTTCTTCTACGTATTTCTGCCCGTCCCATGAATCCTTCGCCTTGAATGCCTTGAGCTTCTCATCCTTCTTCGGATCCCGGTTGACCTGGGCGAGACAAATCGGTGTAAAGCGCTTGGCAACCGCGTTTTCGGCGATCTCCTTAGCCATCACCTCGGCCGTGCCGCCGGTCACCCAGCCACCCCAGTTAAAGCCGACAATCGCCGCGAGGATCGCACCGCCGACGCCGCTCCAAAACCCCAGTTTAATTTTATCCCAATCCATAAACACCTCCCTAATTAATGCATTCTGGAAACCCACGGACTCAACGCCCCACAACTATGACAAATCCAGTAGTCCGAGTATCGTTGCGAAAGCGAGCACTCTTCACAAATATTACAATAGTGATGGCCACACGACTCGCATGCAGCGCCACCGACCGCGTCGGTTGCGCGAATCGCCTTTGCCCAGGCAGTTTTTTTTGAGCCGGCTTCGATCAAAAAGAAACGTGTATTGTCCGCGCCAACGAATTTCTGAGTCACCCGTTCAATCACCCCGTCGCGCACGTCAACCGAATAGAATGCCATATCACCTTCTCTCTTTCCGGCTAGCCCGGCGCGGATAGTCACACTTAGACAGTATTCGCTAAATTATGCTTGCTGGAAAGCGAATGCTGTCTAATATTGAACAATTCAGAAAAAGAATTATTGCCCGGCCGGCAGGGCTAGCCCGTATTAATCATGCGACCGGAAAACCTGATGACACTCTGTCGATCGAGGTGTGACCCCAAAGAACGAAAACATCGAACGAAGGCACCGGCGCGAATGTTTCAATTTGCGCTTGGCACTCGGCACGACGTTTGACCTTTTCACTGCTGATCTCAAAGCAACTTGCCCCGCTTGCAACTTCAATGCACAACTGTTTTGCCTTCGTTCCGGAAGGGTTGCACCTTCGATCGCAGCTTACCGCGGATAACCCGGGCTAGGAATCACGCGTGGGCCGATTTTCCGCGCAGTAACGCCAGCAGATCGGCTGGCGACATTTTTGACACCAGCAGGCAGATAATGTCGCCTTCTTGGTGCAGCACGCCATTCAAATCGCCGCGCGAGAAAGTGTAGAAATTGATTCTCATATCGGCGTCGTAGAACCGCTCGGCGCCCTGGGGCGCATCCGTTTCGCTGCCAAGGAAGGTAAAACAGGTAACCGCTGGACCGTCGCCCTGATAGACCGTCACGAGCAGGTCGCGGCCGCCAAGGTTTTGGACAAAACCGGAGACCGGATAGAGTTTCATCAGCGACAAATCGAGAGCCACCGGCTTAAAACGATCACCCACGGCGTGCGCCAGCTCTTTTCTCATGGCCGCCAGATTGACCGCGCGTAACAGAGTCGTCTTGCCGCTGAGGATCGAGCTGTGCGTCTCTAATGCCGCGAGCGCAAGGCTTTCATGCGTCTCGACCGGCCACTGGGTGTAAATCACTGAGCCCGCGATCAAAAGCAAAATGGCCGCGGCAAACCCACGCCGCCAAGTAACAAAGGCAAGCCCATCAAAGATACTTCGCCAGCTTGACTCTCCCGCCGCCGTCGCTTTGGCCGCGGTTTTTTCTTCGATCACGTGGCGCAATGTGGCGGGCGCGCTCACTTGCTGCGCGGTCAAAAGGATTCTTCGCTTCAAGATGCTTTCTTGCTCGAAGGCCAGCGCGCATTCGGCGCAGCTGGTTAAATGAGCGTCGATGGCCGCGCGTTCGTCGGCGCCGAGCTCGTTGTCGACCCGCGCCGTGATCAATTCTTGGGCTTCGTCGCAGCGCATGGCTTATCGCTCTGTCCCCGTTTTTCCGACATAGCCGCTCAGTTGTTTTTGCAACAGCCTGCGGCCGCGCGACAAACGCGACCGCACCGTACCGACGGGACAGGAAAGAATCTCCGCCGCCTCGGCGTAGGAAAAATCGCCCATGTCGACCAACACTATCGCGGCGCGAAACTCTTCCGGAATCTTTCTCAACGCCGCGCCAATCTTGGCGCCAAGCTCCTGTTGGAGAAATTGCTTCTCCGGCCCCGGACCCTCCGCCGTCACGGTTTCCCAATAATCCTGCGTGGCTTCGACGCCCTCGGCGAGACCCTCGGCGGCCACCATGCGCTTGTTGCGCGCGTAAGAATCGAAAAAGAAATTATAAAGTATGCGGGTGAGCCACGCTTTCAGATTGCTCCCCGGGGTAAACTGACTGAAGGCGCCGAGTGCGCGCGCGCAGGTTTCCTGGACGCAGTCCTGCGCTTCGTCATCGTTGCGGACCAGATGAAACGCGACCCGGTAGAGATGATCCAGATAAATCATGATCTCCGAGGAGAATCGTTCCCGTCCCTGCTGTCGCGCGTCGCTTCGGCTCACGGCCGGGCCATTGTAATAGATGGCGTAAGAGGTGTCCAACTTCGTGCCTTTCCGTAACCACAACGATTTGCCAACAGCAAAAGTTCCCTTTGGAATGCCACAGCAACCCTTGCGGCGGCAGCGCTAGCTGTCCTATGTTGGCCGCATGAAATACCGCACACTTGGCAAAACCGGATTACAGGTTAGCGTCATCGGCTTGGGCACCATGGTGCACGCCGGCCATTTCGGGCCGATGAAGGACTCAGAGTCGCTGAGCGCCATCGAGACCGCCCTCGACTTGGGTGTCAATTTCATCGACACCTCCGACGCCTATGGCGCCGGTTACTCCGAAACCCTGCTCGGCAACGCGCTCAAGGGCAAGCGCGATAAAGTTATCCTCGCCACCAAAGGCGGCAACGTCATGACTGGGCCGAACCGCGGCAAACGCATCTTTGAGCCCGATTACATCGGCCGGGTAATGGACGAGAGCTTGCAGCGGCTCCAAACCGACTACATCGATCTCTATCAGCTGCATAATCCGACCGTCGATGTTATCGAACGAGGTGAAGTCTGGGCAGTGCTCGAACGCGCCAAGCAGGCCGGCAAAATCCGCCACTACGGCGTGTCGATCAATTCCATGGAAGAAGGCATCGCCACGGTCAAGGACGGGCGCGCGGAAACTATCCAAGTCGAATACAATCTGTTGACCCAGGAGCCGGCGGAGAAAATGTTTCCACTGGCACAGCAAGCGAACGTCGGTATCATCGCCCGCGTGCCGCTTCGGCGAGGAATTCTTACCGGTAAACTGACCGCCGCCGATGAGCAGCGCTTTCAAGGCGAAGATGTGCGCGCCCGCAGTTTCAAAGGCGATCCCTTTAGAAGCGAGTTGGCCAAGGCCGAGCGGCTGCGCTTCTTGGTGCATGGCGAAATTAAGAGCTACGTGCAAGCTGCCCTGGCATTTTGTCTCGCCCATCCGGCGGTCAGCATCACCATTCCAGGCGCGCGCAACGCCCAACAAATGCGCGAGAATGCCGCCGGCGCCGAAGTCGAAATCCCCCGCGCCGATCTCGATCGAGTCGCTGACCTGTGGCGCGGCAGCTTCGCCGGGTGACTCGGAAAGAAGAGATCACTCGCACAAAGCCGCAAAGGGCGCAAAGGTTCGGAGAATTAATTAAAAAATCTTTCTTTGCGCGCTTGGCGCGAGGAATTTTCTTAAAGCCATTTTGTTAGATAATTTAAGCATTGGAATCTAATTCAGTCGGAGCAACATCATGGCAAGAATAATGACCAGTTGGCCCAACAACAAGAAACTCACCGTGATGGTGACGGTCATGTTCGAGGTCTGGTCGGAAGGCAAAGCGCCGCCCTACTCGCCGATGACCACTTCGCTCAAGCCCGGCACGGCGGATTGGCTCGGCATCTCCTGGTCGCAGTACGGCGGCAAAACCGGCATCTGGCGTTTTATGCGCATCCTCGACGACACCGGCATCCAGGCGTCGGTGTGTTTGAATGCCAAAGCCGCGGAACTATTTCCCGAAGCGGTAAAACAGCTACACGGCCGCGGCCATGAAATCGCCGGCCACTCGTACACCCAAGATCTGGTCCTGCCGTACCTGACGTTGGACGAAGAGACCGAAGTGATTCAGCGCTGCAAGCGGATCATCGCGAACGCCGTAGGAATCGCCCCGGTCGGTTGGTTTAGCCCGGTCGCCGCGCCGACGGTGCATACCGCGGCGCTACTCGCCGCGGAAAATTTCATCTGGCACGGCGACTACAACGACACCGACCTGCCCTACGCGATTGAAACGCCGAAGGGAAAACTCGTCGCCATCGCGCACAGCGACTTCACCGACAATCGCACGCTACGATCGAGCCCGCGCGATTTTTATAATGTCTACAAAGACACCTTCGACTATCTCTACCAGCACGAGGCACCGTCGCTGATCAATTTAACCGTGCACTGCCATTTCGGCGGACGGCCGCTGATGTCGGCGATGCTGCATGAGCTACTGCGCTACATGAAAGGTTTTCCCGACGTCTGGTTCGCCCGTCACGACGAGGTCGCGCGCTGGGTGTTGGCGCAGAGTTGAACCAAAAAAACAGTTTTTCTGGAGTCAGTGTGGGAGAGTGTTCACCACGAAGGTCACGAAGAACACGAAGTTCGGAGTTTTGGTTATCCAAACCTTTTGTGTCCTTCGTGCCTTCGTGGTGAAAAATCCGTTTCTCCTTGGCGCCCTTTGCGTCTTTGCGCGAGATATTCCGAATTTCAGCTGCGGCTGTGCCGCGCCGCCGGGTACGCGCTAGAATTCACCGCGGAAATAACCGCGCTGGCCGCGTGCCTCTTCCACACCGACTTCTATCAAGCGAATATTCGCGCCGTGAAAATTTTGTCTCACCCCACGGCGGATTCGGTTGGCGACATGCTCCGCTAAGAGCTCCGTGCTCGTATTGGCGAGCGGCAGGAGCAGCACATCCCGCTTCGGTAAGATAATTTTTTGCTGGCGATAGCGCACTTCAATTTCCTGGGCCCGCCGGCTCACTAGAAGAATCGGACTTTTGGTTTGAATCAGCGTGCGGTGATCCAGCGAATCGCAAATCCGCTTGACCATCGGCTTGAAGGTAATAAAATCGAGCACCACACCGGCCCGGTCCAATTCCCCCTCCAACTTGACTGACACTTGATAGTTGTGTCCATGCAGCGGCTCGCGTTGGCCGTTGGCGAAAATTAGAAAATGCGCCGAAGCAAAATTGAAATAATCCTTGGCCACTTCGATGCTGAATGTTCGTGACATGCTGGCGAAGTTAACCAAAAGCGCTGACCCTTTCAAGCAAAGGCATCGGGTCGGGCGGGTGTAACTGCCATTATCCACGAATTTTTGCTTGCATCTCGGCGGCGGAAGAGTTAGGTGAGATGGCCATGCAACTTTCCCAGGCCCTCGACTTACGCCGTGGTGACTTGGCCGCGCTGATCGGCGCGGGCGGTAAGACAACCACGATGTTTCGGCTCGCACATGAACTGCGCGAGGACAACTGGA
>Ga0137437_1000690_pt1 | contig 11046 bp, 8 predicted proteins | sample EasRivERMGT138_2_FD_102332 | JGI IMG/M metagenome (GOLD analysis project Ga0137437, IMG submission 102332) | Soil microbial communities from meander-bound floodplain in the East River, Colorado, USA - East River MetaG ERMGT138_2 | ecosystem: Environmental > Terrestrial > Soil > Floodplain ...
CCACGCGCTGGTGCGGGGGATCAACACTTATATCGTCGAGGACACCGAGCAGGCGCGCCTGCAGTTCCCCTACCCGATCCAGGTCATCGAAGGTCCGCTGATGCAGGGCATGAATGTCGTCGGCGACCTGTTCGGGGCCGGCAAGATGTTCCTGCCCCAGGTGGTGAAGTCTGCGCGCGTCATGAAAGAGGCGGTCGCGCATCTGATTCCTTTCATCGAAGCGGAGAAGGCACGGTCCGGAACGGCTGGTCAGAGCAAGGGCAAGATAGTCATCGCCACCGTGAAGGGCGATGTCCACGATATCGGCAAGAACATCGTCTCCGTCGTACTCCAGTGCAACAACTTCGACGTGGTGAACCTGGGCGTCATGGTGCCGGCGGAGAAAATCCTCAGGACCGCCCGGGAGGAAAACGCCGACATCATCGGGCTCTCGGGCCTGATCACGCCTTCGCTCGAGGAAATGGCGCACTTGGCCAAGGAGATGGAGCGCCAGGGATTCAAGGTGCCTTTGCTGATCGGTGGCGCGACGACTTCGCGCGTGCATACCGCAGTGAAAATCGAACCGCACTACTCCGGCCCGACCGTGTGGGTGCCGGATGCATCACGCAGCGTCGGCGTGTGTACCAGCCTGTTGTCGGGGGAATTACGCGACGACTACATTCGCAAGATAAAGGAAGAGGCGGAAAAAACGCGCAGCCAGCACAGGGGCAAGAAAGGCCAGGGCCCGCACTACGCAGTCGCGGAAGCGCGCCGCCACGGCCTGAAAACGGATTGGAAGAAATATGTGCCGCCGGTACCGGTCGTGACCGGGGTCAAGGTATTCCGCGATTATCCGCTGGCAGAAATTGCGAGAGTCATCGACTGGACGCCGTTCTTCCAGACCTGGGAACTGGCGGGGCGTTACCCCGCGATCCTGCAGGACAAGGTCGTCGGGGAGGCGGCGCGCAACCTGTTCGACGATGCGCAGAGCATGCTGGCGCGCATCATCGAGGAGAAATGGCTGGGTGCAGCGGCGGTGATCGGGTTGTTCCCCGCCAACAGCGTAGGCGATGACGTCGAGGTCTACGCGGACGAATCGCGCGCGGAAATTGCCACGACTTTCCATTTCCTGAGGCAGCAGATGGTCAAGCCGCTGGACAAGCCGAATCATTGCCTTGCCGATCTGGTGGCGCCAAAGGATTCCGGCGTGCGCGACTATGTCGGTGCCTTTGCCGTAACAACCGGCATAGGCGTCGACGAGCGCGTCGCGGCTTACGAGCACAAGCACGACGACTACAACGCGATCATGCTCAAGGCGCTGGCCGACCGGCTGGCGGAAGCCTTCGCGGAACTCATGCACCGGCGCGTGCGCCGGGAATTCTGGGGCTATGCCAGCGACGAGGCGTTGAGCGTCGAAGAAATCATCGACGAGAAATATCGCGGCATCCGCCCGGCTCCCGGTTATCCCGCCTGCCCGGAGCATACCGAGAAGGGCTTGCTGTTTTCATTGCTGAACGCACGGGCCGAGATTGGCATCACGTTGACGGAAACATTCGCGATGCTGCCGACGGCAGCGGTGAGCGGGTTTTACTTCTCTCATCCCGAGTCGCAGTACTTTGCCGTGGCGAAAATAGATCGCGACCAGGTCGAGGATTATGCGCGGCGCAAGGGCGTGAGCCTGCAGGAAATCGAACGCTGGCTGGCGCCCAATCTCGCGTACGAACCCGACGCCAAACTCGCGGCGTGAGCAGGCTCCGGGGGCGATCTTCCCCCGGCGTCGGCACTGGGGCAAAATCCCGGGATAACATTGGCATCGTGGAGTTCTGGCGAGCGCAGACAAAGAAATGCAGGGGTCCGCTTTGACGATATTGCACCGTGCTGCCGGGCTGGCAGCTGTCGTGCTCTTGCTGAGCGCAGGCACGGCGGCGGCTGAGCGCCTGCACAAGTACACCGTTGCCGTGGACCCCGAGTTGTCCACCCTGAGCGTGCGCGCCTGTTTCGACGGTGTTGCACCATCCATCCTGTCCGCCGAGTCGCTGGACGCCACGCTTGCGCTGATCGATATCCGTGTGGAGGGGAGCCGCAAGTCCATCGCGCCCAGCGGCTCGGTGAGCCTGAAAACCGTGCCGGAAAATGGCTGTGTGCTCTATCGGGTGAATGTTTCCCAACCGATCAGGCAGCACGATCGCACCGGGGACAAGATCTATCACGTCGGCAAAGACCTTCTGACTTCGGTCGGCATCTGGCTGTGGCGGCCGGAAACGCTCGCGGCGGACGAAGACATCGAAATCGCGTTTGTACTGCCCGAGGGCGTCGCCGTATCCGCGCCATGGAGGCCGGTTTCGGTAAACGGTGAGCGCGCTGTATTCCGGACCGGACGCGGTCCCCACGATTGGCCGGCGTCGGTGGCATTCGGCCGCTTCCGGGAAAGGGAGATCCGCGTCGGTGGTGCACGGCTGCGGCTCGCCGTGTTGGATGCAACGCCGGCGGCGGACGTCGAACAGATCCAGGCCTGGATCCGAGACTCCGCGCAGATGGTCGCGGACCTCTATGGCCGCTTCCCGCAATCCCAGGCGCAGATCGTGGTCGCGCCAGGGGCGCGCGGCAACGAGCCGACGCCGTGGGCCTATGTGGCACGCGGCGGCAGTCCTGCCGCGCATTTCTTCATCAACCAGCGGCGGCCCATCCAGGAGTTCTTCGACGACTGGACCGCCGTGCACGAGCTTTCGCACCTGCTGCTGCCGTTCGTCAACGCCGACGACATTTGGCTGTCTGAGGGGGTCGCGACCTATTACCAGAACGTGCTGCGTGCGCGCGGCGGTCGAATGACCGCCGCAGAGGCATGGCAGCGGTTGCACGCCGGGTTCGTACGTGGCATGCAAACCGCGCCCGGACTTACGCTCGCGCAGGCGACCGAGGGCATGTATCGCGACGGCACCTACATGCGCGTGTACTGGGAAGGCGCCGCCGTGCTGTTGATCGCTGATGTGCGTTTGCGGCAAATGACGGCGGGCAGGCAATCCCTGGATACAGCGCTGGCGGCATTGAATGATTGCTGCGCGGCGACGGATCGAGCCTGGAGTGCGCGCGAGCTATTCGACAAGCTCGATGAGATGACCGGCTCCGGCGTTTTCCGCGAGATCTACGATCGGCATGTTGCGTCGAGGAACTTCCCCGACCTTTCGCAGACTTACCGGGCACTGGGTGTCAGGATCGGCGCACGCGGCATCGAACTCTCGACCGAGGACGGGGAGAGGCGCTTGCGCGATGCGATCATGGAGTCCGGCGCGCTGGTCATCAGCGAGATTCCCGGGGACTGAATGGCCATGGCCGGCGCGTTGGTCGCTTACCTGCATTACGTGGCGATGATCTCGATTGCGGTAGTTCTGGTCGTCGAGCATATGGTCTGCACGCCCGGCATGCCCGGCAGCCGCATTCGTGTGCTCGCGCGTCTCGATCTGCTGTACTTGGGCCTGGCGGTGCTCGCGCTTGGCAGCGGAACGGCTCGCGTCGTCTGGTACGGCAAGGGCGCTGCGTTCTATCTCCACAATCCGGTCTTTTACATCAAACTCGCGCTGTTCCTGGCTATCGGGCTGATCTCCGTTCCGCCAACGCTGCAAATTCTGCGCTGGATGCGCAGCCTGAATTCCGGTAATGCGAACGTGGTTGCGGATTACCAGGTAATTCGGGTTCGTCGTCATATTCTCATTGAACTGGCTCTGTTTGCCCTCATTCCCCTGATGGCCACGCTGATGGCCCGCGGCATCGGCATCCAGACGGTCGCACAATGACCCGGTTTGTGACGATGTTCCCGGAGCGCTGAAAATCGCTTACCGCACAGAGAGATTCGCGATCTCGGTCATCACGGTCGGTACGGGCTGCGGGATTCCGCTACCATGGGCGCCTTTCCTGATTCATAGCCATGAAGCCCGAAGAGATCTGCTTTCTGCCGGCCCGAGAGCTGGTACGCCACATCCGCGCCCGTGAACTGTCCGCGGTCGATGTGATGGACGCGCACATCGCGCAGATCGAGCGCGTCAATCCCATGGTCAACGCGGTCGTGACCTTTCTGCCTGAACTGGGGCGCGAAGGGGCACGCGCGGTCGACGCAGCACTTGCGCGCGGCGACGATCCTGGCCCGTTGGCGGGATTGCCGGTGGCGCACAAGGACCTGACCCCGACCAGGGGCATACGCACCACGTTCGGCTCGCCGATTTTCAAGGATTTCGTGCCGGAAACCGACGCAGTCATCGTCGAGCGACTTAAGAAAGCCGGTGCAATCACGATCGGAAAAACCAATACGCCTGAATTCGGTGCCGGCTCGCAGACCTTCAATCCGGTATTCGGCGCGACGCGCAATCCTTACGATCTGGCGCGGACCTGCGGCGGCAGCAGCGGCGGCGCGGCGGTGGCGCTGGCCTGCGGCCTGCTGCCGATCGCCGACGGTACCGACATGGGAGGCAGCCTGCGCAACCCGGCCAGCTTCTGCAATGTGGTCGGCTTGCGGCCTTCCGCCGGTCGCGTTCCGAACTGGCCGAGCGTTTCCGGCTGGTTCCACATGGCGGTAGCGGGGCCGATGGCGCGCACGGTGGGGGACATCGCCCTGATGCTGTCCGCCATCGCCGGGCCTGACGCGCGCGCGCCGATCTCATTGCAGGAGCCCGGGTCGATGTTCTCGCGCCCGCTGCAGCGGGATTTCAGTGGGGCACGTATCGCGTGGAGCGCGGATCTCGGCGGCCTGCCGGTCGAGCCGGAAGTCACGCGGGTCATGGAAGCCCAGCGCGAGACCTTTGCAAGCCTGGGTTGCATCGTCGAGGATGCGACGCCGGACCTGCGCGACGCAGATGAAATTTTCAGCGTCATGCGCGCTTGGCTTTTCGAACTGTCTTTCGGCCATCTCCTGAAAACCAAACACCAGCTGATGAAAGACACGGTGATCTGGAACATCGAGGAAGGTGCGCGCCTGACCGGCCCGCAAGTCGGGGCAGCGAAAGTCAAACGCACGCAGCTGTTCCACCGCATGCGCGAGTTCATGGAAAAATACGATTTTCTGATTGCGCCGGTGGTGCAAGTGCTGCCCTTCGACGTCGATGTGCCCTATGTGACCAGGATAAACGACGTCGAGCTCGACACTTATATCGACTGGATGCGCTCCTGCTCCTACATCACCGTCACCGGCGCGCCAGCGCTATCCGTACCCTGCGGATTCAGCCGCGCCGGACTTCCGGTCGGCTTGCAGATCGTCGGGCGCCATAAGGATGATTTCGGCGTGCTTCAGATTGCCCATGCGTTCGAGCAGGCTACCGGCTTCTGGAGGCGGCGGCCGGCCATTACACAGAACGAGTCATGAATCCCCGGAACCCAACCATGCGCTCCACATCCACATTGCCGTTACGCTTGCTTGCCACCGTCTTTCTCGCAACCCTGGCCATTTTCGCAGTCGCACAGACACCGCCCGCGCAGACGCCTGCCGTGCGCAAGGATCGGGTGTTTCTGAAGGATGTCGAAGGCATCTGGATCAATGAAGCGTACTTGAGCGTACTCGCGGCGCTGAAAAGCCCGCATGCGGCGGCAAAGAAAGCGCCGCCGGTTGTTATCGCGATCCGGCGCGAGGGCCGCGCCTATCCCATCGTGGTGACCGATTTCAACAAGGCTTCGCTGCAAGCCGTGCTCGATGTCGAACCAGACGGCAAACCGGGTGCGTATCGGCTGGTGGTCGGTGCCGACGACAAGCCGATGTCGAGCGATGAAGTCAAATACATTCGATTCGAGGCGGGCAGAAGCCCCCAGGGCAAAATAGAGCGAATGCGCGTTGCGGAGCCGGACTTCATGAAGGGCAAATGGGCGGACTACGTCCCGCTGGGTGGCGAGCTGAGTCCGCAGCTCAACCGCCTCGTGATTGCCGGAAATTATCGCGACGAGAAAGGCAGGGCCTGGATCTTCAACGAGTCCGGCGAGGCAACCTGGCCGGAGCAGAAGTTCAATTACGAGCTGTCGCTGAATGACCCGGGCGCCAATTGCGATTATCTGCAGAGCGAAGGAGCGGCCAAGGGTGTCGATGACAAAAAGCGCTACGGTTACGGCTGGAAGGGCGGCAAACTGTCGGTCTATCCGGCCCGGCTGGCGGGCAAAAAAGTGGTTTGCGACGCCAAGCCGCTCGCCTTGCTCACGCCGCAGTAAACCTGGAAAAAATTATTTCGCCACCGTGCACCCCTCAAGGGGTATTGTGAAAAATCGTCGTGGTCAACTGCAGTTTTTGGGATAAAGACAGGGAGGAATCATGAAACAATTGTCTGGTCTGCTACTTGGTTTTGCAATTCTGGGGTTGGTTGCCGCAAGTCCGGCAAGGGCAGGGGACTGTGGCGGTCCGGTCACGGCCGACGAGGCGCTGGCGTCGGAAGACGCCCGGTATGCGGCGCAGATGGGCGATGACTTTGGCGCGATGCAAAAGCTGATCGGTGACGATCTCGTGTACATTCACTCGTCGGCAGTTGTGGACAGCAAGGCCACCTACATCGATTCGATGAAGTCCGGCGCCGTCAAATATCGTGTCATGCGGCGCAGTGACGTGACGGTGCGCACCTATGGTTGCATCGCGATCATCTCGGGGCTGGGCAACTTCGATGTGACCGTCAAAGGCCAGGATTTGGCCGTTGAAATCCGTTTCCACAGCATCTGGGCCAAGCGCGACAACGGCCTGCAGTTCATTTCCTGGGAGGCGACCCGCACGCCGGCCAAGCAGTAAAGGGCGGCGTCAAACAGCGCGCTGCGGGAGCGCGCCTGAAGCGGGGCTTGGCATCCAAGCCCCGCTTTGATTTCTGCCGTCGCATCATCGCGCGGCTGCAAAGATGCAGTATCCTTGGGCGGTTTTTGATCGGTACGGAGCAATGGCCAGGGCCGCGAAGAGAAAGAAGCGAACGCAAAGCGTGCAGGAGGCCCTCGTTCAGGTGAGGAGCTTGCTGCAAAAGCACCGGATTGTGGAAGGCATGGTTCACAAGCAGGACATGCCGCGCCACGAACTGGTGGAATCGCTCGTCCACAAACAGAACCTTGCCGAGCTGCAGAGGAAACTCGAAAAGCTCCACCCCGCCGACGTCGCCTACATTCTTGAAGCATTGCCGCTCGAAGAGCGCCTGGTCGTCTGGGATCTGGTCAAGGCGGAGCGCGATGGCGAAATCCTGCTCGAGGTTTCGGATTCCGTTCGCGAGACGCTCATCGAGAACATGGATGCGCAAGAGCTGGTCGCTGCCACGGAACAACTCGACACCGATGAAATCGCCGACCTGGTTCCCGACCTGCCGCAGGACGTGGTCGACGACGTGCTGCATTCGCTCTCCGTCGAGGAGCGCGAGCAGCTGCGCGCCGCAATGTCCTACCCGGAGGATTCGGTCGGTGCGTTGATGGACTTCGACATGATTTCGGTGCGCGACGACGTCACCATGGAGGTCGTCCTGCGCTATTTGCGGCGCATGGATGAGCTGCCCGATCACACCGACCAGGTGTTCGTGGTGGATCGCGATGACCTCATCAAGGGTGTCCTGCCGATCAACAGGCTGATTGTGACGGATCCGGAAATGCTGGTCGGCTCCGTGATGAATGCCGAGTTCATCACGCTGTCCCCGGACGACAAGGCGCAGCAGGCGGCGCAATCGTTCGAGCGTTACGATCTGGTATCCGCTCCGGTGGTCGACCAGGGTAACCGGCTCGTCGGGCGCGTCACGGTGGACGTGGTCGTCGACTTCATTCGCCAGCGTAACGAAGCCGAGCAACTCAGCCACGCCGGCCTGCTCGAGGAAGAAGACATCTTCGCTTCGGTGTGGAAGAGCGCGAAGAACCGCTGGTTGTGGCTCGCGGTCAATCTCGGCACTGCGTTCTTCGCTTCGAGGGTCATCGGGGCGTTCGAAGGAACGATCGAAAAACTGGTGGCGCTCGCCACCTTGATGCCCATCGTCGCGGGCATTGCCGGAAACTCAGGCAACCAGACCACGACGCTGATCATCCGTTCGCTCGCGCTCGGGCAGGTGACGCCGGACAACGCGCGTCGATTGATCGGCAAGGAGCTGGCGATCAGCCTGCTCAACGGCGTGGTGTGGGGCGGCGTGGCCGGCGTGTTCGCCTACATTCTCTATTACAGCGTGCCGCTCAGCCTGGTGATGACGGGCGCGATGCTGCTCAATCTGCTGGTGGGCGCGCTGGTGGGCATGATCGTGCCGCTCATCATGCAGAAAATGGGCAGGGATCCGGCGATCGGTTCCAGTGTACTGCTGACCTTCACCACGGACAGCATGGGGTTTTTCATTTTCCTCGGCCTCGCCACCGTTTTCCTGATCTGACGCATCCATTTCCGCGGAGCGTTCGTACATACGCGCGGAGCCTCAAAACATATTAGGAACGCCGCAGTCTTAATGTAAGGTTCAAAGTACGAGTACAACGCAATCACCGTTACCGAGGAGTTCGATCATGCTGATTCGACGTTCACCCGACATCAATTCTTCCGAAATAACCGATCGTGACTTGTTCCTCAAACGGCGGGAATTCATAAGCGCTGCCGCCGGTCTGGGCATGACCGGCGGTCTATACGGCGCCGGCATGTTCATCTCCGGCGATGCGCATGCGGGCACCAAACTTCCGGGCGTGAAGAAAGGTGCCTATACCGTGAGCGATACGCTGACGCCGCTCGAGGCCGTCACCAGTTACAACAATTTCTACGAGTTCGGCACCGACAAAGACGACCCTGCCGCGCACGCCGGCAAGCTCAAGACCCGGCCCTGGCAGGTCAAGATCGAGGGCGAGGTGAAGAAGCCCAGAACTTACGATATCGATGAATTGCTCAAGCTCGCGCCCCTGGAAGAACGCATCTATCGCATGCGTTGCGTGGAAGGCTGGTCAATGGTGATTCCCTGGGTGGGTTTTCCGCTCTCGGAGCTGATCAGGCGTGCAGAGCCGACCGGCAATGCGAAATTCGTCGAATTCGTGACGCTGCTCGACCCCGCTCAGATGCCGGGACAAAATGTGCGCGTACTCCAGTGGCCCTACGTGGAGGGCCTGCGCATGGACGAAGCCATGCACCCGTTGACGTTGCTCACGCTCGGGCTTTACGGGGAAGCATTGCCGAATCAGAACGGTGCGCCGGTGCGTGTGGTGGTGCCCTGGAAATACGGATTCAAGAGTGCCAAGTCGATCGTGCAGATTCGTTTCACCGAACAGCAACCGAAAACTTCCTGGCAACTGGCCGGGCCGAATGAGTACGGCTTCTACTCCAACGTCAATCCCACGGTGGACCATCCGCGCTGGAGCCAGGCGAAGGAGCGCAGGATAGAAAAGCTCTCGGTAGTTGATTCGCTGTTCGACAAGAAACGCGAGACGCTGATGTTCAACGGTTACGGCGACCAGGTGGCGCAACTCTACGCTGGCATGGACCTGAAGAAATTCTTCTGAAATACCAGCATTCACCGCGAAGGACGCAAAGGACGCGAAGGAAGACAAAAAAAGTACGAAATACGCTCGGGAGATAGAAGCAGCTCGTGCCGAAGTGACTACGGATGCCAGATAAACTCCCGAATTATATTTGCACCTGGTTTTCCTTCGCGTCCTTTGCGTCCTTTGCGGTGAAAGAATTTCAGTAAACGATGCAACCCATACCGGAACAGATCAAGTGGATCAAGGCAGCCGTGTTCGTGGCCTGCCTGATTCCGCTTGGGCATCTGGTCTGGCAGGGTTTCCGCAACCGGCTGAGCGCCAATCCGGTCGAATACATCACTCATTCGACTGGCTGGTGGACCCTGGCTTTTATCCTGATCACCCTGTGCGTGACGCCGCTGAGAAGACTCTCCGGGTTGCCGTGGCTTCTGCGTCTGCGGCGCATGCTCGGCTTGTTCGCCTTCTTCTACGCCAGCCTGCACTTCATCACCTACATCTGGCTGGACCAGTTCTTCGATTGGAAAGATATCGTCAAGGACATCGGCAAGCGGCCGTTCATCATGTTGGGATTTGCCGCGTTCGTGCTGCTCCTACCTCTGGCGATTACTTCCACCAACGCAATGGTGAAACGCCTCGGCGCGAAGCGCTGGCAATGGCTGCATCGATTGGTCTATGTACTATCGGCACTGGGCGTGACGCATTTCTGGTGGCTGGTAAAAAAAGACATCACCGAGCCGTTCATCTTCGCGCTGCTGCTCGCCCTCCTCCTGATCATCCGCTTGCTGATCCTGCTGAAGCAGCAGCGTTCGGCATCCCCTGTTTCCGCGGCACGCTCTCCGGCGGCCTGATTGCAGGCGCGCCTGCCGGCGGTTACAGTTGTCGGCAGGAGAATTTCGCATGTTGGTCGGCGTACCGAGAGAGATCAAGGATCACGAGTACCGCGTAGGGCTCACGCCGGCGGGTGTCCATGCGCTCTGCGAACGCGGCCACCAGGTCTGCGTCGAGACCGGCGCAGGTGCGCGCATCGGGTTGCCTGATGTGGATTACCAATCAGCGGGCGCGCGCATAGTTGCCTCCTCCAAGGAAGTCTTTGCCGCCGACATGGTGGTGAAAGTCAAGGAACTGCAGCCGGTGGAGTTCGCCCTCCCGCGCCGGGGGCAAATCCTGTTTGCCTATCTGCACCTGGCGCCGGATCCTCAGTTGCTCGACGCATTGCTGGCTTGCGGCATCAGCGGATTTGCATATGAGACGGTAACCGACGCGCAGGGCCGGTTACCGTTGCTGACACCGATGTCGCGGATCGCCGGCAGACTCTCGATACAGGTCGGTGTCTGGGCGCTGCAGATGGCCAACGGCGGCAGCGGCGTGCTGCTCGGCGGAGTGCCTGGAGTTGCGCCCGGAAAGGTGGTTGTAATCGGTGCCGGCGCTTCGGGCGCGAACGCGGTCCAGATCGCGGCCGGCATGGGTGCCGACGTAACGGTGCTCGATGTCGACCTGGAGCGCCTCGCGCATCTCGACGAGGTCTACCGCGGCCGGGTGAAAACCTGTTACTCGGAAGCGCTGGCCATAGCAGAGCAGGTCGCACACGCCGACCTCGTGATCGGCGCGCTGCTCGTGCCCGGCAAGCTAGCCCCCAGGCTGATCCCG
>Ga0137437_1000691_pt1 | contig 11042 bp, 5 predicted proteins | sample EasRivERMGT138_2_FD_102332 | JGI IMG/M metagenome (GOLD analysis project Ga0137437, IMG submission 102332) | Soil microbial communities from meander-bound floodplain in the East River, Colorado, USA - East River MetaG ERMGT138_2 | ecosystem: Environmental > Terrestrial > Soil > Floodplain ...
ACGGCCGAGGTGCTCGCGGCGCGCGCCAACGATGCGGCGGAGTGGATCGAGCTGGTGCTCGAGTCGGCGACCCGGCCGGCGCCGGTGGCCGCGCCCGAGCGCAACCCGCTCGATGCCCGCAAGGACGACCAGCTCGGCGCCTACAAGGTGATCCGCGTCCTCGGGCATGGCGCGTCGTCGCGCGTGCTCGAGGTCGAGCACGACGACAGCCGCTACGCGCTCAAGGTCTCGCTCGGCCCGGACCACGACGAGCGGCTCACGGCGGAGGCCGCGGTGCTCGCCCGGCTGCGCCACCCGCGGATCGTGCGGCTCGAGCGCACGCTGACGATCGCAGGTCGGTTGTGCCTGCTGATGTCGCTCGCCGGGCACAGCCTGCAGCGCGAGCTCGCAGAGCACGGGACCCCGTCGCTGGACTATGCCAGCCGGTATGGCATCGACCTCCTGAGCGCGCTGGCGCACCTCGAGGAGCAGGACGTCCTGCACCGCGACATCAAGCCGGCGAACATGGGGGTCGGCGCGGTCGGCAAGAAGTCGCAGAGCCTGACGCTGTTCGACTTCTCGCTCGCCGAGCTCGCGGTCACCGAGCTGGGCGTCGGCACCGCGGCGTATCGCGATCCGTTCCTGGGCCAGCGCGGCCGCTGGGACGCCGCGGCGGATCGCTACAGCGCCGGCGTCACGATGTACGAGCTCTTGACCGGGCAGCGGCCGATGCTCGACGCCGGCGGGGCGGTCGCGCTGGCCGCCGAGCGGTTCGATCCGTCGGTTCGCGCCGCGCTCGTGGCGTTCTTCCACACGGCGTTTGCCGCCGCAGCCTCCGACCGCCACGCGACGGCCGAGGAGATGCGGCGCGCGTGGGAGCGTGCGTTCGAGGCGCAAACGAGCGTGGCGGCCGCTGCCGAGGACGAGGCCGAGGCGGCGGAGGTCCCCGACGCGGTGATCGCGGCGCTGGCACCGGCGACGCCGATCCAGGCGCTGCCGCTATCGAACCGCGCGAAGAACGCGCTCGATCGAGCGGGCCTCCTGTGCGTCGGCGATCTGCGCGATCTGCCGCAGAACCGGCTGTCGGCGATGCGCGGCGTGGGCCGCCAGGTCGCCAAGGACATCCTGGCGTTTCGCGAGCGCTGGGAGCGGCTCGGCCAGGCCGGAGCGCACACCAGCGAGCCCGCGTTCTTTCCGGGCTACCGCGGCGCCGACCTGATGATCCAGGTCGCGTTGCCCGAGCTGCCGGTTGCCGCGAGCGACGCGCTGGTCGACGCGGCGCTGCACACGTTGCCGCAGCTCGCCGCGGCGCCGAAGTCGCAGATCATCGCGCTCGCGAACCGCAATGGCTTCGACCACGCGGTGCTCGCACAGGCGATCTCGCGCGAACACGACGCCGCCCAGGCCCGCAACCAGCCGACGACGATCGGCGCCTGGATCGACGCGTTGCTCCCTGCCGGCAAGAAGCGCCACCAGCACGCACGCTCACTCTATGGCCTCGAGGGCAAGCGGTTCGCCGGGGTGCGCGAGCTGGCCACTGCGGCCCGCGTCTCGACCGCGGCGATCTACGCCGCGATCGGCAAGTCGCGCGGCGACTGGGCGGAGCATCCGGCGCTCCACGGCCTGGTCGACGAGGTGCACGGTGTGCTCGATCGCGCGGGCGGGGCGACGCCGCTGGCCGCGGCCGGCACCGAGTTGCTCACGCGGATCGCGCACGGCGATCATCCCGACAACGTCGTGCGCGCGAGCGCGCTGGTCCGCGTGGTCGCCGAGCTCGACAGGGACGAGCCGGACGGCATCCGGTTCGTCCGGCTCGAGGGCGATACGCCGTGGCTGCTGCGCCGCGAGGATCTGGAGCTCCCGCTCAAGCACCTCGGCGCCGCGGCAGACGAGCTGGCGTTGCGCGAGGTGCTCGCCGGATCGGCCGAGGCCTATCGCGCGCTGGAGGCGATCGCCGCCGAGACGCCGCTCGCCACGCTGGCCGCCGATCGCCTGGTCCGGCTGGCCGCGGCCGCGAGCCGGCGCGCGTCGGCGTCGAGCCGGCTCGAGCTGTATCCCCGCAAGATGGCGGGACAGCGGGCGCTCGAGCTGTCGGCGGCGATCTTGCCGGGCAAGATCACCGAGCCCAAGCTGCGCGAGCTGGTGGAGGCGCGCTACCCCGATGCGGCGCCGCTGCCGCCGCGGCCCGCGCTCGATGAGCTCGTCAAGACCTTCGGCCTCGACTACCTGCCGGCAGAGGCGGTGTATGCGCGGCCGGGGAGCGATCCGCGGGTGCTTCACACGAGCCTGTCCTCGTACACGCGCATCGCGACGCGCGGCCCCGAGATCGAGGCGCGCACGGTGACGATCCACGAGCTCGAGGACAAGGTGCGGACGTGCCTCGAGCGCCGCGCGCTGCTCGTGCTCGGGGTGTCCGCCGAGCGTGCGCCCGACGCCGAGCGCGCGCTGGCGAAGCGGTTCGGGCTGGTGCCGCGGTCGTTCGATGCGCTGTTCCTCGCCGAGCTCGAGCGCCAGATGATCGCCGGCAAGGTCCAGGAGCGCCTGGTCTACGATACGGATGCCGGCGGCGCCGCGGCGGGCGCGTGGCCCAACCTGATGAAGCTGGCGCGGCGTACGGCCACGGCGGTCGCGGCGACGCTGCTGCCGCCGCAGGTGCCGCTCTTGCTCACGCAGCCGGGGCTGATCGATCGCTACCAGCTGGTCGATCTGCTGCGGAGCCTCGTCGAGGCGGCGAAGGACGATGCGGCCGAGCCGATCCTGCTGCTCGTGCCGGGCCACGAGCGCGGCGTGCCGAAGATCGGCGACACGTTGATCCGGACCTGCTACCGGGGCAGTGGACCTGGATCCCGAAGGCGTGGATCGGCGCGCAATTGCAGCTCGGGCCAAAGTAGCCATCGAACGGCGATCTCACCGATGGTCACGAGCTCGCCGCGCGCACACACTACCTGACCTACCGCGGCGAGCTCTTACGTGGATCCGCTGCGTGTTCTCCGAGCTGACGTTCCAAGAGAGGCTGATCGCCATGGCCGCCAACCGAGCCGCCAACGGCGCATGACACGCGACTGCCAGGGACCTCCATCAGCCGTGAGCGAGGAGTGTGCCGAGGCTCGTGATCGCCTGTGCGAACGGCATCACCTGAATGCGATCGTACTGGTAGCGACGAGTCCCCCCGTACAGGAGGTACCCGCGGGCCTCCGGATAGTCGGCGCAGAACAGGCGGAGTCCGTGGAGATCGGTCTCGCGGAACATGGCCGAGCGCGTGACCTCGAACGCGTGAAGCCCTCGCTCACCGTACATCACGACATCCACCTCTTCGTTCGCGACCGTACGCCAGTACGACATCTCGTAGCCGAGGTTGGCGTTCGCGTTCTCCGCGCGCAACGACTGGACGAGCAGCGTCTCGATCGCTGCGCCGTCGATCTCCTCGGCCGAGTCGAGCGCACCACGCGGGCGGATCGCGCGGAACACGCCCGCATCGAAGAAGTAGAACTTCGGGTGCGACGTGACCTTGCGCTTGGCGCGGCGCTGGAAGACCGGGACGCGCACCGCGAGCAGCAGATCCTCGAGCAGGTCGAAGTGGTTCTGCACGGTCTTCCGGCTGATCCCGCTATCGGCAGCCACGGTCTGCATGTTGAGCACCGCGCCCTGGGAGAAGCTGGCGGCTTCGAGGAACCGGGTGAAGCTCGCAAGGTTTCGTACCAGCGCCTCCTGCTGAACCTCCTCCTTGAGGTATGTGCCGACGTAGGCCTTGAGGTATTCGGCAGGATCGTCCTCGACCCAGACGGTAGGCAACATCCCGTATCGGATCGCGTGCGCGAGGTTCCATCGGGTCTTCAGCTCGGAGGCCGTGAATGGATGCATCTCGACCGTCCGCGCCCGGCCCGCAAGCAGGTTGGTTCCGGACCGACGGAGCTTGCGTGCACTCGATCCCGTGAGCACGAAGCGAAACCGCCGCGTCTCGATCAACCGATGGACTTCGTCGAGCAACGCCGGTAGCTTCTGGACTTCGTCGATCACGATGACCTTGGTCTTCCGGGCATCCGCCATCGCACCCAGGCGCTCCGCGTGTCCGGTGAGCTCGAGGAAGGTCGCCTGGTCCAGCAGGTCGACGCGGAGTGCATCGGGGAGCTCGGCCTCGATCCAGGTCGACTTGCCGGTGCCGCGCGGCCCGAACAAGAAACAGCTGCCCTTCGGCAACTTCATCGATCGGGCCATCATCTGGCCGTTTTTAACAGATTTTCGGCCAAGGTGATGCCTTTCCCTGAGCCCTCGCCGAGAGCCGGCGCCATGCGATCGAGGTAGCGCAGGTCGCGGCCGTGCGCGTGCGAGCCGCGCCTCTGGCTGCGCCGTGTCTCTCTAGCGTCAAGCGCTCCGCGTGTCCGGTGAGCTCGAGGAAGGTCGCCTGGTCCAGCAGGTCAACGCAAAGTGCATCGGGGAGCTCGGCCTCGATCCAGGTCGACTTGCCGGTGCCACTCGGCCCGAATAAGAAATAGCTGCCCTTCGGCAGCTTCGTCGATCTGGCAATCATCTTGCCGTTTTCACCAGATTTTCGGCCAAGGCGATGCCGTTCCTTGAGCCCTCGCCGAGCACAGGCGCCACGCGATCGAGGCCGCGCGTCGTCGAGGCGGCCAAGGACGACACCGAACGGCGAGCTTGTCGATGATAACGGAATCGTCTACGCTGTTATCATGCTGCGGACCCAGATCAGCTTGACGCCTGAGGAGATGCGCGCCGCACGCGCCGAGGCCAAGCGGCTCGGCATTTCGCTCGCCGAGCTGCTGCGTCGATCGCTGCGAACGCTCCTGCCGGTCGAACAGGGCAAGCCGTGGATGCGCTACGCCGGGATGATCGAGTCCGGCGATGCCACATCGAGCCAGCGCATCGACGACCTGATCTATGGCCAGAAAGACTAGACCGCGGCCTCGCGCGTACGTCGACACGTCGGCGTTGATTGCGTTCCTCGATAAGTCCGATACCTACCACCCGGTGTTCCGCAGGCTGTTTGCCGATCCGCCCTCGCTGGTGACCACGGCGCTCGTGCTCGCCGAAGGCCACGGCTGGTTTCTCCGGCGGTTCGATCGGACCCGCGCGCTACAGTTCGCCGCGTTCATCGAGGATCTTCACCCGTTGCAGGTCGTTCCCGTCGGTGTCGAGGAACATGCGGGTGGCGTCCGAGTGTTGCGCAGGTTTCTCGGACCAGGACCTGACCCTGGCCGATGCGGTGGGGCTCCACGTCATGAAGGTGCTCAGCATCGACGCGTGCTGGTCGACTGACTTCCATCTCGGCCTCACCGGGGTCCCGCTGGTCGTCGATGAACACTGACGGCCCAGTCCAATGATCACGTCGAGGTTGACGTATTTCAGCTTGGTAGGGTTCACGTGGATGGGATCAGCTGCTGCTCGACGGCGTGTCAGGGCGTGCTGGCGCGGCTCGAGGCGGATCTGCCGGAGTTGCATCGGTTCGTGTGCGCCGGGGCGCCGCTCGGGCAGCTACGACTCAGAGGTTGATGTACGACTCGTTGAACAGATGAACGTCCGGGTCGTAGTTGAGCGCCTCCAGCATGGTGTGGCAGATGGCCTCCCCCAGGCTCGGCGAAATCACCCGGTCCGGGCACAGCGCGGCAAGCGAATCCCCGTCGATGAGCCAGCGCGCGCGGCTCAGACACACCGCCCCGGTCGTGCTCCATCCCGCCTCGAAGAGCATGCCCGGCGGCGTGACCTCTCCGTGCGTCTGGATCGGGCCCGGTGAGTCCAGGTTGTCCCAGACGTTGACCCACGTTCCATCATGCGTGTGCGACACGCCGTTGCCGCAGTAGTCCGCGCGTGCGAGCCGCGTGCAGGCCCAGTGCATCGCCGCCAGATCCCCGTAGCCCGTGACCCACGGGCGATAGCCCCACCGGTAGCACTTTGCGATGACGCCGGTGGTGCACCCGAAGGTGAACAGCGAGCTCGATTCGATCCGATCACCGTGCTCGTCCCAGGTGGCGGCGAGTGGGATCGCGACGCGGCGACCATCGAGATCCACAGGGCAAGCGGGCTGCCAGGAGCTGCTATCGGCAACCCACTGTTCGAGCGTGTAGAGGAAGGTCGACCCGGTATGCGTCGGATCGTCGCTCACGTCTTCCGGCACGACGTTGGTGATCCGATACTCGACGAGCGCCGTGACCGGTGGGCTGGCGCCCAGGTTCTGCACCTGGGCGAACACGTGCGCACCGACGAGCGAGGCGCCGTACAGCGTGACTTGATCCTGCTCGGCGACCACCTCGCCGTGCTCGACGCGCAGGTTCGCCAGCGCGACGCCGCCCAGCGTGGCCCCCGAGAGCTGGAACCCTTGCATGCTCATGCCCTGCAATTGCGTGCCCTGCAATTGCGTGCCCTGCAAGTTCGTGCCGGCTTGCTCGGTGGTGGAGGTGTTGTCGAAATCCGACGTGCAATAGGAGGCGCACAGCGCCGCGACACAGACAATGCAAAATCTCGTCATGGACTCCTTCTTTGTTTCAGTGCTCGTGATCTTCTGGAGGCCAGCGTAGGGAGGCGAGCCGGTAGATGAATCGTGCACTGGGTGGTCAGCGCTGTCGGTAGACGTCGGCCGATCGCAAGCCTGATCGGCGCCGCCTCCGCAGGTGCCGTCGAACGTTCGTGGGATTGATCAGCGTGATGCGCGCGTGCCACGAGCGCTCCTGCGAATCCAAGGACTCGCATGCTTTGCGTCGTTGCGGAGCCGAGAGCCTTCGCTCAGGTAGCGCGCCGCCGCGGCGTGGCGGCCGGCTACCACGAGGGGTGGTGGCTGGGGTCGTCGTACGACTCGTTGAACAGGAGGACCACCAGCCCATTGTCGCGCGCGTCCTCCACGGTGTCGCAGACCTTCTTCGCTCGACTCCGGGACATGCGCCGGTCCGGGCATGTCCTGGTGATCGACTTCATGTCGTCTTTCCATCGCGTGCGGCCCAGACACACCGCCCCGTCCGTGTTCCATCCCGCCTCGAAGCTCATGCCGTGCAGATGAGACGCTCCGTGCGCCTGGATCGGATACGGTCCGGTCAGGTCGTCCCAGACATTGACCCACGTCCCATCCCGCGTATGCGACACGCCATCGCCGCAGTAGTCGGCGCGCGCGAGCCGCGTACAGGCCCAGTGCATCGTCGGCAGATCCCCGTAGCCTGCAAGCCACGGCCGGTAGCCCCACCGGTAGCACTTTGCGATGACGCCGGTGGTGCAGCCGAAGGTGAACAGCGAGCTCGATTCGACCCGATCGCCGTGTTCGTCCCACGTGGCGGCGAGCGGGATCGCGACGCGGCGACCATCGAGATCGACGGGACAGGCGGGTTGCCAGGAGTCGCCATGATCGACATTCTGTTCGAGCGTGTAGAGGAAGGTCGCCCCGGTCTTCGTCGGATCGTACTGCGAGTCTTCCTCTACGACATCGGTGATCCGATACTCGACGAGCGATGTCACCGGTGGAGTGGCATCCAGACTTCCCACCTGGGCGTAGAGGTGCGCACCGATGAGCGAGGCGCCGTGCAGCGTGACTTGGTCCTGCTCGGCGACCACCTCGCCTTGCTGGACACGCAGGTTCACCAGCGCGACGCCGCCCAGCGTGGCTTCCGCGAACTGGAATCCTTGCATGCTCATGCCCTGTAGCTGCGTGCCCTGTAGCTGCGTGCCCTGTAGCTGCGTGCCCTGCTGCTGGAGGTTCTGCAGCCGGATGCGCTCCACTTGCGTGCTGGCTTGCTCGCCGGTGGAGGTCTCGACGACCTCGGACGTGCAAGAGGGCGCGCACAGCGCCGCGATACAGGTGATGTAAAATCTTGTCATGGTATGTGTTTTTGCTCCATTGTGCGTTGTACGTGATCGTGAGGGCCAGTGTATGCAAGCGATCAGCGTGGAGTGGCACACAGGCGCAGGCCCACCAGCACGTTGCGCTGGGTAGGCTCGCCGTTCTCGCGGTTCGCGCTGCGCGCGCTGAGCTCGCCGGTGTACCAGCTACCACCGCGAAACACGGGCGCGTCCCGGGTTTGGACCGAGCGTGTCCACTCCCAGACGTTGCCGGCCATGTCGTCCGCGCCGACCGGGCTGCGCGAGCCGGGGTGCGAGCCAACCTCGTCGGGGCCGAACGCGACGGGCTCTCGTCCGTACGTCACATCGATGTTCGCGTCGTCGGGCGCGAGCGCGGGTCCATTCGGAAACGTCGGCGCATCCGCCCCGCGGGCGGCGCGCTCCCACTCGTATTCGTCACACAGCCGCGCGCCTGCAAGGCGCCGGGTGCGATCGAGCCAGGCGGCGTAGGCGATCGCGTCGTCATACGACACCGCGGATACCGGAAACCTCGTCCAGTCCTGGTCCGTTCGTCTCGTCCTGCGCTCGTAGTGCAGCCGCTGCCCGGTCTGGGCCGTGTAGGTCCGCGTCGTCGGCGTCAAGCCGAGCCTCCACCGCCTGGGGCCGATCTCGGTGAGCGTGAGCGAGGCCTGCATGCTGACCGCGCTCGGGCTGCGACGGCGGCGCTCATCGGGCGGGAGGTCGTCGAGGAACTCGTTCCATTCGGCGAAGGTGACTTCATATCGGCCGATGAAGAAGCCGGCGGTCTGGACCTCGTGGAGCGGTGCCGTGTTGAGAAATCCTCGCCGCAGCTCGGAAGCGCCCGCGCTGCCAAACAGAAACCGGCCGGGGGGCACATAGACCATCCCGGGGGGCGCCGACTCGGCAGCCGGGAGCGCGACCCGGAGGCCCAGCGTCTGTCCGCGTGGCAACAGGACGGGGAGGCGTGCCGCCACGCGCCCCGGCGCTTCGAACGACAGGACCACCGAGCCCGGCGGCAGCGTCAGGGCGGGCAGCGGCGCCTGGCCCACGAGCTGGCGAGGGGAGCCGGGGCGCTCGCTCCACACCTTTGTCCCCGCCGGGACGACCTCGAGCTCGACGCGCGCCTCGGCGCCGAGCGCTGCCTGGTGGCGACCGTCGCCGTACGCGACCATCCGCGCGGCGAGCTCGTCGGCGAGGTCGTGATGGCGATCTCGCTCGGCGCGCAGCAGCCGTTCGAAGGTGAGGTCTGCAAACCTGTCGCGTAGACCGGCGCGGGTGGGATCGAGCAACAAGGCGCTCTCGAGGTCGCCCGAGGCGATGCGGTACTGGCGCTCTTCTTGCGCTGCCAGCGCCTCGACCTCGGTCCAGGCGTCCTCACCTTCGATCCAGCGGTTCGCGTCGAACAGGCCGAACGCGTGATTCCGGGCGACGTCACGTTGCGCGGCGATCTGCCGCGCAACCTCCTGGGCGGAGGTCGCTGCGTGCACCTGGTCGACGACCACGGCCTCGAGCTCGCGTCGGGCCTTGGAGCGGATCGCAAGGCCGGCGATCACTGTTCCGAGCGCCAGCACCGCGGCACTGCCGACGCCGTAGATCCGCCGTCTCAGGATCGCGCTCCCGGAAGCAGCGAGGAACGCGGCCTCGCGCGGGGCCAGGCTAGCGCGATCGAGCGACTTGGTCTCCGCGAGCTGCCGGGGGCCCCACAATAGATCGCGCGCACGGCTCGTGCGCTCCCATGCGGCGGCCGCCTGCTCGATGCGCTCCCGGACCGCGTGGTCGGCCGCGCCGAGCTGCAGCCAGTCAAGCAGGGTCGACCAGCTGGTCAGGAGCGCCTCGTGCGCGATCTCGTACGCGCCACCCTGGGCGTCGTTCGCGACCAGGATGCGACCGCGGACCAGCGCCTCGAGTGCCGTGCGTTCGGCGTCGCGCCCGCGTTTCATTGATCCGGTCGGTCGGGCTTCCGGGTCGGAGCACCCGGTGAGGAGCTCGGCTTCTGGGCGGCGCGCGCGCGTTCCCTCGGCGGTCACCAGGCGCAGCAGGATGCGGCGCGCGGCATCTCGCTCGTCGCTGCCCAGTCCGGCCAGGAGCCGGTCGGCGTGGCGGGTGAGCGCGCCGCCGACTCCGCCGAGCGCGGCGAGCGTGTCGGCTCGAAGCGTCCGGCCGCTGACGTCGCGTGCGTCCCACAGCTCGGCGAGCGTGAACGAAAGGAGTGGCAAACCGCCGGGTGCGTGCTCGGTCTGTTGGATGAGGGTGTCGATCAGGGCTTCGGATTCGTACACCACGCCCTTGGCAGCGGCCGGACGGACGATCACGTCGCGAATTTGCTCGCCCGTGAGCGGCCGCAGGAAGTACAACCCGGCCGCCATCTCGTCGCCCAGGCTCGGCAGCATGGCCAGCCGCGACAGAAAGTCGGACCGAGCGGTGGCCAGCACGCGCACCGACGATGTGTGCACGGTGAGCACCGCCAGCGTGGTGGCGACCACCCGCGCCTCCTCTGGCTCCGACAGCGTCAAGAGCTCCTCGAGCTGGTCCACGAACAGCAGTAGACGGCGCGGCAACCCGCGACTCTCCCCTGTCGGGGTAGTGTCGGTGCAGGCGGATGTTGGTGATCGCTGCGCAGGATCCGACGATGGTTCGCGGGCGGCGATGTTCTGACGGATCGCACGGGCGACCGCATCGGGGTTATCGCGCAGGGCAATGGCGAGCTCTGCCTCGTCGGCGCCGATCCAGGCGGCGAGCGCCGCCGCGAGCGAGTGCACGGGGTGGCGTCCCGGCACCATCACCACGCACGACCAGCCAGCGTGCTTTGCGAGCCATGGCAAGACGCCGGCCCGGCACAGCGAAGACTTGCCGGTGCCCGAATCGCTGCCGACGACGACGAACGGCCCGGTCCTCACGCGATCGACCAGCTCGCGAATCTCGCGACGACGACCGAAGAACAACGGGCTGTGCGCCGATTCGAACGCGGCCAGGCCGCGGTAGGGATTCCCGTCGGGGAGCTCATCCACGGGCGTCGGGGCGGCGCGCTCCTCTAACGCGACCAGCAGTGCATCCGCGGTGGCGAACCGGGCGCCTGGATCTCGCCGGACCAGTCGATCCACGATCGCGGCCAGCGCCGGCTCGACCTCCGGGGCCATGTCGCCGAGTCGCGGGATATCGTGCTCCTGCACGGCGCTGGCGAGCTCGGTGATCAAGGTGCCGCGGTGAGGCGTCCTGCCGGCCAGGAGCTCGTAGAGCAGGATCCCGAGCGAGTAGAGGTCCGATCG
>Ga0137437_1000693_pt1 | contig 11016 bp, 10 predicted proteins | sample EasRivERMGT138_2_FD_102332 | JGI IMG/M metagenome (GOLD analysis project Ga0137437, IMG submission 102332) | Soil microbial communities from meander-bound floodplain in the East River, Colorado, USA - East River MetaG ERMGT138_2 | ecosystem: Environmental > Terrestrial > Soil > Floodplain ...
ATAGGGATAAGTTTCTAAGGCCTCACTATTTTTTTTTCACCCTAGTCCCTAGTCCCTATCCCCTAGCCCCTGTCTTTCACGACATGTGCTGCCCACCGTTGATGGAAATATTGGCTCCCGTGACAAACGCGGCTTCGTCCGAGGCCAGGTAGATAATCAGCCCGGCCACTTCCTCAGGCAGGCCGAGCCGGTTTAGCGGAATCTGCGGGAGAATTTTCGTCTCCAGGATGTCCTGCGGAATAGCGGTCACCATCTTGGTGCCGATGTAGCCCGGCGAGATCGTGTTGACCGTTACGCCTTTGCGCGCCACTTCGTAGGCCAGTGCCTTCGTGAATCCGTGCATGCCGGCCTTGGCGGCAGAATAGTTGGTCTGACCGAAGGCGCCTTTCTGGGCATTCACCGACGAGACGTTAATCACACGCCCCCAATTACGCTCGACCATGCCGTCGAGCACCTGTTTGGTCATATTGAATACGCTATCGAGGTTGGTATGGATGACGGCGTCCCAGTCAGCTTTCGTCATTTTCTTGAATGTCATGTCGCGCGTGATGCCGGCATTGTTGACCAGCACGTCGACCGGGCCCACTTCTGCCTGCACCTTCTGGGCGCAGGCCGCGCATGAGTTGAAGTCGGATACATCCACAGCATAGCCGTGAAAGTCGTATCCGCGTTTCGTCATGCCGGCCAGCCACTCGCCCGCCGTTTTGTTTCCCGGTGAGTACGTGGTAACGACCACATAGCCTTGGTCGGCCATTTTGGTGCAAATGGATTCACCCAGACCACCCATGCCTCCGGTAACCAGAACGATTCTTTTTGCCATGATCTCCTTCCTCCTCGATTCGTTTTTGCGTTCTTGCCAAGCGTCGCTAAACCGACTTTTCTTTCACATATCGCCCTGGCGCGGGTTCGAGTGCCGGATATTGCCGATTTCCAAGACTTTCCGGCGCAGGCTTGTGCTTCCCCGATCGTTTGCTCAACCAGGACGCCCAGTGCTTCCACCAACTGCCAGCTTGCCGCTCCGCGTCAGCAAGCCAAGCATCCGCATTCGCCGCGGCGGATGAATTGAGCCAGAAGTGCCTGCGGTTTTTCGAAGCGGGGTTCACAATGCCCGCCACATGACCGCTCGCACCGAGCACGAATTCGGTGGGTCCACCCAGCAACCCAACGCTGGCATACGCGGATTGCCAAGGGACGATGTGATCCTCACGCGTTGCGACGATGTAGGCGGGGGCAATAATTGCGCCGAGATCCAGCGGCACACCGCACGCTTCGAGTCTACCGGGAATTCGAAGATTATTCTCAAAGTACATGTTGCGCAGATAGTAGGCGTAGAGCCGTCCCGGCAGATTGCTGCCATCGGCATTCCAGTAGAGCAGGTCGAAGGCCCGCGGTTGTCTGCCCTTGAGATAGTTGTTGATGACGTAGTGCCAGATCAGGTCGTTGGCCCGCAGCGTAGCGAATGTGCTTGCGAGCCTGCTTCCCGGCATCAAACCCGGTTCCCGAAAATCCTGCTCGCTGCGCTCGACAAAATCGCGATCGATGTAAACGCTGATGTCTCCGGTTTCGGAAAAATCCAGCATGGTCGCCAGCAGCGTCACAGAGGCGACCAGGTTTTCATTTCTCGCGGCCATCACCGCGAGCGCGCAGGATAGCAGGGTGCCACCCACGCAGAAGCCGAGTGCATTGACCTTGTCGGCGCCGCTGATTGCCTTGATTGCATCGAGCGGCGCGAACACGCCTTTCTCGATGTAGTCGTCCCATCCCAACTGCCCCAGTTCAGAGGGAATGTTTCGCCAGGAAACGATGAAAGTACTGAAGCCGTGTTCGACGCAGAAACGGACGAAGGAGTTTTCCGGCTGCAGGTCGAGGATGTAGTATTTATTGATGAACGGCGGCACGATCAGCAACGGGTATTCATAGACGTGCGCGGTTGCCGGCCCGTACTGGATCAGCTGCATCACTTCGTTTTCGAGTACCACCGAACCGGGCGTGACGGCAAGACTGCGGCCGACTTCGAATGCCTGCTCGTCCGTCATCGATATGCGTCCACGAGCGACATCGCTCGCCAGCAATTTCATGCCCTGCGCCAGGCTCGCGCCGCCGGATTCGGCCGCCAGTTTGATGACTTCCGGATTAGTCGCCGCGTAGTTGTTCGGTGACATGGCGTCAGCGAGCTGGCGCAACTGGAACTGCAGTCGCCGCTTGGCATGCGGCTCCAGTTCAGCCAAATCGCCGAGTTCGCGCAGGAATCGCGCATTCAGGTGATAAGCCTGCCGGACGTATTGAAAGAAGGGCAAGCGCCATTCCGGCGCTTCGAAACGGTTGTCGCTCTGCGTGGCAGGGGTCGTGGTGGGGATTGCGATGCCTTCGCCGGGCGCGATCAGTTGATGCCAGAGCGACAGGTGATCGCGATAAAACCTCTCTTCGAGCAGTCGCAGTTTTTCGACCTGCTGGTCGTCTGCGTTAGCGAACACCCGCATGACGGTGGCGACGTCGCCAATGCCGGCGGAAGGAAGCTGGCCGAGGAGTTTTTCGACGATGGCCGTATTGCTGCGGGTGATTTCCTGCAAGACGTCGCCCGGGGGATTGGCTGGTGAGGTCATTGGGCCGTTGCAAGTGCGGACGCAGTGGGTGACGAACAGTTGGAATTCTTGACTGCTGATCCCGCCGAGTCAAGCTGGCATTGCGTGTCTATCGTGGCACCGGCGCAGGGCCACCTCAGGCCACGCTGCTGACGAAAAACCGGACCAGTGCGATTGAACCGATACCCAGCGAGATCAACACAACCTGCTCCAGAGTGGCGCGCAGTTCCGGGCGCCGGTGCAGGCCGGGAATCAGGTCGGCCACCGAAACGTAAAGCATGCTCGCCGCCGCCAGCCCCAGCAGCGTCGGCACCCAGCCCTGCAACGAGCGTAAGGCAAAATAGGCAAGCAGTCCGCCGATCAGTGTCGCACCGCTGGAAATCAGGTTGAACACGAACGCCTTGGCCTTGCTGAAGCCGGAATGCAGCAGGATCACGAAATCGCCGACTTCCTGGGGTATTTCGTGAGCGATGATCGCCAGCGCGGTCACGATGCCCAGTCCGGTATCCGCGATGAACGCCGCCGCGATCAGGATGCCATCGACGAAGTTGTGGATGGTGTCGCCCACTATGATCATCATGCCGCTGCGGCCGTGGTCGTTCGGATCGCGGTGATGATCGTGCGCCTCGCATTGCTCCGCATGGCAGTGCCTCCAGAGCACCAGTTTTTCCAGCACGAAGAAGAAGAGGATGCCACCCAGGATCACGGCGGCCAGGCTGCGCGCGCTACCCGTCTGTTCGAAGGCGTGCGGCAGGATTTCCAGGAATACCGCGCCCAATAGCGCGCCGATGGCATAGCTGATCAGCATCGGCACCTGATTTGCGGAGGCCCGCAAGGCGAGTACAGCGGCGCTGATTACGCTGAGCAACGCGCCGACAACCGACGCGGCGATGATCCAAGCAAGAGTGGACATGGGGACTGGGTATGCGAGGCCGACTATGCAGTATAGCGGGCCTGTCAAGTGCCCCGATCAGTCCTCGATCCAGATTAGCGCGGCCATCCTGCCCGAGGTCCTGTCGCGCCGGTGGGAGAAGAAGCGCGCCGGATTGGAATATGTGCACAATCCGCCGCCGTACACGTTCAGCACGCCGGACCTGGCGAGCCGCTGCCGCGCAAGAGAAAACAGGTCAGCGAGCCATTTGCCCGGCTTATGGGGCCGAAACGCGAGGCGCGCTGCCGGGTCGCATGCAACAAAAGCATCGCGTACGTCGTTGCCGACTTCGAAGGCCGAGGGCCCGATCGCGGGGCCAAGGTATGCGAGCAGATTCTGCGGCGGCACATCAAGCGCGCGTACCGTGTTTTCGATGACACCGTCAGCAAGGCCCCGCCAACCGGCATGGGCTGCCGCGACGGCACTTCCGGTGCGGTCCGCAAACAGGATCGGAAGGCAATCCGCAATCATGACCACGCTGACGCAGTCTGGGTTCTTGGTAATCGACGCATCCGCCTGTACGGGACGGGTGAGCGTCTTCGCGTCGATGACGGTCGTGCCGTGGACCTGATCCAGCCATCTCGGCTCGGCGGGCAGGAAGCGTTTCAGTTTCCGGCGGTTGGCCTCGACGGCGTCGGAATCGTCGCCCACGCACAGACCGAGGTTCATGCTGGCGTAAGGCCCGGTGCTGCCCCCGCCGTTGCGGCTGGTGATCAGCGCATGAACGCGTTCCGGCACCGGCCAGTCGGGAACGATCCAGTCTTCAGGCCAGCTTGGCATTTTTCAGCTGGGCGATAAGTCCGGAGATGTCGGCTGGCAGCGCAGACTCCCAGGATAGTCCCTCCCCGGTACCGGGATGAACCAGCGCCAGTCTGGCCGCGTGCAAGGCCTGCCTGGGGAACTCCAGTGCTGCCGCCGGCAACGCACTCTTGCGCTGACTGAGGCCGTAAACCGGATCACCGATCAGAGGATGGCCGATAGAATGCAGATGCACCCGGATCTGATGTGTTCGCCCGGTTTCCAGCCGGCAACGCAATCGCGTCCAGCCCGTCCCATACTCCATCGGAAAGTAATACGTCTTGGCCGGTTTTCCTCTGGCGACGACCGCCATGCGGATGCGGTTCACCGGATGGCGACCGATCGCCGCTTCCACCACGCCCTCGCGTGCCACGAGCCCGTGCACGACGGCAACGTAATCGCGCGTAACAGACCGCGCTTGCAACTGTCGCACCAGATCGATCTGCGCCGGAATGGTCTTGGCGACGACGAGAAGCCCACTGGTCTGCTTGTCGAGACGATGCACGATCCCCGCTCTGGGCACGCCTGCCAGCGCAGGTGAGTGGCGCAAGAGCGCATTGAGGAGGGTGCCGCTCCAGTTTCCGCTGCCAGGGTGGACCACCAGGCCGGCCGGCTTGTCGATCACGAGGATGTCCGTATCCTCGAATACCACAGCCAGTGGAATCTCTTCCGGGGCATGATGGGTAGACGCGGGCAGGGCCTGGGGCGCAACGACGACCGTCTCGCCGCCCCACACCTTGGCTTTGGCCGATGCCGGGCCCCCGTCCAGGGTGATGTGTCCACTACGCATCCATGCCTGCAGACGGTTGCGCGAATACTCGGGGAGCAGACGGACCAGGGCCTGATCGAGCCGCAATCCGGCGCAGTCGGCGGGAACGGCGAGACGGCGATGCCGGTCTGATGGGGGGATTTCTATATAATCCGGCAAACTTTTTGTGGATTCCGACATGAAGCGTAGTTTAGCCATTCTCGCGTTCCTCCTGGTTGCAGGGTGTGCGTCGAATTCGTTCGACGAAACCAAGAACTGGCCGCCGGAGCGCCTGTACAGCGCCGCGCGCGAAGAACTCGATAGCAAGAACTATCAGAAGGCGATCGGCTACTACGAAAAGCTGGAGTCGCGCTATCCCTATGGCCGTTTTGCGCAAATGGCGCAGATCGAGAGCGCTTTCGCCTTCTGGAAGGATAACGAAAATGCGCAAGCGCTGGCGGCCTGCGACCGCTTTATCAAGATGCATCCGGATCATCCAAACGTCGACTACGCGTATTACCTGAAAGGCCGGATCAATTTCAACGACGACATGGGGATACTGGGTTACCTGACCGTCAAGGACATGACCGAACGGGATCCGCGCGCGGCTCAGGACGCATTCGATGCGTTCCGAGAGCTGGTCACGCGCTTTCCCCAGAGCCGTTACGCACCCGATGCGCACGCGCGTATGAATTACCTGGTCAACGCGCTGGCCTCAGCCGAGGTCAATGTTGCCGAGTACTATCTGCGCCGGGGGGCATACGTCGCGGCGGTGAACCGCGCCCAGTTCGCCCTGACCAATTATCCGCGCGCACCAGCCATCGAACGCGCCCTTTCCGTGCTGGTGAGAGCTTACGATCAGATGGGGCTGAACGATTTGCGCGACGACGCAAATCGCACGTTGGCGGCCAATTTTCCCGATTCGAAAGTAGAGCTTGGGGATCGCGGCAGCTGGTGGAAGTTCTGGTAATCCCCTCATGCGGGCGTTACTGTTCGTGACTGGCCGTGGAACGGGCCCGTTGTTGCGTTGCCCGACTTTCTTGCCCTTCAGGGCATCGCCCTAACGAGCGAATTTTTCCACAACAACCAGCAGTTCGTCGATGGCAGCTTCACCCCGGCCGGAACGGATTGCCCCTTGGACGCAACCGTGTGTGTGGTCGCGCAGCAATTGCAGGGCCGTGGCATCCAGTGCCGATCGGACTGCGGCGACCTGTGTAAGCACGTCGACGCAGTAACGATCCTCTTCGATCATTCTGGCGATGCCGCGGACCTGTCCCTCTACCCGGTTCAGCCGCTTAAGCAGTTTCGTTTTGTCGGCGTGGTGCACGGCGTGAGCGCCGTGTGTTTCAGTGCGCTTCATAGCCAGCCTCTTCGATGGCCTTTAGCAGTGCCGCGGGACTCGTCCGGGCGGGGTCGAAGTTCACTTTGGCTTCCGATTTTTCCAGCGAAACCTCAGCGTCGAGGACGCCGGGCAGCTTTTTAAGCACGTTCGTCACGCTGCTTACGCATCCGCCGCAGGTCATTCCGCCGACTTTCAGCACTTTTGTTTCCATGGTTCTTCCTTATTTCACGGTTTGAGGGATTTCCATTTCTTCAGCAGCAGGGAATTGGTGACCACGGATACCGAAGACATCGCCATGGCCGCCCCGGCAATCACCGGATTGAGAAGCCCAAGCGCGGCGAGCGGGATGCCGAGCACGTTGTAAAAGAATGCAAAGAACAGATTCTGGCGGATTTTGCCGAGTGTAGACCGGGAAAGCCGAATCGCATCGACGACGCCGGTCAAATCGCTTCGCATCAGCGTGATGTCTGCCGACTCGATGGCGATATCCGATCCCGCGCCGATGGCGAAACTGACGTCGGCCGCCGCCAGGGCTGGTGCATCGTTGATGCCGTCTCCGACCATTGCCACCTTGCGTCCGCTTTGTTTGAGTCGGCCGACTTCCGCGGCTTTGTCGCCGGGCAGCACTTCTGCGCGAAACTTGACGATGCCCAATGACGCGGCGACGGCGGCTGCAGTGGCCATGTTGTCGCCGGTCAGCATGATGACGTCGATCTTCATCGCCTTCAGTTGCGCGAGGGCCGCCGCGGAGCCCGGACGGACTTCGTCGGCGATGCCGAGCACGCCCAACGAACGCTGCTCGTCCGCCAGCACGATCGCAGTAGCGCCGGTGCCCGCGAGTTGACGCACCGCCTCTTCGTCGATGGCGATGTCTTGACCCGCCACAAATCGAGGAGCGCCAAGAAAAAGCACGCGTCCTTCGATGCGTGCACGCACGCCCAATCCCGGTATCGCTTCGAATTCACTCGCCGGCAGCAGGGTAGCGCCTGCCTCCCGGCTGCGCGCCAGGACGGCGAGGGCCAGTGGATGCTCGGAATGCTGTTCCAGAGAGGCCGCTAGGCGAAGCACTTCGGACTCGTTACCACCCGGCGCCGGGAGAATTCTTGTGACGACCGGTCGCCCAACGGTGAGCGTTCCGGTTTTGTCCACTACCAGGACGCCGATTTTTTCCGCGCGTTCGAGCGCCTCTGCACTACGCACCAGAATGCCCGATTGCGCGCCACGGCCCGTGCCGACCGCGATGGCGGTTGGTGTCGCCAGTCCGAGTGCGCACGGGCAGGCAATCACCAGCACTGCCACGGCGTTGACCAGCGCTTGCGTGAAATCGCCCGCGACCATCCACCATCCGAGCAGGGTAACGAGGCTGATTGCCAGGACCAAAGGAACAAATATCCCGGAAATGCGATCGGCAAGGCGCTGTATCGGCGCCTTGCTGCCCTGCGCTTCTTCGACCAGACGGACGATGTCCGCGAGCTGTGTTCGAGTTCCGACGCCAGTGGCGCGAATCTTCAGAACGCCGCTCTGATTCTGCGTCGCCGCGTAGACCCGATCGCCGACGTGCTTGGCGAGCGGCATGCTCTCACCGGTCAGCATGCTCTCGTTGACGCTGGATGCGCCGTCGACGACGTCGCCGTCGACGGCGATGCGCTCGCCGGGGCGCACGATGACAATGTCGCCAGCCACGACCGAGGCCAGGTCCACATCCGATATCTGGCCGTTGCGTTCGATCCTCGCCTGCCTGGGTTGTAACTGGAGAAGTTTTTCGATGGCGCCGGATGTCCTGCCTTTGGCGCGAGCTTCCAGCAGCTTGCCCATGAGCACAAGGGTGATGATGGCCGCGCTGGCTTCGAAGTAGACGTGATGGTGATGCAGGCCGAACAGGGTGACGATTGCGCTGTACAGGTAGGCCATGCTGGTGCCGAGCGCGACCAGAACATCCATGTTTGCAGCGCCGCCGCGCAGGGCGTTCCATGCGCCGACATAGAAGCGCTTACCGATCCAGAATTGCACCGGGGTGGCGAGCAGCCATTGCCACCAGCGTGGCAAATAATCCTGATGGGAGCCCGCGAACATGGCGCCCATCTGCAGCAGCAGCGGCAATGTCAGGACTGCCGAGAGCCAGAACCACCGCAACTCCCGCCGGTAATGTTCGGCATGACGGGATTTTTCGGCTTCGCGCGAAGTCACGGCCAATTCGCGCGCCCCATAACCGGCCTTGCGCACGGTTTCCATCAGTGTTGGGATGTCGGTGATGCCGGGCGCAAAGCGGATGCGGGCGCGCTCGGTTGCAAGGTTGACCGAGGCATCGACGCCCGGTAGCTTGGCCAGTGCTTTTTCGATGCGGTTGGCGCACGAGGCACAGGTCATACCGTCGATCGCCAGGTTCACGGTAACCGGTGTAATGGGATCCATACGGCCACTCTAGTACCCGGTGGGGGTATAGTCAACTACCGGGACAGGGTATGGGCCAAAGAGGCTAGGGGTGAAGCAGAGGCTAGGGACCGGGGAAGACGTTACCGATCCCTTCGGTTAGTTTGAAAGATAGAAAAAAATGTGGAACCAGCAAGCTGAAGAGCGCCCCTAGCGCTAGCCCCTAGTCCCTCAGCTCGGCACGATCCTTGAAGTGCTCCAGAGCTTCCGGATTGGCGAGCGCTTCGATGTTCCGGATCGCATTGCCATGCACCACATTGCGTACCGCCAGTTCGACGATCTTGCCGCTTTTGGTGCGGGGGATGTCGGCCACCTGAACGATCTTGGCGGGCACGTGCCGTGTCGTGGTATTGCTGCGAATCTGATCCTTGATCTTCTTCGACAGGCTGTCGTCGAGTCCCAGTCCTTCGCGCAAGCGCACGAACAGCACCACGCGAACGTCGTTGTCCCAGTCCTGGCCGATCACCAGGCTCTCGACGACTTCTTCGAGGCGCTCGACCTGGCGATAGATCTCCGCGGTGCCGATGCGCACGCCGCCCGGATTGAGGGTAGCGTCCGAGCGTCCGTAAATGATCGCCGTGCCGCGGGACGTGAGTTCCATGTAATCACCATGGCACCAGACACCGGGGAAGCGATCGAAATAGGCTGCGCGATACCTGGCTCCGCTGGCGTCGTTCCAGAAATAAATCGGCATAGAGGGAAACGGCGCTGTGCAGACGAGCTCGCCTTTGACGCCGACAACCGGCTTGCCGTCGTCATCGAAAACCTGGACATTGAGGCCAAATCCGCGGCACTGGATTTCGCCGCGATAGACCGGCAGGGCCGGATTGCCGAGGACGAAGCAGGAAACGATGTCGGTGCCGCCGGAAATGGAAGACAGCAGCAAATCCTTCTTGATCGCGTGGTAGACGTAGTCGAAGCTCTCCGCAACCAGCGGCGAACCGGTCGAGGTCATGGTCTTCAGCGAAGATAGCGCGTGAGTCTCGATCGGCCTGGCGCCGGCCTTGTTCAGTGCGTCGATGTATTTGGCCGACGTTCCGAATACGGTCATGCGCTCTTCGTCGGCAAAATCGAACAAGACTCGCGGACCCGGGTAGAACGGCGAGCCGTCGTACAGCAACAATGTTGCGCCGGTCGCGAGGCCGGAAGCCAGCCAGTTCCACATCATCCAGCCGCAGGTGGTGAAGTAGAACAGGCGGTCGCCGTGCTTCAGGTCGGTATGAAGCCGGTGTTCCTTCAGGTGTTGCAGCAGCGTGCCGCCGGTACCGTGCACTATGCACTTCGGCACGCCGGTGGTGCCGGAGGAATACACGATGTAGAGCGGATGGTTGAACGGCAGTTGCTTGAAGGCGATGGCCTTGCCAACGTAGTGGCCGACGAAATCGCCCAGCTGCACCGCCCTCGGAATCGAGGAGACATCAGGCCGCTCGCGCGTATAGGACACAATCACGGCGCACTTCAACGTCGGCAGCTGCTTAGCGATTTCCGCAATACGCGGCAGGGTGTCGATGACCTTGCCGTTGTAGTGATAACCCTCGACCGCGAACAGAATCACCGGTTCGATCTGGCCGAAGCGGTCGAGCACGCCTTGTATACCGAAATCGGGTGAGCAGGACGACCAGATTGCGCCGAGGCTGGCCGCCGCAAGCATGAAGATGATGGTCTCGGGCATGTTGGGCATGAAGGCCGCGACGCGATCGCCTTGCTTGACGCCGGCCGCGGACATGGCCTGCGCCGTGCGGGAGACCGCGTCATAGACTTCTGCGAAGCTCATGCGGCGGCGGACCTTGTCCTCGCCCCAGAACACCATGGCTGTCTCATCGTCACGCCGGCGCAGCAGGTTCTCCGCGAAATTGAGCTTCGCATCGGGGAACCATTGCGCGCCAGGCATCTTGTCGCCATCAAGCAGCACGCGCTCGCCTCGGCTCTCGGCGATTACGTCGCAGAAATCCCACACCGAGATCCAGAACTGCTCGGGCTGGCTCACCGACCATACATAAAGCGCTTTCGAATCGGCGACACCGGCCTGCCAGCGCTTGTTGACCAGCTTGATGAACGCGCTGATGTTGGACTTTGCGACGCGTTCCGGCGATGGATGCCACAGGATATTGGGAGGTTGAGTCATGATTGGTCAGCATGTAGAAAGTAAAACCCAACGCAGAGGCGCAGAGGGCGCAGAGAAAAC
>Ga0137437_1000695_pt1 | contig 11006 bp, 4 predicted proteins | sample EasRivERMGT138_2_FD_102332 | JGI IMG/M metagenome (GOLD analysis project Ga0137437, IMG submission 102332) | Soil microbial communities from meander-bound floodplain in the East River, Colorado, USA - East River MetaG ERMGT138_2 | ecosystem: Environmental > Terrestrial > Soil > Floodplain ...
CGGCCACGAGCGCGACGGGCGCTCCTCCATGGCGCGGGGCGCTGCATCTGTGGAGTCTCGATGCTCCACCGGAATCCGGAGATGCTGCACAGCTGACGGAAGCGCAGGCGCACACCTGTCTCCACGTCACGCGGCTCCTGCAGGCGTTGACCGCGCTGCCGGCTCCCGCCCCACGGCTCTGGCTCGTCACCCGCGGCGCGCAAGCGACGGCACCGGGCAGCGCCCCGGCGGCGCTGGCGCAGGCGCCGCTCTGGGGGCTTGGTCGGGCCATCCCGCTCGAGCATCCGGCGATCTGGGGAGCGCTCATCGATCTCGATCCGGGGGCCAGCCCCGAGGCCTGTGCGGCGCAGCTCGCGGGCGAGGTCCTCCAGCCCGGCCAGCCCGACGGAGAAGATCAGGTCGCCTACCGCGACGGCGTGCGCCACATCGCTCGGCTCGCCGCCAGCGCGACGCCTCCGGAAGGAGCGCAGGTCGAGCTCCGGCCGGACGGCGCGTACCTGGTGACCGGCGGCCTCGGCGGCCTCGGGCTCGCCGTGGCGGCCTGGATGGTGGAGCGCGGCGCGCGCCAGCTCGTCCTGCTCGGCCGTACCCACCTCCCCGATCGCGCCGCCTGGCGTGACGTCCCCGCCGGCGCGCGGCTCGCGCGGACGCTCGCCGCGGTGCAGGCGCTCGAGGCGCAGGGCGCGACCGTGCACCTCGCGTCGGTCGATGTGGCCGACGAGGACAGCCTGGCCGCGTGCGTCGCGGCGCTCCATGCAGCGGGGCTGCCTCCCGTCCGCGGCGTGATCCATGCGGCGGGCATCGCCGAGCTCATGCCGCTGCAGGAGCTCGATCAGGCGACGCTCCTCGCCGTGCTACGGCCGAAGGTCCAGGGTGGCTTGGCGCTCCATCGCGTGCTCGGTCCCGAGCCGCTCGACTTCTTCGTCCTGTTCTCATCGATGGCGTCGATCTTGAGCTCGCCCCTGCTCGCCGCGTACTCGGCCGCAAACGCGTTCCTCGATGCGCTCGCCCAGCACCGCCGGGCCCACGGCCAGCCCGCCGTTAGCATCGGCTGGGGATACTGGGAGCAGATCGGGATGGGCGCCCGGTTTCAGCAACAGACCGGGCGCGAAGCCACCGCCGAGGGGATGGGCAGCTTCTCGCCCGCGCAGGGCCTGGCCGCGCTCGAGCGCGTGCTCGTGGCGAACCCGGTGCACATCGGCGTCATGCCGATCGACTGGAACCGCTGGCGAGCCGCCCACGCCGACGCCGCCCGGCTACCGGTGCTGGCGGACGTCTGCGGCGGACCCGCGCCCGCAGCACCCGGGCCGCGCCGGAATCCCAAGGTGGACACAGGCGCCCTCCTCGCGACGACGCCCGAGGAGCAGGCCGCGACGCTCGCGTCCTACCTGCGCCACGAGCTCGCGCGCGTGCTCCGGCTTCCCGAGGCGCGCGTCGACGTCGCCGAGCCCTTGAACCGGCTCGGCCTCGATTCCCTCATGGCCGTCGAGCTCAAGAACGGCATCGAGGCCGACCTCGGCGTGACGGTGCCCGTGGTGAGGTTCCTCCAGGGTCCGAGCATCGGGGAGCTCGCGGCGCAGCTCGCCGGGCTCCTCGCCAGCCGCGCGGCGCTCCCCGGCTCCGCGGCCGGCTCGGGGGATCCCGCCCTTCCCGTCCTTCCGACCATCGTGGCGGCGCCCGGCGCTCGTTGCGAGCCGTTCCCGCTCAACGACATCCAGCAAGCCTACTGGGTCGGTCGCCACGGGTTCTTCGAGCTCGGGACGGTGTCAGCGCACATGTATATCGAGGTCGACGCCACCGATCTCGATGTCGGCCGGCTGCAGGACGCATGGCAGAAGCTCGTGGCCCGCCACGACATGCTGCGCGCCGTGATCTTGCCCGACGGGCGCCAGCAGATCCAGGCAGCGGTGCCGGCCTACCTAATCGACGTCGATGACCTGCGCGGCGAGGACGCCGACCGCGCAGCCGCGAGGCTCGAGGCCACGCGCGACCGGCTCTCGCATCAGGTGATGCCGACCGATCGCTGGCCGCTGTTCGAGATCCGGGCGTCCCGCCTCGATGACCGCCACGTCCGGATCCACCTGTCGCTCGACATCTTGATCGCCGACGTCTGGAGCTGGCAGATCCTGTTCCGCGAGTGGGCCGCGCTGTACGCCGATCCGGATGCCGCGCTCGCGCCGCTCGAGATCACGTTCCGCGACTACATCCTCGCCGAACGGACGCTCGAGGGCAGCGAGGCGCAGCGCCGATCCCTCGCGTACTGGCGCGACCGGATCCCGACGCTCCCACCGGCCCCGGAGCTGCCGCTCGCGCCTGGCCCGGACGCGCAGGCGCAGGGGCGGTTCGTGCGCCGGACCGCGACGCTTCCCGCCGAGGCGTGGCGGCGGCTCAAGGCACGTGCGCATGACGCGGGCCTCACTCCATCGGGAGTGCTCCTGGCGGCGTTCTCCGAAGTCCTGGCCACCTGGAGCAAGACACCACGCTTCACGCTCAACGTCACACTGTTCAATCGCCTGCCTCTTCACCCGCAGGTCAACGACATCGTGGGCGACTTCACCTCCGTGAACCTGCTCGCGGTCGATGCCGGCGCCGGGGACAGCTTCGAGGCGCGCGCACGGGGCGTCCAGCAGCAGCTCTGGGAGGATCTGGAGCACAGCCGCGTCAGCGGCGTGCACGTCCTGCGCGAGCTCGCACGTGCCCAGAACAGCGCTCCCCGGGCGCTCATGCCCATCGTGTTCACGAGCACCCTCGCGACGTCGTATCCGAACGGCGAGGACGGCTTCCCCATCGACTGGCTCGGGGACATCGCGTACAGCATCTCGCAGACCCCGCAGGTCTGGATCGATCACCAGGTCTTCGAGCAGCGCGGCGCGCTGATGTTCAACTGGGACGCCGTCGACGCCATCTTCCCGGCCGGCCTCCTCGACGACATGTTCGACGCGTACCAGCAGCTGCTCACGCGCCTGGCCGACGAGCCGCGCAGCTGGACCGAGGCGGAACGGCACCTCCTGCCGCCGGCGCAGCTCGCCGCGCGAGCCGCCGCCAATGCCACCTTTGCGCCGGTCCCCTCCGGGCTCCTGCATACCCTGTTCGAGGACCAGGCATCCCGCTGCCCCGACGCCCCGGCCGTGATCGCGGAGGGCCGGACGCTCACGTATCGCGAGCTGGACCAGCGTTCGACCGCGATCGCCCACCAGCTGCGCGCGTGCGGCGCACGGCCGGAGCAGCTCGTCGCGGTCGTGATGGACAAGGGCTGGGAGCAGGTGGTGGCCGTGCTCGCGGTGCACAAGGCCGGCGCCGCGTACGTCCCGATCTCGCCCGCCGTCCCGAAGGAGCGCCTCGCCTATCTCCTCGAGCACGGCCAGGTGAAGCTCGCCCTGACGCAGCCGAGCGTCGACGCCCGCGTCGAGTGGCCGGCGGACCTCGAGCGCTTGTGCGTCACCGACCGCGAGCCCGAGCCCGCCGCGCACCTCGATCCGGTGCAGGCGGCCGACAACCTCGCGTACGTCATCTACACGTCGGGCTCCACCGGTTTGCCCAAGGGGGTCATGATCGAGCACCGGGCCGCGGTCAACACCATCCTCGACATGAACGCCCGCTTCGGTGTCGGGCCCACCGACCGCGTCCTGGCCCTGTCCTCGCTCACCTTCGATCTGTCGGTCTACGACATCTTCGGGCCGCTCGCCGCCGGCGGCGCCATCGTCATCCCCGCGCCCGCCGCCACGCGGGACCCGGCACGCTGGTCGGAGCTCATGCTGCGGACCGGGGTGACCGTCTGGGACTCCGTCCCGGCCCTCATGCAGGCGCTCGTGGACTACGCGGACGGCGACGCCGCGCGGCTCCCGGGCTCGCTCCGCCTCGTGCTCCTGAGCGGTGACTGGATCCCGGTGGGCTTGCCGGATCGCATCCGCGCCCTCGTCCCTCGCGCCGAGGTGTACAGCCTGGGCGGAGCGACCGAGGCCGCGATCTGGTCGATCCTCTACCCGATCGAGGCCGTCGATCCGGGCTGGAAGAGCATTCCGTACGGAAGGCCCATGCGGAACCAGCGCTTCCACGTCTTGAACGAGCTCCTCGAGCCGTGCCCGATCGGCATCCCCGGCGGGCTGTTCATCGCCGGCGCCGGCCTCGCGCGCGGCTACTGGCGCGACGACGAGAAGACCGCGAAGAGCTTCCTGGTCCATCCCCGCACCGGCGAGCGGCTCTACCGCACCGGCGATCTCGGCCGCTATCTCCCCGACGGCAACCTGGAGTTCCTCGGCCGCGAGGACTTCCAGGTCAAGGTGAACGGCTTCCGCATCGAGCTCGGTGAGATCGAGACCGTCCTCGAGCAACACCCCGAGATCGCCAGCGCCGTCGCCGCCGCGGTCGGCGAGGCCGGTGCCCGGCGGTTGGTCGGCTATGTCGTCCCGCGCGCCGGCGCCGCACCCACCGCGAGCGAGCTGCGTGCGTTCTTGCTCGAGAAGCTCCCCGCATACATGGTGCCGGGAAGCTTCGTCGTCCTTCCGGCCTTGCCGCTGTCCGCCAACGGCAAGATCGACCGCACCGCGCTCGCCGCGCTCGGGGCGCTCGGGGCACCGGCGGCCGCGCCGAGGGCCGCACCCGCGCCGTTGCCGGCGCAGCCACCCATGACCGCGCACCTCGGGCTCCTCATCGGGCGGGTGCTCGAGCTTCCGGCCATCGACCCCGACGCGAACCTGCTCGACCTGGGCGTGAGCTCGCTCGAGATGATCCGGATCGCCAACGTCTTGCAGCAGGAGCTCGGAGCGAGGCCGCAGATCGACGAGTTCTATCAACACCCCACGCTGGCAGGCCTCGCGCAGTGGTACGCCGAGGCCGGCCTCGAGGACAGCGAACATGCCTCCCAGCAACACGCCTGATCCCTGGGTCATCCGGCCCCGGCCGAACCCGCGCGCTCGCCTGCGCCTGTTCTGCTTCCCGTTCGCGGGCGGCGGTGCCTCGACGTACCGCGGCTGGCCCGCCCATCTCCCGGCGGACATCGACGTGGCGACCGTCCAGCTCCCCGGCCGCGAGGAACGCCTGCGCGAGCCGGCCTTCCACGACGCAACCGAGCTCTGCGGCAAGCTCGCCTGCGTGCTCGCACCCTACTTCGACCGTCCGTTCGCGTTGTTCGGGCACAGCATGGGCGCGCTCCTCGCGTTCGAGCTGGCCCGGATGCTCCGCACGACAGGCGGCCCGTCACCGGTGCACCTCTTCGTCTCGGCGCACTGCGGACCGAGGAAGCTCCACTGCTTGCCGTCCGTGATCGGGATGTCCGATCGTGAGCTCGTGAGCTTGCTCCGGAGCCTGAGCGGCACACCGGACGAGGTGCTCGAGGACGGCGACGTCATGAAGCTCATCCTGCCGCTGTTCCGGGCCGACCTGACGATCTGCGAGACCTACCGGTATGTCGCCGCCGAGCCGCTGGCCTGTCCCATCTCGGCCTTCGGCGGGGCGCTCGATGACTACGTCCGGCGCCCCGACCTGCTCGCCTGGAGCGCCGAGACGCGCGGCACGTTCCAGGCGCGCATGTTCACCGGCGGACACTTCTTCCTCAACGACGTGAAGCCGCGCCTCTTGCAGGCGATCACCGATGACCTGACCGCGCGCGGCCAACCTGCCGGCGCTTCGATCTCGATACACGACGGAGGATCTCCACCATGACCACCCTCACCTCGATCAAGACCCTCGTGGACTTGCTGCGCACGCGCGCCGACACGCACCGAACCCGTCTCGCCTTCACCTATCTGAAGGACGGCGAGGAGATCGCGGACGCCTGGACCTACCAGGACCTCGACCGTCGAGCGCGGCGCGTCGCGGCGGCGCTGCAACAGACCGGTTCCGACGGCGACCGGGCACTCCTGCTCTATCCGCCGGGGCTCGACTTCGTGGCCGCATTCTTCGGATGCCTCTATGCGAAGCGGATCGCCGTCCCGACGTCGCCTCCGAACCCATCCCGCCTGTCGCAAGCGCTCCCGCGGTTTCGGGCCATCCTCGAGAGCGCGGGGCCGCGGACGCTGCTCACCAGCGCCTCGATTGCTCCCATCGCCGAAGCGCTGCGCGCCGCAGATCCGGCGATCGCAGGGATCCGGGTGGTGGCGACCGATACCCTCGCCGAGGACGAGCACGCCTGGCGTGACCCCGGCGTCGACCCAGGCACGCTGGCGTTCCTGCAGTACACCTCCGGCTCCACGGCGCTCCCCAAGGGAGTCATGGTCAGCCACGGCAACCTCCTTCACAACATGGCGGCCATCGCCGAGATCTTCGGCTCGAGCGACGAGACGCCGATGCTGAGCTGGCTCCCGGCGTTCCATGACATGGGGCTCATCGGCTGCGTGCTCCACCCCATGTGGCACGGCTCGTCCAACATCCTCATGGCGCCGGCAGCGTTCCTGCAGCGGCCGCTGCGCTGGCTCCAGGCCGTGTCGCGGTTCCGTGTACACACGAGCGGCGGACCGAACTTCGCCTATGATCTCTGCGTCCGCCGGTCCACGCCCGAGCAGCGCTCGACGCTCGACCTGAGCTCGTGGCGGGTGGCGTTCAACGGCGCCGAGCCGGTGCGCGCCCGGACCGTCGCCGAGTTCACGCGCGCGTTCGAGCCGCACGGCTTTCGCCCCGAGGCCATGGCTCCGTGCTACGGCCTGGCGGAATCGACCCTGCTGGTGAGCGGAGATCCGCGGGACACGCCGGCGACCATCGCAGCGTTCGACGCGGGCGACCTGGAGCGCGGGACAGCCAACCCGGTACATGACCCCGCGGCGTCGGCCCGCGCGCTGGTCGGCTGCGGCCGCCTGGCCGTGGGCGGCCGCCTGGTCATCGTCGAGCCAGAGCGCCGCACCCCGCTCCCCGATGGCGAGATCGGCGAGATCTGGCTGGCCGGTCCCAGCGTGGCACAGGGGTACTGGAAGCTCCCCGAGGAGACCCACCACACCTTCCGCGCGACGCTCGCCGGCTCCGGCGATGGCCCCTTCCTCCGGACCGGAGACCTCGGGTTCCTCCGGGCGGGCCAGCTCTTCATCGCAGGGCGGCTCAAGGATCTCATCATCGTCGACGGCCGAAACCTCTATCCGCAGGACCTCGAGCTCACGGTCGAGCAGAGCCATCCGGCGTTTCGTTCAGGTTGCTCCGCGGCGTTCTCGATCGACGTGGATGGCACGGAGCGGGTCGTGGTGGTCGCCGAGGCGGACCCTCACCAGAACATCGCCGTCGGCACCCCGGCCAGCGCCGACCCGGCGGCAGCGCTGTTCCGCACGGCGCGCCGCGCGATCGCGGTCGATCACGATGTCGAGCTGCACGACCTCCTGCTCGTGAGGCCGGGGACCATCCCGAAAACCACGAGCGGCAAGATCCGCCGGCAGGCCTGTCGAAGCGGGTTCCTCGCCGGATCGCTCCAGCCATGGGGGACACCCACCGTGCCCCGTGGACAGGCCACGGCCCCGACGGCGATGCTGTAGTTGCTGGTCGACCTGGGCGATTTCGCTTTGCACTCGTCACGAAGCGGACTCCGACGCAGTGCGCTCGTATCGCAGACCATCGGGCGTACGCCGGTCGTCCGCGTCAACCGACTCGCGCCTCCCCACGTCCGGATCTACGTCAAGCTCGAGGCAGCCAATCCCGGTGGCTCGGTGAAGGATCGCCTCGCGCGCCGACGACCTTCCCTGGCGAGCGCCGCGTGACGCAGGAATCTCGGCCGGATCCGCTCGGTCGACTTCTGGCACAGGACGGGGGCTGGTGCCAAGCTCTCTGCGATGGGCTGCCTCCGATCGATGGTCTTCGCCGGTGTCGTCGCCGGCTCAGGCGCGGCAGCGTATGCCGGCCTGCCGCCGCTTGGCCCGGGCGAGTTCTTCTACCAGTTCCATGGCGATGTCGTGCTGTGGGGCAGCGCCGCGACGAGCTGGGGCAGCGGGGCGTTCCAGCTCGAGGCCGTCCCCGATGACAGGCACGATGATGTCCTCGTCACCCGCGCTGTCGATGCGCGGCGGCTGCCCCCTGCGCTGTCGCGCTGGCTTGGCCGCGAGCTCCGCCTCTATGCGCAGGATGGCTCGTCGTGTACGGCGAAGATCGCGGGCTTCCGGCTCGTCGGCGTCGCCCCGCTCGTCCCGCCGCTCACGACGATCTGGAACGGCCTGCGCGACCGCAACAGCGATCCCGCCCCCAGCGCCGACGACTCGCAGGAGCAAGCGGCGATGGCCGAGGCCGCGTGGAACCACGGCGCCCGCCTGCTCGTCGCGGAGGTCGCCCGGCCCAAGGAGTGCGCCGCGCCGGCGTGGGCGCGGGGCGCCGAGCTGACTGCGCCGGTGCTGGCAGCCGACGAGCCAGTCGCCGCGTCACTCGACCAGCTCGCCATCGACGCATTCCGCGCACTGCCTGCCTGGCAGCACCTGCAGCAGGGCTATGCCACGGCCCCGGATCGGCGCGGACAACCGGAGCCGTTCTGGGATTGCAAGAACCACGCGGAGCCGCGCGTGCAACGCTTTCGCCTGTCATCGCGCGGGGGCGATCACCACCTGGTCTCGGTCTACGCCGTCCTCGACGATGCCGACGCCGCCCGTGATCGACGCCTGTGGGCCATCTTCGAGCTCGACGGCCCGCCCGATCACCCCTCGCTGTGGCTTCGCAACCTCACGAGCGGTCGTTCCGTGCCGGCGGGCCTGGACCTGCAATCCATGGTCGATCTCCACGGCGACGGACGGCTCGGGCTTCTGTATGGCGCGAACGCCGGCAACGGCCTGATGCTCGAAGCCGGCCGCGCGCTCGTCGATCAGCCCGGCAAGCGCGCCCCTCGCTGACCTGGCCCCGCCGCTGTCACGGTACGTAGCGGAGATTGGACAGATCCGCTGCGTTGATCTGGATCGTGGTGCCTGCCATGGGGCCCTCGAGCACACGGATCGCGCTCTGGGCTCCTGCCGGTGGGGAAACGATCTCGACACGCACACCCGCGGGAACCTGCTGCGGTGGACCGACGAGGTCAGGCGGCAGCCGCTGGGTGATCGGCGCGGAGGTCACGATCGCGCGGGTCGGTGCTGGAGCGTCGGAGCGGCCCTGCAAGCCGGCGGGCGCGGCGCCGAACGCGCCGGGCGTGACCAGCGAGGGATCGGCGAGGAACACGCGCTCCAGGAGGTCGCGGTGCATCGTCTCGATGTTCGCCAGATCGGCGCCGCTGACTCGCTGCGGTACCTCGACGGTGACCGTCGTGATGCCGCGCGACGGCGCCCAGTCTCCAAGCGAGGTGCCCGTCGGATGGTTCGCCTCGTAGTGCACCTGATCGCTGCCCCCGAGCTGATTGCCCGCCAGCGGCGCGACGTCGCGCGGGAGCCGTCGCGTGGCAAACGGACTGGCGCTGCCGTCGCTGCGCGCGGCGCCCGAGAGATCCGACTCGGCGCGAGTGAGCATCTCTTGCGCGAGCCGATCGTCTGCCTGCCCCGTGGCCGTCGCGGCGCCGGACCGCGTGGGATGCGCCGGATCGGTCACGCCGCCTCGCGGGTCGACGAAGATGCCGGGGCCGTCGCCGCGATTGCCCGGCACCGAGTGCGCGTGAACGCTGGCGATCCGCTCGGGCTGGAAGCGCTCGATGAGAGCGATCAGCGCACGCGTCTCCGCGATCATCCGCTGCGCCGGAGGCTGGGTGAGCTGGCCTTGAGGCCATCGCGCCGCGCGTCCTGGTACGACTGACCGCCCCAGCCGCCCGCGCCGTTGCCCGGATTGGCAACGCCGGGGAACGTCCGGTTCGGCTCGACCGCGCGCGTGCCGTCGCTGCAGCGCTCCCCGGCCGTATCATGGCTGGCGTCCGGCACGCCCGACGAGCCCGGCCCGCACACGTTGCGCCGTCCGTCCGTGACGCGGCGCGTGCCATCCTGCACCCTGTGCTGGCTATCGGTGACCGCGCTCTGGTCGCTGCGCTCGATGAGCATCGGCACGAGCACCGTCGAGAAGAACGGCGGATTTCCGGCCGCGCTGCCGGCGGCGAGCTGGGCGCGGAGTTGCTCGACCACCGCGACGCCCTGGTGCTCCGTGCCGTGAACGCCGCCGACCACCATGGCGCGGCGCCCGCTGCGCCCCGGAAAGAAGTACACGTTGACCGGCGGGATGTGCTCCTCGCCCGGTTCGCGGTCCGGGATCTCCATCTGCACGCCGATGTTGCCCGCCTCCGGTGCCCAGGCGCGCCCGCCGAACGACCCGGGCGCGTTGGCGCGGCGTGCGCGCTCCTCGATCGCCGCCGGTGGCCAGAGCGGCTCGGGCCCGAAATGCCGGATCTGCGTCGCAAGCCAGACGTCGTCGGGCATGTTGCCGAGCTTCGCCGCGAGCTCGCGCGTGAGATCCGGATCTCCGTCAGTGGTGAGCGCCCCGGCGGGCGACCAGCTGTCCCCGGGCACCGGGCACGACGCGCGCAGCACCGTGAACACCGCACCCTTGTCGGCCGCCGCATGTACCTGATCGGAGCGCGTCGAGCACTGGAGCGCGTGGATCCCGGCCACACCGCGCACGTCGAAGCGCGCGCCAGTGACCGCGGCGTCGGCCGCGCGGTCGGCCTCGGCCTCGAGGCCCGCGCCGTCGCTGCCTCGCCCGGCGAACTGCTGCATCTCGCTGCCGTTGCGCTGCTGGACGACATGGGCGAGCTCGTGCGCGATGAGCCGCTGCCCGGCCGCGCGGTCGGGTCGGTACTGGTTGGGAGCAAAGTGAAGATCGTCGCCACAGGCGAAGGCGAGCGCGCGGTGGGAAGCCGCCTCGCCATCTTCGTGAACGCGCACGCCACCGAAGTCGGCGCCGAAGGACGTCTCCATCCGCGTCCGGATCGAACCCGGTAGGTCGCCGCCCGACGCCGCGGGCTCGGCCTCCTCGGCAGGCTTCGGATGCGCGACAGCGCTCGCAAGCCCGGCGCGCGCGGGACGGTGCGGAACGAAGCCAAACAGCCCGCTCATACGGTTGCGCACCGGGTTCCCCAGCGGTGTTGCTTCGTTCGCCCGCGCTGGCAACTGCAGCACGGCCATCGCCCGCATCACGTCGTCGAC
>Ga0137437_1000696_pt1 | contig 11005 bp, 9 predicted proteins | sample EasRivERMGT138_2_FD_102332 | JGI IMG/M metagenome (GOLD analysis project Ga0137437, IMG submission 102332) | Soil microbial communities from meander-bound floodplain in the East River, Colorado, USA - East River MetaG ERMGT138_2 | ecosystem: Environmental > Terrestrial > Soil > Floodplain ...
CTCCTTGCGCTCGAGAAGATAGAGCGCGACGTCGAAACCGATGCCGCCCGCACCGATGATCGCCACATTCCTGCCGGGCTGCACGCGGCCGCTCAACACGTCCGCGTAGCTCGCCACGCTCTTGTGCTCGATGCCGGGGATTGCGGGCCGGCGCGGGTCGATGCCGGTGGCGAGCACCACCTCGTCGAACTGCCCCAGCTCGGCTTCACCCGGCGCGTGGTTCAGCAGCACCTTGGCGCCAGCGCGGCGCAGGCGCTCAACGTAGTAGGCGACCGATTCGCCGAACTCCAGCTTGCCGGGGATCTTCTTCGCCAGATTGAACTGGCCACCCAACTGGCCGGATCTTTCGAACAGCACCACTTCGTGGCCGCGCTCGGCCGCCACCGCCGCGCAGGACAGGCCCGCCGGCCCGCCGCCGACCACGGCGACGCGCTTCCTCTTGCTTGTTGGCGCGAAGACGAGCAGCGTCTCGCGGCCCGCGCGCGGGTTCACCACGCAGCTCGCGGACTGATTGATGAAGTAATGGTCGAGGCAGGCCTGGTTGCAGGCGATGCAGATGTTGATGCCGGCGCGGTCGCCCGCCTTGGCCTTATTGGCGAAGGCCTCGTCGGCGAGGAAGGCGCGGGCGAGCGACACCATGTCGGCGTCGCCGCGCGCGAGGATCGCCTCGGCGATTTCGGGCGCGTTGATGCGGTTCGAGGCGATCACCGGAATCTTCACCGCCTGCTTCAGGTTGCGCGTGGCCCAGGCGAAACCGCCGCGCGGCACGGCCTGCGCGATGGTCGGGATGCGCGCCTCGTGCCAGCCGATGCCGGTATTGAGGAGGTCTGCGCCGGCGGCTTCCACCGCGCGCGCCACCTGCTGGATCTCGTTGGTCGACAGCCCGCCTTCGACCAGCTCGAGCGCCGAAATGCGGTAGACGATGATGAAATCCTTGCCGGCGGCGGCGCGAACTGCTTTCACCACTTCCGCCGGGAAGCGCATGCGGTTCTCCAGTGGTCCGCCCCATGCGTCCTGGCGCTTGTTCGTGCGCAAGACAAGGAACTGCGTGAGCAGATAGCCTTCCGAGCCCATCACCTCGACGCCGTCGTAGCCCGCCTCGCGCGCGAGCTTCGCGGCAGCGGCGAAATCGGCGATGGTGCTCTCGATCTCGGCAGCGGGCAGCTCGCGCGGCGCATACTGGTTGATCGGCGCTTTCAGCGGCGAGGGCGCGACGATGCCCTTGTGGAAACCGTAGCGCCCGGAGTGCAGCAGCTGCAGCACGATGCGCCCGCCCGCGGCGTGCACCGCCTCAGGGATGACGCGGTGCTTCTGCGCATCCTCCGGGGTGCTCACCTGCGCGCGGTGCGTCGTGAGATTGCCGGCGTCGTTCGGCGAAAAGCCGCCGGTGACGATCAGCGCCGCGCCGCCCTTCGCGCGCTCCGCATAGAACGCTGCGAGGCGCTCCATCCCGTCCGGCCGCGTCTCGAGCCCCATGTGCATCGAGCCCATGAGGATGCGGTTCGGCAGCGTGACGAAGCCGAGATCGAGCGGGCGGAAAAGATTCGGATAGGAGAGCATGAAATCTAAAATGGGGTCAGAGTAAGATTTCCCTTGCCAACGGAAATCTTACTCTGACCCCATTTTAGATTTTAACTGCGGGTCACCAGGATCGTCCCGGAAAGAATCAAGGCGCCGCCGGCGAGGGCGGCGGCGGGGAGCGCCTCGCCCAGGAACAGCCACCCCCACAGGATGCCGAAGAGCGGGATCAGGTAGGTCACGGTGAGCGCGCGCGTTGCGCCAACGTCGGCGATCAATCGGAAGTAGAGGACGAACGCCACGCCGCTGGCGAGCAGCGCGAGCCCAAGGAGATTGGCGATCACCAACGCCGAGGGCGCAGCGAGCGGCGGCAGGAGCGGCAGCAGCGGGATCAGCACCACGGCGGCGGCGAGCTGGTTGCCCGCCGCCATGCCGCGCGGCGAAGCGCCCCTCGCGAAGCGCTTGATGAGCGGGCCGGCGAGCCCGTAGGCGCAGCAGGCGCCGAGCGCCGCGGCCACCGCCCAGCCGAAAAGCGGCTCCGACGCGGCGCTCGACGGTTGGGCGATCAGCGCCACGCCGGCGATGCCCAGGCTGAGCCCGACGGCCTTGCGCAGCGTGATGCGCTCGTCGCGGAACAGCGCCGCCCACGCGAGCCCGAAGATCGGCGAAGTGGCGTTGGTGATGGACAGCAGCGACGCCGGCGCATGCATCGACGCGAACGAGTAGAGCACGAAGGGGATGGCGATGTTGACGGTGCCGATCAGCAGGTAAAAGCGCCAGTGCACGCGCAAGCCGGGATCGAAACCGATGGCGCGGAACCAGGCGAGCAGCGCAAGGCCGCCGATCAGCACGCGCAGCTCGGGCGTCCAGGCAGGCCCGAGCACGGGCGCGGCCACGCGCATGAAGATGAACGCCGCGCCCCAGATCGCGGCGAGCGCCACCAGGCGGGCGTAGTCGGCCAGGGTCACGACGGCATCTTATGCCGTTGCCTTTCCCCGAGCTCGCCATTTTCGGACGCCACGGCGTAAAGTCCGAAAATGGCGAGCAGGCCTTTTGCGCCGCCCCCATACTCGCCTCCATGACACTGGACTCCACCACCTGCTACCGGGCGCTCAGGGCGCGAGACGCGCGTTTCGACGGACGTTTCTTCGTCGCCGTGTCCTCTACGCGCATCTACTGCCGCCCGGTGTGCACCGTGAAGCCGCCCAAGCGCGAGAACTGCCGCTTCTATCCCAGTGCCGCCGCCGCCGAGTCGGGCGGCTACCGGCCCTGCCTGCGCTGCCGGCCCGAGCTCGCGCCCGGCAACGCCAGCGTGGACGCGACCTCGCGCCTGGCGCAAGCCGCGGCCAGCCTGATCGAGGATCGCACGCTCGACGCGGACGGGCTGGAACCTGTCGCGGCGCGCCTCGGGATCACCGACCGGCACCTGCGCCGTGCGTTCGGTGCGGAGTTCGGCGTCTCGCCCGTGGAGTTCGCTCAAACCCAGCGACTGCTCCTTGCCAAGCGCCTGCTCACCGATACCGCCCTGCCGGTCACCGAGATCGCGTTCGCCAGCGGCTTCGGCAGCCTGCGGCGCTTCAACGCGCTGTTCAAGCAGCGCTACCGCCTGCAGCCCGGGCAGTTGCGCCGTCACATGCGCGGCGCGGCCGCGCCTGCGGCTGATGCCTTGAACTTCGAGCTCAGCTTCCGCCCGCCCTATGACTGGCCGGCGGTCAGCGCCTTTCTCGGCGCGCGCGCCATCGCCGGCGTCGAGGCGCTCGAGGACGGCTGTTACCGCCGCACGGTGCGCATCGCGCAGGAGGGCAAGGAGCATCTCGGTTGGGTCGCGGTCGGGATATCGCCGAAGAAGCCGGCGTTGCGCGTCGCCGTCTCCGCCTCGCTCGCCCGGGTGCTGCCGCCGGTGCTCTCGCGCGTCAAGGCGCTCATGGACCTCGCCTGCAACCCGACCGAAGTGGCGCAGGCATTGGGCGACCTCGCGCGCCACCATCCAGGCATGCGCGTTCCCGGCGCCTTCGACGGCTTCGAGGTGGCGGTGCGCGCGATCCTCGGCCAGCAGGTGAGCGTCGCAGCGGCGCGCACCGTAGCGGGCCGCTTGGCGGCGGCGCTCGGCGATCCGGTGGATACTCCCTTCCGCGCGCTCACCACTGTCTTCCCAACTGCTGCGCGCGTCGCCGACACGCTGCCGGCCCGCATCGCGCGCCTGGGCATGCCGGGCGCTCGCGCCCGCACGGTGCTCGCGCTCGCTCGAGCCGTGGCGGACGGAGACCTCGTGCTGATGCCCAACGCCGACATCGAGGCGACGCTGGAGCGGCTGCGCGCGCTGCCGGGCGTGGGCGAGTGGACGGCGCAGTACATCGCGATGCGCTCGCTCGCCTGGCCCGACGCGTTTCCCCATACCGACCTGGGCGTGATGAAGGCGCTCGGGATGAAGGACGCGCGACGCGTGCTGGAGGCCGGCGAGACTTGGCGGCCGTGGCGCGCGTACGCAGTGATGCATCTTTGGAACTCACTACACAAGGAATGACCATGTACTACTACGACTATTTCAAGAGCCCTCAAGGGCGCATGCTGCTCGTGGCCGATGACAAGGCGCTCACGGCCGCCTGCTTCGTCGGGCAGAAATACGCACAGCGCGTCGCAGCGGACTGGAAGCGCGACGGCGCGCATGCGCCGTTGCGCCAGGCGAAGCGCGAGCTGGCCGAGTACTTCTCCGGCAGGCGCAAGCGCTTCTCCGTGAAGCTCGCGCCGCGAGGCACGGCGTTCCAGCGCTCGGTGTGGAAGGCGATCGCGGGCGTCGGTTTCGGCAGGACCATCCCCTACGCGGAGCTCGCGCGCCGCGCGGGCAGTCCGGGCAGTGCGCGCGCCGCGGGTGCGGCGACCGGGCGCAACCCCATCGGCATCATCGTGCCCTGCCACCGCATTGTCGGCTCGAACGGCTCGCTCACCGGCTACGCCGGAGGCCTGGCGAAGAAGCGCGCGTTGCTGGCGCTGGAAGCGCGAGCCTAAGTCTCTTTGCCGATAGCTGCCTGCACGTACTTGCGCGAAGTGCGCGGATCGAGCCCGCTGCGCTTGGCAACTTCGGCATAGGTGCCGAGGCGCCGGTAGAGCAGGGCGCTGTAGCGGGCGAGTAGCTCGTCGGCAGTAAGCTCCCCAGCGCGCATCTTCTGCAGTAGCGCTTCGTCTTCGTCCTGGGCTGACGGGGCGATCTCGCCGGCGTAGCGGCCAGTGAGCAGAATGCGGCGCACCGCCTGCTCCAGCTCGCGCACGTTGCCGGGCCAGGGATAGCCACTCGGCAAGCCGGCCTCGAGCGCCTCGAGCACGGCGGCGACGAGTCCAGGCACATGCGCGCCGGCGATGCGCGAAACGAGCAGGCGCACCATCTGTTCCAGTTCGGCGGCCGATTCCGCGATCCTCTGGCGCAGCGTCGGCACCTCGATCATGTCCGAGCACAAGCGGTAGAAGAAATCGTTGCGCAGGCGCCCCTCGCGGCGTAGCGCCCCGAGCGGCTGGTTGGTGGCCGCGATGACGCGGCCCCCGAAGCGCTTCTTGTCGCGGCCGCCGACGGGGGTGAAGGTGCGCTCCTGCAGCACCTGCAGCAGCTTGATCTGCACCGGGATCGTCACTTCGCCGATCTCATCCAGGAACAGGGCGCCGTGCGCGTTGCAACGCTCGAACACGCCTTCGTGATGGTCGATGGCCCCGGTGAAGGCCCCTTTACGATGGCCGAACAACTCTGACTCGACGAGCGTTTCCGGGAACTGCGACAGGTTGATGGCGATGAACGTCTCGGTGAAGTTGGCCGCGAAGCGGCGCCGCTCGGGGACATAGGGGATGAACCCGCAACGGCCGATCGCTGCCGCCACTGCGCCCTTGCCGGTGCCGGTCTCGCCCAGCACCAGCGTGGAGAAATCCTCCATCCGGTTCCACAGGGCGGCATCGAAGCCGCGCATGTCGTGGGTGAAGATGTTGTTCCACAACGCTTCGCGCAGCCTGCGCATGGACTCGCAGTCCCCGGCGAGCGAACGCAGGATGAAATAGAAACCGCGCCTCAGCTGGAAGAAGAGCGCGAAGTAGCGCGCCGCGCGCTCCTCGGCAAAACCGCTGCGCACCAGATCCGCGACCACCTCCTCCGCGAACGGCACCGCGAGGGGCTCGCCGGCCTTCCCTTCCTGCCGTTGGATCAAGGCGTCGAGCTGCGCAATCGCGCGGTGATAGCAGAGATACAGAAAGGCGGGCTCGAGCAGCTGCTGATCTTCGCTGGACAGGCGTGGCACGGACGCGCCGTCCTTCAGCCACGGCGCAACGCGCGGACTCACGACTCGCACGAGCGCCCCGGGGTCGCTCGTCATGCTCCCGCTCTGCGCGCCGGGCGCCAGCCGCGCAATGAGTTCGGAGCGCTGGGCGCTGAAGGGATTGCCGAATACCACGTCCGCGAGGGCGCCGAAGAAATCTCGATCCCCTGCCGCTATCCGCGGTTCTTGCACACACGAAATGTATGTCTTATATGCAAAATTTGCTACCTAGGGCTGTGAATTTAATTGTTCTGAATTTTTTTCCCTATTCTTATCAATAAGTTAATAACTGGCATGGACGCTGCTGAGGGATGGGCACGGACTCACTAACTGAAAAAGGGGATGCCCATGAAATCGAAACTCCGTCACTCCATCGTCAGCGTCTTGATCGCTTCAGTTTTCAGTGTGGGGCTGCCGGTGCCGGCACAAGCCGGGATCGTCGGCACACAGGCCGCTACGGACCGGGAGCGCATTGCAGCGGTAATTGATCGGGAGGACGTGCGTACTCGCCTTGCCGCCTATGGCGTTGACCCCGCCGAGGCGAAGGCGCGCGTCGCGGCGCTTACCGACGAGGAGGCGACCGTCCTTGCCGCCGAGATGGATTCCCTTGCGGCGGGCGGGGGTGCCGAGAGCATCCTCTTGCTCCCCATATATGTGGTGGCGATGCTTGTGGTAGGCGTTTTCTACCTGATCGGCAAAGCCATCAAGGCGGGCACCTCCAATTGATGGTTCACCTGCCCCTGGCCCGGCCCATGGACAATGCCATCCGCCTGATGCTCGTAGAGCGCGACGACCGCAGCCGCACGCGGTTCGCCGCCGCGATCGCCGCGGACCCGCACCTGCTCCTCGCGGATTGTCATGCCACCTGGACCCGCGCCCTCGAGCGTCTGCCGCTCGTTCGGCCTGACGTGCTGCTGGCAGGCGTCAGCCTGGCAGAACTCGAAGTCTTCGATCTCGTGCGGCGCGTGAAATCCATGGTGCCGTCGTCGGAAATCCTGGTGATTGTCGACGTCGATGAGGAGCAGATGGCGCTCCCATGGCTGGCCGCTGGGGCCGCCGGATGCATATCGAAAACCTGCGGCGGCGCCGAACTTGCCGCGCACCTGCTGCAGCTGCGCACCGGGGGCTGCCCGATTCTTCCAGCCGTGGTGCGGCTGCTTCTCGAACAAGTGCGCGTGTCGGGTCGCCCTGAGTACAGGTCTGGGGCAGAGACGTCCGGCATTACGCGGCGCGAGGCGGATGTGCTGCGCATGCTGGCGGGGGGCTGCACCTACTCGCAGGTTGGCGAACGCCTGGGTGTTTCGTTGCATACGGTGTCGAGCCATATCAAGAACGCCTACCGCAAGCTCAACGTTCATTCTGCGGGCGCCGCCGTGATGCGTGCGGTGGAGCTGCAAATCATCAGAGGGAGTGAAGCCGGATGAAGACCATCCTGAAGACCTGCGTGCCTGTCGGCATCGCTGCGGCGGCCCTTGCGTGGGCCGTGTTCTCGCCCCCGCTGCTGCAATCGCAGGATTACCACCTGTTCGCCGACACGCGCGCCCTGTTCGCGGTGCACAACGCCGCGGACACGCTCTCGAATCTCGCGTTTCTTCTGATCGGCGCCATGGGCATTGCCTTTCTGCGGCGCGAGCGCGCGGCGGGTGGAACCGGGCGCTTCAGCTCGCCGCAGGAGATGCGGCCCTACTGGGTGTTCTTCGCCGGCGTGGCGCTGACCAGCGCCGGTTCAGCGTACTACCACCTGGCCCCGGACGATGCGCGCCTGGTGTGGGATCGCCTGCCGATGACGGTCGCCTTCATGTCGCTGCTCGCTGCGATGGTCAGCGAGCGCATTTCCGTGCGCACGGGAAACCTGCTCCTTGTCCCGCTGGTCGCTCTCGGCATAGCTAGCGTGGCCTATTGGCGATGGAGCGCGTTCGCCGGGGTGGAGAACCTGCGCCCCTACATGGCGGTGCAATTCGGTTCGATCGCGGTGATCCTTGTCATCGCGCTCCTGTACCGCTCCCGGTACACGCACGGCGGCGTCATCTTTGCCGTTGCGGCGGCCTACGGGGTGGCCAAGGTCGTGGAGTCGCTCGACCTCGAGATCTACGCGCTCGGTCACTGGATGAGCGGTCACACACTCAAGCACCTCGCGGCCGCTGCCGGGATCACCCTGCTGCTGAAATCTCTCGAACGGCGCGCGCCGCGCTAGCCTGCGCCGAGTGCCTCCAGGTACAGCTCCCGGTCGATGTTGCCCCCAGAGAGGATCACGGCGAAGCGCTTGCCCTTGCGCGCGGGATCCTTGAGCAGCGCGGCGAGCGGCGCTGCGCCAGCCCCTTCGGCGATGTTGTGCGTGCAACGGTACAGGTCGCGGATCGCGGCCTTCACCTCGTCGTCGCTCACCTGCACGATGCGGTCCGCTCCGGCGATGATCGCCTCCAGCGCCTCGGGCACCGGCACGCGCACCGCCACGCCGTCGGCGACGGTGATCGCGCTCGGCGTTTCGATCGGGCGCCCGGCGGCGAAGGACAGCGCGTAGCAGGCGGCGTTCTCCGACACCACGCCGACCACGCGCGTGGCAAGGCCGAGCGCGTCGCGCCAGGCGATCACGCCGCAGATGCCCGAGCCGCAGCCGACCGGCACATAGACCTCGTCGATGTCCGCCACCGCGTTGAAAAGCTCCTGCGCGTAGGTCCCCACGCCGGTGACGAGGTTGCGGTCGAACGGCCCGATGTAGTGCAGGCCTTGCTCGGCTGCGAGTTTCGCCGCGTGTACGCGCGCCTCGTCGTAGTCGCGGCCGTGCTCGATGAGCTCCGCGCCCCAGGCGATCATCGCCGAGTTCTTCTCGCGGCTGTTACGGTGCGGCACCACGATCACCGAGCGCAGGCCGTGGCGCCGCCCAGCGAAGGCCACCGACTGGCCATGATTGCCGCGCGTGGCGCTGATCACGCCGGCGAGCTTCGGGTTCTCCCGCTTCAGGTGCTCCATCAGCGTGAGTCCGCCGCGGACCTTGAAGGAGCCGGTGGCGGTGTGGTTCTCGTGCTTCACCAAGATCTCGGTACGCGCGCGCTCGTTCAGCAGCGGCCAGCTGTACTGCGGCGTGGGCGGCACGGTCGCGTGCACCAGGCGCGCGCCGTCTTCGAGTTTCTGGCGCGTCAAGCCGAGGATCATGAACGTACTCTAGCGTAAGCCATCTGTAACTGCGCGGTGACCAAGGTGTAGGAGCAGGCACGCAATGCTAGCTGCATGCACCTTGCACGCGCCGCCGCCGTGTTGGCCGCCTGGACCCTGGTCCCGCTCGCTGGATGCGGCCTCGCGCCGCGACTTGGGACTGCGCCCGATGCGCCAGCCGCCGTGCTTGCCGCGGGCGAGATCCGGGCGCTCGATCATCCCGGCTTCGCGCGCGCCGAAGCGCAGAACGGCCTCTGGATGCCCTACGCGACGCTCGAGAGCGGCGGCGCAGGCATCTACTTCCTCGAGCCTTACGATCCGACGCGGATCCCGGTGCTTTTCGTGCACGGTATCGGCGGCTCGCCGCGCGACTTCCGCACCATGCTCGCTGCGCTGGATCGCTCCCGTTTCCAGGCGTGGGTGTTCCACTATCCGACTGGTCTCAGGCTGCACACTGCCTCGCGCGCGCTACGCGGCATTCTTGCGGAACTGCAGCGCGAGTACCGGTTCGACACGCTGTTCATCGCCGCCCACAGCATGGGCGGGTTGGTGTCTCGCGGCTATCTCGTGGAGGCGCTGCGCGACAGCGCCGGCGGACATGCCAGACTGCTCGTCACCTTCTCGTCGCCGTGGGAAGGAAACGCATGGGCGCAGGTTGGCGCTCGCTTCATGCCCGGCCCGCCCGGGTCGTGGATCGACCTGAGCCCCGAAAGTGATTTCCTCGTCTCGCTGCAGGAACCCCTGCGGCCTGTTCCCCACTACGTCTTCTTCGGATTCCGGCGCAGCCCGAGCCTGCTGACGAGCCAGTCTTCCGACGGCGCCATCGCCATGTCTTCGCAGATCCCGGCGTGGATCCAAGAGCAGGCCGAGCGCTGTTGGGGCTTCGACACCGACCACGTTGGCATCCTGTCGCATTCCGCGGCGCTCGGGCGATTCAACGCGCTGCTTGCATCGGAAGCGGACCGCTTGCGCACCAACCGCGTGCCGGCAGTCCTGTCGCGCTGAGCGTCCCCTGCTACCTGGGCCGCTTGTCGATCACGCGCTTCGCCTTGCCGATCGAGCGCTCGATGGTGCTGATCGGCACCAGCTTCACGTCCGCCGACACGCCGATGTAGGACTTGATGTGGTGGCGCAGCTTCGCTGCGGAATCCGCATCTGCCGCACCGGGCGCGAGCTCCACCAGCACCGTGAGGTGGTCCATCGGGCCGTCCTTGCTCACTTCCATCACGTAGTGCGGCGCGAGCTCCCCCTGCTGCAGGATCAACTCCTCGATCTGCGTGGGGAACACGTTCACGCCGCGGATGATCAGCATGTCGTCCGACCTGCCGGTGATCTTCTCCATGCGGCGCATGCTGCGCGCGGTCGGCGGCAGGAGCCGCGTGAGGTCGCGCGTTCGGTAGCGGATCACCGGCAGCGCTTCCTTCGTCAGGGAAGTAAACACGAGTTCGCCCTTCTCGCCCTCGGGGAGCACCTCGCCCGTCTCGGGGTGCACGATCTCGGGATAGAAATGGTCCTCCCAGATCGTAAGTCCGTCCTTGGTCTCCACGCATTCCTGCGCCACGCCGGGGCCGATGACCTCCGACAGGCCGTAGATGTCGATGGCATCGAGCGAGGTGCGCGCCTCGATCTGCTTGCGCATTTCGTTGGTCCAGGGCTCGGCGCCGAACATGCCGATGCGCAACGAGCACTTCTTCGGGTCGAGGCCCTGCTTTTCCATCTCGTCGGCGATCGCCAGCATGTAGGAGGGCGTCACCATGATGATGTCGGGCCTGAAATCCTGGATGAGCTGCACCTGGCGCTCGGTCATGCCGCCCGAGAGCGGGATCACGGCAAGGCCGAGGCGCTCGGCGCCGTAGTGCGCACCCAGGCCCCCGGTGAAAAGTCCGTAGCCGTAGGCGTTGTGCACCTTGTCGCCGGGGCGCGCGCCCGCGGCGCGGATCGAGCGCGCCATGACGTGCGTCCAGGTGTCGATGTCCTTGGCGGTGTAGCCGACCACCGTGGGCTTGCCGGTGGTGCCGCTGGATGCATGGATGCGCACGATC
>Ga0137437_1000699_pt1 | contig 10996 bp, 12 predicted proteins | sample EasRivERMGT138_2_FD_102332 | JGI IMG/M metagenome (GOLD analysis project Ga0137437, IMG submission 102332) | Soil microbial communities from meander-bound floodplain in the East River, Colorado, USA - East River MetaG ERMGT138_2 | ecosystem: Environmental > Terrestrial > Soil > Floodplain ...
AGCGGGCGGCGCTGCCAGTAGTCGCGCACCAGCTCCTCGATCGTGATCGGCGCGAGCAACTCCGCGAGGTCCATCCGGGGACTCTACCGCCGCGCACCGCGGCTGGTCAGCGCTTGGGGACGCGACATGTGATAGCACCCGTCGTCGGGCCCGACGGCGGCGACCGCGTTCGAGCGTGGCATCCATTCCCCAGGACAGGTTGTGCCGGTGGTCGTCGACGATATGCAACCAACGCCGAGGCTCAGGGATAATGCAGAGAGATTCATTCCGATCGTTCGCACAGTAACTCCTTGTATTGTTGCAGGCACACACGATCGGATGGCCAGCTCGACATGCATTTCATGTCGATGGAGAATTGGCCCATCCGGGGCTGTGACCGCCAGCCAGCGGGCTCCGGCGTCGCATCGCTTGCGTGCTCGAACACTCGCACCTCGCGTCCGTCGCATCGCTCGAGCACGTCACACCCGGTTCGCGCGCAACCTCGGCGCCGACACCTCGAGCAGTGTGTTCGCGGTCGCGGCTGACCCGGCGGGCAACGCCCTCGCGACCGGCCGGATCGAAGGTGCGGCCGACCTGGGCACCGGCCAGCTCACTCCGCGCGGCCTGCCCGACGTGTTCGTCGCCGGGTTCGACAAGTCCACCGGCGCGGCCCGGTTCGCCAGCCGCTACGGTGGCACCAACTTCGATGCCGGCCTCGCCCTCGCCGTCGCCACGGGCGGCTCCATGGTCGTCGCGGGTGACTTCGTCGGCACCGCGAACTTTGGCATCGGCCCGATCGTCAGCGGTCCCAGAGACAGCGCCTTCGTGGCCATGATCGCGCCGTGACCCGGCGCTACCTCGGATCCACCGGGTCGGCCACGCGATAGCGCCGGCGGCTGCACCGCACCGAGATCGCGAAGGCGGTGCCGAACACGAGCAACTCGATGACGCCCATCTTCACAATCGCGATCCATACCTGCGAATCCCCCGCGAACCGATAGTACGACCACGCCTCGTTTCCGAGCTTGAACCGCTGGTCCGTCACCGGCCACCACAACAGCAAGCCACGCGAGTACGTGGTCAAGTAATCGAGGAGCGGATGGGAGAGGACGGCTCCGATGCAAACTAACGCACCTCGCCACCCGCGGACGCCGAACACCCAGCTCGCACCTGCCCCGACGACGAGCGCGAAGAGCACCGAGTGGGTGAAGCCGTGATGCCAGCCCGGGCCGAAGACACGTACCCAGTTGATCAGGTAGTCGACGTCGGGACAGGCGCCGAGTATCGCGCCGACCAACAGACCGCGTCGCAAGCCGGCGGGTGTCTTCACCGGCCACGTAGCAGCCGTCAGGCTTCCTCCCATGAAGGCATGAGCCAAGGGCAGCGACATGTCCGGATCAACGTCAGGCTACATCACCCAACGAGCCAGCGGTACGAAACGAACCGCTGGTCAAGATCGTCGCTGCGAGCGATGCGCCGGTGATCGCGGTCGCGTCGGCGCACCGGGTGTGGATCAGTCCGCCGCAACCCCGGAGCGCTCGGGGTGTCTCGATCTCGTGAGCGCGAGGGCCATCCTTGGAATGATGATCGCGGGCTCGGTGGCCGTCATCCTCGTCGTCCCGCGGCGTCCGGAGCCTCCGGCGAAACCAGCCCCCGTGGCGCGCGCGCTCGAGCGGCCGTGGTTGACGCGCGAGGCGGCCGCCCAGATCGTCGGGCCAGCAGGCAGCCTGGGGCCGCTATTCTCAGACGTCGAGCTCGGTGGCCTGGCGCCCGCACCCGTCGTGCGCACGCGGATCGCGGAATTCGCGCGTGCGAATGGGATCGACATCGACTTCGAGGTCATCGACGGCGAGCTCGTGGCAGTTCGGTTCGCCGTGACGTTCGGCGGCTGTTGCGGCTACGAGGGAGCGGACGCGCTCGCGCGCCGGTTCGGCCGCCCGCGGACGCAGAGCTGTTGCGGGTGCACCCCCGATTGGGTCGACGACTGGACGGTCGCGCTCGAGGACGGCGTTCACGTGCGCGGCCGCGTTCGCGTCAATCGCGTCGCGGTCCGCTGGGAGCGCACCGCGACCATGGCCGAGCTCCTTGACCGCGCGGAGAGCGTGATCGGCAAGGCTCGGGCGCGCGTGCGCGCGTCCGCCGGCGACCACTGGACCGAGCTCGAGCCCGGTCACCGATCTCTGCTCGAAGTATCGTATCCGTTCGCTCGGGCGAGCGACTTCGGCTTCCCCGTGAAGCTGGAAGCACGCGACGATCTCGGCCTTCAGGTCGTGGTCGAGCACGGCCGGATCGCCGAGGTCTCGTTCGTGCTGCGCGACGTCGACGACGACGCCGTGCGCGAGCTCCTCACAGTCCTGCGTGCGAGGTGGGGACAGCCTCGGATCGTCGGCAACGAACCGAAGACCTTTGCGTGGCGAACACCAGCGCGCAGCATCACCGCCGAGCTCGACGGGTTCCCGACGAGGATCGTGATTCGCGCGCTCCAGTAGTACTACTTCGGTCGGACGGTGACGGTCGGCTGGTGGCGATGGCAGTCTCGGCTTGCCCGCGAGTGCCGTAGCGTGTGAGCGATCTCGCGAGAGCTACGCCCGCTACGATCCCCACATGATCGGGCGCGCTCACAAGGTTCTCGCGGACGCTCTCACGCTGTCTGACGACGAGCGCCTCGATCTTGCCGAGCAGCTCATGTCGAGCCTGCCTGCCGATCCCGAGTGGCTCGCCGAGCTGGAGCGCCGAGCGCGACGCGCACTTGCGGATCCCGCTGGCGGCGAGGCCTGGGATGTGGTGGAGCGACGGCTGGCTGCTCGCGTTGCGAGCCGATGAAGAAGTCCATCCGCGTTGATGCGGAGGTCGAAGCCGAGATCTCTCATGCGATCGACCGCTACGAGGAGGAGCGTGAAGGCCTGGGGCCGAGCTCTTGGACGAGATCAGAACGGCGATGCAGACCCATCATTGAGGGCTCGCACGGACGAGCTACCGCGGATCGTCGACGAGTACGCGATCGATGCCATTGCCGAGCTGCGCGCGCTGGGGCCAGGCTTCACCGCCGCCGACCACCTGTGGGTCATCAATAACGCCCCTTAACGCTGGCGGAGATCGAGAAGGCTACCTTGCGGCTGGTCGCGATCCGCGCCTCGCGCAACATTAGCAATGCTGCGGCACGTCTCGGGATGGCGCCGGTGTTGCTGTCGAGGTGGATCGGGCGTCGGAAGCTGCCGCCCCGGCCCGGACACGACCGAAGGACGCACGAACAGGAGAAAGTATAATGCGCTTCTTCACCGTCCACGTGCGCAACGGACGACTCGTCCTCGACGAGCCCACAGACCTCCCCGAGAACACGCTCCTCGAGTTGGTGTCGACCGAGGACATCCTGGTCAACGGTGGTGATCTCCTCGACGCAGAAGAACGAGCCGCACTCGACCGAGAGCTGGCGGCGTCGATCGCCGAGGCCGACGCAGGTGAGACGATCGACTGGGACGACGCGATCACGGAGCTTCGTGCCAGACACAATCGCTGAGCTTGCGCGATCCACTCGCAGTCGACGACACGATCGGTTGGTCACCGAGTTGCACGACCTCGTTACCACCGGGCCATGGCGGACGGCCCGATGCCGGCGCACCAAGCGGCGGCGAGCCCGGAAATGGCTAGCCGGCATCAGGGCGCAGGCATCGACTTGCCGACGAGGCCGCCGCGCCGGCGGCCTCGCCGAGATCGCCAGGTCATAGACCTGCACGGCCAGTTGCACGGCCTGATGGCCGCTGTTGCGAAGCGGCAGCCCTGGTGCGACGTACTCGACTCCCGGGGCAGGTCAGGTCACCAGCAGGACGGGACACTCCTTGCGCCGTTTGATCGCGTAGTTCCAGCCACCGTGGAAAGCTCCCCGTGATCGGGAAGCGCTTGCGTTACTGGGGGTTATCAGCGCTTCTGGAGCCGGCGAGGGTCGCAGATCGCCCGCAGTTGTCGGAGGCAGATGCTAAGTACGAGGAGCTATAAAGATCAGTCACGATGGTGACCGTCTGCACTTCAACGCGGAGCGGAAGCAGGTGGAGGCGCGCCAAGGCAACCCGATTCGTGGGAGGGGCTCCGATGACATCACGACCAGCAACAAGGTCCGCAGAACCGGAGGATCGATCCAATGGAGGCGCTAGTGCAGATTCTCGCGGTAGTCGCGTCGCCGATTATCGCTCTTTGGGTAAATACGGTAGTGACTGAGCACAAAGAGAAGAGACGGCGCAAGCAACAGTTGTTTCAGTCTTTGTGGCTAACCCGCGGGCACCTCGGAACGAGCGGCCGGTTAGAGTTCTACAAAAATGAATTCGACGAACTCTATGCCGACGATTCATCGAAGCGAGTAGTCGAGGCGTGGAGGGCGTACCGTGCGCAACTCCATGAGGATTCGATTTCTCCTGAATCATTTATTGTGCGGGACAACTTGCTCATTGATCTGCTATACGAAATGTCTCGTGCAGTGGGGTATTCGTTCGATCGGCAACATATTATGCAGGCCTACGCGCCACAAGGCTACGCCGACGCCGACGCCGACGGTCAGATTATCCGTGGTTCGGTGCTTGAATTGTTGCACGGACAACGGGCGCTTCGTATCTCAACTGAGCCTCCAGCAGCCCCAACGGCTGAGTTGTCGCTGGGAGTGCAAGGGCAACCGCCGCCGGAGCCAGCAACGCTTCCTGTGCTTGGCCCAGGCAGAGAGACGGAATCATGAGGTCGCGTACTGGCCTGGGCTCACCGCACCCTCGAGGACGCGCGCTACCAATCCGCGCCTGATGCTGTGTCTGGCTTCGAGCTGCGCTTGGGCTTTCAGGGGCATGAGCCCCAGTCGTACGCACCGACGCACGAGCCGCGGTGCACGACGACACCCGGCTGGTGGCTGCCCGATTGGGGCTGCCGATACTTGATGCAGGGGGGCCGCTAGCAATGCCAGCCGTGATCCCGTTCCTCATCCGGCGAAGCGCGAAGCGCCGGGCGGTGGCCCTGACCATCGTTGACGGCAAGCTCGTCGTCACGTCGCCGCCGAGGTCACGATCGACAAGATCAACACAGTCGTCCTCAACAAGGGCCCGTAGGTGGTCCAGCGGATCCAACGCGCGAGCGAGCTGCCGCCGCTACCGTCGGAGCGTAAGTTCGTCACCGGTGAGACGGTCCTGTATCTCTGACGGCAGTTCCGGCTGAAGATCGTCGAGAGCGATGACGACCATCCGCGCATTCAAGGCTGGCTGGTATCAGGTGCCCGTCGCCCCCGGCTCCACGAGCATCAACCACGGCGTGAGGTTCGGCGACGGCTACTCGGCTCGCTCAAGCAGCACGCGGATCTCTACCTCCCCGACCGCCTCGCCGAGGTGTGCCGCCGACTGCGGATCGTCAAGCCGTCGATCATCGTTCGCGAGCAGCGCAAGCGATGGGGTAGCTGCTATGCGATCGGGACGTTGCGGATCAACTGGCGCATCGTCCTAGGCACCGATCCCGCTGATCAAATACGTCCTGGTGCACGAGCTGGCCCACGTCGAACACCGCGGCCACGACCGTGCGTTCTGGGATGCGGTTGGAAGGTGGTTGCCGGACTACGAGGAGCAGCGACGGCGTCTATGAGATCTCGGGCCGTTGCTGGAGTGGTAGGAGTGGTGCTGTCGTGCGACGTCGACGACGACGGCCCGTCTACCGCCCTGAGATCGCACGGTTTTCGTTTGATGATCAGACCGTCCGGCTACGCTGAACTATCACCGTTGTCATCACCAGCATGGCCGAGAACTCACTACAGGACCTCGTCCGGCGCATGCGCGCCGTTCCCGAGTTGAAGGCGATCTTCACGAATCTGTGGGGCGGGGACGACGTCTATCGTCGCTTCTTCTTCGCTCACCGGGACCTTCTCTTCCCGAGGATCGAGGAGGAAGACTTCCACGCCACCATCCCGCTTCTGTTTGCCGGTACCGACCCGAGCGAACCCGAGGAACAGGTGCTGGTCACCGCGGGGGAGTCGCGCAGGGCGCAGCTTGAAGTACTCGGCGAAACGACCGAGAAGAAAGTCGACGAGATTTCCCAGGACGCCAAGACCGCCGCCTGCCTGCTCGTGTTGCGATTCGTGGCGCGCAACCCCGAGCTGAAGGCGTTGCTCGATCAAGGGGAGCCGTCTTGGGCGGCAGTCGCCAAGGCGTTCGCCAAGACGCCACCGGTGCTCGACATCTTCGAAGAGTTCAAGCCGGGGCCAGCGTCGCCTGGTGCCGACAAGGTCTTCTATGAGAAGTCGCGTCGGTACGCGGCATGGGTCAAGGATGTCGTTCGCAAGGGCGACGTCGTCAAGTACGCCTCCGCGATCGACCTCTCGAACAACCTGATCCCGTTCTATGGCCCGTGCCGATCGCACTTGGCCGACTTGCTCGATGCACGGGATCTAGCGGCAGACGAGCACCGAAGGATCCTTCAGTCGTTGTACCTGCAACGGATGATCACGAACGTCGGAACGACGTTCTGGTGCGCGAGGTGCCAGGACGACGTCACGATGATCACGAGCCGGTCTAGGATCGCGCCGGATCAGCTCGTCCTCCCCTGCCCGAAGTGCACGAAGCCGATGCACGTTGCGACGTTGTACGAGCCGAACCCGCTCATCCATGAGGCGTGTTTCTCAACCGACGGCATGCTCGGAGTCAGCATCGGGTGGCTCTTGTCCACACGGGGAATCGCGTTTCACTCGGGCACGTATGCGCGCGACCAGGAACTCGACTTCCGGTTGGAACTTGGCGGTCGGCGAATCCTCCTCGAAGCGAAGATGCACAAGACCGACAAGGACGACGAGGCTGTCCAGCGCCATCTCTCCGGCGATGTCAGTCAGGCGGCGCGTCATGCCGAAGAAATCAAGAAGGGTGGCGACAGGCTCGATGAGGTCTGGATCGTGACGAACTACCATCACGACGAGGTCGAGCAGGAGCTGCGGGGCGTCTACATCCGGAACCGCGCCAAGATCTCGACGCACGGGATCGAGTTCGTGCAGGCCGCGGATCTTCCAGGCCAGCTCGCGGAGGCTGCCACGTCGACCTCCACTCCCAGCGCCGGTCGGAAGATTCGGAGCCGATGATGGTGGTCTCTGCCGGAGCGCGGCTAGATGGTCCGAGTGGGCCAGGGTCCCTCGAACTCGTCCGACGGATCGGCCAGGGACGATTCGGCGAGGTCTATCTGGCGACGGACTCCACCACTGGTGGGCAGTTCGCCGTCAAGTTCCCGCAGTCGTCGCTGCTCGATAGCGACGAAGCGATCGCGTTCAAGAACGACCTTGACAAGGCGGGACGGGTCAAGCATCCGAACGTCGTCGAAGTCGTGTGGGCTTCACCGAACTCGCTGCCGCCGTACCTCGTCATGGAGTTCGTCGATGGCGACACACTCCAATCCGAACTCGGCAGGCGAGCAGCAACGCGCGACCAGCTGCAACCTGATCAGGTACGCCACTGGTTCGGCAACCTTCTTGATGGCATCGAGGCGATCAACGCCGTCCTTCTTCACCGCGACATCAAGCCCGACAACATCTTGATCGACGGCGGCAACTTGAAGGTCGCCGACTTCGGTCTCGCCAAGATCCTCGACGCGGCGACACGCACGCAGACATTCAAGGAAGTCGGCGCGATGGCTTACCTCGCGCCCGAAGGATGGCGCGGTGAGACCAGCACGATTCATCGAGACATGTACGCCGTCGGGCTCGTGCTATTCGAGATCGCAACGCTCGAATACGGACTGCCGATTCCTTCAGACCGGAACGGCGACCAGTGGAAAGAGACCCATCTTTTCAAACGCCCGAAGCGGTTGACCGACAGCCGCAGCGATTTCCAGCGGCCGTCGAGCAGCTGTTGCTTCGGCTCGTCGCCAAGCGCGCACAGGATCGGTTCGCGACGTGGGCAGAGGTGAAGAAGGCCTTTGAGACCGCGTGGAAGCAGACGCCCAGCGGCCAGCCCGCGAGTAACGCTGCCGATCGCATCGTGCGTGCCGTGACTGCATCACGAGCCACGCAACAGGATGCGACCTCCACGGTCGAGCGGGCTGCACAGCGAGAGGCCGAGGTCTCGCGCGCCGCCGACTACAAGTGGGAGCACCTTCTCGACGACGTCGAGGCGTCACTGCAAGACCTAGTGAAGCTCGGGACGATCGCGGTAGAGCGAAAGCACGGAGGCTTCGTAGTCACCGTTGATGGCCAAGCCGTCGCGCATGCCCGGCTCATGAGCGTTCGGCCAGCGCATCGATTTCGAGCCGGTGCCGTCACCAGCGCCGTTGCGGCGTTCACCATGGCGACCGGTCAGGGCTTCAACGCGGTGCTGCGTCGCGAAGGCGACGACCTGTACGGGGAGTGGCGGGCGATGGAGTGGCGGCGCAACTACATGTTCGTCGGTCGGACGGTGGCGGACATACCCGAGCCGTTCGCGCTTGGTGAAGGCGACTTCGCGACCAGGCTGAAGCTGATCGATGGCATGACCTCCGACATTCAGCGTGAGCACGTCGGTGACATCGGCGGCCGGTTTCTCGCGCTTCTGGCTGACTGTATCGAGAGCACCAAGTCGCGGGCCAGAAGGTAGCGATGCTCGCGTCGAACCAGATGCGGTCTCGCGGGCAATCGCGCGTGCCCGCATCGCACTTGCAGCGACTACGCCGGTCTGTTCGCAGAGCAGATGTCCGCGACCGAGGGTGATGCCACTGACTGCCCTCGGAACGCAGTCGTCACGTACGTGCTGAACGAGACCCTGCCTCGCCTTCCGCGGGGAAAGACCCGACCCAGGTTAATTCCAGAGCCCTGAGGATGGCTGCTGTCCGGCTGGTCCGGCTGCCGTCCGGGGTTGAGCGAGTCCCATCGCGGTTGATTCGCCTGACCATTTGACTGGCAGCTTGTCCGGTGTCCGGCCGGATCTCGGACGCGTGTCCGCCGACCGGCCACCGCTACGTCGGAACTAGCTGATCCGTAACGGCCGCGCGTTGGCCCGCGCCGTGCTGCCTGCCGCCGCGTGGTCGCCACCGTCACGTCCTGCACCCACGTCGGCATCGACGCTGAGCTCGTCGACGCCGGCTGCCGGCGCAACGCCGCTGCCTACCGCGACCTTGATGCCGTCGCCGGCCTCGTGCCCCACGTCGCGTGATGCCATGCTGTCGTTCCACCACGAGATCCTCGTCGAGCTGTTCCGCGGCAACGGCGAGCTGGCGGTCGCGCTCTTGCGGACCTGCGCCGGGATCGCCGTCGACCACACGCTCGTCGAGCTTGGCTCGATCGATCTATCCCAGGTCGCGCCCACCGAGTATCGCGCCGATGCCGAGGTCATCCAGCGTGACCGCAATGAGGGACCGGTGGCCGGGGCGATCGACGAGATCGAGCGCCAGATCGATCGCAGCAAGTTGCTGACCTGGGCTGTCTACGTGACCACCTTGCGCGCGAAGCTTGAGTGCGCGGCGGTCCTGCTGGTCGTCGCGCCCGATCCCGACGTTGCCGCGTGGGCACGCCGCTCGATCGATCTCGGTCACCCGGGGTTCCAGCTGACGCCGGTCGTGATCGGGTTCGAAGACGTGCCTTGGGTTCGTGACCGAGCCGAAGCGTCCCGGCTGCCCGAGCTCGCGGTGCTGTCTGCGATGGCGCACCCTGAGCTCGAGATCGCCGAGGTCGCGATCGACGCGATCGCGCAGCTGCCGCCAGAGCAAGGCCGGCTATACTTGGACGTCATCATGATGGCCCTGCCGGCGGCGATCCGGCAGATCCTGGAGGCTCGGATGCAGCACTACGAATACCAGAGCGACTTCGCCCGCAAGTATTACGGCCAGGGCGTGGCAGAAGGTCTCGAACAGGGCCGACAAGCAGGCCGCGAAGAGGGCCGACAAGCAGGCCGCGAAGACGGGCTGCGAGCCGCCGTGGTGGCGCTCGCGCGCACCAAGCTCGAGGCCTTGTCCGACGACGATATCGCTGCGATCGAAGCCGTGTCCGACCAGCGCGCCTTGACCGAGCTGGTCACCTCGCTCGGCCAGGCAAGCAGTGTCCTCGAAGCCCGCGCCACGCTGGACCACGCGCTCGCCCGCTAGGCGTCGGAGCGGGAAAGACCCGACCCAGGTTAATTCCAGAGCCCTGACGATGCCTGCTGTCCGGCTGGTCCGGCTGCCTCCGGAGTTGGGGAAGAGACCCGACCCAAGGGTGAGGGGTTTCCCCAGCCGGGATCCGGGCATCGGAGATGATCGTCTCGACCTCATCGCGCGCGAACACCGCTGCGTTGCGCCACTCGGGATCCTTGTCGACAAGCGGCCCGAGCTGGCGCTCGTCGAGGATGCAGGGCGATTGCTCGATCAGGTCGGCGAGCTTCGCGTCTCGGAACAGGGCCGAGACCACCGTGTAGATGTTGTAGATCGTCCGCTGGGCGAGGTTGCGCTCGCGCTCGGTCCGCAACTTCGCGCTCGGTCCGCAACTTGTGGAACAGCTTGACCACGTGTCGTCTCGACGCACGCGCCCGTTGACGGCCGCAGATCCACCTCGACCTTCATCGACAGGGCGATGTGTGGATCCTCTGGCGCTTCGCGGCCTCGTCTGGGATCGGTGCCCTGCCCGCTGCGGCGCTCGTCACCGCCCCCGGCTGCGGCTGTGGCCGTTTGGACCGACCCTCTCGCAATGCCGGTGGGATGGCCCGGTAGATCTGCGGGCAGGTTAGAGCGGCTCGTATCTGGGGGCGGTCTTCGCTACCGCGTCCTGGCCCAGGAGGGTACAATCACCTTGGTGCTATGAGTCCTCCTCTTGCTGACCCTCGGATCGCTCGACTCACGGTCGATCAGGTCCACGCCATGATCAAGGCGGGGATCGTGCATGAAGGAGCCCCCATCGAGCTGATCGACGGTGTGCTCATCCATAAAGATCGAAGCACGTCCGGTGAAGATCCAATGAGCATCGGCAAGGAACACAGCCTCGTCGTGAGCTTGCTCGGTGAGCTCGATGCGGATCTCGCCCAGCGCGGCTGCCACATGCGGACCCAGAACCCCCTGAGCCTGCCCCCCCATGATGAGC
>Ga0137437_1000701_pt1 | contig 10980 bp, 9 predicted proteins | sample EasRivERMGT138_2_FD_102332 | JGI IMG/M metagenome (GOLD analysis project Ga0137437, IMG submission 102332) | Soil microbial communities from meander-bound floodplain in the East River, Colorado, USA - East River MetaG ERMGT138_2 | ecosystem: Environmental > Terrestrial > Soil > Floodplain ...
GCTCGCCGGCGCGGCGCTCGTCGTGACGCAGGGCCGCGCCCTCGACCTCTCGCCCGCGCACGCGTGGGGCTACGGGCTCGCCGCGACCGCGGCGGTATTGTGGGCCACCTTCTCCGTCCTCCTCAGGCGCCTCGGCCCCGAGGCCGAAGGCCGCATGCCGCTCTTCGTGACGGCGTCGCTCCTCCCCGCCGCCGCGCTCGTCCTCGCGCAGGGCGGCCTCGCCCCGCCGCGCGGGCGCTCGTCGCCGCGGCGTGGCTCGGCCTCGGGCCTATGGGGATCGCGTTCGTCTTCTGGAGCCGCGCCGTCGCCCGCGGGAGCGCGGCGCGGCTCGGCGCGCTCTCCTACCTCACGCCGCTCCTCTCGACCCTCTGCGTCTACTTCGCCCTCGGGAAGCCGATCACCGGCGCGACCTGGGTGGGCATGGCGCTGATCGTCGGCGGCTCGGCCCTCGGCGCGCGGCCCTGGCGCGCGGCCGCGCCGCGCCGCCGCGCGCTCGACGCGGGGTCCGCGCCGTGAGCGCCGAGCCCCGCGCCGCGTGCGCTCCCGCGGCCGACCGACCGCCGGCCGCTCGGCCGCCTCGGCCTCTCCGTCGGGCCCGTACTCTCTCGCTCGATGAATGCAGAACTAGCTAGTGTCCTGCCTCGATCGCCGCCAGGTGCCCGTCGAGGGCCTCGATGATCCCGCGGTTCCCGCCCTCCTGCGCGTGCGCCGCGATGACCCAGCAACCTGAGTTGCAGCGAGGCTAGTTACTGTTCTAGCGGGTGAGAGTCCCGTCGGTGGAGGCTGCCCAACCACCACCGTAGTCATATCCGGCGGGGGAGGGTGACCAACCCGCCGGAAGCCCGGAAGTAAACGTCTCCGTATCCGACAGGGAGGCAAGCAACTTGGCAGGTTGTAGCAAAGCGAACAGGAAGCCCCGAAATCTGGGCCCCACGTGTTCGGATTGTGGGGAAAATTGGGAGTGCCGAGCCTAGGCCCTCCGCGGTCCTCCAGAGCGCATAGCGCGTGTTCGCGGTCGATGTCCTGGTCTGCGATACCTGCGGCGGCAGCATGCGCATCCTCGCCGTACTCCCGGAGGGCGAAGCCAGCCGCACCCGATCACCTTGGTGCAATGGTCGGCCTGCCCCCCGAGTCGAGCCATGGATCGTGAAAGGTCGAAGCCGAATCGACGTGCGGTTGCGTCCCTACCGCGTCCTGCCGCGATCTGGTCCCTACCTCGGTCCCTACTTTTCCGTGACGCCGTGAAACGCTTGGACACGCGTGGAAACAGGTAACGTGTCGGAGCTCGTAGATTCTGAAGTTGCTTTCCAGCATCAGCATCGCTACCGTGTTCCGCGACGGGTTGGCGTTCTTGCTCGCCGACGCACGACGCTCGAACCTCGAACGCGATCGCAAGACGGGCCGCCTCCGGAGCAGCTTACTTGTCGTCGGAGACCTCGCTACGCCTCGGGGCCCGGTTCGGACGCGGCCTCGACGGTAGCAACCGCAGCGATCTCGGTGGCAGCATCTGGCGCGATCTCGACGACCGCCTCGGGCGCGGCTGCGGCGCCGCCGCGCTGGGCGAACAACCCGTGCGGCAGATCGAGCGCGATCGTCAACATCGGCACGAGCACGACGAGGATCAGCGTCCACAGCGGCTGGTGAAGCACGCCGATCGCGGCGAGCAGCGAGACCATCGCCAGCACGGCGATCCGGCCGAGCGCATACCGGCGGCGCCGCCGGGCGCCCAGGAACGGCAGCACGACGTCGAGCGGCATCACGACGAACACCGCCTCGTTGTAGCGGACGCCGACGATCGACGAGATGGCCACGAGCCCCCACACCAGCGCCCCGAGGATGACCAGCTCGAGCGTCAGCCACACGATCGCCGCGGCCTGGAACCGCCGCCGCCACTGCGCGACGATCAGCGGCACCACGAACGCGAGCCCGATCACGAAGAAGCCGAGCCGGCCGCTCGATCCGTCGACGGGAAATGCCGGCCCCCGGCGTTTGTACCGGAGGCGCGGCGCGGCCCCGAGCTTGGCCTCGATCTGCTGCCGGAAGATCTCGGGGTGGAACATCGCCTGCCACACCGTCGGAGCGTCGTCGAGCTGGCGGCCGGCCACGACGTCGCTCACCACCTGCAAGGCCGGCGTGTCGGCGATCCCGCGGTACCCGAGCTCGCGGAACGTCAGCGGATACCGCGCCTCCGAGCCGGCCCGCAGCGCGCCGGCGGTCGCCTGGTCGATCATGTCGCGCAGGCGCGTCGTGCAGTTGTCGAAGAAGTGATCGTAGTAGTAGTAGCGGTTCGCCTCCTGGAGATCGCTCCACAGCTTGGCCTCGATCGCGCGCGCCTGCGCCCCGACGATCGGCAGCGTCTGCAGCCAGATGTCGCGATCCTCCCACTCGTAGAAGCTGTACAGCGAGTCGAACGACGTCGGCTCGACCCAGAACTTCTGCTGCGTCCGCAGGAAGTTCCAGATCATCACCGCGCCCGCCCCGAAGTCGGTGACGCCGTAGTTGAAGCAGACCGTCGGGTGCTCCGGGTCGTGGTAGCGCAGGCAGATCGCCGCGTGCCCGAACTTCTCGAAGATCCGCGCGCCGACGCCGAACGTCACGAGATCGATCGCCGGCGGCTCGGCCTCGATCGCGCCACCCGGGACGTCGCCGGGAGACAGGTGGGCGGGCTGCGCGCGCGCGACGCTGGCACCCGCGGCGCACCAGGCGGCGAGCACCAGCGCGACGACGCGCGGCTTCATCGGGCTTCCACGCGCTCGCCGGTCATTTGGCGGCCGGCTTGGCGAACACCGCGGGATCGACCTTGGGATCGATCTCGATGGTCTTGAGATCGAGCGCGGTCGACCGGCCGGCGCCGACGCTCGTGCGCTTGTACGCGAACTTGAGGCCGCCCACGTCCCGGTAGTCGGCGAAGTCGTCGTTCTCCGCGTTGCCGCCGTCGCTGTAGCTCATGCGGCCGACGAGCTTGGTCTTCTTGTCGATGTACAAGGATACATCGACCTCGGCGAACGGCGACCGGAGCCGCACGACCGCATACGCCTTGCCGTCGATCGTCTCGTCGGGGGCCGGCGCCAGCTTCGCCGCGGGATCCGCGGCCTTGAGCAGGATCAGCTCGGGCTCGCGCCAGCGCTCGAAGTCGACCGAGGCCAGGCCGCTCCCCGTGATGTCGGCGACGATGTACTCGTTGGTCTTGGGATCGGGCCCGCGCTGCCAGCCGGTCTCGCCGGATACACCGATCGACACGACGACGTCGCGCGGTGCGCGCGGCGGCTTGATCGTGGCATCGATCCGCATCTTGTCGGGCAACACGAACACGCGCGAGATCTCGACCGGCACGCTCTGGCCCTGGATCGTCGTCGTCCCCGTGGCGGTCAGCTTGATCGCCTTCAGGTTCTGGAGCTTCGCCTTGCCGCCCTTGGCCGCGACCGCCTTGGCGTCCGCCGGCGCCTCCGGTTGGCGCACCGGCGGCGAGATCGGATCGGTGGACGCGACCTTCTCGTAGCGCCAGCCCTCCTTCTTGAGCTGCGGCTCGAGATCCTTGGCGTCGCCGACCAGCACCATCACGTAGGCCTTCGGATCGAGGATCTCGCCGGCCGCCTGCTTGGCGTCGGCGACCTCGACCTTGGCGACGGCGAGCGGGAAGTTGGTCAGGTACTCGCGGCCGAAGCCGTGGAGCTCGGCGCCGACCAGCGCGGCACCGACATCGGCCGCGGCCTGGAACCGCAGGCCGTAGCCGCCGGTGATGGCCGCGACCGCCGCGCCGACCTCTTCCTTGGTCGGCCCGTCCTTCGCCAGCTTCGCGATCTCGCCGAGCATCAGCTTGGCGGTCGCCACGACGTCGGCGTTGCGCGTGACCGTGGACGCCACGAACGAGCCGCGGTCGAGGTTGCGATCGAAGGTCGAGGACGCGACGTAGCCCTTGGCCCCGTCACCGCGCACCGCCTTCATGAGCCGCGAGCCGATGCCGCCGCCGAGCGCGTGGTTCCACACCAGCGTGTCGAAGAACCGCGGATCGTCGTGCTTGATCCCGTACTGCGCGATCCGGATGTGGGTCTGCGTCTGCCCGGGCTTGTCGACGATCCGGATCCGGCTGCCCGACAGCCCCGGCTCGGGGTAGGTCGGCGCCGGCGGGACCGGCCCCTTGCGCCACGCGCCGAACGTGCGCTCGAGGTCGGCCTTGAGCTTCTTGGGATCGATGTCACCGGTGACGACGAGCATCGCGTTGCCCGGCACGAACCACGCGCGATGCCACGCCACGACGTCGTCGCGCTTGATCGAGGCGATCGATTGCTCGCTGTTGATCCAGCCGCGAACATGGTCTCCGCCCCACAACAGGTTCTGGGCGTGCGACGACGCCAGCGTGCTCGCCTCGTCGAGCCGCTGCCGGATCGTAGCGGCCAGCGCCTCGCGCAGCTTGGTGAGCTCGGCGTCGGGGAACGTCGGCTGCGTGATCATCTCGGGCACGAGCTCGAAGCAGGTATTCGCGTTGCGCGCGAGCACGCTGCACGACACCAGGGTCGCCTCGAACGTCGAGTCCGCGGCGATCGTGCCGCCGACTCCGTCGATCGCCTTGGCCAGCCCGGCGGCGTCGTGCAGCTTGGTACCCTTGACCAGCATGTCCGCGGTGAGCTCGGACACGCCCAGCCGGGCGCGCGGCTCCTGCATGCGTCCCGCGCGAACCGCGAGCTGCATCGCGACGACCGGGAGGCGATCGCTCTTGACGACGTAGACGGCAAGGCCGTTCGACAGCTTGTACTCCTCGATCTTCGGCAGCTCGACCGCGGCCGGCGGCGCAGGCGCGGGCGGCACGATCAGATCGTTGCGCCCGGTCCATGGATCGACGGCGGTCGGCGGCTTGGCCGGCGGCGGCTTCACGACGTGGGCATCCCCGTCGCCGGGCAACATCGGGATCGGCGCCGGCGCGGGCTTGGGTCCGCACGCGGCCAGCGCGGCCAGCGCGGCCAGCAGGAGGAGCTTGCGCATGGTCATCGCGCCTTTGGAGGAACCACCACCACGGTGGCGTGATCGGTGGAGAGGTATTGCTTGGCGACGCGCTGGACGTCGGCGGCCGAGACCTTCTCGACCTCGTCGAGGTCGCGCAGAAACGAGCTGGGGTTTCCCGTGAAGATCCACGACCGGCCGATCGCCTCGCCGAGCCCCTGCGCGCTCTCGAGCGAGAACACGAAGCCCGATTGCACCTGGTTCTTGGCCTTGCGCAGCTCGTCTCCGGTCGGCCCCTTGGCCGCGAGCTTGCCGACCTCGTCGAAGATCGCCGCTTCGACCGCGTCGGCCTGGGCCGCGTCACGGTACGCGCCGAGCGCGATCGTCATGCCCGGATCCTCGCGCACGATCGCGTCCATCCCGGCCTCGACGGCGAGCGGGAGCTTGGTCTTCGGATCGGCCGTCTTCAGGCGGCGCTTCAGGCGCGAGCCCTCGCCGGCGCCGAGCACGATCGAGGCGAGCTGCAGCGCGTAGATGTCCTTGTCCTTCGCGGGCGGGATGTGCCAGCCGACCAGCGTGATGCCGATCGGCCCCGGCTCGGCGACCTCGCGGCGCCGCGCGGTCTGCGCCGGTTCCTGTGCGGCTGCCGCCGGGCGCGGCGGATCGGCCGCCTTGGGGATCGCACCGAACCACTTCTCGGCCGATGCCTTGACGTCGGACGCGGAGACCTTGCCGACGACCACGAGCATGGCGTTGTTGGGCTGGTAGTACGTGTCGTAGAACTTCTTGAGGTCGTCGGCCGACGCCGCGTCGAGGTCCTTGGCGTTGCCGGTGGCCGTCCAGGCATACGGGTGCTTCAGGTAGGACACGGCGAGGCAGCCCAGGAGGCCGCGCGCGAACGGCGAGCTGTCCTGCTGGCGAAGCTCGTCTTTGACCACGGCGCGCTCGCCGTCGATCATGTCCTTGCGGAACAGCAAGCTCCGCATCCGCTCGGCCTCGAGCCGCACCGCGAAGTCGAGGTAGTCCGCCGGCAACGTGTCGACGTAGTGGGTCGCGTCCTCGTCGGTCGCCGCGTTGACGTAGCCGCCGAGCGCGTTGATCGCTTGGGTGTACGCATCGGCGCGAACGTGCGCGGTGCCCTTGAACATCATGTGCTCGAACATGTGGGCCGTGCCGCGGCGATCCGGGCGCTCGTCCTTCGAGCCGGCGTGATACCAGACCTGCACCGAAACGACCGGGGCCGCGTCGCTGTGGAGCACCGCGACCCGGAGACCATTGGCCAATGCAAAGGTCTCGACCGGCGGGAGCTTGCCGACAGATTTTGGTACATCAGGAGCTGCCGCCGCAGGCACTGCGGCCGCAAGACCGGCTACAATGACGAGGCGAGCAAGGGGCAATCGGCGCATGGTTTTTCCTTCAACGCGCGGACACTACCAGGGCAGAGGAGGGTTGCATGTGGGCCGGCCGCACCTTCGCATAAGGTTCGTGAAGGGGTAACCATGCGGAACTCACCACTTATAGTTCAACATTATCGGAATATTGTTGATTGACTGGAACAACTGTTGGCTCCAAAGTGGGGGCACCAACACGGCCAGAAGTTGGCTACATCTCAGATGGAGGGTGCTGTGGCTCGTTTACAAAGTGCTTCGGTGGATGAAGGCAGGATGATCGACGTTACCGGCGTGAAAGTGTTCTCGGCGACGAAGGCGAAAGAGCGCGAGTTGCTCGGAGAGCTCATCACGGACTGGATCCGCAGTCACCCCGACCACGAAATCGTCGACAAGATCGTCACGCAGAGCTCGGACTCCGAGTTTCACTGCCTCACGATCACGTTGTTCTACAAGCACAACAAGGCGTAGCGCCCCGGTGGACGCTTGACCGGGCCCGCCCGATCGGGTACCCACGTCGTTCCCCATGGAGAACTCGTTCGGAAAGCCCGTCGAAGTCGAGGTTCGCGACAGCCTCGAGAAGGCGATGAAGATCCTCAAGCAGAAGATGTCCAAGGAGGGCATCCTGCAGGAGCTAAAACGTCGTCGGTTCTACGAGAAGCCCAGCGTCAAGCGCAAGCGCAAGACGCGTGAGGCTCGCAAGCGGCTGCGCCGCGAGATGAAGCGCCGGGTGATGCCGGCGCCGCCGCGCTGAGCCCCGAGCGAATCGGAGGGATTCGGAGCACCGAGCGCGCCTCGGCGACGCATGGAGAGCACGGCTCATTGGACGGAAGTGGTCGTTTCGGTCGGCGCCGCCGACGTCGATGACGTCGCCGCGCTGATCGCCTCGGAGCTTCCCTCGGCCGCCGCGGGCACCGAGCAACGTGGGGACGAGGTCGTGTTCTGGGTCCTCGCAGCCGACGCCCCCCGGGCGCTCGACGAAGCACGCGCCGCGGTGACGCGCTGGCAGGCCGGTGGCCTCGCCGTCGATCCGGGCCGCGTCCGCCTCGCGACGGCGATGCCGGAGGCCGAGTGGCGCGACGCCTGGAAGCGCTACTTCCGGGTCAGCCGGCTCACCCGTCAGTTCGTGGTCGTGCCGAGCTGGGAGCGCTTCGCACCGGGCCCCGACGACATCGCGATCGACCTCGATCCGGGAATGGCGTTCGGTACCGGGACGCACGCCAGCACCCGCCTGGTGCTCGAGGAGATCCAGGCGCTCGCCGATCGCCAGCTCGATCCCCGGAGCGGGCCGGCGCGGATCCTCGACGTCGGGTGCGGCTCCGGCATCCTCGCGATCGCCGCGGTCAAGCGCTGGCCGGCCGCGCACTGCACCGCGCTCGACAACGATCCGATCGCGATCACCGCGACCTGTGACAACGCGGCGTTAAACCGGGTCGCCGATCGGATCGCCGCCTCGACCCGCCCGCTCGGTTCGCCCGGCGAACCCGGCGAACCCGGCGCACCCGGCGCACCGTTCGGGCTCGTGCTCGCCAACATCCAGGCGCACGTGCTCCGCCAGCTCCGCGCGCAGCTGATCGCGAGCACCGCGCCGGGCGGCACGCTGATCCTGTCCGGGCTGCTCACGCCCCAGGCGCAGCCGCTCGCCGACGAGTTCGCCGCCGCGGGCCTGCGCTTCGTGCACGTGCGCGCCAGCACCGACGATCCGCAGTGGTCGTGCGCCGTGCTCGTGCGATGACCGAGCGCGATCGAGCGAGCGCCGGGCAGGGGCCCCGCGCCACCCTGGCGCGAGGAAATCCCCGTGGGGTGATCTGGTGATGCGGATCTTCGTCGATCCCGACGAGCTCGCCGCCGGTGAGCTGGTCGTGCGCGGGGACGAGCACCACTACCTCGCGCGGGTCCGGCGCGCCCGCCCCGGCGACCTGGTCGAGCTCGTCGATGGCGCCGGGCGCCGCGCCGCCGCGACGATCGCGCGGATCGCCGACGGCCAGACCACGCTCCACGCCGACCCGCCCGAGCGGATCGTCGCCCGGCCGCCGTTCGTGCGCGCCCTGGTGCCGCTGATCAAGGGCGACCGGATGGACGCGTGCATCGAGAAGCTCGTCGAGGTCGGCGTCGACGCGATCGTGGTGTGGCCCGCGGCGCGCTCGGTGGCGCGGCTCGACGGCGGCCGGCGCGACGCCCGGATCGCCAAGTACCGGTCGATCGCCAAGGCCGCCGCGCGGCAGTCCGGCCGCGCCGACATCCCCGAGGTCGCGAGCGCCGAGGACCTGGCCGCCGCGCTCGCCGGGTTGCCCGATGGCCGGCGGCTGGTGCTCGATCCGGCCAGCGACGCCGCGCTCGACGCCGGTACCGCGGCGGACATCACGGTGGTCAGCGGCCCCGAGGGCGGGCTCGCGCCCGACGAGCTCGATCGGCTGGCCGGCTTCACGGCCCTGGGCCTGGGACCGCGCGTGCTGCGCGCCGAGACCGCGCCGATGATCGCCGTCGCGCTGATCCGCGCGGCGACGCGCAGCTGACCCGGCGAACGCGAATCGGCGCGCGCGCCCACGCACGGGATGGCCGGAATCGTGAGGAGCGAGGCCGACATGCGTGTGCGGCCCGGCGGGCGTTGCCGCCCCGCGCCGGCTCGGGGCAGCCTTGCGCAGTTCCACGAACGTCTACGCGTATTTGCGTTCTAGCCCCAGCGCGCGCTATCAATCTGGCGATGTCCGATCGCGAGCCGGCCCTGCTGCGCGACCCGAGCCAAGGCAATGCGCTCGGGTCCACAGCGGAGCGAGGTTCAGAGCATCGGGGCAAGCGCGAGGCCACCGCGGTCTACGTCGTCGGGTTCTGGCGCCGCCTCGCCGCGGCCGTGATCGATCTGGCGCTCGTCGTCCCGTCCGCGCTGATCATCACGGTGATCGCGAGCCGGATCACCGGCGTGCACATGCCGCCCACCAGCCTCCGGGTGATCGACGTCGACGTGTGGATCGATCTCGTGCTCGCGGCCGATCCCGCGCTGGTGATGGCGCTGGTCCTGTTCTGTGCCATCGGCCTCACCTACCTGCTCGTATTCCAGATCGTCATCGGGCGAACGCTCGGCATGCGCGTGCTGCGGCTCAAGATCATCGACGTCTACGGCGACCAGCCGTCGGCGGCGCGTTGCGTGGCGCGCTGCGCCGGTTATCTCGCCGGCGTCGCGACGCTGTTCCTCGGGTTCCTGTGGATGGGCTTCGACAGCGAGAAGCGCGGCCTGCAGGACTGGATCGCCGGGACCTACGTGATCCGGGCATGATGCCCGCGCCGCACCGATCGATTCCGGTCCGAAGGATCGGAACCTCCTCACGGCGAGGGACGTCCGCTGGCGGAGGGCGGCGGCCATGCCTTCGCGACTGAGCTCGCTCCTCGTCCGCGACGGCCTGGTGGGCGTCAAGCGCATGGAGAAGGCGTTCCAGCGCCAGGTGATCTACGGCGGCAGCCTCGACACGATCCTGCTCGAGATGAACCTCATCCCCGAGGAGCGGCTGACCCAGTACCTCGCGCTGGCCTCGGGCCTGCCGCCGGCCGCGCGCGATGAAGGCGTGGTGATCGATCCGGCCGCGGTCGAGCTGATCACGCGCGAGCTCGCGGAGCGCTACCGCGCGGTCCCGGTGGCGTTCGAGCGCGACGCGATCCGGATCCTGGTGTGCGCGCCGCTCGAGCTGACCGAGCTCGAGGACCTCGCCGACCTGCTCGATCGCCCGCTGCAGCCGCTGATCACGCCCGAGTACCGCTGGAACCTGGTCTACGCGAGCGCGTACGCCCTGGATCCGCCGGCGCGGTTCACCACGCTCGCGCGCTCGCTCGACGTCGATCCGGCGTCGACCCCGGTCGGGCGCGCGCCGACGATCATCATCGACGATCGGCCGCCCTCCGCGGTGGCGATGGCGCCGAACCTCGCCCCGCGGCCGCCGCAAGGCGGCGTCGCCATGCCCGCGCCGGTCCGGTCCGACGTGACCACGCTCAAGGGCATGTCGCTGGGGCCGGCGCCCCACGCGTTCCCCGACGACATCGTTCGCAGCCGCCGCCACACGATCATCGGCGTCGTCCCCAACCGCGCGACGACCGATGGCACGGTGATGCCGCGCGCGCCCGACGACGATACGCCGCCGTCGGGCTCGGCGCGCCGCGCCGGGGCGGGCGCCGGATCGCCGTCGGGCTCCCACCCGGTGGCAGCGCCGGGCGCGGCGAGCGGCGGGGTGGCGCGGCCGGTCCCCGACGGGCAGCAGCCGACCGCGCGGGCCCAGGGCCCCGGATCGCGCCCGATCCGGATCCAGACCGAGGGCCGCGACTCGCCCCTGCCGATCGTCCGCGCGAGAGAGATCCTGGCGACCGCCGAGGACCGCGACACGGTGTTCCTGACCCTCTTGCGCGCCGCGCGCGCCCGCGCCCGCTGGGCCGGCCTGCTCACCGTGCAGGGCGGCGCCGCGATCGGCCGCGTCGCGCTCGCCGAGCCCGGGATCGACACCGCGGCGATCAACACCGTGCTGATCCCGCTCGACTCGGTGTCGCCGTTCCGCACGGTGGTCAACAACCACCAGCCGCACATCGGTCCGCTGGTCTCCGGCGATCCCGGGATCGACGCGATGGTGCTGCGGATGGGCGGGACGGTGCCGCCGTCGGCGCTGCTCCTGCC
>Ga0137437_1000702_pt1 | contig 10962 bp, 11 predicted proteins | sample EasRivERMGT138_2_FD_102332 | JGI IMG/M metagenome (GOLD analysis project Ga0137437, IMG submission 102332) | Soil microbial communities from meander-bound floodplain in the East River, Colorado, USA - East River MetaG ERMGT138_2 | ecosystem: Environmental > Terrestrial > Soil > Floodplain ...
CTTTCGCGCAGGATCATCGGGATGCCGTTGCCGCTGACGCCCTGCGTGGCGATCCCGCTGCCGGCCAGGGTGTTGAGCTCCAGCTGGCTGAAACGCTTGTGCAGCGGAGCGGGCTTGATGCCGGTGAGCTCCAGGCTTTGCAGCGGCCGCGCCGGATCGTTGGTCAGCCCGCGCGCGGCCTTCGCGGTATAGGCCGCGCACCATTCGTAGGCCGGCGTCGGCGTCTCCAGGTCGACGCCCATCACCGAGATAACGCCGCTGTTCTGCGTCTCGCCGAAGGCGATCAGGTTGGGATAGGTTTCGCGCTTGGCCGAGATGATGTGGCCGTAGAGGCCGCGCATCCAGCCCCAGCGCCCCTGGTCGGTGAATCCATATTCGAGATCCCAGGCCGCGAGCGACGTCGAGTCGGTGAACGGCATGGCGACATATTCGAAGATCCGCTCGCCCAGCCCGGCGATGGCATCGTCGAAGTCGGGATCGCCCGCGCCGCTGGCGAGCTCGCCGGGCGAGCCCGGAGGCGCCAGCGGGTCGGCGCCGGAGTAGACGATCGAGACGCCCTGCGGCAGCTCCTCGCCGCCGATCCGCCCGAAGTAGCTGTCGCGGATGTCGATGTCGTTGCCGGCCCGGCCCTTGAACTTGGCCGTGACCGTGACGACGCCGAGCGCGGCGGTTGCCGTCACCGGCAGATCCTCTTCGTCGTTGATCTGATCCTTGATGGCCGTGGCAATGGCGGTGACATCGTCGGACGCGCCAATGGTGACGCCGAGATGCTCGCCGGCAATGTAGAGGTGGATGGTCCCGGCCTGGTGCCCGACCGCTGCCGTCACCGTGATGGTGCCCTTGGCGGCGTCGACGCTCGGCGCGGTACCCGCGGGCTCGGCGACCGGCAGGCCCCAGACCTCATGGGCGAAGTTGTTTTTGAAAAAGGCCTTGAACATGTTGGCGAGCATCGAGCCCTGGCCAAACTGCTTGTCGGCCTGGGCCTGCGTCCCGATCGGGATCGCGACGTCGGGCGCGGCAATGCCGGTCGAGGTCTTGATACCGACCAGCAGGGCTGCCTGGTTGATCGTCGGCAGCCCGGCCTTCGACGGGTCCACTTCCACCCAGTAGAGCGGAAGCCTCCAGTTTGCGGGAATGTTGGCGAAAGAGATCGGCATGAAAGCCTCCGTTGCGTTTCAGGGGTGACGTTGATCGGATCAGGATTTGGCCGCGGCGGGCTTGCTCTCGGGCCTGGCGTCGGGCCTGGCGGCATGCGCGCGGGCCCGCTCGCGCAGGCTGAGCTTGGGATCGTCGGCCGGCCGCTTGCCGCTCGATGCACCTTCCGTGCTCACCGAGCCGTCGGCGATGCGGCGGTGCGTGAAACTGTCGTTGGGCCATTCGACCGCCTGGCCGATGTCGGTGCGGAACCGCGCCCCGCCCGGATGCCGCAGCAGGCGGCGCATGTCCTCGCTGGCCGCCCAGACCTTGACGGTCGCCGGGCGGGTCCGTGCATCGGCGATGATCTTGAGCCGCACCGCGCTCGGGCTGAGCGGACGCGTCGGGGTTTCCACTTTCATCTCGGGCATGGCGCCCTCCTATGGTTCGGGTTCAAAAAAGTATTCGTGGCCGGCCTGCAGCCGCTTCGCCATTTCCTCCGGCGTTTCGCCGGGCTTGACGCCGGTCGTCAGGCTGATCTGCAGAAGGTCGTCGGCGATGACCGGCGCAAATTCGGAGCGGTAGACGATCGACACGTCGTATTCGAGCTCGCCGAGCGGCGTCTCGTTGTCCAATGCAGTGGCGCCCCAGCGGTGCCGCCGCATGCCGCGCTGGATGCTCTCGAAGCGGGTGTTGTCCGGCGTGCCCGTCATCCCGCTGCCGTAGGGCGTGGTGTCGAGCATGTTGGTGAGATACGGATCGCGCCACAGCGTGTTGCAGATTGCCCAGAACGCCTGGTCGAGCTTCCTCTCGCAGTCGTCGGGGTCGTTGTTGACGATCTTGACCGAGAACATGATCCGCAGCGTGTGGGTGAAACGGATGTAGCTCTGGTTGCCCTCGCCGTCCGTAGTCATCCCCTCGTCGCCCAGGTAGACGCCGAGGTAGGGAAGGTTCTGCGGCTGGATCTGCAGCGCGGAGGATTTCCGCTTGGTGAAGGTCGCGAAGTACGGCGCGGCAGCCAGCTTGTCGAAGAACATGTCACGCAGCACCAGCGAATAGCTCTGCGTGTCGGTGATCATGACGGCTTCGCCGCGCCCCACTTGCGCAGCACCAGCGTCGTCTCGCCGCCGCCGTCGGTGTCGGCGTCCATGATCTCGTACCAGCCGAGCTCCGGGCCGGCCTCGGCATCGGCCGGGATGAAGATCCGGTCGAGTTGCTGCGGCACCACCGCGAACTCGGCCTCGAGCACGTCGAGCACGGTCTGCTGGTCGGAGTAGATCTCGCCGTCCTCACCTTCGACGTCGACGTCGTCGGTGTTGAAGATGCCGCGCGCCGGATAGGCCGGCACGCCCGGCTGCGAGGCAACCGGGTCGATCGTCACCGGGCGCGCAAAGGTCGCATAGTTCGGCAACAGGACGAGCTTGGAGAAGTTGACCGCCATCAGCCGCTCACCATTTCACGCCGCCCAGCACGACCTCGTCCATCCGCTTGACCAGCATCTCCTTCAGCGACTCGCGCAGGATCGAGCGCTTTTGCCGTCGGCCGCCGCGGCGGCGCCGCCGTCGCTTCTTCTTCCGCGCCCGCGGCTTTCGCCCGATCCGTGGTCTGCCGCGTCCGCGTTTGCGCCCGCGCTTCTTCGGCTTGGTGCGCGGCCTGCCACGCTTTCGCCGCCGCGGCCGTCCGCGCCGCTTCGGCGTCGGCGTCGCGCTTACGTCTCCGGTGTCGTCGCTCGCCATTTCCGGCGCGCCCAGAAATAGGTCGCCATGCTTTTCGGCCCGACCCGGATCACGTGTGGCTTGTTGCGGTGCACGTCCTCGACCTGCCAGGCCATGAAGGTCTCTTCCATGTCGTCGGGCAGCCGCTGGATCGTCTTGATCATCTTATCGACGCGCTCGATCGCTTTGCTGGTGTCGAACACCAGCCGCGGCGTGTCGTCCATCAGATCCAATGCCGCATGAAATGCTCGAGTAAACCCTTGACCGCGGTGCGCGCGCCTGGCGCCGAGCCGCCGCCCGTGCCGGCCGTTGCCGACGGCGGGTGGAACATGATCCGCTTCTCCTTGTGGGCGATCATGCGGATGCCCGAGGTCTCGGCCGCCGCGGTGTCGGCCCGCGTCACCGCAACCAGCATGGCGCAGGCCTGCTTCAGCGCCATCGGCGCCTCGGCCGGCAGCAGATAGCCGCCGGTGTAGGTGATGACGATCGGCGTGTCGGACGCCTCGGGCAGCAGCAGCTTGCCGCTCTCCTCCTCGACCTCCCAGTCGCCGGCGGCGAGATCCACACCGCCGACGCTGATGCCCTCAATGTCGTCCTCCTTGACCGGCCAATGCGTCAGGAACATCCGGTTTGGCAAAAGCTTCCGCCATGTCTCGCGCACCTTCTCCTTGGCGAAGGTCCGGTTGCACAAGGTCGCGATCACCGAGGAATTGGTGTCGATCAGCCACTGCAACTGTGCATCGCCGGCAGTGTCGGAGATGCCGAGCGCGGCCTTGGCTTCGGCCAACGTCAGGAAGGAAAAGCTCGTCGCCGGCGTGATGACCTTGATGGTGACGTCAACCATGCTCGACCTGATATTGCTCAAACAGCACACGCAATTGCAGCGGCGCGCCCTCGCCGCCGTCCGACAGGATCGGCACCGCGGCGAAGGCCGCGCGATCGATCCGCCATTGCTTGATCGTCGGCACCGCTGGGCCTTGATCGCCCCGCTCGCCGCGCTCGCCGCGCGGACCGGGCTCGCCCTGGCCGCCCTTCTTTCCCTGGCTGGCGATGAGCTGCCAGCCGTCGCCCGGACAGGGTCCGGGCTCGTCGCGCCGCGCGATGAAGCTGCCGCCGTTCAGCGCAACGATGTCGAGCCGCCAGTAGTCCTTGCCGGGCTCGTACAGGCCGCGGACCTGTGGCCCCCTGGCGTCGACGCCGGCCGCGGCAATGGAATTCCATTGTTTGCCGTCGCCCGGCCGCTCGGCGGTGTCGATCGTCGCCTGCCAGGTCGCGCCGCGGTCGGTCACGACGTTGCCGCGGTAGTGCACGCCCGCCTGCCAAGCCTGGACCAGCGGCAGCATGCCGTCGACGCCGCGTTCACCGCGCTCGCCCTTGGCACCTGGTAAGCCGGCCGGTCCAGGCTCGCCCGGCTCGCCTTGCGGGCCGGTGGGGCCGGCCGCGCCCGGCTCGCCGGGCTCGCCTTGGCTGCCGGCCGTGCCATCGCACACGGTGGCGAGCCGCTCGGCCACCATGCGCTGCATCTCGTCGCGGAACGCCGCGCGGAGCTCGATCAACTCGGCGCGCAAGCCCGCGACGGTGGCCTGGGCCTGGGCCTCGATCAATGCCCGCTCGCGCGCCCATTGCTCGCGGTGGACGGCGATGACGTGGCCGAGGGCCTCGCGGAGGGCATCAAGCTGCACGGGATGAGCGGTCATGGCGATCCGCGACCTCCATCAGCGCGCGCATCTCGCCCGCGATCATCTCGCGGGTCGGCGGCGCGGGGGTGTCTGCTGGCTTGGCGTCGGGCTTGGCGTCGGCGGCGGGCTTGGGCTGATCGCCCTGGCCGGCGGCGGGCGGCGGGCCGCCCGCAGGCGGCGCCGCCGGGATGGCCTCGGCCGCCGACAGCGGCACGACCTGTTGCTGTACCCGCGGCTCGTCGCCGAATTTCACGCGGTCGAGATCCTCCTCGTTGCGCGCCTCGTTCGGCGAGAACACGCCGCCCTGCACCGCGCGCACCAGCCCCTCGATCCGGTCCTTGAACGCCGACCGCAGCAGCGCCTTGGTGTTGAATTCCACATACTCGTCGGGCTGGCCGTCCAGCGCGAACAACAGCCCGAAGGCGTCCTCGATGTGGTTGAGGGCAAAGCCCAGGCCCGACGCGATCCAGCTCTGCATCAGGAGCTCGGTCGAGCTGTACGGCGTGCCGCCGATGCCGAGGATCTGCAGCGGGATGCGGAACGCCAGCGCGATCCGCTGCTCGCTCATCTTCATGACCTCGGAGAGCTCGGCGTCCTTGGCGGTGCCGGCCCACGGTTGCACCTTGAGGCCCGACGTCAGGATCGGCGTGCCGCCCTGGCGCAGGCCCTTGGCCTGCTCGTCCCAGCGGTCGCGCAGCATCTGCACTTGGTTTTTGTCGAGCACCAGGTCGGTCGAAAGCACCGCCGAGGGCCGCGCCTGGTTGAGGTAGTAATTGATCTGCTGCTGGGTGATCGCCGACGAGGTGGCGATGTCGGACAGCGCCGCCATCAGCGGCGTCTCGCCGACCAGCGGAAACGGATGCTTGCGGGCAACATGCAGGCGGACGTGCAGCACGTCGCGGGCCGGCACGACCAGGTGCTCGCCATCGATCTGGCGGTCGATCAGGTCGTTGCCGCCCAGCCGGTAGAACACGTCGCCGGTCTCGGCCAGCGCCGGCGCGCTCTGGCCGGGCTGCATCAGGTGCAACTCGTCGATCTCGAAGCGGTCGTTGCGCAGGCCGAGCGCGTAGGCGTTGCCGTCCATGTACAGCGAGCGCGTCAGGTTGAGCATGAAATCGGACGGCGACTGGTAGCCGTTCGGCGCGCGCAGGATGCGCGACAGCGCCGAGGTGGTGACGCGGTCGCGACCACCCTTGTCGTTGGCGCGCCAGTGGTCGCCCGGACACATCGCCACCGTCTGCGAATAAGCCGAGATGCAGGCCTCGACCATCGCCGAATTACCAGAGCCCCGCGGATCGATGCCGAGCTGCCAGAAATTCCACGGCGCATCGGCCGGCAGCCAGCCGCCGGTCACCGGCAACTGGTACGGGCCGGGGTGGACTTGCCCCTCGCCGCTGGCTTTCAGCAGCGGCGAGAGGATTCGCGCCAGCAGGCCCATCAGGTTTTGGCGGTGCCGCGGGTCTGGTAGCCAGCACCCGATTGCCCTTCCATCGAGCGCTTGCTGTACGGATCTTTCGGCGGCTCGAGCGGCTGCTGCGGGCTGCCGTCCTCCTCATGCTTCTCGGCCGGTGCGCCGAGCTTGGCCAGATCGTTTTCCTCCTGCGTCGGCGTTGGCTTGCCGGCGTTGAGTGCGCGTTGCGCGTCCTGCGCCTCGCGCGTCGAGGCCTGTTTCTTGACCGCCTCGCGCGCTGCGGCTTCGGTGTCGTGTGCCTTGTCAGCCATGATGGCTTCCTTTCGTTTCGGGTTTCAGGTGACGCGCCGCCGCGGTGCAGACCGAGGCCGCGGCGGCGCGCTTTCGGGTGCGGAAGCTTTGGGACTCCGCGCCCTACCAGGTGACGCCGGCGACCCAGGCGACGGTGCCAGCGCGCCGCTGCGCCCAGTTGACCGGCATGATCAGCCGGAGTGCCAGGCTATCGGTCTGGAACAGCGACATGGCCGGCGCCGCGACGGTGGCCGGCGAGCCGGCCGTGCCGATGGCCAGCGGCGTCGTGTCCTCCATGTGCAGCGTGGCCTGGTCGCTGATCTCGAAGCGCGGCGTATCGCCGGCAACGCTGACGAAGTCGGCGGCGTCGATGGCGATGACGGTGCCGACCGGCACGGTGCCCGAGACGATGATCGGGAAGCCGCGCAAGTTGCCCGCGGCGATTTCCGCCGCGAACGGGAACACGCCGATGGCCGAGGGTGCCTGCGTCAGCGAAATCGCCAGCGCCTGCATCGGATTCATCAGCCAAGCCATCTTGCGAATGTTGCCATTCGTTGCGGTGAGGATCGCGCCGGTCAGCGCCTTGATGTCACCGACCAGGGCGGTGAAGCCGCCGCCTGCGGTTGGCGTCAGCCCGGCGACGCCGTTGCGCAAGCCCGGAGGCCGCACCACGGTTGCCGCGTTGGCGTCGAGCAGCACCGCGTCGAGCGAGACCGCGGTGTCCTCCTGGATCGCCTGGCGCAGCAGCCCCTCGATCGCGGGAATGGAGTGCATGTCCATTTCCTTGGTCCAGGTGGTGATCACCGCCATCTTTTTCGGCGTGAGGATGACCGCGGAGAATGCGGCCTGGCGCACCGGGATCGGGTTGCCCTCACCGACGAACGAGCCGGCGATGGTCGGCGTCGCGTTGCGCGTCGGCAGATTGATTTTGCCGTTGGCGCCAAACGTCAGGCCGAGGCCCATTGCCGACAGGCTCGGAAACACCGACGACGGCATCAGCGTCGCCATGAAGTCGGCGTTGACGGTCTGCACCAGCTCGGCGGCCCAGCCGGTCACCGTGGTCATGGCCGGCGCCGACGCCGCCTTGAGCGTCCAGTCGCAGACCACGCGGGTGGCCTCGTCGTCGCCGTAGATCCGCTCGCGCACCGCGTCGATCGGCATCTTCAGCGTGTGGCTGAAGAACTGGACGACGCCCGAGCGCACCAGGAATTCCAGCGGCTCGACCTTTTTTGGCGCGATGTTGAACGGTCGCGCCACCGCGCCGCCCTTGGTCGCCATCGGCTCGGCGGTGGTGCGCACGGTCATGGCCGTCGTGGTCGCCGGCGTCAGCGACCGCTCGGAGTCCTTGAGCGAGATCACCAGCTGGTCGGCTGAGGCAATCCGCTCGTTGAGCTCCTTGGTGATGGTCATCTGCTCGTCGGTGACGTTGCTGTCGTCGACGGTGGCCAGATGTTCGGTGAGCCTGTCGCGCAGGGATACCAGCCTCTGCTGGCCCTCCTCGATGCGCTTGGAAAGCGTGGACATGGATCTCGACCTTTCGGTTGAGAGGAGTGTTGGCTTGCCCGCCGGTGATCCGCCGCGCGTGACGACCTGGTCGCGATTGCCTTGCCCGGCAAAAACCAGATCGAGCGTGCTGCGGGAGGTTGAGAGAGACTTGGCGATGGCCAGCGCGTTGGCGTTGGCCGGGACCGAAACGAGCGAGGTCTCGATCAATTCCTGCTTGCTGAAGGTGACGCCGTTCCAGGGGTCCTTGCCGTCACGCGGCTCGGGCTTGGCCAGCGGCTTGAAGCCGACCGACACGGCTTTGAGGATGCCGGCCTCGACCAGGCGGCGGATCTCGTCGACCCGCTCGGACGTGCCGAATGCGGCGAGCTCGAGATCGCCCTTCAGCGCGTTGTCCTCGGTGCGCAGATTGTGCCACTTGCCAACGACGAAATTTGGGTTGTGGTTGAACAGCGCGATCGGGTTGCGCTTGAAGTTGGACAGTTTCCAGCCATCGACCTTGATGACGTCGCCCATCCGATCGACCGACTCGTCGGACATGACGAAGCCGACGTGGTCCTTGCCGCGCGAGACGATGCCGGCGTCGTTGGTCTTGCGCACGACTGGCGTGGCGGCCCGCTCGTCCCAGATCAGCTGGCAGGCTTCCTCGGCGTCGGTCTGTGACAGCGAGTCGTCCTCGTCGAGCATCTCGGTGGTGCAGCGGTCGACGAAATCGGTTTCGCTCTCGCCCGGGTCGGGCTCGGCCTGTTTCCTGGCCATGTGCGGCCTCCTGAAATGCAAACCGCCGCCGCTGGTTGTCAGCGACGGCGGGTTTTCGGTTTTGGTTGCGCGGCGGCCCGGCGGACGGTGGCGAATATCCCGCCCGGCCAGGCCGCCGATCCGGGCTGCACCCAGGACGGAAGCAGCGCCGAACCTCGATTTACCTGTCAGATCACCGGCGCGGAGGCCGGGGCGTTAGTGCCAAAAACCCGGGGCGCTAGTGCCAAAAACCCCGTCAGGCGATCATCGCCTCGATGTCGACCACCGGCGTGCCGGCCGCCTTGGCGGCGCCGACCGCCATAATGGCGGCGACCGCGGCGTCGATCCGGCCGTAGGCCTTCGACTTGTCGAGCTTTCTATTGCCGGCCGGGTCGCGGGTAATCACCGCGTTCGAAAAACACCACCGCAGCACCGCATGGCCGCCGTGCCGGATCTTGCCCTCGAGAGCGAGCTGCTCAAACGCCTCGACGCAAGGGCTCATGTCCTTGTAGCCCTGGCCGCACTCGACCAGCGGCGGGTTGGTCCCGGCCCGCCGCAGCGCCTGGCGCAGGATCTCTATCCGCCAGCGGTCATAGCCGATCCTCACCACATTCATGCTCGACGTGATGTTGGCCAGCGCCTCGGCAATCCAATCGTAGTCGATCGACGGTCCCGGCACGGCAATGAGTTGGCCGCCGCGCACCCAGGCGTCATAGGGGGCACGGTCGCGTTGCGTGCGCTCAGCCACGCTGTCCGCCGGCGTCCAGGCGTAGGGCAGCAGGTGCACCAAGCCGTCGTCGCCCTCGGCCGCCAGCACCAGCGCCGACAGATCGGTGCGCGCCGACAGGTCGAGCCCGCCGTAGACCGCACGACCGTCGGTGAAGATTGCCGGGTCGACCGGCCCGCTGCCGCGCTCGTAAACCCCGCGCGACAGGTAGGGCGCCTCGGCCCGCACCCGCTGGTTGAGGTACAGCACCCGCACCGTCGACTCCTGCGCCGGCATCTTGACGGCGCGGCGAATCGCATCGCGCATCTCGCGCCGGTCGCGGAAATCGTCGAGCCCGGGGTTGGCCTTCTTCCATTGCTTCTCGTCCAGCAGATCCGCCTCGATCGGCACGGTGTGGCAATGGCAGACGAAGGAGTGATCGTCGATGATGCCCTGGTTGATCTTGTCGCCGTAGTCGATCAATTCCGAAAGCAGGTGCTGGTCGTTTGGAGCCTGCGTCGAGATGATCATCATCAGCGGCTCGGGCTGCGAGCCGAGCGAGGTCATCAGCGTGTCGTAGAGGTTGCGATTCTTGGCCTGGGCCAACTCGTCGTAGATCACGAAGTCCAGCCCCATGCCGAACTGCCCGCCTGCCTCGGCCGAAATTGCCTCGTAGTAGGTCCCGTCGTCGCGGTGCAGGATCCGGCTGGTCGCCGCCAGGATCTTCAGCTTGCCGAGCAGCCACGGATTCACCCGCACCATGTTTTTCACAAACTCAAACACCAGCCGCGCCTGTTTGCGCTGTGTCGCCGCCGAGACGATCGCGCTGTTCGGCTTCTTGAACGGACCAGCCAGGTGGGCCAGCAACAGCACCGCCGCGGTCAACGTCTTGCCGTTTCTGCGCGCCACCGACAGCACCGCCTGCCGCACCGCCCGCCGGCCGGCCTCACCCTCCTGCCGCGGGTTGTAAACCGCGCGGATAAACTCGATCTGGAATTTCCGCAGCCGCAACGGCTTGTCGACGTGCTTGCCGGCCGGGACCATCAGCCCATGCGCAAAGGCGATCGCCAGGCCGGACGGCTTGCCCCAGTCAGCCCGCGGCACCTCGCGCCGCGTGTAGATCTCGCGGTGCTCAGCCGAGAGCTCGACCACTGATCAGCCGAACAGCTTGGCCATGTCGTCGACCGCAGGCCGCGGCCCAGCATCGATCCGCGATCGCGCCGCCGGCGTCATGCCAAACTCATGCGCATAACGCACCATCGCATCCATTGCCGTGTTGGCGGTCCGCACCAGCGGATTCTGTTTCACCGAGCCGTCCGTCGCCAGCACCAACAGCGCGTCGGTCAGCAGATCGTCGGCCGCCATCCGCGCCAACGCATCCTCGGCCCGCCGCCACCGCGCATAGCTCTGGCAATAGGCCGCTAAAACCGTGACGTCCGCCTCACTTAACAGCCCAACCGGGTACAGCGTTGCCGCTATCCGGATCCACTCGGTCCGCGCCACCGGATCCGCCAAAAAACCCGGCGGCGGCGGCAGCTCCAGCGCGATCAAAGGCTCGGGCTCATTCCTGTTGATCGGCCGATGCTCGCGGTTGCCCTCGATCATCCGCAACTTGGTCGGCTTGGGCTTTCGGCCTCGGATCATCAGCGTTCCTTCGCCATCAGGGGCCCCAAAACGAAGCGGTGAAAAACGGCCAGCCACCGAGGCTCAACCGTCTTTCACCGCTTCTTCGTCCGCGCTAACCTGTTGGCAATTACCAACATTTAGCGTTTATTTATGTGCAAC
>Ga0137437_1000704_pt1 | contig 10956 bp, 9 predicted proteins | sample EasRivERMGT138_2_FD_102332 | JGI IMG/M metagenome (GOLD analysis project Ga0137437, IMG submission 102332) | Soil microbial communities from meander-bound floodplain in the East River, Colorado, USA - East River MetaG ERMGT138_2 | ecosystem: Environmental > Terrestrial > Soil > Floodplain ...
CGCGCCGTGTAACGCATGGTGCGGATTGGTACCAGTTATGCGATTCAATGAGAGAAGGTGACGATCATGAGAACGATTTACTCCCGGACGATTTTGGCTGGTGCCGTGCTGGTGGCCATTACAACAACGGCCGCCGCGCAGGATCGCACTGCGCTGTTGACCAGCATCGAGGTCAGGCGACTCGTCGCGAGCGGGCAGCGAGACGACGACGCGCGATTGCGCGATCACTTCGCCGCATTGGCTGAGATGTACTCGGCGGAGGCGGCGCGACACACGACGATGGCACGGACCCTACAGGCAAATCCGAATCATGCTCTCGCAGTCAGCCCGGATGCACATCAAATGCGGCTGGCGAAGCTGGCGGCAACATCAGCCGCGACGGTTCGTGAGCTGTCCGTGTACTACGATCTTCTCGCTTCCGGCATCACGTCTCCAGCGCCCGACAACAGCGCACCGTTCGAGGCGGGTGCAGGCGCGCCCGCGCCGAACGACAGGCAGATCGCCGAGCTCGTGGCGAGCGCGCGCACGGCTGCGGATCATCGAAGCCTCGAGGAGTATTTTGCTGAGCTGGGCTCGGCGTACACAAATGACGCCCGTCGACACGACAGGATGGCGCTGAGCTATCGCCTGCGTACGAACGATCGGACCGGAACGAACGCCGCACTGGCGCTGCATTGTGAGTGGCAGGCCAAGCGTTCGCGACAACTGGCCGGCGATGCGGTTGCCGCTGCCACGGAACAGCGGCAGTTGGCGAGGACTGGGTAACCGTCTTCGACAGTCCGTACCGACCGGTCCGAACCGGCCTCCACGAACTCGAGCGTGGGGGCCGGTCGGTGTTAGCCAAGTCGATTCGCGAAGGGATTCGCACGTATGAAGGGCCACCGCCGGCGGCGAAGCAACTGATCGCAACCGGTCAGGGAATGGTACGACGCTACGTGTGGCCAGCCAGCAGGCGGGCTACACGCTGAGCGATCGCGCCATCTTTCTACAGCTCGCGCCGGCGCTAGCGCTGCGGATCGTGTCAGAAGGCGATCCGCGTCTTCTGAACACGTACGCGGTCATCGTCAACCCTGATCGTCCGGAGACGAGTGCCGCGGCCATGTCGTTCGGCCGGTGGCTAAGCGATGGCGCAGGCCGTGATCTCATTGCTTCCTACCAGACCGGCGGAAGGCCTGCGTATCATTTGTGGCCGCTCGACCGTCCGCGCGACCATCCATCCGACATGCCCGAAAATCGCCTAGTAAGAGAATCCAACCCCAACTGACCCGATTACTTTTGAGCCCTCCCCGTCATTGATCGCTGTGGGCATATCGCCGAGCAGCTTGTACTCCACACCGCCGTGGACGTTCCAACCGTTGGAACTGTCGTTCCCGCCGAGTGGCACGGTCACGATCCCCGCAAAACTGGCGTAACCGAGCTTCCGGTCCTTGCCTGCGAGCTCGTAGTAGTTGCCGAGGCTGAGACCAAGTTTGACTGGCACGCCGATGTTCAAACGTTTAGCGCCGTACTTGGGCGCGATGCCAAGTTCAAGGTATTTCCCCGCGTGGAGCCCGCCATCGAGCTGTCCGATTCCAGGTTGGGTGTCGAGCTCAAAGGCGACCAGCGCGTACGGGTTGACCGCGGCGGCGCGTCGTCCTGAACCGTCGTCCACCGCCAACCGAAGGCCCACTTCCTTGACTGTCGTGAACATGCTGTTCGGGCTGGTGTAGGCGGTATAGGTTGTCGCAACGCCGATGCCGCCACCGAATTGGAGACCGAGCGAGGCGTAGACGTCTGATTCGTACCAGGGCTTGCCGCTCCGCCCGTCCGACCCTGCCACGCCGCTGTTCAGGCTGTTCCAGGTGCCAACGTGCAGGCTCACGTTCTTCAGACCACCGTCGCCCGAGTGCAACCCGAGTCCGAGATCCGCGTGAGGCCACGCGATGATGCCCGTGCCATCCTGCAGGACGCCGCGAAACATGTACGCATTCCTGAGGTCGAGTCCTCCCGTGACTGCCACCTTTCCTGGGTTCGGATCGACTCGCTCCTGCGCCGCGACAGGTGCGGCCATCGACAGGATCAAACACACAACCATCAGGGCCGGCACACCGCCATACACTCCGCGATTAAGAGACATCGATGTACTCCTCATTGGTTCACCCATTGCGCCAGGAATCCGTGGGTACGCCCGGCCGCGTCTACGAATGCGCCCACCATGTCGCCATGCGCGTTGATCCCGAACACGCGTGTCGCCCGAGCGCCAGTGACGTCCACGCGACCGAAGGCCTGTCCGTCGTACTGGAAACCGTGAACAACTCCGGCACTGTCCGCGAAGTTACCCACGATAACGCTGGAAGGATTGACGTCCCAGGCGGCTGTGGAAACGCTGCCAGGAACTTCGAGTGTCGAGAATCGTCCTCGGTCGATCATGTAGGCCTTGCCGCGGTTGTCCCTCATGTCCGTGAAAAGCCCGACAATCAGCTGACCGTCTGGCGTCGCCCCGTTGTGCATGCTTGCGGGTTCCGTGGTGTGCTCGAAGCCGTGCCGCGACACCGCCATGCCATACATCGTGGCCATCCTGTCGGCGTCGTGATAACAGCCCAGGATCGTGCCGTCGGGCAGAATCCGCTGCGCGATCGTGTTCTGGTGGCCGGGATAATCGACCTTGAAGAATCCGCCGCGTCTCGTCATGAGGAAACCGTGGATAGGTATTGCGCCGGCGATGGGCGCGGGTTCGCCCGGTCGCTGGTACGTGCCGACGATGTCTCCGGCTGGCCCGATCCCCAGCGCCTGGGTCGCATCGGAGTTCGGATAGTCGATGGAGCGAAAGTACCCCCCGCTTTGCAGGAACCCGTGGGTGCGTCCGGCGGTGTCGGTGTAGAAGCCGACGATGTCGCCCTGCGCGTTGATGCCCTGGGCGTTGGTGAGGACCGATCCTGGAAAATCGATGTTTGAAATAACCAGAACCCTTGCGGCATCTGCAGTCGTCGCCGCCAGGGCGCACAGGCACGCAGTTGCAAAGACCTTTGCTATGGCATAGACCCCGACGAGACGTGAACGCATACTCACTCCTCTCAAGCCGGACAGGTTTCCTTCTACAACTAACCGCGTAAATCGAGTCCGAAATGGCCGGCGACAGCACACGCAGGCCCTAACTTGAGTCTGATAAGGATGGCTACGTGACGAGATCGACGTGCTCAGAAGGTCGCGAATGGGCGTGCTATGAAGAACCGCGTAAGTCGGCGGCCGGATGGTCACGGCTGAATGGTCGGCTTGCGGTAAGCGACTGTGGGGTTTATTGTTACGGCGTCCTTACAACCCAAGCGAAAGAGGATGAGTAAACAAACGACGCCGGCCGACGTCACCGGGCTGCTGGCGGAATGGGGCCGCGGCAATCCCGATGCATTGCACCGGCTTGTCCCCTTGGTCTATCAAGAGCTTCGCGTTATGGCGGCGCGCCAGCTCCGCGGCGAGCGCGGCGATCACACGCTGCAGCCGACAGCGCTCGTCCACGAGGCGTACCTCAAGCTCGTGGACCAGCGGCACGCCGCGTGGAAGAACCGCGGCCAGTTTTTCGCCGTCGCCGCGCAGGCCATGCGGCGCATCCTCGTGGACCATGCGCGCGCGCATCGCGCTGCGAAGCGGGGCCGCGATGCGGAGAAGGTGCCGATCGACAGCGCCGATGCAGTCGCTGCAGCGCCGGCTGCGGACGTGCTGGCGCTTGATGAAGCTCTCAGCCGGCTGTCGGTGATCGACCCGCGGCAGGGTCAGGTCGTGGAGTTGCGCTGCTTCGGCGGGCTGACGATTGAAGAAACAGCCGAAGCCATCGCGCTCTCGCCCACGACCGTAAAGGAGGAATGGCGGCTCGCAAAAGCCTGGTTGCACCGAGAGCTTCAAAGAGACGTGGGGGGCGGCAACACCCCACCTGCGCGGACGCGCTGATGGAGAACCGGTGGGGCGAGATTAAAGCGTTGTTTCACGCGGCCGTGGTACGGCCGCCCGACGCCCGCGCTGTGTACCTCGAGCAGGCGTGCGCTGGCGACGAGCGCTTGCGCGCCGAAGTCGAATCGCTGCTGCTGGCCGACGCCGCGGCTGACAGTGTCATTGCCACCTCCCCAGCCGTCGGTCGTGCGCTCGGCGACCTGTGGTCGGCCGGGATAAGCGGCAGCGTCGTCGCGACGCTCCCACCAGGCGCGCCGCTCGGTCGCTATCAGATCATCGCGCCGCTTGGCGCTGGCGGCATGGGCGAAGTGTACAGGGCGCGCGACACGCGGCTGGACCGCACCGTCGCGATCAAGGTCCTACCCGCGGGCGTCGCACTCGATCCTCAAGCACGTGAACGCTTCGAGCGCGAAGCGCGCGCCGTTGCCTCCCTCAATCACCCGCACATCTGCACACTGCACGACGTCGGGAATCAGGAAGGTATCGACTTCCTGGTGATGGAATTCCTGGACGGCGAGACGCTGGCGGCGCGACTGACCCAGGGTGCGTTGCCGATGCCGCACGCGGTCCAGGTCGCGATCCAGATTCTGTTGGCACTCGACACCGCTCACCGCGCCGGCATCGTGCATCGCGATCTCAAACCCGGCAATGTCTTCCTCGTCCGTGGCGGGGGGGCTTCAGCCCTGCCGACCGCAAAGCTGCTCGATTTCGGGTTGGCCAAGGTTATGAGGCCGGCCATCGCGACGAATTCCGCGGCGATGACGGGGTTGCCGAATGTCACCACGCCCGGCTTGATCGTCGGCACGGTTCAGTACATGGCCCCGGAACAGATCGAAGGGAAGGAGGCCGACGCGCGCACGGACATCTTCGCGGTCGGCACTGTCCTTTTCGAAATGCTCACCGGAAAGAAAGCGTTTGAGGCCGACAGCAACGCAGGCTTGATGGCCGCCATCCTGGAACGGGAGCCGCCGCCGCTCTCGATTCTCCAGCCGCTCGCGACGCCCGCGCTCGATCGCCTCGTCAAAACCTGTCTGGCCAAAGATCCTGACGATCGCTGGCAGACCGCGCGCGATCTCCTGCGCGAGCTGCAGTGGCTCGCTGGCCCGGATGCCGCGCGGAGCATATCGGGCGACGGCCATCTCGCGCCCGCTCAGCCAGGTGGAGCCGCGGGAACTCGCCGCTTTCGATTTCAAGGCGCGTCGGCCGCCGTGATTCTGGCGGTGGCCGCCGCCCTCGCAACATGGTGGTTCATGTCAAGCGCGCGCACCGGAGGAACGCCATCCGAGGCGCCGATGTTGCGACTGACGTCGGACGGCGGGCTCACGACCGATCCTGCCGTCTCTCCTGATGGAAAGCTCGTTGCGTATGCCTCCGACCGCGGCGGCGCCGAAAATCTGGATATCTGGCTTCAACAGGTCGATGGCGGTGCACCCCTGCGGCTGACGGCAGATGCGAGCGACGAGTATGAGCCTTCCTTCTCGCCCGACGGCAGCCGGATTGTCTTCCGTTCCGATGTGGATGGAGGCGGCATCTACACTATCCCTGCGCTCGGCGGCGAACCGAGGCTGGTCGCCAAGGGAGGTCGCCACGCGCGCTTTTCTCCCGACGGGACGCGCATGGCATTCGTGACCGGGTTTGGCGGTCACGGTGGGGTTTCGGGAGCCGAATTGTTCATTATTCCTTCCACGGGAGGGACACTTCAAAAATTGGCCGCCGCCGATGTCGGTGCCGCAAACCCGGTCTGGTCGCCGGACGGCAAGTGGATTCTGTTCGCGAGGGGCGCATATCGAATCGAGGACTGGGCGATCGTCTCCTCCGATCTCGGCGAGCCAATCACCCGAGACGAATTCATCTCAGCGTCCCGCGGGGACCTGACGCGTCCCGTGACGATCCTGGAGCTGGACGGGCTCAAGAAAGCTGGGTTTGCCGAGTTGACGCCGTCCCAATGGTTGCCAGGCGACCGCCTTCTCTTCTCGGCGAGGTCCGGCGACACGTCGCATGTGTTCGAGATCGGGCTTTCCCCTCCGGCCATGGGGTCAAGGCAGTGGCGTCTGGAGTCGTCTCCCCAGCGGCTCACGTTCGGTACAGGCTTCGATGAAGGCGCCTCTCTGGCGACGTCTGGATCGGCTTCGGGCGCCCGCCGCATGGTATTCGCCAGCGTGGTCCGAAAGGAGAACCTCTGGAGCCTCGCGCTCGATGCCGATCACCCGCGGCCGCAGACGAAGCTCCAGCAGTTGACGCAGGAGAGCGGATTCCACATCTTCCCCTCGATTTCCTCGGACGGAACAAGAGTCGCGTTGATCTCTCACATCGCGTACAACGATGAACTCTGGCGCGTGGACCTGAAAGCGGGGAAGAGATCTCTGCTGTCCACGACCGTATCAGTCAAGTTCAAATCGCAGATAACTGCGGATGGCTCCCAGGTGTTCTACGGTGAGCGTGCAAGCATCACTGATGAGCGCGTCTACGTCGTCTCCATTGCCGGCGGCGCGCCGAGGAGGCTTTGCGAAAAGTGCAGCGCGTGGGTATGGGATTGGTCACCCGACCGCCGGTGGCTGCTGACCTATAGGCAGGGCAAGACCACCGTTGCGACGACGGTGCACGATCTCGAGACCGGGAAATCCAGCCTGTTCCTCGAGCGCCCGCCGACCGACCTCTACGAGTTTCGCTGGTCGCCTGATGGTCGATGGGTCACCTTCGTCGCCAATTACCCGCAAGGAGGCAACAACCAGCGGGTCGTATATGTCGCTCCGTTCACTGGTAACGTAGGTCCCGGGGAAAACTCGTGGATCCCGATCACCGACGGCTCGACCTTTGAGGACAAGCTCAGTTGGTCTCCCAACGGCAACTGGATCTACGCGCTTTCCAACCGCGACGGCTTTCGCTGCATCTGGGCGTATCGCCTCGATCCGCAGAGTAGGAAGCCAGCCGGGGCGCCCATGGCCGTCTTTCACTTCCATGGAGCACGACTGTCGGCAAACAATGCGAACGGTATTTCGCAAGAACTTTCTGTGGCGCGTGACAAGATCGTCCTTAACTTGGGCGAGATCACCGGCAACATCTGGATGACAGAATTGCAAGAGAAGAAGTGACTGGCCAGCGGGGCGCCTGGCCCGTCTCGGTGCAACGCCAGACTTTCACCACGGCCTGTTAACTTGGCCTCCGCACGCTGGCAGTCAGTTCTTGTTCGGCAACGCTATGTGCTCTGCACAACAGATGAGGACCGTGCGCACTGGCGATCGCGGGGATGGCCAGGAAGGCGAGCACCGTGGCGACGGTCGACAGTCTCATGCAGACGGGGTGACATTCATGAGAGGCTCCTCAGAACATGAAAGGCTGCCGCGTCAGCGAGAGAACCCAATACCAACAGAGGCAATCGTTTTCGAGGCATCGCCGTTATTGAAGGCCTTCGTGGTCGTGCCCAGCCGCTGATATTCCACGCCGCCGTGAACGTTCCACGAGCCGGCTCTCGTGCTCGTGGCAAACGGCAACGTGACGATCCCGGCGACGCTGACGAAGCCGAACCGATGGTCCGTCCCTGCGAGCTCGTAGTAATTGCCAAGGCTCAGGCCGACCTTGACGGGAATGTCGAGGGCGATATGGCGGGACGTGTATCGAGGAGCGACTCCGAGCTCGAGGTACTTTCCCGCCTTGAATCCACCATCCAATTGTCCGATTCCAGGCTTGGCATCGAGCTCGAACGCGACGAGTCCGTACGGTCTCAACCCGATGTGTCGTACGCTGCGATCGACGGCCGCTATGACAGAGACTTCCTTGACCGTCGTGAACATGTCGTTCGGGCTGCGATACGCGGTGAACGTCGTCCCCACCGTGAAACCGTCGCCGAACCCAAGGGCGAGCGTCGTGTAGACATTCGATTCGTACCAGCGCTTGCCGCTCAGGCCGTCCGATCCCGCCCACCCGCTGTGAAGGCTGTTGAAGGTGCCGAGATGGACGCGCACGTTCGTCAGCCCGTTGTCTGCCGAGTGCAGCCGAAGCGCGACTTCTGCGGCCGGCCAAGTGATGACGCCGGTGTCATCCTGCCGGATGCCCCGGAACATGTAGGCGTTTCGAACATCAAGTGCGCCGGTAATTGCGACCGTCCTTGTATCCGCAGGTGTGCCTTGTTGTGCGGACGCTGGTGCGGCGATCACCGCGGCGGCCGTTGCGAGCGCAAAGATCACGAGCGTGTGGCATCTGTGAAGTAGAGACATGGATGCATCCTCGAGAAATACGAAACATCGGTTGACGGGTCATTGCGCCGTCGAGTGCGCGACGAACCCGTGCGTGCGTCCGGCGGTGTCGACGAACAGGCCAACCACGTCGCCGTTGGCGTTGATGCCGAAAACACGCGTTACGGTTGCGCCCGGCGCGTCGACGCGACTGAAGTTCCGACCGTCGTACTGAAATCCGTGGGTGGCGCCGGCGGCATCCGTGTAGACACCGACGACGACGCGCGATGGGCTGACATCCCAGGCGGCCGTGGACAACGCACCCGGCACTTCAAGCGTCGAGAACGAGGAGCCGTTGACGATGTACCCCTTGCCACGACCGTCGGTGTCGGTAAACAGACCGACCATGTATTCGCCGTCAGGAGTGACGCCGTTGTTCATTGACATCGACATGTCAATGGCGGAAAAGCCGCGTTGAAACATCATTCCGTGCATCGTTCCCATGTTGTCAGCGTCGTGGTAGCAGCCGAGGATGGTGCCGTCGTTCAGAATGCGCTGCGGAATCGTGTTCAGATGTCCTGGGTAATCGACGGCGAGCAAGCTGCCGCGGCGCGTCAGGAGGAATCCGTGGTTCGGAACTCCACTCGTTTCTACCTGCCGCTGGTACGTGCCAACGATGTCGCCGGAGTCGTTGATACCCCGGGCGGCGGTGATACGCGCGTCTGGAACATCGATCGTCCGGTACCGGCCACCACTCCAGAGAAACCCGTGTTGCTGGCCGGCCGCATCCGTGTAGGCGCCGACGACATCGCCCTGTGCGTTGATGCCCTGGGCGTTTGTGATTACCGCCCCAGGAACATCCAACGTGGTGAAGACGAGCGCGGCGCCGACGCGCGTTGCCGTCGTGAGTGCGAATAGGCACGCCGTAGTGACTGCCATCAATCTGACTGCTCGCATTGGCTGTCTCCCTCGAAAACGACCCTGTTCCGCGTCCACGTGGTGATTCTCGCGAGCACGTGACTCGGAGTCTTTAGAAAGGGATTGGAATTCGCTTGGTTTCGCGAACGCTCATAACTCGTCCCCAGGTGAGAGACGCGTAAACGGCTGGCGAATTACGCCATGCGACCGACGCCTCGAATACTGAGGTAGTCGGGGGGAGTCTCCTGATAGCTATTGAAAATTGAAGGTGGGCCCGCTGGTCGCGCTGAAGACTGGTCGGCTGAACTCGAAGAATTTCGGATCGCCGCTATCGTATGGGGATTCGGTAGAGATGCGCTGAGTCGTTCTGCGATAGAACGCGTAAACATCCGACGATGGACCAGGCACAGCTGCGGCGTCGATCTTCCGTGCCCCCGGAAGTGCGGACACTTCCCGTTCGGAACGAAATCCCTCGGCGGGCATCGCCGGAAACGCCTCGCCCGCAGCCAGAGGGATGACGTAAGCTTCGGCCTTCGCCAACGGGCTCACCGGAAACCGAGCCCGATTCTTCACGGGCCGACCAGTTCCATCCGATCGTATTTCCGAGCAACACCGGCGGCCGGCCGGCCAGCGAAAACGCCTGCCATCCCGATGTTCATTCCCCGGTCGTGACGTCCACCCCGTGATCCAAATGCCCGTCCGGCGAAACCTCACCGAGCAAGGGAACCGGTTGCTCAATTGCCTTTCGTACCGTCCCGTCGTCACGAACGAGATAGACGAATGTCGCATTTCCTTCAGGGCGGCGGAAGAAGATTTCTCCGGCGGGGCCAAATCTGGGCTGCCGGCCCTCGACGTTTGGGATCTGTTGTGGCGGAGGTCGGCGATCGAACGCCGCCAGCTACAGATATGAAATTCCGTCTCGATCAGCAGCCTCAAGCACGACTTGCCGGCCAGACGCCGAGACATCCGGACCGCTGTCAGCTCGATTCTCCCTTCCGCGATCATCACTGCCCGATAGACGGCGGGAGGAAGGAAACTACTCGTCCCCGTCCGGCTCATCGCGGCCATCGTGGTCATCATGGCCCCGCTTGTTCAAGCGATACACGAATCCGTGCGTCCCACTGACGTCTGTGTATTGACCGACGATAAAGTGACGATCATTGATGCCGAACACCTGCGTGCCCGCTGCGCCCTGGACTTCGAGCGTGCGATAGACTCCGTCCCTGGTTCGCAGAAAGCCGCGGGGGTTTACGGGAACTCCGACCGTGTCGGCCGCATTGTCACCTCGTACACCGACAATCTCCCCCCCGGCATTGACATCCCAGGCCAAGGTGAAGAGGCCGCCTTCAAAGGTGAACGTGGTCGCGATTGCATTTGTTTTATTCGCTATGTAGCTCACGCCGGAAGAGCTGTAGTACCCGACCATCTCGCCGGTGGCCGCGACGCCATTGTTCATGGTGTCAGGATCGCGGCTGGTGGTGTCGCCCGTGTGGTGCGGGGTTGAAAGTGCGCTGAACGTGCCGCTCCGCAGAAGAAAACCATGCATCGTCGTCATGGCAATGTTGTCTTCGTGAAAACAGCCCACGATGTCACCTTGAGATGAGATCCGCACGGCGAGCGTATGGCGAGCTGGGGAGTCGGGGTGATCGAAGAGTTCCGCGGGTACATCAATAGGGTAGATGTAGCGACCGAGGAAGTACGCGAACCCGTGTTGCACGCCGGCGGCCGTGTAATGCCCCACGACGATTCCCTGCACACCGATGCCGCGCGCGACCGTCTGCGTCCGGCCATCTGCGGGCACGTCGATGCGCGTATAGACGCCGTCCTGGAACAGGAATCCATGCGTGCCAGCCGCACTGATTTCTCCTGTCAGCGGATTGACACAGGCGGCGGCACACACATAGGTTCCAACGACATCTCCGCTGTTATTGATGCCCCTGGCCGC
>Ga0137437_1000710_pt1 | contig 10937 bp, 9 predicted proteins | sample EasRivERMGT138_2_FD_102332 | JGI IMG/M metagenome (GOLD analysis project Ga0137437, IMG submission 102332) | Soil microbial communities from meander-bound floodplain in the East River, Colorado, USA - East River MetaG ERMGT138_2 | ecosystem: Environmental > Terrestrial > Soil > Floodplain ...
GACCGAACGGTGCCGGCAAGACGACCTTCGCCCGCGAGTTCCTTGTCCGGGAAGGCGACTGTCCTGCGTTCTTGAACGCGGACCTGATCGCGGCGGGTCTGTCACCGTTCGATCCGGCGCGCGTGGCGCTGCGATCTGGGCGCTTGATGCTGGAGTTGATCACGGAACACGTCGCGCGGGGTGAGAGCTTCGCGTTCGAGACGACGCTCGCGGGGCGGAACTTCGCGCGCGCGATCGAGCAGTGGCGTTCGGTGGGCTACCGTGTTTCGTTGATCTTCCTGTCGCTACCCTCCGCAGATCTCGCGATCGAACGGGTCGCAGAGCGGGTTCGTCAGGGCGGTCATCCAGTCCCCGATGAAGTCGTTCGCCGACGCTTCGGCCGTGGTAGGGACCACTTCGAGACTCTCTACAAACCACTCGTCGATACCTGGATGTTGTACGATAATGCAGGGGAGGCGCCCGTCTTGATCGCTTCTGGAACCAAGCCATGACCGTCGATGCAACCCCACCCCCGCTCGCACTCGCAGCACTGGCTGCGCTTCGCCGCGCGCGGCTACGTGCCATCGAGGTCGCACGCGCCACGAATACCTGTCTGGTGGTCTATCGGGACGGCCAGATCGTCCGGATTCCCCCGGACGAGCTGCCCGTCAAACCGTAGCGCGAAGGCGCACTCGAAGTCCGCTGCGCGCTCGACCACGAGGAACAGCTTCGCGACACCAAGAACACAGCCCTCGCCACGATCTTGGCATCGGCTCGTCGGCTGTTCAGCAGGGTACAGGAGGTGTGATCGCGTTGGCGGGCGTCTACGGGGGCCGAAGTCAGCCCACGAGAGCGGACGCTGCTCCGAGCTTCCTCGCAAATTGTCGTGCCCAGGGACGGAGTTGAACCGCCGACACGCGGATTTTCAGTCCGCTGCTCTACCAACTGAGCTACCTGGGCCGGGGAAACGGAGACTACACATGGCGGGGCGGTCTGGCAACGGCAGCACCATGGGATCGTTGGGGATCCCACGGCAGGGCGCCTGACTCGGCGTCCGTCGTGATCGTCGCGCCGATCGAACCGCGGGCGGGTCTTCCCGCGGTCGCCCCGGCCACCCACGAGCGCTATGGCGATCGTCACGAAGGCGTGCGGTGGTCATGGCGCAGCGTAGACGCGAGCGCCGTCGCTCGCCCGGCGGCTGCCATCGACCGTCGAGGATGGCGCAAGCCTCCTGAAGGCTTCGCCTACTGGGCGCGCGCTCCCCTCGGGGCCGGGATATTGCCCCGCCGGGGCCGGAAACGGGGGCTACAAATCGCGGCGGGGTGGCAACCGCAGCACCACGGGATCGTTGGGAATAGCGAGGCTTTGCCGGGCGCGCTTCGGGGCGAGGTGGCACAATGGGCCAGCAGCGATGGGCAGAGCGGATAGCACCGATCCGGCGCTGGTCGACACACCGGTTCCGCTCGAAGGCGATGGCCACGAGCTGCTGGGGCTGCTCATCGACGGACGGTACCGGCTCGATGCGACGCTGGGGCGCGGCGGGATGGGGCTTGTGTATCGCGCGGCGCACGTCGGGCTGCGCCGGCAGGTGGCGGTGAAGATCCTGCATCCGTCGCTGGCGGCGTCACCGGAGGTGCGGAACCGGTTCGAGCGGGAGGCGCTGGCGGTCGGCAAGATCGACCACCCGAACTGCGTGAGCGTGTACGACGTCGGGCGGCTGCCGGATGGCGCGCTGTACCTGGCGATGGAGCTGCTCGAGGGGCGGGCGCTGGCGGATGTGCTCGAGCAGGAGGGCCAGATCGCGCCCGGGCGCGCGCTGCATATCCTGGCCGGGATCCTGCGAGGGCTCGCGCATATCCATCACGCGAAGCTGATCCACCGCGACATCAAGCCCGAGAACATCTTCTTGATCCGGCAGGGCGCCGACGAGGACTTCGCGAAGATCCTGGATTTCGGGATCGCGAAGGCGATGGAGGCGTCGGACCTCGACGACGGGGTGAAGCTGACGCAGGCCGGGATGGCGTTCGGTACGCCGATCTACATGGCGCCCGAGCAGGCGCTGGGAAACCCGATGGACGGCCGCGCGGATCTGTATGCCGCGGCGGTGATGGGCTACGAGATGCTGTGCGGGCAGCCGCCGTTTTATTCGGACGACAAGCTCGAGGTGATGTCGATGCACACGGCGCGGCCGGTGCCGCCGATGCGGCAGCGGATGGTGCGCGGGGGCCGGCCGGTGCCGTCGTCGATCGAGCGGCTGGTGGTGCGCGGGCTGACGAAGAAGCCCAGCGATCGGTATGCGACGGCCGAGGAGTTCCTGGCCGAGGTCGAGCAGGCGCTGCGGACGCCGGATGGCGGCGTGACCGACGTGGTGTTCGACCGGCCGGGCGATACCGGGTCGCAGCCGCTGGTGAGCGACGACGGGGAAGTGCGAATCACCGGGGCGAGCGACTTCGCGCCCGCGCTGGGAGCCGAGGTGATCGCGGACGCGATCGACGACGCGCTGAGCACGCCGATGCCGGCGATGCGCACGGTGGCGCCGCCGCGCGAGACGGCGCCCGGGCCTGGACGGGGACCCAGCACGACGCCCAAGGGTGGGATCGGGCTCGGGCTGCCGTACACCGGACCGCTCGGCGAGCCGATCTTCGGGCTGACGCCGGAGCAGCGGCTCGCCGGCGCGAGCTCCACATTTTCGGCGGCGAAGGACGGCGGGGTCGCCAGCGCGCTCGAGCCGGATCCGCGGCCGCCGACGGTGGTGCCGCGCCTGCGCAAGCGGCTCGGGCTGTACATGGTGATCGCGGCGTGTGCGATCACGATCGGGGTGGCGGTCGCGGTGATCACAGCCCACGCGAGCCATGGCAGCGCGACGGTGGAGCTCGATCCGGCGACGCCCGCGGGCGCCGCGAACGAGGCGCTCGAGCACGGAGACCCGGCGCGCGCGCTGCAGATCCTCGAGGCGAACAAGGCGGCGATCGCCGGCGATGCCAGCGCGCAGCTGGTGCTCGGGCACGTCCACGCGTCGCGCAACGAGAACGGGCTGGCGCTGGCGGCGTACGACCAGGCGTTGAAGCTCCAGCCGGAGCTCGAGGCGAACGAGAAGCTGCGCGCAGGGCTGCGCACGATGGCGGGCAGCACCCAGGACTATGGCGTGGTGGCGCAGGCGTTCGCGCTGTGGGTCGCCCGCACGTCGGATCCCGAGGCGAAGAAGCTGCTCTTGCTCGGGGCCGTGCACGACGACATCGCGCGCCGCAAGGCGGTGCGGCCGGTGATCGAGCAGCTGAAGCTCGTGGACAGCGTGGACTGGCTCAAGGCGTACAGCCTCGATCTCGAGCAGGGCACGCCGTGCGAGGCGCGGCGCGAGGCGGTGTCGAAGCTGCGCGCGCTCGGTGATCTGCGGGCGGTCGAGGCGCTGGAGCGGGCGATCGTGAAGGTCGGCAAGTCGGGGAGCTACCGGGGCAAGAAGATCAACGGCTGCTTGCTGGAGGACGCCAAGGCCGCGATCGGCTACCTGCGAGGGCTGTCGCAGCAGTGACCGTGCCGCTGGAGCTGCCGGATCTTCCGCGCTGGATCGAGGCGCACGGCATCGCGGCAGATCCGGCGAGCTGGCGGCGCATGCTGGGCGGAGGGATCGCGGTCGGGAGCGATCCGGCGCGGCTGGTCGTGGTGGTGGGTGACGCCGACCCGGTCCAGGTGGCAGCGCTGGCGCACGAGGCCCCGCGGCACACGATGCTGTTCGCGATCGAGCGCGAGGACCTGGCGGCGGCGACGGGGCGCGGGGTGGTGCGCGCGCTCTTGCACACGCTGCCGGACGTCGACGCGCTACCCGAGCTCGAAGGGGCGTCGCCGCTGCCGGCGGTGGTCTCGCTGGCACATGTGCCCGAGCCGCTCGCCGAGGAGCTCGCCCGGGCGCGCGCGCACCGCACGATCTGGGCGGCCGTGCTCGACGGGCTGCCCGTGAGCTTCGCGTATGCGCCATGGCGCAGCGCGCGGTGGTTCGATATCTCGGTCGAGACGCTGGCCGGCGCGCGGCAGCTCGGGCTGGCGCGGATCGTCGCGGCGGCGATGATCCAGGGCGAGCGCGCACAGGGCCGCGAGCCAGTGTGGGGCACCGGCGAGGGCAACCACGCGTCGCTGCGGCTGGCGCATGGGCTGGGCTTCGTCCAGGTCGACGAGCTGTGGGTGGCGGTGTGATGCGGGCGCTGGTCGTCATCGCCGTGCTGGTCGCGCGCACCGCGCAGGCGGACCCGAGCGATCGCACGCTGGTCCTGACCGGGCTCGCGATGGCGCCGCCGACGTACCTCCTGGGGGTGTCGCTGCACGAGGGCAGCCACGCGCTCGCCGCGGCGCTGGTCGGCGCGAGCGTGGACACGCTGCACCTGTTCCCGCCCGGCCGCGATCCGAGCACGAACACGTTCCGGTTCGGCTGGACCTACGTCCACGGGCTGCGATCGCGCGGGGACAAGGTCGCGTTCTACGTCGCGCCCAAGGTCACCGATGCCGTGCTGCTCGGCGGGTTTGCCGCGCTCGTGTTCACCGACGCGTGGCCGCATGACCGGTACGGCCAGCTCGCGCTCACCGTGCTCGCCACCGGCTGGTGGGTCGACTTCGCGAAGGACGTGGTGCTGTTCGGCAAGACCAACGACGTCGTGAAGGTGTTCGACCTGTGGTGCATGACGGGCTGGCGGCAAGTCCCCGCGCGGCTGGTGTACGCCGGCGCGATCGTGGGGCTCGGAGCGATCGTGGCGCGCGGCTATCAGCGCACGTTCGACCGCGCGACGCCGGCGATGACGACGACGCCGCTGCTGTTGCCGCTGGTCGCGACGATGTTCTAGCGTACGTGCCCGTGCGCCCGTGCGAGGTGCCACGGCTCTTCGAGCGCGCCGCCGGCAGCTTCGTTTCGCGCTTTCCCGAGGCTGGTGTGGCGGATGAGCCGTGCCTGCGCGAGCGCGCGCCATCGCACGTCCCCGGCGTTGGTTCCCCAACACCTGCGCCGGCAAGCGTCTTGCTTTCACGGCTCAGTACAACCTCACGAAGGTCCGGTATGCAGATAAAGCTCGCCCTGGCTGTTTTCTCCGCCTGTTTGTTCGTTGGCTGCGCCGGTAACGGCCCTTCCCAAAGCATGGGAGGAGACGACGACGACGGCGGAGGAGACGACGGCGACGTACCGTTTACCAACGGCGTGAGCACGCTCGCGGGCACCGCGGCGGCCGGCTACGTCGACGGCGCGCGCAAGGTCGCGCAGTTCTCCAATCCGGTGAACGTCGCGTATCGTGACGGCAAGGTCTACGTCGCCGACTTCGACAACAACAAGCTGCGCGTGATCGACGCCGACACGCACGTGACCCGCACGGTGATCGCGCAGCCGAGCTTCAAGCGTCCGTTCGGGCTGGCGTTCGCCGGCGATGGCACGCTGTACGTCTCGACCGACAACGATCAGAGCGGCAACCACACGCCGATGTCGGGCTCGATCTGGAGGATCGACGTCGCGGCGGGCACCGCGACGGTGGTCGCCAACGCGATCGGCCGGCCGCGCGGGCTGGCCGTGCTGCCGGATGGCCGGCTCGCCGTCGCCGACTACCTCCACCACGTGATCGAGCTGGTCAACGCGGCCACCGGGCAGGTCACGCCGATCGCCGGGGCGTGGGACGTCAAGGGCATGGTCGATGGCCCCGGCGCGACCGCGAGGTTCTCGGCGCCGTACAGCGTCGTGGTGCGCGGCGACGGCAAGCTGCTCGTCACCGACTGCGACAACAACCGGATCCGGGTGATCGGGCTCGACGGCGTGACGGCGACGCTGTCGGGTGCCAGCGCCCCGGGCTTCGTCGACGGAGCGCTGACCGAGGCGCGGTTCGATCATCCGCAGGCGCTGTCGATCGCGAGCAACGGCGACGTCTACCTCACCGACACCGGCAACTTCCGCGTGCGCCGGATCGCGGGCAACCACGTCGAGACCATCGCCGGCGACGGCAAGGGCGGCTACGTCGACAGCGACGATCCGCTCGCGTCGGAGCTCTACGGGCTCGAGGGCCTCGCGGTGGTCCCCGACGGCTCGATGGTCTATGTCGCCGACGGCAGTCGCGGTGAGGCCGTACCCTACAACCGTGTTCGTCAGGTCAAGCTCCACTGACTCACGTAGCCACGCAGCAGCGCCGGCCGGCCTCCTCACCGAAACCTCTCGACGGGTGCTGTAGCCTGCGGCGACGGCTTGCGCGGCGAGGGCGACTTGCACATACTCAAGGGCCATTTACTGGGGAGGGTGCGATGAATACGACGTTCGGTGTCGGGAATGTGCTGGCCACGGGGTTCCGGATCTGGATCAAGAACTTCGTCCCGTTCATGCTGATCACGACGCTGATCTATGCGCCGATCTTGATCTGGGGCATCAGCAGCGTGCAAGGCGAGATGGATGTCCCGCGGTTCCTGAGCGTCGCCAGGACGCTGCAGTACGTCGCCAGCCTGACGATCCTGCTGAACCTCGTGGTGTCCTCGGCGCTGACCTACGGCGTCGTCATGGAGCTGCAGGGCCAGCGCGCGTCGATCGGCGCGTGCATCACGACCGGGATCGTGCGGTTCTTCCCCACGCTCGGGGTGGCGCTGCTCAGCATGCTGTGCATCGTCGGTGCGTGCTTCCTGCTGGTGATCCCCGGTTTCATCGTCTTCTGCATGCTGTACGTCGCCACGCAGGCCTCGGTGCTCGAGCGGCCCGGCTTGATGGGCGCGCTCAAGCGCAGCCGCGAGCTCACGAAGGGACACAAGCTCGAGATCTTCGGCCTGCTCTTCCTCCTCGGGCTGCTCAGCTTGGGCCTCGAAAAGGTCTGCCAGGCGGTGGCGCTGCCGCACCTGGGCAACACCGGGTTCCTCGACGAGACCATGCGGAACATCCCGAAGTACATGTACATGACGCTGGCCCAGCAGATGGTCCTGGGCTCGCTGGGCGCCGTGATGGCGAGCGTGGCGTACTACTTCCTGCGCGCCGAGAAGGAAGGCACTACCGCCGACGAGCTCGCCGCCGTGTTCGGCTAGCCGCCTATTTCGAGAACTTGTCCTCGCGGCGCTGCCCGAACAGCATCTTCTGCTCGAGGTGCGCTCGCTGCGCCGCATAGAACTCGCGCAGGAACCGCTCGTCGTCTACGACCTTGGCGTCGTAGCGGATCTTCTGGCGCACCTTCTCGGAGACCGTGCGCACCGCTTCGGCGTGCGAGGCATCGCCGGGGTTGGTACGCAGCACGCGCTCGAGCACCTGCAGCTCGTAGATGCCGTAGATGCCGAGCTGCGCGTCGCTGAACACGTAGGCGGCGGCGGGCTTGCCGCCGGCGGGGGCGTAGATCGGCGCCGCGGCGGCCTCCTCGGCGAGATCGGGTACGAGCACGACCTTGGGCTGCATCACGACGCGGGTGCCCGCGATCATGTCGCCGACCCGCAGCCGGTCCTTGTTGAACACCGGCATGAACAGAAAGGCGAACGCCCAGCCGCCGGCGCAGAGCCGCGCCCACCCCGGCGCCTCCGGCCACACCACGCTGCTCGCCAGCAAGAACCGCAGCGGCGTCCAGACCTCGAGCTCGCGGATGAGGTTACGCGCGAGCACCGCGCTGGTCTCGAGCTGGCCGCCGCGCGCGTCGATCACCCGGATGCCGATCCGGCGCTTGCCCGGGGTCGCGCCCTGCCAGCGGACCTCGAAGAACGCGAAGTAGAAGTTCACGAGCAGGAACGCGAGCACGACGATCACGGCGGTGAGCCACGAGCCGCCGCCGCCCGCAGCGAGCGACAGCCCCCACGAGATCACCACGAGCACGATGACCTGGAGGAGCGTGTCGAGCGCGAACGCCGCCGCACGGTCGCCGGCGCGCGCCAGCGTGAACCGCAGCGGGATCCCCTCCGGCGTGACGATCTCGCGGACCAGCTTCGCGTCGTCGGTCGAGTGCAGCGCGGCGAGCGAGGCCGGCTTCATCGCGCGACCTCCATCGCCCCGCTCATCTGCGGCGCCAGCTCGCCCACGGACCCACGCCGCGGCGGGCCGTGACGCGCGACCTCGCGGTCCTCGGCGTTCTTGCGATCTCGGCTGCGGCCGACGAAGCCGAAGTAGGCGATCCACCACGCGGCGGTGGCGCCGGCGACGGTGAACCGGATCGGGACGCTGGTGACGGTCTGGCGGAACACGCCCTCGATCATGCCGGCGACGAACAGCATGCAGACCGACCCGATCACGATCACCGCCGCCGAGCGACCGTGCTCGCGCAGGCTGTCCATCCGGGTCCGCGCGCCGGGGAACACGAGGCCGTGGGCGAGCTGGAAGCCGGCCGCGCCGCACAGCACCACCGCGGTCAGCTCGGTCACCCCGTGGGGGAGCATCCAGGCCCAGAGGTCGACGCCCAGGCCCCGCGCGTGAAACAGCGCGGCGAACGCGCCGAGCACGAGGCCGTTGTAGAACAGGAGGAACAGGGTCGGCAGGCCGGCGACGAACCCGGTGGCGAACGCGAGGATGCCGATCCGCGCGTTGTGCGAGAACAAGCTCGCCGCGAACGTCGCGAGCCCGCCCGATCCCGACTCGATGTGGTACAGGCCCTCGCGCAGCTCCGCGGTCGACGCCGCCGGCGTGCGGCCCTGCGCCATGTCCCCGGCGAACGCGTAGTAGTAGTCCATGTCCGCCCAGGTCAGCTGGAACGCCGCGATCGCCGCCGCGAGCGTCACCACCGCCGAGACCAGGATGTGCCACTTCGCGGCGCGGATGGTCGACGGCAGCCGCCACAGGAAGAACTCCGAGAGCTGCCGGCGCAGGTGTTGCCGCGTGCCGTAGACCACGAAGTACGCGCGGCCGACGAGGTTCTCGAGGTAGTCGATCAGCGCGCGATCGAGCGAGATGCTGCGCGCCACCGAGAGCGACGACAAGGTCGCGCGGTAGAGGTGCGGCAGGCGCGCGAGCTGCTCGGCGCCGAGCGTGCGCAGCCCGTGCTTGTCGGCGGTGGCGATCAGCTCCTCGAGCGCCTGCCAGGTCGCCTCGCGCTCCTTGCGAAACTCCACGCTGCGCATCTGGCGCGGCGCTGCGATCTTACCCGCTTGCATCAGAACAGCTCCCTGCGCTTGATGTCGAGGTAGCGGTTGACGAGCGCCATCGAGAAGCCCGCCGGCGCGGTGTCGATGCAGTGGGCGCCGGCCCGGCGCAGCCGCTCGAGCACCAGTTGGCGCTCGCGCGCGAAGTCGCCGGCGACCACGGCCTGGTGCAGCGTGCCGAGCGACCGCGGGCGAGCCAGCGCGCGGGTCTCGAGCGACGGATCGCGCACGGCGACGAACAGCACCAGGTGACGGCGCGCCAGCCGGGTGACGTTGTCGATCATCAGCTCGGCGGTGACCGTGTCGAGGAAGTCGGTGAACAGCACCACGAGCGAGCGCCGGCGCAGCCGGGTCGACAGCTCGGCCAAGGTCAGCGTGTAGTTGGTCTCGACCCGCCGGTAGTCGATCTCCGCCGACAGCGCCTGCAGGCGCTGGAACGTGTGCATCCCGCCCGCAGGCTCGGCCCACTGCCGCACGCGCTCGTCGAACCCGATCAGGCCGACCCGATCGCCGGTGCGCAGGCAGAACCAGCCCAGGAGGATCGCCGCGTTGATCGCGTGATCGAGCTTGGGCACGCCGCCGACCGGCTCGCTCATCAGCTGCCCGGCGTCGACGGCGAGCACGACCTGGTGGTTGCGCTCGGCGCGAAACTCCTGGCACAGGAGCTTTCTGTGGCGCGCCGACGACTTCCAGTCGATCGCGCGGTGGTCGAGGCCGGGGACGTACTCGCGCAGCGACGCGAACTCCGAGCCGTCGCCGAGGAACTTCTCGACCTTGAGCCCGGCCATGAAGTTGTGGTCGGAGAACATCCGCAGCGCGACCGCGCGGACCGCGCCGAGGTTCGGCACCACGCCGACCCGCTGGTCGATCGCCACGGCGACGCGCTGCTCGAGGAGGCCGAGCGGCCCGGTCCACCGCACGTGCACCGTGCGCAAGGCGTGGTCACCGCGGCGGCGCGGCGCGAGCGTGACGCTGACCTTGGCGCGCGCCGGCTGCCCCGCACCCGCCGCGCGCATCACGACCTGGCTCGGCGGCTGAGGCGCGAGATCGTCGTCGAGCTCGGCGAGCACCTCGAGGGCGGCGCCGCGCCGGCCGGCGGCGAGCTCGATCGTCGCCGTGCCGGTCTCGCCGATGAACACCTGCTCGGGCACGACCGCGGTGACCCGCAGCTTGCGCCGGGGCAGCGCGAGCAAGGCGTCGAGCCCGGCGAGCGTGATCGCGGCGCCGAGGTAGGTGATCCACACCGTCCACAGCCGGGGGTGGATCGTCACCGCACCCAGCGAGATCGGGATCCCGGCGAGGAACACCAGCAGGCAGCGCAACGTGGGACGCATGGCTAGCGCGGCACCGGGACCTGTTCGAGGATCTGGCGTACGACGGCCTCGGCCGACAGGCCTTCGATCTCCGCGCCGGGGGCGAGCACCACGCGGTGGCGCAGCGCCGGGACCGCGAGCACCTTGATGTCGTCGGGCAGCACGTAGTCGCGGCCCTGCAGCGCGGCGTACGCCCGGCTCGCGGTGGTCAGCATCGTCGCCGCGCGCGGCGAGGCGCCGAACGCGATGCTCGGCCGCTCGCGCGTCGCGCGCACGAGATCCACGATGTAGTCGAGGATCGCGTCGCTCGTGCGGATCTGCTGCACCGCCTGACGCATCGCGATCAACGTGCCGAGGTCGGCGACCGGCAGGATGTCGAAGTCGGCCAGGCGCGGCATCGTGGTGCGATGGCCGTGGCGCCGCACGATGTCGCGCTCCTCGTCGCGCGAGGGATAGCCGATCACGACCTTGAACAGGAAGCGGTCGAGCTGCGCCTCGGGCAGGAGGTACGTGCCTTCTTGCTCGATCGGGTTCTGCGTCGCGATCACCATGAAGCCGTCGCCGAGCTCGTGGTGGATGCCGTCGACCGTGACCGCGCGC
>Ga0137437_1000711_pt1 | contig 10935 bp, 7 predicted proteins | sample EasRivERMGT138_2_FD_102332 | JGI IMG/M metagenome (GOLD analysis project Ga0137437, IMG submission 102332) | Soil microbial communities from meander-bound floodplain in the East River, Colorado, USA - East River MetaG ERMGT138_2 | ecosystem: Environmental > Terrestrial > Soil > Floodplain ...
CATGGGAACGCCCGCGTCTGAAGAAGAGAAGAGACGAGACACGAGCCACGGCTTCGCACACACGACGTCGCTGCCGCCGCCCTATCAGCTCGCGATCGAGGACACCGCGTTCCAGCTGAGCGTCCTCGACGATCGTGTCCCGCGCGACTACGACTGCGACTGCGCGCTCATCCCGCCGGCGTGGTTCTCCGTCACGATCGCCGCGTCGACCAAGAAGCGCTACCTCTACCTGGTGCAGAAGGAGACCGGCACCGGTCTCGTGGTCCTGATCCTGCTGTTCGACCGCATCACCACCAGCGACGACACGAGCGGCCTCCGGCTGCCGCCCAGCGGCGCGTGGCTGCGGGCGGTCGTCGACGGCGCGGTCTACGTCCTCGCCTCCGACCTCGTGCTCAACCGCAAGTCGATCACCGCGTGGATCGGCGGGCACGAGCCCCCGACGACGCCGGCCAGGCCGCCCTACACCTGAGTCGCGCCTCGCCGACCACCCGCGCTCGGTGGCCCCCGGAGCGAACACCGGCGCGAAAACGCAGTAGCGTACCCGGACCGTGCCACGATCCCCGGGGAACCGCCGCGAGCCGGGAGCATTGCCATGAACCTGATGCGGCCTGTCCCCGTGCCGTATGACGCGGCCGCGTGGGCCAAGCAGCCGTTCGCGGAGCGCGCGCGCATGGTGTGCGAGGCCTGGGCCCTGCAAGGCTACGGCACGCCGATCGCGATCTACCTCGTCCACGTGCTCAAGATCGGGCTCTACGTCGGCGCGTGGATCGGGTTCTGCGGGTTCACGCCGGGGCTCGGCGGGCTGTCGACGATCGGCGACTGGTGGCTGTCGCCGATCGCGTTCCAGAAGGCGATCCTGTGGAGCATGGTGTTCGAGGGCCTGGGCCTGGGCTGCGGGTTCGGTCCGCTCACCGGACACTACTTCCCGCCGATGGGCGGGGCTCTCCACTTCCTGCGCCCCGGCACGACCAAGCTCGCGGTGTTCCCGCGGCTGCCGCTGCTCGGCGGCACGCGGCGGACCTGGCTCGACGTCGGCCTCTACCTCGCGTTGCTCGTGCTGGTGGCTCGCGCGCTCGTCGCGCCCGCCCTCGACGCCCCGCTGATCATCCCGATCGTCGTGATCGTCCCGGTGATCGGCCTTGGCGATCGCACGATCTTCCTGGCGCTCCGCGCCGAGCACTACTGGACGACGATGGTCTGCTTCGCGGTCGCCGGCAACTGGATCGCCGGCGCCAAGGCCGTCCAGATCGCGCTGTGGTTCTGGGCCGGGTTCTCCAAGCTCAACCACCACTTCCCCACCGTGGTGTGCGTGATGGTCAGCAACAGCCCGATCCTGCGGCTGCCGTGGCTCCGGCGACGTATGTACCGCAGCTACCCGGACGACCTCCGGCCATCGCGGCTCGCCGTCGCGATGAGCCACGCCGGCACCGCACTCGAGCTGTCGGTGCCGATCATCCTCCTCGTGTCGCCCGGCGGTGCGTCGCTCGTCGTCGGGATCATCCTCATGCTCGCGCTCCACACGTTCATCACCAGCAACGTGCCGCTCGGCGTGCCGATCGAGTGGAACATCATGGTCGTCTACGGCACGTTCGCGCTGTTCTGGGCCCACCCGGACGTCACGGTGCTCGATCTCGGCTCACCGGCGCTCGCGGTGTTCCTGGCGATCATGCTGGTCGGCGCGCCGCTGTTCGGCAACCTGGTGCCGTCGCGGCTGTCGTTCCTCCTCGCGATGCGGTTCTACGCCGGCAACTGGGCCTACGGCGTGTGGCTGTTCCACGGCGAGAGCTACCGCAAGCTCGACCGGCTCACCAAGGCCTCGCCGTGGGTCTACGATCAGCTCGACCGGTTCTACGATCGCCCGACCGCGATCGGCCTGGTCGGCAAGGTCATGGGGTTCCGGCTGATGCACCTGCAGGGCCGCGCGCTCTCCGTCCTGCTCCCCAAGGCGGTCGAGCGGCTCGAGGACTACGAGTACGTCGACGGCGAGATCGTCGCCGGCATCGTGCTCGGCTGGAACTTCGGCGACGGCCACCTCCACCGCGAGCCCCTGCTCGCCGCCGTGCAGGACCAGTGCGGCTTTCTGCCCGGCGAGCTGCGCTGCATCTTCGTCGAGGGCCAGCCGTTCGGCCGCGCGACGATGGCCTACCGCATCCACGATGCCGCCACCGGCCTCCTCGAGGACGGCACGCTCGACGTCCGCGCCATGCGAGAGCGCCAACCCTGGATGGCCGCGTGAGCCCCGCGTCCCCGGCCACGTGATGCCCGACCCCGACGCGGTCGTCATCGGCTCCGGGCCCAACGGCCTGGCCGCCGCCGTCCACCTCGCCCGAGCGGGTGCGTCCGTGCTCGTGCTCGAGGCCCACGCCGAGATCGGCGGCGGGACCCGCACGGCCGAGCTCACCCTGCCCGGCTTCCTCCACGACCAATGTTCGGCGGTCCACCCGATGGCGATCCTGTCACCGTGGCTGCGCCAGCTACCGCTCGCCGATCACGGCCTGCGATGGATCTGCCCCCCGGCCTCGGCCGCCCACCCACTCGACGATCAGCCTGCCGTGCTGCTCCGGCGCTCGCTCGCCGACACCGCGGACGACCTGGGCGGCGACGCCCGCGCCTACCGGCGGCTGCTCGAGCCATTCCTGACCGACCCCCACGGCCTCCTCGCCGACGCGCTCGCGCCGCTCGGGCTGCCGCGCCACCCGCTGCTCATGCTCCGGTTCGGATGGCGCGGACTCCGTTCCGCGACCAGCCTCGCCCGGCGGTTCGACACCCCGCGGGCACGCGCGCTCCTCGCCGGATGCGCGGCACACTCGATCCTGCCGCTCGATCGCGCGGTCACCGCCGCCGTCGCCCTCATGTTCCTCCTCGCCGGGCACGTCGAGCCGTGGCCGGTGGCCGCCGGTGGCTCGCACGCCATCACGCGCGCGCTCGCGAGCCTGCTCCGGGCCACCGGCGGCCGCATCGAGACCTCCGTCCGGGTTCGCTCGCTCGCCGACCTGCCGCCCGCGCGGGTCTACCTGTTCGATACGAGCCCCGCGCAGCTGGCCTCGATCGCCGAGCCGGTCCTGCCCCGCCGCTACGTCCGCCGGCTGCGCCGCTATCGCTACGGACCGGGCGCGTTCAAGCTCGACTGGGCGCTCGACGGCGCGATCCCCTGGCGCGACCCGCGCTGCCTCGAGGCCTCGACCGTTCACCTGGGCGGCACCCTCGAGGAGATCGCGGCCGGCGAGGCGGGGGTCTGGCGCGGCGATCACCCCGAGCGGCCGTTCGTCCTCTTGTGCCAGCAGAGCCAGTTCGATCCGACGCGCGCGCCGCCGGGCAAGCACACCGGCTATGCCTACTGCCACGTCCCGTCCGGCTCGACGGTCGATGTCACGGCCCAGATCGAGCAGCAGATCGAACGCTTCGCGCCGGGGTTCCGCGATCGCATCCTCGCGCGCCACGCCACCTCGCCGGCGGACTTCGAGCGCGACAACCCCAACTACGTCGGTGGCGCGATCACGGGCGGCGCCGCCGATCTGTTCCAGCTGTTCACCCGCCCGGTCGCCCGCCTGAGCCCGTACACGACCCCGAACCCTCGCGTGTTCCTGTGCTCGGCCTCGACGCCACCCGGCGGCGGCGTCCACGGCATGTGCGGCTACCACGCCGCCCGCGCCGCGCTCCGCCGGATCGATCGGCTCCCCGCCACGCCCTTGCGTTGACGGCCACGATGCGATGAAACGCTGAATTTCACACAACGAGGGTTCTCTTCGTCAGCTCGGTCACCGATCGTCGTGCGATGGCATCCACCGCTCCTCCCACGATCATCGCCCCACCGTTCGATCTCGACAGCGCGCGCCGAAAAGTGAAGATGGCCGAGAACGCCTGGAACACCCGCGATCCCGAGCGGGTCGCGCTGGCCTACACGGTGGATTCGGAGTGGCGGAACCGCGACGAGTTCTTCCGCGGCCGGGACGCGATCATCGCGTTCCTTCGCCGCAAGTGGGCCAAGGAGCTCGACTACCGGCTGATGAAGGAGCTGTGGGCCTTCCACGACAACCGGATCTCGGTTCGCTTCGAGTACGAGTGGCACGATGTCGAGGGCCAGTGGTACCGGAGCCACGGCAACGAGCACTGGGAGTTCGATGCCGGCGGCCTCATGCGCCGCCGCGACGCGAGCATCAACGACGTCCGGATCGAGGAAGCCGCTCGCCGCTACCGGTGACGACACATCACGTCGGGGACGATCTCGGCACGCCCCAGTCCGCCGACCCGATGCGCAGCATCGTCATCGACGACGGCCGCTGGATCGGCGCTGTCCGCCACCGGTAGCCGGTCCCGCTGCGTTCGATGACACCCCCGCTCGGTAAGCTCGCGGGGTGCAACTGATCGTCGCAGAGAAGCCGTCGGTCGCGCGGGATCTCGCCCGCGTGCTCGGCGTGCGCCCGGCCGGGCAGCACTGCTTCGAAGGCGACGGGCACGTCATCACGTGGTGCGTCGGCCACCTCGTCGAGCTCGACGAGCCGGCGGCGTACGATGGACGGTGGAAGGCCTGGCGGCTCGACACGCTGCCGATGGTGCCGGCCGCGTTTCGGCTCCGCCCGTCGCGACACGCCACGGCGCAGCTGCGCGCGGTCGTGAAGCTCCTGGCCGATCGGCGGTTCACCTCGGTCGTCAACGCCTGCGACGCCGGGCGCGAGGGCGAGCTGATCTTTCGCTACGTCTATCAGTTCGCCGGCGGCGGCCCGCCGGTCCACCGGTTGTGGATCTCGTCGCTCACCGACGAGGCGATCCGCAAGGGGCTGGCCCAGCTCAGGCCCGCCGCGCAGCTCGACGCGCTGGGCGACGCGGCGCGGTCGCGCTCCGAGGCCGACTGGCTGGTGGGCATGAACGCGACCCGGGCGATCACGGTGCGCGGGCGCGCGGCCGGTCACACGGCGCTCTACTCGATCGGACGGGTCCAGACCCCGACCCTGGCGATGCTGGTCAGCCGCGAACAGGCCATCCGCGCGTTCGTCCCGCGCCCGTACTGGGAGATCCGCGGCGACTTCCGCACCGCCGGCGGGCAGCGCTTCACCGCAAGCTGGCGGCGCGGCAGCATCGCGCGCCTCGGCACGGCCGCGCTCGCCGAAGCGATCGTCACGCGCGACGCGGCGCACGGCGCGGCGGCCGACGTGCAGGGCCCGCGCGTCGAGCGCATCCGGGCGCGCACCGTCCGCGAGCCGGCGCCGCTCCTGTTCGATCTCACGTCGCTGCAGCGGACGGCCAACCGGCGGTTCGGCTGGAGCGCGGCGCGCACGCTCGAGCTCGCGCAGGCGCTCTACGAGCAACACAAGATCCTCACGTACCCGCGGACCGACTCCCGCCACCTGACGACCGACGTCGCGCGCGAGCTCCCCGCGCTGTTCCAGGCGCTCGCCCACGTCCCCGAGCTGGCCGCGTTCGCCGCCGAGCTCGTCGCGCATCCGCCGCGCCCGGGCCGCCGCGTCGTCGACGACGCCAAGGTCCACGATCACCACGCGATCATCCCGACCGGCAAGCCGGTGCGACTCGATGCGCTCGATCGCGACCTGCGCCGGCTGTTCGACCTGGTCGCCCGGCGGTTCCTCGCGGCGTTCTATCCCGACGCTGAATTCGCGCTCACCGAGGCCTGGATCCGGGTCGGCGCCGCGGTCGCGGGCGACCCTGCCCCGGCGTTCGCACCCACCGAGCCCACCGACCCGCGGCCCGGCCACGCCCCGGCCACGGACGCCGAGCCGCCGATCGCGGACCGCTTGCCGCCCGAGCCCGACCGCTACTTCGCACGCGGGCGCGTCCGGCTCGCGGCGGGATGGCAGACCGTCGCGGGGATCGACGGCACGGAAGCGCCCCGCGGCCACCACGATCCCGGCGCCGAGGCCGGCCACGCGCTGCCGCCGCTCGCCCAGGGCCAGCCGCTCGACGGCACGTTCGCGCCGGTCGGCAAGCACACCACGCCGCCGCACCGCTACACCGAGGCGACGCTCCTGGGCGCGATGGAGTCGGCCGGCAAGGCGATCGACGACGACGCGCTGCGCATCGCGATGAAGGACTGCGGCCTGGGCACGCCCGCGACCCGCGCGGCGATCATCGAGACGCTGCTCAAGCGCGACTATGTCGCCCGGACCAAGCAGCAGCTCGTCCCCACCGCGCTCGGCATCGCCTTGATCGAGGCCCTCCCGGTCGCCAGCCTCGCATCGCCGGAGCTGACCGGCGCGTGGGAGGCCCGGCTGGCGCGGATCGCCCGCGGTGAGGACTCACGCGCCGCGTTCATGGCCGACATCGCGCGCTACGTCGCCGAGACGGTCGAGGCGATCCGCGGGTCGAGCCTCCCGACCGCGCCCGCCGGGTCCGCCGCCGCGCCGCCGCGCACGAGCGCGACGCGCGAGGTCAACCGCGCGCCCCACAAGCAGCGCAGGCGGAGCGCGGCCCGCACGCCGAAACGTCCGTCGCGCCCGCCGCCCGCGCCGACCACGATCCCAGCGCTCGGCTGCCCGCGCTGCCACCAGGGCACGCTCATCACGGGCGCACGCGGCTGGGGATGCTCGCGCTGGCGCGATGGCTGCCGCTTCGTCATCTGGTTCGAGACCGCCGGACGTCGCCTGAGCGCGGCGCAGCTCCGCGATCTGATCACGCGCGGCAAGACCCGCAAGGCGCGGTTCGTGTCCGATCGCGGCGTCGAGGCCGACGGCCGCCTCGTGCTCGATGTCGCCGTCGATGGCGGCAGCGCCCACTTCGAGCCTGCCTGATCGCGCACGCCACGACGGCGCGAGCGTTCCGGACTGGTGCATCGCCCGCCGGGGCGTGACCGGTTGCATCACTCGCGCGGCTACACAGCGGTGAACCTGCGCACACGGTGCAGGGTGATGGCGAGCGATATATCTGATGTTGCTCGGCGCCGCATGGCCCGGCCGCTCGCCCCGAACCTCGATCGTCGCCGTGGCACTCGGCACTCGTCGTGCAGCAGAGCATAGCTTTCCGCCGGCGTAACCGCCGCGCCTGCACCGACGACACGTCGCGAGCCTCGGATCCTGAGCTGAAAGAGGTAGCCTTGTCACACCGCGCGTTGTGGAGACTCGCCCTTGGCCTCGCCGGTATTGGCCTCACAAGAGCCCTCTACGTCGTCGCGCGGTCCAAGCATGGCGTCTCGAGCGACGCCCACAAGCGCGCCAATCGGCAGGGCGTCATCTACTGGCATGGAAGCCTCGCCCGAAACCACGTGGCACTGACGTTCGACGATGGTCCTCACGCGCCGTACACGTCCCAGCTCCTCGACGTCCTGCAGGCCAACGCCACGCGGGCGACCTTCTTCTTGCTCGGCGCGAACGTCGATGCAGACCCAGCATCCGCCAAGGCGGTCGCGGATGCCGGCCACGCGATCGGAAATCACGGCTACACCCATCGCAGCATGGTCCTCGAAACCCGATCCGAGGTCCAACGACAGATCGAGACCTCCGAAGCGGCCATCCTCAAGGCGACCGGCGTCAGGCCGAGGGTGTTCCGACCGCCTTACGGCGCCATAGACCGCGTCACGCTCGACAAGAGCAAGCAGCTCGGCTACATCGCTGTCGAGTGGTCGGTCAGCTCCAAGGATTGGAAACGCCCCGGCGTGGACGCGATCGTCGAGAACGTCCTGTCCCATCTCCACAACGGGGCGATCGTGCTGATGCACGACGGCGGCGGGGACCGAGCGCAAACCGTGGCAGCCGTCGCTCGCCTCATCCCCGAGCTGAAACGTCGCGGATATCAACTCGTGACGATCCCGGAGCTCCTGGAAATCTCCGGAACGTCCGGTGCCCCCGGCGTGCCGGGGTAGTTTGACGATGTTGCGCGCCGCGATCAGCGCCGCGCGGCACCGATCCGCCTACCCCCTGCGGCCAAGAGCGGAGCCGGCCACACCATCAAGCGATCGCGATCGAACCCCGTGTCGTGCGGCCCCGCCAGCAAGCGTGCATATCGGCTCTTGGGGCAGTCCAGCTTGCGAGCTCGTTCTCCGGTGTCGGCGTCTTCGTCGAACGTCAGCTGAAATACCACGTCCGTCACGAACGGCACGAAGTCCGTAGTTCCCACTTCCTCGACGATCACGACGGACACGCCTCGACCTTCGAGCGCCTGGATCAAGCTCACGACATCGCTACGAGCGGCATGATCCGATGGTTCGGGAAGCGGAAACGCATCGATCACGACACATCCGATCGGTAGCTCGTTCGAGGTCGTGTCGACCAGCCGCCAAGCAGCTTCGAGCGCGCGTTGTCGGATCGGCGAGCTGGCATCATCGGCACCCTCGAGCAACGATACGTGCTGACCCACGATGTCGCCAGCTTGCGCCGAGGCACGGCGATTCCACGTGATGACACTCGCCTTCATGCCGATCATCGACATCTTGTACTTGATCTCGGTCGGTGCGACCTCGGTGGTCAAATAGAGTGCAATCCCGTGCGCATCGGCGGCGATTGCATGCGCGAGCGAGACCGCGAAGGTCGTTTTTCCTGCCCCGGCATCTCCGAGAATGGCGATCGACGTCGTCGGAGACGGTCCTCCCTTGTCGATCATCGGCAGCCCCGGCGGCGCGAATAGCCGCTCCAGGTTCTCGATCGCGAACTTCGTGATCCGGCGGTTTCTCACGCGGGAGGTCGAGTCGCCAGCGTCCTGCGCCTGCTGGAGATGCCTTCGAGCCGCCTGCTGCGCGGTCGTTGGCGGGCTCGTCGGGCTGGGGGCATAGAGCGCGGTTGGTTCGCTCGCTCGACCCGGCAGCGGGTACGCAAGCGACCCCGGTTGGGATTCGCTTCGGAGCCTCGTAAGTGCGGTATGGAGGAGCTGTGCTCCAACCTGCCCCGCGGTCGGAGCGAAGCCGTCATCCGCGAGCTGCTGTGCAACGCCCTCGAGGTGATTCCAATCGTCCAACGACATCGGGATCTTCGGCCGAAGATCTGCTCCCTCCAGACCAGGTCGACCGCCGCGCGACTTGAGGAGCGGGTACAGCTGATGGCGCAGCTCCAGCAGCGCCGGCGGCGACATGGTCTTCGGCATCGTCATCACCCGTTCGGCACCCAAGGCCGTGGCCACCTGCTGCAGATCCACGAGCGCGGCGGACTTCGAGGTCGACAGGATGCGCCGGCCCTTTGCGCCGCTCGTCTTGATTTGCTTGGTCATCGTTCGAACACCTGAATCCGGAAGAACTCGTCGCCGAACTCGAGCGCGACCTCTCCTTGCATGGTCTCGCGCCCGAGCCGGTGCAGGAACCCGCGGAGGCGCGGCAACGAAGCAACGAAGGGCCGCGGCCGAACGTGCGTGTAGACCAGGACCGGCCGCTCCCAGATGACCCGCCTCGCCGCCTCGTCATACCAGCCACCTTCGACCGGAGGTTGGATGGTCACGCCTCCACCGATCTCGGCGAGCAACTCGGCCGCTTCGATGACCCAGCGCCGCTGGGTTCCGATCTCGTGACCTTCACGATCGCGGTCGGGGATGTAGAGCGTGAGCGTTTGCTGCGACGGAGCCTCCAGCACTCCGAGCGCCGCCGCGAGATCGATCTCGAGCTCTTCTTCATCATCGTCGCGGCTCATAGCTTATGGTCCATAAGTAGATCGATCTGGCCCACAAGTCAAGCCTCGGGGCCGGCGCGCCGGGTCACCAGCCGCGCGTGGTGTGGCACCCGCCGCAGTTGTCGTCGTACCACGCCAGGTCCGACTTGTTGTTGCGATGGAACGCGGGCACCGGGTGGCAGCCGGCGCAGGTCCGCGGCCGCGGCTTGAACGTGACCGATAAATGGCAGTCGCCGCATGGCACCTGGAGGTGCTTGCCGTCGAGCGGAAAGCTCGCCTTGGTGTGGTCGAACTGGTTGTCACCGGTCTCGGTGTGGCAGCGCTCGCACGCATCGCCGAGCTTTCCCTGGTGCGCGTCGTCGCGGCCGTGGCAGCCGTCGGCCCCGCACGTCGCACTGGCCGCGGCGAAGTCGCGCGCCGGGTGGCAGCCCTCGCACAGCAGGGTGCGATGCCGGCCGCGCAGCGGAAAGCTCGCGACCTGGCCGCGCGCGTCGTTGGGGAACGGCTGATCGTGATCGAACGCCAGCGCGTCCCAGGTCCCCGGCACGTGGCACCGGCGGCACGCCACGCCGAGGCTGCCGCGATGAGGGTCTCCCTCGTGACATGCCGGGCCGCACTCTCGAGATACGCCCTCGAACCTCGGCTTTCCGGCCGGCGAGCGCGTGACGTGACACTGGGTGCACGCCGCATCCTTGTGGCCGCGCACCAGCGGGAACGTGCCCCGGGGGCCGTGGATGCTGGCGATGATCCCCCACGGGCGCGGCGTGGGCGGGCTCGTGATCAGGTGGCATCTCACGCACTGCGTCGTGTCGTACTTGCCTTTGGGGTGATCGTCATCGGCGTGGACCGTGCGATGCGCGTGGCAGTCCTTGCAGGCCTTGGCGCCGTGGAGGTCCTCGAAGTCATCCGGACGGCTGCCGCGATGGCACGCCCGGCACGTCTGCATCCGGTGCCCGCCGAGCGAGAACTTCGTGCTCGCGAGGTGGTTGAACGCCGACGCCGTCCAGCTCGTGGCCGGATGGCAGGTCCCGCAGCGCGGCGGCTTGCCGAACGCCTGGAAGCGATCGCCGTGGTGCGAGCTCGCGGCGTGGCAGCGCTCGCACGCCATCTCGGCCGGCTGGGTGCCGCGGGCCTGGGTGTGACAGTCGTAGCAAGCGAGCCGGGTGTGGCGGCCGAGGGGGAGCTGGCTCTCGTGATCGAAGCGGATCTGCTTCATCGACGGCTGTGCCGGTGAATGGCACAACGTGCAGGGCCGCGCCCCGAACCGATGACCGGTGTGCACGTTGCGATGGCAACCGGCGTTGTCGCAGGCCTCGGGCTTCGCAGCGCCGAGGCCGAAGACGTTGTTGGGGTGGCAACGCCCACACGCGACGCGGCGATGCGCGCCGACCAGCGG
>Ga0137437_1000712_pt1 | contig 10932 bp, 14 predicted proteins | sample EasRivERMGT138_2_FD_102332 | JGI IMG/M metagenome (GOLD analysis project Ga0137437, IMG submission 102332) | Soil microbial communities from meander-bound floodplain in the East River, Colorado, USA - East River MetaG ERMGT138_2 | ecosystem: Environmental > Terrestrial > Soil > Floodplain ...
ACAGCTAACTCTCAAATCATTGTCGAAGAGTCCGCCGATCCTGCTGACGCAACTCGAATTGGTGGTGGGATAACTTGTAATACCACACCAACAGTCTTTCCCGGAATTTTATTAAAATCTCGTGTTGCAGCTACAAGCTTCACAATCAATGCACCTACATTTACGGTAAATCCAACTTGTTTTGAATACCATATTGTGAATTAACATGAAAACTATTCACACATTATTATTAATAATGGGGTTGGCTATTTCTTGTGCTTCTCAAGTACAAGTACCATCAACTAGTTGGGTACAGACTAACGGACTTCCTTCAGGTGTAATTGTATTAGTAGTTTCCGGGACTTGTCCTGTTAATTTTACCGAAGTCTCCGCTCTTAACGGCAAAATGCTTCGCGGCACTCTCGCAGCAAACGGAGATGTGGGTGGTACAGGAGGCAGCGCAACAATCACTCCTACAGGTACGGTGTCGACACCATCATTCACCGGAACATCAAACCAAACAACCAGCGCTGTGAGTGGAGGAACCCCAGCTGGTACCAACGGTACAGTAAGTTTCACTCCTGTTGGTACCTTAACCTGGCCTGCGGGAGTTCCTACCTTTGCAGGAACCTCTTTCAGTTCAGTTATCAACCACACTCACACCATCACATTAACCTCTCTCCTCCAAGGCGGAACAACAGCAGCAACAACTGGCACTCATATAATGACGTCGACTGCAACGGGTGGTTCTGCTCGTGCACCGACTGCAGGTGATTCGTTTACAGCTACATCAGCAAACCCGTCGGGGGGAGTAGCCTCCATCACCCCAGCAGGGACACTCACATGGCCGGCGGGGGTACCTGCCTTCGGTGGGACTGCTGGAACGGTTCCGGCTGAAACCTTTACCGGTTCGGCGTTGGGGACCCACACCCACACACTAACCCCGGGTGGGACGGTAAGTCAACCCACCTTTACCGGCAATGCAGTTGACCCAAGTCCGAGTTACGTCAAAGTCATCTTCTGTAGTAAGAACTAGGAGATATATGTTGAAACGTTTCACGCTTGTTTTACTTCTCATGTTCGCGTTTAGTGAAGCGGCCTTGGCTGCAACTCACTCCGTGGTTCTGACCTGGATAGCCAGCCAAACGCCTGGCGTCACCTACAATATCTACCGCACGACGACTTCACCCTCTTGCAAGGTGAGTGTGCTCACGACGGGACTCACTACTCTGACCTTCACCGATAATGCTGTCACCAACGGTGCGACCTACTTTTACAGTGTGGACGCGCAGAATTCGGGGGGAAAAAGCGCTTGTACATCTCCGGATGTACAGGTGCAGATACCAATCGATCCTCCCTCCCCTCCGTCAGGTCTCAACGCGACGGTTCAATAAGGATCAGACAACTTGGGTCATTATTAAGTAGGTCATATGCCGAGCCCGATTGTAGTACAAGGCACCATCGTCGATGTAGCAAACAACCCGGCTATGGGGGGATACGTTCTGTTTGAACTCTCCCCCCTCAACCAGGGGCTGGCGTATGAGATTCCAGGGGTGTGTGTCATCGCTTCGGCAACGAAGGGGGTGATCAATTCCAACGGGTTGTTGAAGGCACTTGATGGAGTAAGTAATCTTCTTATCTGGCCGAATGATCTTATCCTCCCCTCTAACACCCTTTACAACATCACGATCGCTCCTAACAATCGAGTTACTCGAGTATATAACAACGTCCTGTTGAAGTCGATTCAAAACCCCCAGGACATGTCACAGCTTACCTTCATCCTTCCGCAACCTGTGATAGGGACTGTTATCGAAGGTTCCCCTCTCGTTACCGAGAGTGTAATCCCTCTCCTCGATAATGTCTTCACGTTAGGGGATGTCGATCACCGTTACGCGAAAGTCTTCGCAAATATTATCGAAGACTTCCTCTTTGATCTAACCGTCGATGAGCTTCATGTTACAGGTTTTATCGACAACCCGGATTTGGGAGAACCCGTTCGAATTCAGGACGATCTCACTCTTACTGGATGTTTAACCTTTGAAACCGACGCGGGGGTACATACCGACGAGTTATGTCCTGCCGTTGGAGCAAACTTCACTCACCAGCTTCCTGCAACCAACGGTGTGTTAGCTCCTATCGCATCTCCGGTATTTACAGGGGTACCAGAAGCTCCGACACCAGCTCCAGCTGACAACAGTGATCGTATCGCGACAACAGCCTTCGTCCAAACATTCGTAGCCCCAACAAGTCCCGTCACGTCGGTCTTCGGCCGTATCGGAGCTATCGCAGCAGTCGCGGGGGATTACGACGTTACCGAAGTAACCGGAGCTGCACCTCTCGCGAATCCTACTTTTACCGGGGATCCAAAAGCCCCGACCCCAGCAGCAGGTGATAACGACACCTCAATCGCAACCACCGCATTCGTCCAAGCGGCTTTGGCTGGAACAACACCCTCCCCCACAAAACAGGTGTTGGGTGGCAACGTAGCACTCCCAGCTAATACGTTAACCTCTGTCATCACCAAAGTTGTAAACTTCCCAGCAGGAGCTGGTGTATATCGTGTCGACATTCGTTACTCACTCTGGGGGACGGTAGGTCCAAACGTTTTCGCATCTGAGGTAGTGGACACCACCAACTCACGCCACTTCGCTCCTTGTTGTGCTGATTCAAACGGTACTGGATATGAATGTCTCACAGGAGCTGAGATTTCTACCCAAACCTACGCTGGAGGTTCGAGCGCAACGTTTGTGTTAAAGGCTATGTCTAACGCAAACAGTACTGCAACCGTAAGTAGTGGGATTTTCTCAGCGTCGATAACCTCACCGAGCTTTCTCGAAATCACACCTCTATTAACCTCGTAAGGAGGATTATGGCGGATAAGAAACAACAAAAAGATACAGCTCACGATTTCTACCTCTACTCTGGTGGAAGTCAGTCGAGTGGGTCGCATCCAAAAGCGAAGAACACCACTCGTAACAGAGAAAAGAAACAACTTGAGAAGCTTCGTCAACGCGGTGAAACCCGTCAAAAGACCGGACTTGCGTAATGCCTCGTAAACAAGGTATTTGGAGAACCGAGTGGGATTACTGTGACCGGTGTGGGTTTCTACACCCTATCGGGATGTTGTCTATGCAACTAGGATTGAAGTTGTGTTCTGATCATGGATGTCTTGATGATCTTACCAACTACTACAGGTTGCAAGTGATTTCTGATATCCTGGCGGATGATAATGAAGGACGGACCGATAAGCCGGAAGTTTACATCGACCCACAGGAGTTAACCTTCTAGGAGTATATTATGCTTAGTCCAGAACAGGTTGCAACGATTTTAGATGGAGAAGGAACTATTCGTTCAGGTATAAATTATACAGTTCCTCAACCTAACGTGCGACTAGGTATGACGGATCCTTTTTATCCTCAAGCTTTGTTAGAGCAGTTCGGGGGACGTATACATGTTAGAAGGTCTAAAAATCCCCGCCATAAGGATTTATACGATTGGTATTTATATGGGAAAGATTGTGAAGCGGTATTGATTTATGCATTACCTCACCTAAAAGTAAAAAGACAACAAGCAAGAATCGTTCTCTTACTGGTAACTTTAGTAAAACCAGATGGTAAACATTCAACATCTGATGCTGATATGATTCTCCAATGGCGTCTTCATGATATGTTGAAGGAGTTAAATAGGAGAGGTAAACCTCAAGTTGATCAGCAACAGGAGGTGACCGATGTCCGATATCTTGGCTAATAGAAGGCCTTATGTCGCTGCTGCTCTTGGCAATAGGTCTGATATATCGAACCAAGGAGCTAATGGTTCACCAAGTAGAGTGGATCAATGGATCTGGCAGTCTTACCTCAACCTTGGCATGACCTACCCCTTCGAGCAGGCTGAGGGTACGGTTTCAGGGCAGTGGGTTGCCAACATGGATTACATCGCATACCCACCCGGAGCTCGGAGGTTTGACTCGATCGTTTTCTACCAACCTAACGGAACCGCGATCAAAATCAATTGGAAGGACATCCAATACCTCCGTCGTTACCCGGCTGGGATAGCGACAATCCCAGTCACCAACGGGGTAAAATCAGTTGGTCCACCCTCAATCATAGCTCCGTTTGGGGAGAAGCTCTTCGTTCGTCCCTACGCTGATTCGGTGACTTATAGCTGGATTGGGGATATCTGGTTGAAGCCTCTACAGATTATTGGAGAGAGTGCTCCCGACGCATCACCACCTTACGTGTCGTTAGGGACTGCTGATATCGGAGCAACCGAAATCCAAGTCCCCGACGATTGGTTGGAGATTATCGATATGGGAGCGATCTTACGAGGGCACGTCTCTCTCATCGAACGTGACAAAGCGCAAGAGCTTCAACAGTTATTATTCGGTTTTGCAATGCCTCAGTCGGGTAAAATGGTTCCCGGCCTTATCGCACAGATGTGGAATCGACGCCAAGCTCAAGCACCGATTATGGATTATAACATCCAACCACGTCAACCTAAGCGTTCTTACACCAACACAGGATCATAATGCCGTACCGTAAACAACCTATCGGTGATTGGAAGGGATGGGATAACTCGTCCCCTGCAATCATGCTTGAGCCGAACTCGTTCAAGCAAATTATCAATTGGTTGATTAATAAAGGTAGGTTGTACCCTTTCCCTAAGCTGGGTGACTTCCCCTCCCTACCCGGTAACAACAAAACTGTTTTAGGCATGAGAACGTTTCAAGACGCGTTGGGGAATTATCATACGTTGTTTTTAAACTCAGATCAACCGTTCTATCTCAACGCTGATGGAACCTATAACCCGTTATTCGATCCTAGCGGGAACATGTTCTCCCCTACCAACAACGCGTTTTTCTCAATCGAGGTTTATCTCAACCAACCGTTCTTCGCTAACGGTGGAGCGCCACTCTCATACGTACAAGGGGATCAGGGATTCTACACAGCTGGAAACGTTCCTGGAAGTTGTTACTTCCTAGGCAAATTAGCCTCCCACTTAATGATGGTTAATACCATCGAGCCTGTAGCAGGCACATTAGGTTCAATGAACTTCCCAGCACGTGTAAGGTGGTCAGCTTCAGGAGATCCTACTCAATGGGATTTGAGTGTAGACCTTACAGCAGGTGCGGAGGACATCTCAGATGTCGAAGATCAACTTACAGGTTGGTCAACAATCGGATCAAACGGATATGCCTTCCGAAACAACGGGATCACCGTCTTCTCTCCCACCGGAATCGGAACCGCTCCGTTCTACGTCGAGAACTTCTCAATTGGACCTCAAGGCGTTGGGTGTAGTATCCCGTACACGCTTGCAACTTACGGTCCCTTCTGCACCTTCGTCGCGTTGGATGATATATATATCTTTGACGGTGGAGCCCCAAATCGTATTGGTGGAAAGGCGAAGAAATCGATCTTCCGTGACATCGACACCAGCGTCGCCCCCGTATCTGCATTTATGATGGGCACGTTGTTAGGTGGGACTGATTTCCTATCATACTGGCTTTCATGTCCGCAGGTTGGTAATGTAACCTCGATGTGGATTTACCACTTTGATTCGCAATCATGGGTGAACATCCAACTCCCCTTCGGAGCGCTGAGCTATCTCCAAAACGTTGCTGGAGTAGCTGGGTTAGACACCTTCGGATGGGGATTAAACTGGGGTACGCTTTGGGGAGAGGGGTTGTAACATGTCAGTGAATCTCGGTCCTAAAATTCCTATCATGGTGAGTGGGGCGTCTGGAGATACTTACCTCACCCAAGGCAACGCGTTGTTGAGAGCGTTACAACCGTTGTTGGAGGCAAACGTTATCGATCTCTCTCTCAACACACCTCCTGCAACTCCTAACAACGGGGATACATATATCGTTGCTGCAGGAGGAACTGGAGATTGGATTGGCCATGATACTGAAATCGCCTATTGGTCGACCGACAACTCAACCGCACTCGGAGGTGAGTGGGAGTTCTACACCCCAACAAAAGGTTGGATCGTTGGTAACCAGCTTGATGGAGCTCCTTATATCTTCAGCGGAACGGTCTGGGGTTTAATCACAGCAGCGTTTAGTAAGGCGTTTATCTACAACGGGGCGGGGACACAGCCCGGAGCTAGCGACAATCATACTGCCGCTGGAACTGTGTCTTTGGCTTCAGGTGCTGCATCTGTTGGCACCGTTACTCTTACTGGGGCCTCGATCTTCAGCGGTGGAACGAAATATCAAGTCATTGCAATCCCAATCTTAACCGGATGTGCGAATATCTTCGTCACTAAAACTGACGGGGCGCACTTTAACGTGACGGCTGATGTTACAACAAACCCAACACTCTTTCTGTGGATTGCGGTAGGTAGCGCATAATGTCAGGTCCAACTCCAGATGGCGGGGGCCGTGGTGGTGGTGGTTTCGATAACGACCCTACGTTAGTTGTATCTCCGGTATCTCCATATAACCTGGGGAATGTATCTTCGACTGTTCCGACCGACTTTGTTGTGACGTTGAAGAATCAAGGTGGAGGTACGGGAACCTCAATCACTGTGTCGGGGATTAACTTCTCGTCAGGAGAGTGGACTTGTACTGAGGCATTGCCGTTTACATTTGCGCGAATTCATACGTTACATCTTAGAATCACTCCTGTTGGATTGGGTGCTAAGACTGTTACGTTGACGATTAACAACGACGGCTCCTCCGGAGCTGTAACGTACGTTATCAACGCCGTCTCGTTAGATCCGTTTGCTGGTGGGATCGTTCATTTAGTTTCCTCCGATCCGGATTTACCAGTCGGTCAAATGCCAACGGCTAAGACGCTCTCGACGAGTGGAACTCAGGTGGGAGTTGAAAACGTAGGATCTGCAGCATTCGATATAGTGGCTGCTGCGATTACGGTGGGAGGAACCTGGTTCGCTTTAACTCCACCCGTGGTGTTGCCGATTACAATTAACTTTGGAGATCCTCCAACATTCTTTCCGATTGTATTCTCTCCTGATGATATCGGAGTGTTTAATGGGACGTTGAGGTTTACAACAGATCTACTCGCTCCACAGCTTCACATCGATGTTCCGTTATCAGGCTTAAGCGTTCCGTTCTTTGCAGTCTCGGTGTTGGATAACGCCAACCGAGTTATTCTCTTCGCGTTTGATGGAGGGGAGATTAAATTTATCGAAACCAACAACTACGACTACGGGGACCGTGACAGCTTTCTCGAGTTTAACGGAACGTTGTGGTCCTCACCCGGGCAGGAGAAAACTCTCGAGAGGTTGGAAATCTTCTACGAGAATATTGGAGTCTCTAGTGTCACCGCTGTTGTAACTGTCTTACGCCCTTCACAAGGTGCTGATCACTACGACGTAGTTCAAGGTGCTGTCACGATTGGTACAGCGGCTGCTGATGGAACCGATCGTTCCGCTTATATCGACATCACAGCATCTGGTGAGATTATGTTTTTGTCAATCACCCGTCTTCGTGGAACAGGTCCTTGTGCGTTAACAGCAATCATCCCGCACTTCGCTGATCGTGGTGAGAAGGTGGAGAACGTATGATAATTGACTCTCACTTCTCAAAAGGAGCTGGACCTGAGGTGTTGAAGAAACGTCTCGAAGACACCTCACGTGCTATTAACGGTGGGTTGGAATTCGGAGCTCCTGGGCAGACGGGCCCTGGTAGGAACGGGCTTAAGAATGTTTTAGGTTTCTGGGTTGACGTCACAACCCCAGGAGCCGACGTTGAGTTTACAGTTAATCATAACCTACAGTACGTACCAACCGGCATCATCGTTTTCGCTGTTGACAAAGCAGCAGTAATCTACGCATCGAGGAAAAATCAATGGACAGTAACACAAGCATTCTTCAAAGCAAATCTGGCTACGGTGAGTTTGCAGGGTTTCGTTGCATAAAGAGAATTAACGAACACAACGTTACTCCACAGCGTCTCCGCTGGATTTGGGAACGAGTAATGGAATGTGATTACTCTTTCGATGATTTCACCCGAGGTAAGGTGGAATACTTCCTCCATAAGTTTGCTGACGAGAACAACGAGTTTTACGAGATGGGAGATTCTGGGTTGGTGATTCTAAGCAACATTACAGAGCATGGTGGTTCTAACATCCACTACCTCGTTTGGGATCGTGGGTTAAACTTGTTAGAGAAGAAGGGCCCTGCGTTAGATGCATTCGACTACCTCTTCTTCCAACGGAAGGTGCATCATGTTGTAGGGGTGATCCCTTCTAATAATCAGTTGGCGATCCGATTCGCGACGAGTGTTGGAATGAAGTTTGAAGGTGAAATTCGCGAGGATGTATTGTACAAAGGTAAGTATTATAACTCCCATATCTACGGCATCTTAGAACAGGAATACCCCTCACGGAGAGGTAGGTTGTTATGAGTTTTGGAATGGGCGGTCAGTCCTCCCACGGAAGATCAGAAACCACGTCGACAACTCCGTGGAGTGATATTGCTAAACAATTAGGTCCCACGCTGATGTCGAGCTTAAAAAGTCTGGGATCTGGTTCCAGTATCGCCGAGGGTGTGAAAGCGATCGGAGACACATACAAACGCTCAACCAAGGAAGGCATCGCGAACATCAAAGAAGCCTTCGGTAAGAGCGGTATGCGCTTCAGCTCCGATCTTGGGAAGTCTATTGGTGACTTCTCCACCGGACAAAGCACAGCAGAAGCCACCCAGGTTGCTCAGTTTCAACAGGGAGCTGTGATGAACCAGCTCAATGCGTTGCAGGAGATTATCTCTCTTGCCTCTGGGACCGGAACCCAGAAGGGCGCTCAACAAGGTGGTGGATTCGGTTGGAATTTCGCAGCGAAGTTAATTGGACCACAGCAGGGAGGAAGTTAAATGGGAACACCAGGTACTCCTTCAGCAGAACAGAATTCTACTAGTTGGGTATCGCATTCGGACAACGTTCTTGATTTTGTAGGTCGATTTCTGTCCGTGAAGAAACATCAACAGGATCAAGCTAAGTCGGAGTTACAGGGAGCTATGTCATTATCACAAGCCGGCTTCCCTGTCGATCCGAAGGTGTTTTCTAAGCTGGTGAAGAAGTCTGGATTGCCTATCGCGACTGATGAGAAGACTCTTCAAGCCTTTCATTCCTCTGCGATAGAGGAGAAGGAGAAGGGAAAGCAGGGTCAGGGACAACCTCAGGGTCAAGGTCAGCAGGGTCAAGCTGGCGGACCTCCATCTGTTCAAGCTCCTGATGGGTCTCCTCAATACGTCAAGGAGGTTGCTGAAGCCCACAACAAGATCGCCCAAACGGGCAAACCTCTCGAGGCTGGAGAGGAGATGGGCTTGTATATGAACGTTCTCGCCGGCCGTGCTCGTCAGCTGATGAATACGAAGGCAACGTCTGATCAGCAGAAGGCTGAGAATGAACTTCATGTTGAAGACCTTAAGGCGAAGGGTCTTTCCGGTGATAACGAAGCTCGTGGGACTTTGATGAGGATGGGAGAGGTTAAAGTCGATACCGACTTCGAAAAATGGACTGCGATGTCGAAAGATCAACAAAAGGGAATGTTCGATATTATGGCTGGGAATGAGTCACGTTCCGAACTCGCTCAGCGCTCCACTCGCATCTCGGAAAGTTTGATGACGTCGGGAAGATTCCGAGATCCAGAAAGTGCATTCAGAGCTGGAAAGATTCTCGCCGAGGGTGGTAGCCTCCCAGCTGATCTCGCGAAGAAGATGAAGCCGTACGGGTTTGACGACCTCGCTCAGCAGACTGTAATCGGGGGGAGACTGCTGGAGATGGGTGTTCCTCCTGACAAGTTGGGCCAGACGATGCGTGCGGCTGCCGCCGGCGGGTTGGAGAACGCACTCCCTCAGGGGATGAAACCTCTCGCCATCCGTGCGATGGAGATTGACGCTGAGAAGCTCCAGCTTGAAGAACTCCGTTACGGGAAAGAGCTCGAGATCGCGAAACGTGCCGCTGCTGCTGAGAGTCGAAAAGGAATCACCGACGAGCAGAAGGCTCAGTTGGAAGAATTCAAATCCCTTGTCGAGTTGAAGAAGTCCGGCGGCTCAATCCCAGATGAAATCATCAAAGGCGCACAAGGTAAAGCCGCGAAGGCGTTAGGGATGGAACCCTCCGAGGTTAAAACCCTCTTCAACTTCTTTACCGGTGGAACTAAGACGGAGTATAAACCTCGTGTCACCGACGAGGGTAAGAGTCAAATCGATAAACTCGTTGGGAAGCAAGCACAGGATGAAGATCAACCTACCGAAGGCTCGAAAGGTTTCAAAGGCTTCGTTCAAGGTCTAACAAAGAAGAAAGATAAGAAATCGGGGATTTAACATGGCTGAACCACAACCATTCAACTCGTGGGCGAAGGGATTAGATCCCGACCTACCCGCTGAACAATACGACCAAGTTAGGATGAAGTACTTTAAAGAGGTTGTCACTCCCCGTCTCGGTAAAGAAGACGACCCAATTGAAGCTTGGCATTACTTTAAGACCAACACCGAACGTAAATCGACGTTGTCCTCAACCCAACGTAAGTTAATGCCAGCGGCTCAGCTGTTAACCGGGATTGCGCATGGCCTACAACAACCTCTTGCTGCGATGTCACCGAAGGATAAAGGTGCTCAGCAAAGTATTCGAGGTCTAGAACGCATTCAAGGGAAGCTGGTGAAGAAGGCACGCCGCGAAGGGATGAGTGTTATCCCTACCTACGCCGGTGAGATGATTGGTTCCACTCCCGCGTTTGCATTAGCTACTGAAACCGGAGGAGCGTCTTTAGACGTAGCAGGAGTAGCTGAATTGGGTTACGTCTCTCGCTTGTTAAAAGGAGGAGTATCCTTCGGTCTCTTCGAATCCGCCTCAGCGAAGGAGGGTGAACGCCTCACAGCAGGAGTGAAGGGATTCGGAACTGGAGTAGCCTTTGAAGGTGCTCTGGGATTGGCTGGAAAGTTGCTTAAGCGTGGATACTCAAAGAAGCAGATCGACAAAATCGTTACGAA
>Ga0137437_1000716_pt1 | contig 10921 bp, 9 predicted proteins | sample EasRivERMGT138_2_FD_102332 | JGI IMG/M metagenome (GOLD analysis project Ga0137437, IMG submission 102332) | Soil microbial communities from meander-bound floodplain in the East River, Colorado, USA - East River MetaG ERMGT138_2 | ecosystem: Environmental > Terrestrial > Soil > Floodplain ...
CGTCATCGCGCGCGGCGCCGACCCTGAGAGAGATCCAGTCGAAGCGCGGGACCACGTCCCGGCTTTCCCGAGAGCGTGAGCTCACCGCCGCCGCAGTCGAGCAGTGCCACGGCGATCTCGAGCCCGAACCGACGCGCCGGCGGGATCTTCACGCCGACGTCGCGCACGTAATCGTCGATCGGGACCGCGGCGACGGGGAGGTCGGCCGCGCCGTCGAAAGCCAGTTCGATCCGCACGTGTCCGTCGCGACGTTCGACGCCCAGCCGCGCCTCGCGCGGCAGTTCGGGACGGACGACCTCTTCGACGGCGAGCCACGCCTGCGCCGCGAAGGCGACGACCCGCGCATCGAATTCGATCACCTGCGGCGTCTCGTCCGGTTGCGTCGGCGTCGGAACCAACCGGATTCCGCGGTTCGTCTCGTCCACGATCGATTGCAACAGCGTGGTCGCCTCGCCGGTCACGGTCATGGGCGGCGACGCGACCAGGAGCAGAGCATCGGACAGGAGCTGCGCGACGTCGACGACGCGCCTCGCCTGTCGACGAACGCGATCGGCGAGGTCGCGGATCTCCTCGTGGGCCGGGACCGGATCGCTTTCGAGGACCGCGGCGCAGTTGACGATCGTCCCGAGCGGCGTCCGGAGATCGTGGCCGAGCACGCCGACGACCTTCGCGAGGAAGCGTCGCAGCGCCGCGTCGCCGGGTTCGTCGCCGGTCACGTGCGTGACGCGTTGTAGACGTTCAGCCGGTTGTAGAGCGTCTTCAAGCTGATGCCGAGCAGCTTCGCCGCGGCGCGCTTGTCGCCGCGCGCTTCCTCGAGCGTCGAGAGGATGAGGTTGCGCACGGTGTCGGCGACCGACGTGCCCACGCGGCCCGGGAAGGCGAGCGGCGCGTCGCGGTTCGCCTTCCCGTTGGAGGTCTCGATCGCGCTCTCGGCGTGGAGCACGTCGTCGGCCATGATGTAGGAGCGGTAGACGGCGTTCTTCAGCTCGCGGACGTTGCCCTTCCACGAGCGCTTCTCGAGTTCCACGATCGCGTCGGCCGCCCAGCGCTTGCGCGTGTCGTGCGCGTCGTTCAGCAGCGCGAGGAAGTGTCCGGCGAGCAGCGCGACGTCGCCGATCCGGTCGCGCAGCGGCGGGACGACGATCGGGAAGACGGCGAGGCGGAAGAAGAGGTCCTCGCGCAGGCGGCCCTCGCGGATCGCGTCCTGCGGATGGCGGTTGGTCGCGGCGAGCACGCGCACGTCGATCGGGATCTGCTCCGAGCCGCCGATCCGCTGGATCTTCCCGGTCTCGATCACGCGCAGCAGGTTGACCTGCAGGCGCGCCGGCATCTCGGTGATCTCGTCGAGGAACAGCGTGCCGCCGTTGGCGCGCTCGAAGAAGCCTTTGTGCATCCGCTCCGCGCCGGTGAAGCTGCCGCGCTCGTGGCCGAACAGTTCGCTCTCGATCAGCGTTTCGGCGATGGCGCCGCAGTTGACCGGCACGAGCGGCATGGCGCGGCGGTGGCTGAGTTGGTGGATCGCGTCGGCGACCAGCTCCTTTCCCGTCCCGCTCTCGCCTTCGATGAGGACGCTCGCGTCGGTGGCGGCGACGCGCGCGATCAGCTCGAAGACGGGGCGCATCGCGGCCGACCGCCCGACGAGCGCACCGAAACGGCCGCCGGAGATCAGCTCGGCGCGCAGCTCGCGCAGCTCGCTCTTGAGCGCGCGCGTCCGCGTCAGGTGACCGAGCGTGCTCGTGAGCTTCGCGAGGTCGAGCGGCTTGGTCAGGTAGTCGTGCGCGCCCTTCTTCAGCGCGTCGACCGCGGACGAGACCGTGGCGTGGCCCGTGATCATGATGAACTCGGCGTCGTCGCCCGGCGGGCGGTCGCGCAGGAGTTCGATGCCGTCGCCGTCGGGCAGCTTGCGATCGACCAGGATCGCGTCGAAGCGGTGCACCTCCATGGCCGCGCGCGCCTCGGCGCAGGAGTCGACCGCGGTCGTCTCGAAGCCCTGCCCTCGCAGCGCCGACAGCAGGCTCTCCGAGAACGGCTCGTCGTCGTCGACGATCAGCAGGGAGAGCTGGGTCGCTGTGCTTCGTTCGGCGGTGGCGGTGCTGCGGTTCATGGGTGCCCGGGGTCGCCGTCTCGTCGCGCGGTCGGAATCGGATCGGGGCATGGGCACGAATCGAGACGGGGGAACGCGAGCGTGCGAAGCCGCGAAACAGTTCGAGCGCACCAGATTAGGGCGTGCGAGGGGTGTGTGGCCGGAAGATTCCGGTTCCGGATCGGAATCACGCTTTGCCGTCGCGCGAACGGGGATCCCTCTTCGGCGTCGTGACGGCACGGCCGGTCAGCGCGGCGACGACGGCGATCAAGTCCATCGGATCGACCGGCTTCGACACGTGGATCTGGAATCCACCCAGGAGCGCGCTGCGTGCGTAGCCCTTGTTCGCGAAGGCGGTGAGCGCGACCGCAGGAAGCTCCTGCACTGAGTGTCCCGCCGCGCGCACGCGCCGGATCAGGTCGAAGCCGTCCTCGTCCGGCATCGCGAGGTCGCTGACCAGGACGTCGGGCGCGCTCCCCTTCTGCTCGTGCAGCCTCGTCAGCGCGGCCATCGCCTCGGCGACCGTGCCCGCGACCGTGACCTTCGCGCCGGCGTCCGTGAGGACCTTGCCGATCAGCCGACGCGCGTCGGCTTCGTCGTCGACGACGAGCACGCGCACGCCGTCGAGGCGGATCGGCGCGGGCGCTTCGACGCCGGCGTGGTTCGCCTCGGGATCACCGTCCGTGCCGTCGGCGACGGAGACGGCGCGAATCGGGAGCACGACGGTGAACGTCGAGCCGCGACCCTCGCCCTCGCTCTCGACCTGCACCGTCCCGCCGTGCAGCTCGACGATGTGCTTCACGATCGAGAGACCGAGTCCCAGTCCGCCGTGATTCCTGCGCGTGCCGCCGTCGGCCTGGCGAAAGCGGTCGAAAACGTACGGCAGGAAATCGGAGGTGATGCCGCGCCCGGTGTCGCTGACGACGATGCGCGCCTGCGACCCCATGCGGTCCAGCGCGACCCGGATCGTGTCGCCCTTCGCGGAGAACTTGACCGCGTTCGAGAGCAGGTTCCACATCACCTGCTGCATCCGATCCACGTCGCAGTAGACGGGTGGCGCGGCGATCGCGATCGAGGAGAAGGAGGAGTGGAGGTCGGCTTCGATGCGGACGTTGCGCGCGTTCGCGGCCGGCCGCATCGTCTCGATCGCCGCCTCGATCGGGATGGCGAGGTCGCACGGCCGGAGCTCGAGGCGCAGCTTTCCGGAGACGATGGAGGAGATGTCGAGGACGTCGTTGATCAACTGCGTCTGCGCGCGGCAGTTGCGCTCGATGACTTCCATCCCCTCGCGGACCTCCTCGTCGCTGCACTGCTTGCCGCGCAGGATCGTCGCCCAGCCGAGGATGGCGTTGAGGGGCGTGCGGACCTCGTGGCTCAGCGTCGCGAGGAAGATGTCCTTCGCGCGGTTGGCGGCTTCGCCTTCGAGGCGCGCCGCCTGCTCGTTGGCGAGCAGCGCCTCGCGCTCGCGTTCGTGGATCTTGCGCGCGCTGATGTCGCGGATGTTGCACTGGATGACGGGAGCGTGGTCCTCGAGGTAGAGGTTGGCCACCACGTCGACCGGGTGGCGTCGCCCGCGGCGATCCTCGAGCGGCAGGTCCTCGTAGCGGATCGAGTGCTTCTCTTGCAGCTCCCGCATCGCGGCCTGGCTGCTCGCCTTGTCGCGGAAGAAACCGATCTCCCACAGCTCCTTGCCGATGAAGTGCTCGCGCGGGTAGTCGAGCAGCTCCATGAGGAACGGGTTGACGTCGGTGATCTGCCGCGTGTCGACGTCGAGGATCAGGACGCCGTCGTGCGCGGCCTCGAACAACCGGCGGTAGCGCGTCTCCGACATCTGCAACTGGCGTTCGGCCGTACGTCGTTCCGTGATGTCGTGGAAGACCAGGATCATGCCGAAGACGGCAGCGTCGGGATCGGACGACTTGTCGCGGATCGGGGCGGCGCTGTTGTCGATCGACCGCTCGGTGCCGTCCTTCGCGATGAGCACGGTGTGGTTCGCCAAGCCGACGAGGACGCCGCTGCTGAGGACCTTGCTGACCGGGCTCTCGATCGCCTTGCGCGTCGTCTCGTTCACGATGTTGAAGACCTCTTCGAGAGGTCTTCCGTTCGCGTCGCTGCCGGCCCAGCCGGTCAGCTTCTCCGCGGCGGGATTCATGAAGATGACGCGCGCGTCGACGTCGGTGGCGATCAGCGCATCGCCGATGCTGCGGAGCGTGGTCGTGAGCCACGCACGATGACGAGCGATCTCGAGTTCCGCGTGCCGCCGCTCCGTGACGTCCTCGATCGCGACGAGGATCAGCTTCGCGTCGCCGCCCTCCTCGTGGAGCTGGCGGGCATTGAGCATCATTGTCCGCTGCCCGATCCCCTCGAAGTTGTTTTCGACCGTGTAGTTGGTCACCTCGCCATTGGACGGCAGCAATTCCTCGAGGAGCTTGCGCAGCGCAGGGATGTCCCACTGGCCGCTGCCGAGCTCGTAGATCCGCCGCCCGATCGTCGCTGCCGCGGTGGACTTGAACGTGCGGAAGAAGGCGTCGCTCGCTGCCTTGACCCGCAATTCGCCGTCGAGAATCACCAGCGGTTCGCGCAGCGTTCGCACGATGTCGGCGGCGTAGCCGTAGAAGCCGGTCGGACGAGCGCGAGGAGGTGGACGCGCGTTGCGCGCCGTGCCGTCACCCGCCTTCACTGGTTCGGAAGCCTTGTTCATCGACGGGATACCCTACTCGCTTTCACCGCGTCCGGAGCAGTCGGGTCGGGACTCCGGCGGCCTACGCACGTTGGGAGCCGGGCGCGGCGTCGAATCGAGATTCCGGCCCCGGGGGAGCGCGCGCGGCTGGACGGCGAGCTCGCGCAGCGGGAACCCCGGGGGCGTCTCCCTTCTACAAAGTGCACGCTCGCCGCCTGCGACGTCACGCGCCGGCGCGCGACGGCGCATCCCCGGATCGACCCCTGGCGGGAGGGGGCGGCGCGGGTGCGGCCGCTCACTTGCCTCGTGCGCGTCGTCCGAGGGGTGGCTGCGACCGGGAGGTGCGGGTCTTGGCAAGCATCGCAGAGACGATCGACGCGCAGGTCCCGCTCGAGATCGCATACGGGAATTGGACGCGCGTCGACGCCTATCCGTACTTCATGCGGTACGTCGACGGCGTGCGCTGGCTCGACGGAAGTCGGCTCGAGTGGAAGGCGAAGATCGCCGGCGTTCCGGTCACGTGGATCACGGAGATCACGCGACAGGATCCCGGGCGATGCATCGCATGGCGGGGCGAGTTCGGGCAGGCATCGGTGACGTTCGAGAGCCTCGGCGCTGCGAAGACCCGGATGACGCTCGAGATCGACTATTCCACGGAAGAGCGCGGGCGCGATTCACCGTTTCGCATCGCTCCGGCTCCAGCTCCGGCGGCCGGCGACCTCTGGCGCTTCAAGGAGTTCGTCGAGGCGCACGCCCCCGTGCAACTGGGCAGCGACGCGGCCTCAGCGGACTAGTCTTTCCGCGAACTCGTCGAGCTCCTTGTCGGCGCGCTCCTTCGCGCAGCCGTAGCGCGCCTGGATCGCGCCCTGGAGCGCGGTGCGCTTGCCCGCGATCGTCGTCAACTCGTCGTCGGTGAGCTTGCCCCAGCGCTCCTTCACCTTGCCCTTGAGCATCATCCAGTCGCCCTTGATCTGGTCCCAGTTCAAGTTGCTTCTCCATTCGACGTAACGATCGGATCCTTGGAACGGTCGCGGCGTCTCGCCGCGACGACGCGGCCGTGGGCAAGCCCGGTTCAGAAGCCGCGCGGGATGTAGCCGACGACCATGAGCGCGAGGACGACCACCAGCACGAGTCCGAGACCGCCGCTCGGACCGTAACCCCACTTCCGGCTGTGGCCCCAGCGCGGCAGGGCGCCCACGAGCAGGAGAACCAACACCAACATCAGGAGCAGACCCATGGATGACTCCCTTCAATGCGCGCGCAAGTTCCATCCGGTACGAGTTCGTGCGTCGGAGAGCGAATGATGTTCCGTCGGACGCGGTGCGACCGATCCGACGACGGAATCGGCCCCGATTCTCTCCCGAAGGAGCGGGACGGCCGGAGGGTGATGTAGCGTTCCGGCCGTGACGACGACGAACTCGCCCGAGCTCCGAAACGATCCGGATTCCCGTCGTCGTTCGACGCTGCGGCTGCTCGCTCTCTCGCTCGCGCTTCGCGTCGCCGTCTTCCCTTTCGCGAAAAACATCTGGGGCGACGCGGTCGCACGCACCTGGCTCGCCTTCGACTGGGCCGCCCATCCCCACGTCCCGACGGCGTTCACCGACGGCGTGCTGCAGTTCGGGCCGCTCCACATCGTCCTGATGGGGCTGCTCGGGACGGTCTGGCCCGATGCGCCGGACTGCGGCCGCGCACTGAGCCTCGTCGTCGGCGTCGCGTCGATCGTGCCGTTGATGGCGCTCGCGCGCCGGTTCTTCGGCGAGCGGGCGGCAGTCGTCGCGGCGCTGGTCTTCTCGCTGTGGGGATTGCACGTCCAGTGTTCGACGACGTCGGCGAGCGAGGCGCTCTGCCTCTTCCTCGTGCTCTCGGCGCTGGAGCGGATCGAGGCGGGGGTCGCGTCGGGGCGGAGCGCGCCGCTCGTCGTGGCCGGCCTCGCGACCACGCTCGCCTGCGCGACCCGGTACAACCTCTGGCTCTGGGCGCCGTGCTTCGCGCTGCGCGTCGCGCTCGGGACGCGCCGGCTTCGGCCGACGCTCGTCTTTGCAGCAGTCGCCGCGTCGTTCCCGCTGCTCTGGATGGTCGGCAATTGGCGCGCGACCGGCGATCCGCTCTACCCGCTGCACGACATCGAGGCGTTCCACCGCGCGTGGTACGTGAGCGAGGCGACGTCGTGGACCGCGGCGAAGATGCAGTGGCTCACGCTCTTCTTCTGGCCGGGGCTCGCGCTGCTCTCGCTGTCGCCGCTGGCGGCGATCGCGGGGGGCGCCGGCGCGGTCGCCGCGGTCGCGCGGCGCCATCCTTCGTGGTGGATCGTCGCCCTCGCCGTCGGGACGCTCGCCTACTACACGGCACGGGCGCTCCTCTTCTCGAGCTTCGTCCCGCTCGCGCGCTTCGCCGTCGACGAGCTCGCGCTCCTCTGCCTCTTCGTCGAGCCCGGAGCGGTCGCGCTCGCGCGCTTCGGCCGGATCGGGGCGACGTCGGGCCTGCGCGTCGTCGTCGCGAGCGCGGCGCTGTGGGTCGTCGGGCTCGGCGCGTTCACCACCTTCACGTCGGTCGGTCTCGCCGAGTCGTTCCTGCCGATCAGTCCGTGCTCGCGCAACCTGCGGCGGCTCGAACCGGTGATCGACGAGCTCCAGCGCCTCACCGCGAGCGGACCGGGCGTCCTCGTCGTCGACTCCGACCCGACCGGCTACGACGACCTGACGCTCGTCTACGAGTCGGGCCTGCCGCGCTCGCGCGTCGCGAGCTTCCGCGCGCCGACGTTCGAGGCGACGCTGGCGACGGGCCGGCCGATGTGGATCGTCCGTTTCGTTCAAGGGCCGCTGCCGGTCGAGGAGCTGCCCGAGGGCGCGCTCGCGTTCCGCGGGGTGCGCTTCGCCGCCGCGGGGGAGCGGCACGGCGCGATCCGGACCTATGAAGTGGAAGGAAGGTAGGAAATCGGGAACGGGGCGCCGCGGGCGGCGTTACTCCGCGCGCCCGCCGGGCTTCCTCGGAGTCGTCGTCAGGAGCCGCGCGATGTCGTGCACGGTCGCTACCCTCCTCGCCCTGCTTTCCCTTGCGAATTCCCAGGCGTCTGCGCCGAAGCCCGCGCCGCAGGTCGTCGTCGAGCAGATGGCGCGCGGCTGCTTCCACCACGAGGAGCAGCGGCGCGACTGGGTCCTCGCGGGCGACGCGTTCACGTGCGACGGGCGCAAGCTCTCCCGCGACGAGATGGCGGCGCTGAAAAAGGCGATCGTGTCTTCGCGCCGCGAGGTGCCCGACCTGCTGACCGAAGTCGGCGTGACGAAGGAGTCGTTCGAGGCGCACCGCGCCGCGATCGTCGCGACGGTGATGCCCGAGTCGTTCAAGAAGGGCGGCAAGGGCGGCGCGACGGGCGGTCCGCCGCTGCCTCCCGAGCTCGAGCCGCTGCTCGCGTGGGAGCGCGTCGCGCCAATGGTCCGCACGGAGCTCACCGGCGGCCTGTGGGGGAGCACCGAGTCGCGGCGCGTGCGCGTCACGTTCCAGCTCGACGGCCAGGAGGTCGTCGCGGAGAGCGAAGGGCTCGTGCCGTGGATGCTCCCGTGGACCGTGCGCGTCGGCGGCGACACCTTCAAGAGCGAGGACCTCGTGGTGCCGCGCGCCGTCCTCCAGCTGCTCGACCCGAAGGGGCCGTGCGTCGACGGCGTCGACGGCAGCTCGTGGTGGCCCGACCGCTTCTGGACGAACGGGCAGTTCTGGGAGCGCGTGGTCGGCCGCGAGCTCGACACGGCGCTCTCGGAGCAGGAGTACACGAAGCTCGCCGGCTGGGAGCGCGCCTCGGAGGTCCTCGCGGTCCGCAAGGTCATGACCGGGAACATCAACCTGCAGCCCGAGTCGATGTTCTTCCAACTCGACGTGAAGGGACCCGGCGCCATCGACTCGGCGCGCTGGCACGATTTCCTCGTCGACGGCAAGCCGGCACAGACGTGGGACGACTTCCTCGCGCTCTTCGAGGAGGCGAGCGCGTGCGCCGCGAAGCAGCGCTGGCTCATGGAGTGGCGCAAGCTCGATCCGAAGCGGGAGATCGAGCTCGAGGCCGCCGGGAAGCGCGGGATCTCGGAGACGATGGTCGACGCGCTCGTCCTGCCGGCGTGGAAGGACGCCGGCTTCTCCGGCCGCCCCGAGTTCGAGCTGCTGCTGCGCGTCGACCGGAATTGGGTCGGGACGATCTACCTCTCGAGCCAGGGGGCGGGCGCGCTCGTCGTGACCGCGAATCCCGATCGCGCGGCGCGCGCCGAATTACCGGACTCCGACGCACCTCCCGCCGCGCCCGCCGGCGCGCGGCCGGCCCACCACTGGTTCGACGACCTCGCCTTCTCCTTCCACCCGCGCAGCGACCCGCCGACCTACGCACGCGTCGATGGCGAGGGGAAGGTCGAGGTGCGGACGATGGAGCGCGCGGCGAAGCGGAAGTGAGGGCGCCTCTCGTCAGCGTCCGCCCCCCGATCCCGGGCAGCGCCCACGCCTCGGGCGACGCGGCGTCGAGCAGCGGCGTGCCGCCGTGCTCCGAGGGGAAGTTTCGACCGCCGATCGAGAAGAGGCGGTGAATTCCTGCAGCGTGGCGGCGGGCTGGAAGAGGGCGCGACGACGACGGAAGCGCGCGGGCGGACCGGTCGAGAGTGGTAGCGGGGGCCGGAGTCGAACCGGCGACCTGCGGGTTATGAATCCGCCGCTCTAGCCATGTGAGCTACCCCGCCTTCGTCCGGCGATGCCGGGCGATTCAGAAGGGCGGACCTTATACCGAGCGCTGCTCGGACGGAGAGCGGAACGCGCGATCGGCGAGGCGATGGTTCGACATCGCGCCGAGGTCGCGGTGAGGGGCGGCGCAGCCCGACCTTGGAGGTTTCCCCAACCCTGTTGCAGCGCTTCGAAGGCCCCCTATAAAGGGCGGCGTCACGAAGTTCGGGAAGGCTGGCGAGACACTCCTCCTCTGACGCCGACAACACGAAGTCGAGCCGGTCGACCTGGGCTGAGAGACACGAGTTCGAAAAGATCATCCGGCCAGGGTTGTGTGCCAAGAGACACGTAAAACCTCCAAATCATTCCTTCTTCTTCCCCTTTTCCCGAGAACCCTTGACCGGATGGTTTGTTGATCGCAACCCGGGCCCGCCACGAGGCGGGCCCGGTTCTTTTTCCGGCGGATCGGTCACGCCGGACATCGCGCCGGCTCTCGCCGTGGCGCCGCGGAACTTCGAGCTCAGCGCCGCCGCGCCGCCTGCTCGATCCGCTCCATGACCTCGGCCTTGCGGCGCTGGTGCAGGTGGCACCAGGCGACCGCGAGCGCGTCGCTCCGGTCGAGGGGCGACTCCGCCGCGGCGCGCGCGATCCCCGGCAGCTGCGCCGCGAGCACGCGCGCTACGTTCTCCTTGCTCGCCGCTCCGTGTCCCGTCACCGCCAGCTTCACCGTCGCCGGCGGATAGTCGTGGACCGCGAGCCCGGCGCGGCCGGCCAGCGCGAGCACCATCCCGCGCGCCTCGCCCATCCGGATGAGCGAGTGGGCGTTCTTCCCGAAGAAGGACGACTCCATGGCGATCGCCGCCGGCCGCGCTCGCTCGATCACCTCTTCGAGGCGCTTCGACAGCTCGCCGAGCCGGCGCGCCGGCTCCCAGCTCGCGGGCGCCGCGAGGACGCCGCTCTCGACGTGGACGATCGTGGCGCCGCGCGCGTCGAGGACGCCGTAGCCGAGGCGCAGCGTCCCGGGATCGACTCCGAGGACGCGGACGGCGGGCGCGGGGCGAGGCTCCATCGGGGCGGGATTGTAATAAGGAAGCGATGGCCACCCCCGGAAGAGACGTCGGAGTCGTGCTGGTCGCCGCCGGAAGCTCGAGCCGCATGGGCGGCGCGCGGCCGAAGGTCTGGCTCGAGCTCGGCGGCGCGCCGATCCTGGCGCGGGCGCTCGCGACGATCGCGGCGTGGCCGCGGCTCGCGAGCCTCGCCGTCGTCGTGCGCGCGGAGGACGTCGCCGAGGCGGAGGCGGCCGTGGCTGCCGCGGCGAATCCAGCTCTTCGAAACGCGCGTGTCGTCGCCGGCGGCGCCGAGCGCGCCGACTCGGTGCGCGCCGGCCTCGCCGCGCTCGCGCCGGCGGCGCGCATCGTCCTGGTGCACGACGCGGCGCGGCCGCTCGCCTCGCTCGCGCTCTACGA
>Ga0137437_1000717_pt1 | contig 10915 bp, 9 predicted proteins | sample EasRivERMGT138_2_FD_102332 | JGI IMG/M metagenome (GOLD analysis project Ga0137437, IMG submission 102332) | Soil microbial communities from meander-bound floodplain in the East River, Colorado, USA - East River MetaG ERMGT138_2 | ecosystem: Environmental > Terrestrial > Soil > Floodplain ...
ATGCGCGGCGCTTATCCTTATGAAAATTTAGCGCGTGAGGAATACGAACAAGTCTTAGAAATGCTCAGCGAAGGGGTCGAGACTCGGCGCAGCCGGCGCAGCGCTTTTATTCACCGCGATCGCATCAATCACATGCTCCGACCGCGGCGCGGCGCGCGCTTGACTGCGATCACCAATGGCGGCGCGATTCCCGACACGGCGGATTACCAGGTGATCGAGTTCCCGAGCGAGACTTTTGTCGGCACCGTGCATGAAGACTTTGCCATCGAGAGTTTGGCGGGCGATATTTTTCTCTTGGGCAATCGCTCCTGGCGCATCCGGCGGGTCGCTTCGGGCAAAGTGTCGGTTGAAGACGCTCATGGGCTGCCGCCGAGCATTCCGTTTTGGATGGGCGAGGCGCCGGCGCGCACCTTTGAACTGTCCAAGGCGGTTGGGCAATTGCGCATCGCCGTGGCCGAGCGATTGGCCGACAAACAAGCGGCGGCTCGGTGGCTCGTCGGCGAAGTCGCCATGCCGTTGGGCGCGGCGGAACAGATCGTCGGCTACGTCGCCGATACTGTTTCGGTGCTCGGCACCGTGCCGTCGCAGGAGAAAATCATCGCCGAGCGCTTCTTCGACGAAGCCGGCGGACAGCAGTTGATTGTTCACTCACCCTGGGGCGGACGGGTCAACCGGGCTTGGGGACTGGCTCTGCGCAAAAGATTTTGCGTTAGCTTCGACCGCGAGCTGCAAGCGGCGGCCACCGATGACGGCATTTGTATTTCACTGGTCGAACAACATTCGTTCCCTTTAACCGAAGTTTTTTCCATGATCAAACCGGCGCTCGTCGAGAGCACGTTAACTCAAGCGGCGTTGGCCTCGCCGATGTTCACCAACCGCTGGCGCTGGAACGCGACTCGGGCGTTGGTGCTGACGCGCTTTAGCGGCGGCAAGAAAGTGCCCGTGGCGTTGCAGCGCATGCGCGCTGAAGATCTGCTTGCCGCGGTGTTTCCCGAACAGGTGATGTGCCAGGACAATCGCAGCGGCCCAGTGGTCCTGCCCGATCATCCGTTGGTCAACGAAACCATCGGCGATTGTTTGCACGAAGCGATGGACCTCGATGGCCTCACGGATATTCTCACGCGCATGGACAACGGCAGTGTGGAGACCCTCGCCATCGATACGCCGTCGCCGTCGCCGATGGCCCACGAAATTCTCAACGCCAATCCCTATGCGTTTTTGGACGACGCGCCGTTGGAAGAGCGACGTGCGCGGGCGGTGTCGCTCCGGCGCGTCGATCCCTGGTTGGGGCGCGAATTCGGCCAGCTCGACCCGGCAGCCATTGATGAAGTGCGTAAACAGGCATGGCCTCAAGTGCGCAGCGCCGACGAATTGCACGATCTGCTTCTAGGAGTTTGCCTGCTGCCGGTGGCGCTGGGTGCGGATTGGTGTTCATTGGCTGATCAATTAATCGAAAATCGCCGCGCGACGGTGGCATGTTGGCAGTCGATGAATGGTGACGAGCGCGCCTACGTTGCCGCTGAACGGAGCGATCTGGTACGCATGGCGATTCCGACCATTTCGTTCAGGCCGCCGATCGAGTTGCCGCTTGGTTTCCAAGAATCGGTGGAGACCGAAGAAGAGGCGCTAAGAAAAATCGTCCAGGGATGGCTTGAAGTAAGCGGTCCGATTATGGTCAGCGATCTCGCGCTACGCTTGGGTCTGCCGGTTAACAAGATCACCACCGCATTGATCGCGCTGGAAAACGCCGGGGTCGTCATGCGCGGCCAATTTACCAATGAAGCGGCGCGCAGCAATGACGAGGAATGGTGCGATCGGGTATTGCTGGCGCGCATCCATCGGCTGACGCTGGGCCGGATGCGGAAAGAAATCGAACCGGTTTCCGCGGCCGACTTCATGGGATTTTTACTGGCTTGGCAACATGTGCTGCCGGGAACCCAACTCTCAGGCCGCGACGGCATTCTAACAATCATCGAACAGCTGCAAGGTCTCGAACTGCCGGCGCCGGCATGGGAACAACATGTGTTGCCGGCGCGCATCGAGCGTTACGATCCCGCCGATCTGGAGCATCTTTGTTTGGCCGGCGTGGTCGCCTGGGGCCGGCTGCGGACGGAGAGCAATGATTTAGATCCGCCGGCATCAGGAACTGGTAAACGCAAAATAGCGCGGCGCTTATTGGCGCCGGCACGCAATGCGCCGATCGCCTTTCTCCTGCGCGACGAGCTGGACTCATTCCTAGAATCATCGACTGGGCGCTTCGAGCAAATCGCCACGCTGTTGCCGATGGCGCTGGAGGTGGCGCGTTATCTGGAGCGCCATGGCGCGTCGTTTCTGACCGACATCGCCCGCGGTACCGGGCTATTGAAGGTGAAAGTCGAGGAAGCGCTGTGGCAGTTGGTCGCCCACGGTTTAGCCACCGGCGACGGCATCGCCGGTCTACGCGTGCTGTTGACCCCGGAGCATAAACGGGTCGAGCGCCGGCGCGGCCTGCGGGTGATCTCGGGCGGGCGCAGCGCCGCGCGCGCCATGCCGGTGGGCCGCTGGTCGTTGTGGCGACAGCGTGATGCCGGCGGCGAAAGTAAAGGCGAAGCTATGATCGAGCGGCGCGCACGCCAATTGCTCGAACGCTACGGCATTTTATTTCGTGAGCTCTTGGCGCGGGAGACCAACCTGCCGCCGTGGCGCACCCTGCTCGCCATCTATCGTCGTTTGGAAGCGCGCGGCGAAATACGCGGCGGCCGCTTCGTCAATGGTTTTGCCGGGGAACAGTTCGCCCTGCCGGCGGCGCTGGACTCGCTGCGCGGGCAACGGCGCGCCGAAGCGCCGACGGCGCAGAAAATATCCCAACCACCGGTTATTCTCTCCGCCGCGGATCCGCTCAATCTAGTCGGCATCGTCTCGCCGGGGGCGCGCTTGTCGCCCTATTCAAACCAGGCGATCGCGTATCAGAATGGTGTGCCGGTCGAAGTGGGCTTGGTCGGTGCGCTGATCAGCCGGCTGCAACACTTGGCGCAGCCCCGGCACGGCTGATCGTACTAAAATGCCATAGAAAAGGTTCTTCCGGGTTTACTGTGAAGATGTTTTCACCACGAAGGACACGAAGAGCACGAAGTTCGGAGTGTTAATTATTCGAAACCTTCGTGTACTTCGTGCTCTTCGTGGTGCAAAAACAAACTGGAGGTGGCACATGAGGGACACAAAAGCCTGAAGCACCGGAGAAAAAGCCGGAGATACGCGCATTCTGCCGACACACGTAACTCCTGCGTGTGCGAATAGCGGTGGCGTGTTAACTGCTCTGGGTTACCGCGGTGCTTCTGGCCGACGTTTGGCCGTAAGGATTGCTGGAAGTAAATCCATTGGTGGGCTTGAGAATCGGTGAGCTCAAGACTTCCTTCAAGACGCGAATCTCCACGATATCTTCTTGTAATCGGGTCAAACCTTCCTTGGCTCGGTGGATTTCCGCGAGCATGGAGTCCAGCTCGCCGATGCTGATCGATTCCAAGGCTTGGCGGATCTTGCGATTCATGCCGAAAAGATTTTGCACGCCGCCCTTGTCGGCCATCTTATTGTCCAGTTCGGTGTAAGTTCGGGTAACGCCGTCCATCTGATTTTTCAAATCGTCCATGCTGTTCTCCTCGCGCGCTTGCGGTGTAAATTTGCTTGTTGTAACTAGGTAAAATCATATACACAGTGAGAACACAAGCACGAGAAATTTTGTCGGAAAAATCTGCTGCAACTCAAGTGGGTTAGCGAAAAAGTTTTTTTCTCGAGCGGAGCTCAGCGAAAGCAAAACAGCGAGGAGATCGGCCATGGCGGAGATTCGCAGCGTCGGAATTCCCAGTCCGAGAGTCGAAGGGGAGCAAAAAGTGGCGGGTGCGGCGGTGTACGCGGTGGATGTCCGGCTGCCGGACATGCTCTGGGCGAAGGTGCTCAGAAGTCCGCTTGCCCATGGCCGGATAAAACGCATCGATGTCGCCAAAGCCGTCGCACTGCCCGGCGTGAAGGCGGTTTTAACCGGGGCCGATCTTGCCGGCGCCAAGATCGGCAAGAAGATCGTTGACATGCCGCTGCTCGCCGAGAACGTGGTGCGCTTCGCCGGCGAGAAAGTGGTCGCGGTGGCGGCCGAGAGCGAAGCGACCGCGGAAGCGGCGCTGGATCTGATCGACGTCGAATATGATGAATTGCCCATCGTCAGCGATCCCCTGCAAGCGATGCGTTCCGATGCCATGCTGCTCCATCCGAATGTCGCCGACTACAAGGGGTTGCTCCATAAAATCGAGTCGCCGAGCAACGTCTTCGTCCACTTGACCTGGAAGAAGGGGCTGGTGGAAGAAGGATTTCGCCAATCGGATGTCATCGTGGAAAATACTTTCACCGTGCCCGCCGTGCACCAGGCTTACATCGAACCCCATTCAACGTTGGTGCGCATCAATCAAGATGGCACGGCCGATGTTTGGTCGTCGAACAAGAGTCCGTTCGGGATGCGCGACGCGGTCGGCAGCGCATTGAAGATTCCGCCCACGAGCTTGATCATTCATCCTTGCTATGTGGGGGGCGATTTCGGCGGCAAAGGCGACGGCAACGATGTCGCGCTTTGCTACGCGCTGGCGCGCCGGGCCGGGCGGCCGGTGAAATTGCTGATCGATTACACCGAGGAATTGATCGCCGGCAATCCGCGTCATGGCGCGGTGATCAAGATCAAAACCGGGGTCAAGAAAAATGGCCTCATGATCGCCGAACATATCGAATTTGTTTTCGACAGCGGCGCATACGGCTCCTATCGGCCCCAAGGCTATCTGGTCGGAGCGCATGACGCTCCCGGTCCGTACCGCGTGCCCAACTGTTTGGTCGAAGAGAAGTATGTCTACACCAACAAGATGCCGGCCGGCTACATGCGCGCGCCGGGCCATCTGCAAGCGATGTTCGCCTCCGAGAGTCAAGCCGACTTGATCGCGAAACGACTAGGTATGGATCCCAGCGAGTTTCGTCGCATGAATTTCATGCACGACGGCGACACTTCGCCCTTGGGCGAAGTCATTCCCCATGTCAAGGCGACGGAAACTTTGACGCGCGCGTTAGATGCGGCTGGCTTCAAAAAAGCCAAAGCCAAGAACGTCGGCCGCGGTTGCGCCATCGGCGATTGGGTTTCCAAGGGCGGCGAGTCCTACGCGATCATTAACATCGACGACCAGGGCAAGGTCACTTTGTCATCGGCGGTGACCGATACCGGCCCCGGGGTCTTTACCATGATGCGCCAGATCGTCGGCGAAGAGCTCAAGGTGCCGCTCGATGCCATCGCTGTGGAAATGTTGGACTCTGACAAAGTCGTCAAGGACACCGGCGTGCGCGGCAGCAGCAGCACCAGGGTGCACGGCGGTTCGGCACTCGACGCTTCGCGCAAAGCCCGTGAGGAGATTCTTAAAATCGCTGCCGAGGCGATGCATGCCGCGCCCGACGAGTTGTTGCTGTTCGACGGTGGCGTGACTCATGGGCGCGCCGAGCGGCGTATGACCTACGGCGAAATCGCGCGCGCCCATGGGAAGCCGATTATCGTTGAAGGTCACTACATCAATATGTCCGACGGCCCGGAGGCATCCTTGGTCGCGCAAGTTGCCGAAGTGGAAGTGGACGACGAAACCGGCGAGGTACGCGTGATCAAACTCACCACCGCGCACAACACCGGCGCGATTCTCAATCCGTTGACGCATCAGGGGCAGATCGACGGCGCGGTGGCCATGGGATTTGGCTACGGTTTGATCGAGAACATCGCCTATGATGAAAGCGGCAAGGTGCTGGCGACCAACTTGGGCGAATACAAGATTCCCAACATCAAAGATATGCCGTCCCTCGAAACGACGATCCTGCAATCCGATTTCGGCAGCGGCCCCTATAACAGCATGAGCATCGGCGAGACCGCGCTGATTCCGACCGCGGCGGCCATCGCCAACGCGGTCGAAGACGCCGTCGGCGTGCGCATTAAATCCTTGCCGATTACGGCGGAGAAAGTGCTGAACGCGCTCAAGGCGCGCTAGCGCGCGCCGGTTTCGAGTTTCGGGTTTGGCAGCACATGATTGTAGAATTTTCATCATGAGCCGGAACGATACTGGACCGCTTCAACACCTGATCAACGCGACGCGCTATTCATTCCAAGGGCTGCGTCATGCTTGGGCAAACGGGGCCGCCTTCCGCTACGAGATCTACGTCTTGGCAGTGGCGTTGCCGGCGGCATGGTTGCTCGGCAAAGGCGCCGTTGAGCGCGCTTTGATGATCGGCGCGATTTTGCTGGTCGTGGTCGTGGAACTGGTCAATTCCGCTATTGAGGCAACCATCGACCGCGTGAGCAAAGATCACCACGAGCTGTCCGGTCACGCCAAGGACATGGCTTCAGCGGCGGTTTTTATTTCGATCCTGCTGGCGGCCACGGTCTGGCTAGTTCTTTTGCTGGCTTGAAAAAAATTCGCTGCAGCGAAGATATGGCTGTGTTCTTTCCTGCCCAACCGCAATTTTCGGTTTTGCTGGCGCTCTCATTGTTCTTCAAGCCGGCTCCGTTGTACGCCGGCGAGCCATTGGAGTTGCTCAAGTCGGCGGCTGAAAGGGTGATCGCGGTGCTGAAAGATCCGCGGCTCAAAGCGGTGGAGCAGAAAAAAGAGCGAGTCGAACAGCTCAAAGCTATCATCAATCCGATCTTCGACTACGACGAGGTCGCGCGCCGCACGCTGGCGGGCCATTGGCGCCGTCGGACCATGGTGGAGCAGGAAGAATTCACCAAACTGTTCCGCGCCTTCTTGGAAAAAATATACTCTGACCGGATCGGTCTCTATGAAGGGGAGCGCGTAGTATTCGGTCGAGAAACCGTCGACCAAGAGTACGCCGAGGTCGAATCCAGATTGATCAATTCTATGTTAACCCCGCCTCTTGAGGCGGGCACAGCTAAATGGGGTTTCCAAAGGGGGCGGAGCATCCCCTTTGGTCAAGGACGGGGTTAAATCCCCGTCCGCGAAGTGGCTTCGTTTAATTGAAAAACGAAGAAAACCGCGTGCCTACCGTCTCAAACGCAGCAACGGGAAGTGGAAAGTCTACGACGCGGTGGTCGCCGACATCAGCATCGTCAGTAACTACCGTTCGCAGTTCGACCGGGTAATCTCGAAGTCCTCATTCGATGAGTTGAAGCGGATGCTTCGGGACAAGGCGGGGTAAGAGGTGTTGGGACGCCCGCGATAGCTTGGCCAAGACAATGATATCTCGAAACGTAAGATGCCGTAACCGAAGTTAACGGAAATATTCACGGCCAGTAACCGTTGTAAAGCGAAAGCCATGCGGTTCCCGATGGTCACCGCATCCTACTGGATTGTCATCCACTATCCTCGATCAGTTCTAGTGTTTTCTCCAAATCCTCCGCCAACGGTGCCGTCCAGTGATGGCGCTTGCCATTAAAATCGACGGCCAGTTTGGCGGCGTGGAGGAACTGGCGCTTCAGGCCGTACTCTTTGCAAAAGCGTTTGTTGAAATTGAAGTCGCCGTGCTGGTCGTCCATCACGACCGGGTAGCCAAGCTTGGCGAAGTGGAGACGGATTTGGTGCAGCCGGCCGGTTTCGATGTTCACCCGCACTAAAGTCGTTTCGGAAAAACGCTTGACGATTCGGTAGCGGGTCAGGGCGCGAACTAGGTGGCCATCGCGTCCTGGCAGCGGAAAGTCAATCTTGCCTTCGATGTTTGGCACGCGGCCGACCACCAGGCAGAGATATTCTTTGGCGACGTTGCCATTTTCAAACTGACTTTCCAACTCAGCCAAGGCGCTTTCGTTTTTGCCAAATACAATTAGCCCTGAGGTGTCTTTGTCCAAGCGGTGCGCGAGCTTGGGGCGAAATTTTCGCTCTTGATATTTTCGCTCGATGAATCCGGCCAGTGATTCCAGCTTACTTACGGTCTTGCCTTCAGTGACGGCGAGCCCCGCGGGTTTGTCGACCACTAGTAACGATTCATCTTCGTGGATGATCTCGATGGGGCGGTGGGAGCTGCTATGAGCTGGCTTCGAAGCTTGCGATTCGAACGGAATATAAAGTTGAATTCGGTCGCCCGCCCGCAGCGCGTTGTCTGGTTTCGCCCGTTGGCCGTTTAGGCGAATGCCGTTTTTACGGAAGAGCTTGCGAACATAGCCAATGGGGAATTTTTTCTTTAAGAAATTCTCCAGTTTTTTTGCCCCTTCGCCAGCCGCCACGACAATTTCTAGCATGCGCAATTACAAATACCGGCAGGGCCCCGCTGGAGTCAAGCTCGGCGCCCGGCAATATTTGCTATTCTCTAATTATTAAGCTAGGTTACGTCCACGGTGCCGAGGAATTCATCCTTGTTGGTTTGCGCCGGGTGAGGTCGTCATTGAGTCGAAATGAGTCGGTCGATGTCTTAAGAAAAAAAATCGATCAGATTGATGAAAAAGTCGTTAACCTTCTAAATGACCGGGCGGTACTGGCACAACGAATTGGCCAGACCAAGAGCCTAAGCAACCAAGAGGTTTACGTTCCCCAGCGCGAGCAGGACATTCTTAATCGGCTTGCCGGCCAGAGCCATGGGCCGCTGCCTTCCTCCACGATCCGTTCCATTTATCGCGAAATCATTTCGGGCTGCCGCTCTATGGAAGCGCCGCTCAAGGTGGTGTTCTTCGGCGCGGAGGCGACCTACAGCCATCTTGCCGCCAAGGAGAAGTTCGGCTCATCGTCCGAGCTTCGCCCGACCGCCAGTATTCCGGAAGTATTTCAAGAAGTGAGCCAAGATCGGGCGTGCTTCGGCGTGGTGCCGATCGAAAACTCGACTGAAGGGGTGGTGGCGCACACCCTCGACTGTTTGGTCGAGTCGGATTTGCAAATCTGCGCGGAAATCTTTCTCGAAATTCATCACAATTTGCTGTCGCTGAGCGGGCGCGCCGAGGACATGCGGCGGATCACTTCCCATCCGCAGGCGTTGGCCCAGTGCCGCGGCTGGCTCGGCACGCATTTCCCCAACATCTCCGTAGAGGAAGTGGCGAGCACGGCCCACGCCGCACTGGCCGCGAGTAAGGATGGCAGTGTCGCCGCCATCTCCAGCGCGCTGGCTAAAGAGGTTTATGGCTTGGAATCGCTGGCGAGCAACATCGAAGATCGAAGCAATAATATTACCCGCTTCCTGGTGATCGGCAAAATGAACACCAAGCCTGGCCGCCGCGATAAGACCTCGCTGGTGTTTTCCGCCAAGGACAAGCCCGGCGTGCTTTTCCAAATGCTCCAACCCTTCGCCAAGAGCCGGATCAATCTTTGTAAGATTGAATCGCGGCCGATCAAAAACAAGCCTTGGGAGTATTTGTTCTTTCTCGATCTGCTCGGCCATCGCGAGCAGCCGGCGGTAAAACGGGCGATCGCCGGCTTGGAAAAGAACTGCGTGTTTATCAAAATCTTGGGCTCCTATCCGAGCGGCAGATGAAGACAGTAGAGCAAGTACCTGAATATATCCGATCGCTCATCCCCTATGAGCCGGGCAAGCCGATCGAAGAAGTAGAACGCGAGTTCGGCATCGCCAACTCGGTAAAGCTCGCTTCTAACGAAAATCCGCTGGGGCCATCACCCAAAGCGCTGGAAGCGCTTCGCGCCAAGCTCGATCAGCTCCATCTCTATCCCGACGGCGACTGCTTTTACCTGAAAAACGGTTTGGCAAAAAAGCTCGGCATTGCGCCCGATAAGTTGATCTTTGGCAACGGCTCCAACGAAATTATCGAATTGGCGGCGCGAACCTTCTTGCGCCCCGGCGACGAAGCGGTGATGGCCGAACAGGCTTTTGTCGTCTATCAGCTGATCGTCCAGGCGGTCGGCGGCACGAGCAAACAGGTGCCGCTCAGCGATTACACCCATGATCTGGGGGCGATCGCCGATGCGGTTTCGACTCGTACGCGGATGGTTTTTTTAGCCAACCCGAACAATCCAACCGGGACGATTTTTCGCCGTGCCGAGTGGGAAAAATTTCTCGCCAAGGTCTCGCCGGATGTTTTGCTCATCGTTGACGAGGCGTATTTCGAATATGTCCAGGACTCCGATTATCCCGATTCGCTTAAGTACCATGCAGAAGGCCGCGCGATTTTGACGCTGCGAACGTTTTCAAAGCTCTATGGGCTGGCCGGCTTGCGCATCGGTTACGGCCTGGCGGCGAAGGAATTGATCGCCATGATGCAGCGGGTGCGCCAGCCGTTTAACGTCAACGCGGCGGCGCAGTGGGCGGCGCTGGCGGCGCTGGGAGATGGCGATCATATCGAACGCAGTTTGACCGTGAACCAGCAGGGGCGCGATTTTCTTCAGGGCGAATTCAAGCGCTTGGGTTTGGATTTTGTGCCGAGCCACGGCAATTTTGTCTTGGTCCGCGTCGGTAAAGGCCAGGAAATATTCAAACAGTTGCTGAGTCAAGGTGTGATCGTCCGTCCCATGGGTGGCTACCGGTTTCCCGAGCATATCCGGGTGACCGTCGGGACCATGGACGAGAACCGGCAGTTTATCGAAGCGTTGCAAAAAGTCATTCAGAATTCTTGAGCAACTGGGAAGAGATCTAGGAAGTGATATTGTCGTGGCAGTGATGTTCGAAAAAATGGCGCTGGCGGGCGTGGGGCTGATTTGCGGTTCGTTGGCGCTCGACATGCGCCGACAGAAGTTGGTCAAGGAGATCGTCGGTTATGGCCGCAGCGAAGCCAATCTCAAAATCGCCAAGAAAAAAGGCATTATCGACGGCTACTTTTTGCATGACGATGATTTTCCCAGCGGTGTGGATTTTCTCATGATCGGCACGCCGGTGGCGACTATCGTGCCGCTGACCAAGGCTTTCTTGCCCAAGCTCGAAGCGGGATGCATCGTTAGCGACGTTGGCAGCGTCAAAGGCGGGATCGTCCGCGGCATGAAAAAAT
>Ga0137437_1000718_pt1 | contig 10912 bp, 8 predicted proteins | sample EasRivERMGT138_2_FD_102332 | JGI IMG/M metagenome (GOLD analysis project Ga0137437, IMG submission 102332) | Soil microbial communities from meander-bound floodplain in the East River, Colorado, USA - East River MetaG ERMGT138_2 | ecosystem: Environmental > Terrestrial > Soil > Floodplain ...
CGGATCAGCGACGGCGCGCGCGAGCGGCGCGAGATTGACGCCCCCCACCTGCTGCTGAAGCGTTCCCACCGGGAAGCGCGTGTCGTTATCGTCGGACCACACCGCCCAGTTCACGCCGAGCTCGGCGTTCTTGTCGACGCGCACGTCGACGATGATGGCTTCGACCAGCACTTGCAGGCGGCGGATGTCGAGCTTGTCGACGACGCTCATGAGCGAACGCATGATCTTCGCGGGCGCGGTGATGATCAGCGCGTTGGTTTCGGGTTCAGCCCAGATGGTCGTGGAGCGATCCGCGCTTGCCGCGACGCCCGACTGAGCGGCGCCGCCCGCGGCCGGCGCGCCGGTGGTGATGGCGACGGTGGCGCTGATTTGTTCTTTGAGCTTGGCCGCGATTTTTTCCGCGTCGGCGAATTGCAGGTAGCGCACCTGGGTGTCGCCGCCGCTTTCGAGCGGCGTGTCGAGATGCGCGACCAGCGCCTTGATACGCAGGCGCAGGTTTTTCTCGCCGCCGATGAGCACGCTGTTGGAGCGGTCGTCCGCGATGACGCGCGCCGGCGCACCGCCGCCTTCCGCCGCACCGCCTTGCTGCGTGAAGAATGTATTCACGACGCGCACGACTTCCGCGGCGGTCGCGTGCTGCAGGTTGATGATGTCGACGTCGTTGTCGCCCACCTGATCGATGCGCCGGATGATGCGCAGGATGCGGTTCACGTTACTGGCGTGATCCGACAGGATGAGGATGTTGCTGCTCGGGTATGCCGCCATGTGCGCGGCCTGGGGCATCAGCGGACGCAGTACCGGCACGAGCTGCGCGGCGCTCACGTTCTGTACCGCGATGATCTGCGTGACGAATTCGTCGGAACCGCCGTCGATGCGATCCGGCAGATCCTTGTTCGGCATCTGCCGCGCGTTCACTTCCGGAATGATCTTGACGATGCCGCCCGATTCGACGGCGATGAACTGGTGGACCTGCAGCAGTGCGAGGAACGCGGCGTAGAACGCGTCCGGTGACATCGGCGTCGTCGACAGCATCGTGACCTGCGCGCGCACGCGCGGGTCGGGAATGATGGTCTTGCCGGTCGCGGCCGCAACAGCTTCGATGACCTGGCCGATCTCCGCATCCTTGAAGTTGGGCGTGATGCGCTGGCCATTGTTGCCGGCGTTCTGGGCTCCCACGATGCCGGTCGCGGTGAATGCGAAAATCGCGACGAGGGCGGCGGCACGGAAGGGTGCTCTGGTCATTGAGTTCGGTACCTGGCGCCTGTGGCGCGCGGTCAATTGCGGGTAATTCATGGTTCTTCTAATTCTTCGTTCTTATTACTCGTTCCCCGGGGGCGCTTCTGTCGGCGCCTGCTCCATGGGGATCATGCCATCGCCGCCGCCCGCAAGCTGGTCGGCTTCGGCAGCAATCTGGGCGATATTGAGTACCAGCTCCTGCTGTTTGTTGGCGCGCGTTATGGTGACTCGCGCGTCGGTCGAGGAGTTCAGGGTGGCGAAGATCTCCTGGGCCCGGTCCTTGTTATTGAGCGGGGTCCCGTTGATGGCGGTTACCAGGTCGCCGGCGCGCAGACCCATCCGCGCAAATGCCTGACGGTTGGGACCGGGGTAGACCCGGAAGCCGCGCATCTCACCATTCGCGAATACCGGCTGCGGGCGCATGACCTGGCCAATCATGCCCGGATCGTCGTTCACGAGTTTGCGCATTCGATCGAGCAGCTGTTCGTTGCCTGCCGCGGCGGCCGGCGGTGGCATCGCCGGTATGGGTCCGGCCCCACCTGCGGTGCGGCGCGGCAGAAACACGGATTCGAGCACGCCGCCGCGATCGATGATCGCGCGATCGTTGTAAACCGAGTGCAGCGTGGCACCGCCCGGCACCTGCTGACCCACGGCGACAACCTTGGCGGCCGCCGCGCTCTCGCCAATGATTGCCATGCCTTCCTTGGGATCCGCGGTCGCGAGTACGCCGGCGAGCACCAGCGGCATGCTCGAGGGGGGCGCGCTGGCCGCGTCTCCGTTCGCTTGCGCGGCAGCATTCCCGAACAGATGCGAATTGACGAGTCCGCCGATGTCGACCGTCGGTGCCGGCGCGTCGGGCGCGGTCACGGGCGGCGCCGACTGACGGCTGCGAGTGCCCAAGCCGACGACAATGAACGCGAGCTGGGCCGCGAGGGCCAGTGCGAGAATGAAGGTCACCACCTGGGGTGCACGCGCGAGCAGCGACGAGCGCCAGTCGCCGCTGTCACCCGCGCTCGATCTCCAGGTATTTGCAATCATTTGCGAGATGATACGTTTGGCTCCTCAGCCGCCTCAAGCTCTTGTTTTGTCTTCACAAACCGACGATGCCGACCACGCTCTTGTGTTGCCATTCGACGACCCCTATACAGAGCGCCAATGCCCAGTTCCGAAACCGAACGCCCTGATCACGGGGGCGCGGGCATCGCAGTCGAAGAAGCCGAGCCCAAGACAAAGCAGCCGCCGTTATATCAGGTGGTACTGCTCAACGACGATTACACCCCGATGGAGTTCGTCGTCGATGTCCTCGAGAAGTTCTTCCGCATGGATCGAACGACTGCGACACGCGTCATGCTCGAGGTGCATACACAGGGCAAAGGTATCTGTGGTGTGTTCACATACGAGATAGCGGAAACCAAGGTTGCCCTTGTTACCTCTTATGCTCGTGACCATCATCATCCGCTGATGTGCACGCTCGAAGAGGCTTGACGAACGATCTAACGGTCGCGAGGTTGCAAAGGTGTTATCGCAAGAGCTCGAATTCTGTCTGAACGACGCCTTTGCCAAGGCGCGTGACGCACGTCATGAATTTCTGACGGTCGAGCACCTGCTGCTGTCGATCCTGGACACGCCCAAGGTGCGCGAAATCCTGCGCGCCTGTGGGGCGGATCTGCAAAAACTCAAGGACTCGCTGAACGATCATCTCGATCGCACGACTCCCCGCCTGCCGAACGACGAAGATCGCGAAGTTCAGCCGACTCTCGGCTTTCAGCGCGTACTGCAGCGCGCGGTATTCCACGTGCAGTCCTCGGGCAAGAAAGAAGTTGGCGTGGCCAATGTGCTCATCGCCATCTTCAGCGAGAAGCAGAGCCATGCGGTGCACCTGCTGAATCGCTCGGAAGTGACGCGCCTCGACGTCGTCAATTTCGTCTCGCACGGCCTGTCGAAGATCGCGGAAGAGAAAACCGCGAAGGAAGAGGCCGGCGCGGAGACGGATCGTGGCGACGGTGAAGGCGGCAGCGCGCTCGACAAGTACACGAGCAACCTCAACCAGCTCGCGCAGGACGGCAAGATCGATCCTTTGATCGGTCGCACGCTCGAGGTCGAGCGCACCATCGAAATCCTGTGCCGGCGCCGCAAGAACAATCCCCTGTACGTGGGCGAGGCGGGCGTGGGAAAAACGGCTATTGCTGAAGGCCTCGCGCGCATGATCGTCGAGGGCAAAGTCCCCGACGTGCTGTCGGACTGCACTATCTACTCGCTCGACATGGGCTCGCTGATCGCGGGCACCAAGTACCGCGGAGATTTCGAAAAGCGGCTGAAGAGCGTCATCTCCGAGTTGAAGAAACAACCGGGCGCAATCCTGTTCATCGACGAGATCCACACGGTGATCGGCGCGGGCGCCGCTTCCGGTGGCGTCATGGACGCCTCGAACCTCATTAAACCGGTGCTCACGAACGGCGAGCTGCGCTGTATCGGCTCCACGACCTACCAGGAATATCGCGGCATCTTCGAGAAGGACCACGCGCTCGCGCGCCGCTTCCAGAAGATCGACGTGGTCGAGCCTTCCGTCTCCGAGACCATCGAGATCCTGATGGGACTGAAGCCGCGCTTCGAGCAGCACCACGGCATCACGTACTCGCACGATGCGATCGTCGCCGCGGCCGAGCTGGCCGCGCGTCATATCAATGAACGCCACATGCCCGACAAGGCCATCGACGTGGTCGACGAAGCCGGCGCGCGCCTGCGCTTGAAGCCGGTGAACGAGCGCGAACCCCAGGTCGAGGTGAAACACATCGAAGACGTGGTGGCGCGCATGGCGCGTATCCCCGCCAAGAGCGTCTCGCAGTCGGACAAGGAAGTGCTGCGCAATCTCGAGCGCAACCTGAAGCTCGTGATCTACGGCCAGGACAAGGCCATCGAATCGCTGGCCGCGGCCATCAAGATGGCCCGCTCGGGTCTCGGCGATCAGCGCAAGCCCGTGGGCAGCTTCCTGTTCGCGGGTCCCACTGGCGTCGGCAAGACCGAAGTCACGCGGCAGCTTGCGATCGCGATGGGCATCGAATTCATCCGCTTCGACATGTCCGAATACATGGAGCGCCACACGGTATCGCGCCTGATCGGCGCGCCGCCCGGATACGTGGGATTCGACCAGGGCGGGCTCCTCACCGAAGCCATCGCCAAGCATCCGCATTGCGTGCTGCTGCTGGACGAGGTCGAGAAGGCGCATCCCGATGTGTTCAACCTGCTGTTGCAGGTAATGGATCACGGCACGCTCACCGACAACAACGGACGCAAGGCCGATTTCCGTCACGTCGTAATCGTGATGACCACCAACGCGGGCGCGTTCGAAATGAACCGCGCGTCGATTGGCTTCGTACAGTCGGACAACGCCTCGGACGGCTCGGAGGCCATCAAGCGGCTGTTCTCACCCGAGTTCCGCAACCGCATCGACGCGATCATCCAGTTCGCGCCGCTCGACATGCCGGTCATCGAGCGCGTGGTGGACAAACTGCTACTGGAGATCGAAGCGCAACTCGAGAAGAAGGGCGTGTCGATCCTGCTCGACGACGACGCACGACGTTGGCTGGCGGAAAAAGGTTACGACCCGAAGATGGGCGCGCGCCCGATGGCGCGACTGCTGCAGGATCAGATCAAGCGGCCACTCGCCGAGGAACTGCTGTTCGGGAAACTGACCACCGGCGGCACCGTGAAGATCGGTGTCAGCGCGGACGGGAAGGAACTCAAGCTCACGACGATTCCGGCGGACACGCCCGCGCTCACGACTATTCAGTAAAAAGGGGACAGATTTATTTGTTGACGATATCGGCCGCCGATATCGTCAACAAATAAATCTGTCCCCTTTTTATCGGCCGCGGTAGACGATGCGGCCCTTCGACAAATCGTACGGCGTCATCTCAACCGTGACCTGGTCACCGGTCAGAATGCGGATGTAGTTTTTGCGCATCTTCCCGGAGATGTGAGCCGTCACGACGTGACCGGTCTTCAACTTCACCCGGAAAGTAGTGTTAGGCAAAGTCTCGACGACTTCGCCTTCCATCTGAATCGCATCTTCTTTCGACATCCGTAACCTGTGGCACCCGAGAAGGCCGCGAATTCTGCCAGAAAAGCGCTTCTGGCGAGCACCTTTCAGGGGGTCGAAAAGAGCGGTACGTCCGGGCCGCCGGTACCGGCGCGAACCAGCGCGCTGAATTCGCTGCGGTCCATCGATTTGCTGCCGAGTGAGCGTAGATGCGGTGTAGGTAGCTGGCAGTCGATTAGTGTGAGTCCCGCAACAACCCCGCGTTCGACGAGGCGGGCGAGCGCTGCCTTCGAGGCGTCGCGCTCGTGGCTGAACATGGATTCGCCGAAGAATACGCGGCCAATCAGCACGCCATACAGGCCGCCCACCAGCTTTTCTGCAAGACGCACCTCGACGCTGTGGGCATGGCCGCGCGTATGCAGCTCACAATACGCGGCATGCATCTCGGGGGTGATCCACGTGCCGCTGGAGTGTTCGCGACGCCTGGCGCAGGCCTCTACCACGGCGGCGAAGTCGCGATCGAAAGACACTTCAAACCCGCGATTTCGCAAAGTTTTCGCGAGACTGCGCGAACATTTGAATTCGCCCGGTTCAAGGACTTCGCGCGGATTGGGCGACCACCACAACAACGGCTGGCCCGCGGAATACCAGGGAAAGATGCCACGCCGATACGCAGCCAGCAGGCGCGCCGGCGACAGGTCGCCGCCCGCCGCCAGCAATCCTTCCGGTTCGTCCAAAGCCTGTTCGAGCGGCGGAAACCATTCATGGTCGCCCTCAGCCGTCAGCCAGGTAATCGTCTTGTTCACTTGGAGCGGGCCTCGCGACGCGCGTCCCGATACGGGACATGCTTCTGGATCTCGCGCGCGTATTCGTCCATGTGCGCCCCTTCGCGCCGCAGGTAGTCGCCGATGGCGGCACGAAAGCGCGGATCCACGATCCAGTGCATCGACCACGTGCGCCTCGGCACAAAGCCGCGGCTCACCTTGTGCTCGCCCTGAGTTCCCGGTTCGAAACGGCTGATGCCGCGCTCGATGCAGAAGTCGATGCCCTGGTGGTAGCACAGCTCGAAGTGCAGGCTGTGGAACTGCTCGTTCGTACCCCAGTAGCGGCCGTAGAGAGCAGCGCGGTTCCAGTAGAACACCGCCGCGGCCACGGTGTCGTCGCCGAGGCGCGCGCGTTTGATCATGAGGTGTTCACCCAGTGCGCCCGGCAACGCGCGGAAGAAGGCGCGCGTGAGGTACGGCTCGTGCCCGTGGCGCAGAAACGTGTCGCGGTGCAGATCGTAGACTTCATCGATGCCGCGCCGATCGAGCTCGGGGCCTAATAATGTCTCGCAGGTGAGACCGGCCTCCGTGACGCGACGGCGCTCGCGCCGCACGTTCTTGCGGAACTTGGTCGTGAATCCTTCAAGGTAGTGCTCGAAATCGCGATAGCCCTGGTTGGCCCAGTGAAACTGCACGTCGAAGCGCGGCGTCCAGCCGGCGTTGGCGAACGCCTGACGGTCGTCGTCGGACACAAACAGGCCGTGGATTGACGATAGGCCACGCGCCGCCGCGAAATCCTGGAGTGAGGCGATCAGCGCGGTGCGTGCGACCACCGGATCGACGCCCGGACGCACCAGCAACCGTGGCGCCGTCGCGGGAGTGAATGGCACGCCGATTACGAGCTTCGGGTAGTAGGCGAGCCCGTGCTGGGCGTAGGCCTGCGCCCACGAAAAATCGAAAACGAATTCGCCGAAGGAATGCGACTTGATGTACGCGGGCGCGGCGGCGGCGAGGCCGTGCTCATCGTGCAGCAGGATGGGCGCGGGTTCCCAGCCCGTTGCGCCGCCCACGCAGCCCGTCGATTCGAGAGCCGCGAGGAAAGCGTGGCGCAGGAAGGGCGCGCCGCCGGCGTCGAGCGCGTCCCAGGCGGCAGGGTCAATGTGCGTGAAGCTGGTCGAGATATTTGTCCGCATCGAGCGCAGCCATGCATCCGGATCCGGCGGAAGTGATGGCCTGACGATACACGTGATCGGCGACATCGCCCGCGGCGAACACGCCGGGCACGCTTGTGGCCGTGGCGCCGCCGTCGGCGCCGCTCTTGATTGTGATGTAGCCATCGCGCATGTCGAGCTGGCCGGCAAAAATTCCGGTGTTGGGTGTGTGTCCGATGGCGATGAATGCGCCGGTGACGTCGAGGCTTTCGATGGTGCCGCCATGTTCCGTCGGCTTGATCTTCACGCCGTTCACGCCGGACTGGTCGCCGACGATTTCATCAACGGTGTGATTCCACGCGATGCGCACCTTGCCGGTCTTCTCGAGTGCGAACAGGCGGTCCTGCAGGATTTTTTCGGCGCGGAACTTGTCGCGCCGATGCACGAGCGTCACATGGCTCGCGAGGTTCGATAGATAGAGCGCTTCCTCCACCGCGGTGTTGCCGCCGCCGATCACCGCGACGCGATGGCCCTTGTAGAAAAATCCATCGCAGGTGGCGCAGGCGGAGACGCCTTTCCCGCGGAACTTATCTTCCGATGGAATGCCCAGATACTTGGCGGAGGCGCCGGTCGCGATGATCAGCGCATCGCAGGTGTACGCGCCGTAGTCGCCCGTGAGAACGAACGGACGCTTCGAGAAATCCACGGTGTGAATGTGATCGTTGACGATCTCGGTATTGAAGCGTTCGGCGTGCGCCTTCATGCGCTCCATCAGCGCAGGTCCAAGCAGTCCGTGCGCATCGCCCGGCCAGTTGTCGACCTCAGTGGTCGTCATGAGCTGTCCGCCCTGCTCGACGCCGGTGATCAACAGGGGTTTGCGATTGGCGCGCGCCGCATAGACGGCCGCGCTGTAGCCGGCCGGGCCGGAACCTAGGATGACGAGCGGATTGTGGCGTGGAGGGGTCATGTATAATTTTGGCCATTCAGATGGCGGTTAAGCCAGTTTCATTGCGCGCGCAGCGCCGCTTTCAAGGTTACTTCTCAAGATTCACCGTTTGGTCGGGCAGAGCGCACTGCCATTTCGACCAGCCCACATGTTAACGGGACACCCATGCGTATTGGCATACCTCGTGAGTTGAAACCCCGCGAGGGGCGAGTTGGTCTTATTCCCGCAGCCTGCGTCGAGTTGGTGCGCGGCGGTCATGAAGTGTTCGTCGAGCATGGTGCCGGTGAGAAGAGCGGCTACTCGGACCAGAACTTCCGCGACGTGGGCGTCACCGTATTGCCCGGCGCCGACGAGCTGTTCGCCAAAGCGCAGATGATCGTCAAGGTGAAGGAGCCGATCGAACCTGACCTGGTGCGATTGCGCAAGGACCACCTGCTTTTTTGTTATTTGCATCTGGCCGCATTGCCGGAGCTCACGCGCCGGCTGTGCAGCATCGGTCTGACCGCGGTGGCGTTCGAGACGGTTGAAGACCGCGCTGGCCGGCTGCCGCTGCTCGCGCCGATGAGCGACATCGCGGGACGCCTTTCAATGCAGTACGCGACCACGCTGCTGCATCAGCCGCAGGGCGGCAAGGGCATCTTGTTAGGCGGCGTACCCGCCGCGAAACGCGGTCGGGTGGTCGTCCTTGGCGGCGGTGTGGCCGGCGGCAATTCGGCATTGGTCGCTGCGGGCCTCGGCGCCGAGGTCATCGTGTTCGACAAGGATCGGGACAAGCTGGTCGCCGCACGCGCCATGGGTGCGAACGTGACTGGCCTGTATCCGCACGTCGCCGACGTGGCGGATGCGGTGCGCGAGGCGGATGTGGTCATCGGCGCGGTGCTGGTCACGGGGGCGCGCGCGCCGCACGTGGTTTCGGCCGACATGGTTCGCACCATGGAACCCGGCAGCGTTATCGTGGACATCAGCGTCGATCAGGGCGGTTGCATCGAAACGACGAAGCCGACCAGCTGGGAAGCGCCCACGTATCAATGGGAAGGGGTCACGCATTTCTGCGTGACGAATATGCCGGGCTCTGTGCCGCGCACTTCTTCCCAGGCACTGTCCGCGGCAATCGCTCCGTACGCGGGGCGCCTCGCCGATGGCCATTCATCGAATGAGTGGCGCGACGACCCAGGCCTGGTTCGCGGCATCAACGTCGAAGCCGGAAAAGTTACGCATCCCGCATTGATGAGCTGATCGCTATCTCTGTACAATCAATCACATAGAGATAATTGCTGTAGCGAGAGATCAAAAATTGGCTGACACCACTTACGACCGGACCAAACCCGCCAAACGCTTCACGAACGCGGTGTCGCGAGGCCTGCGCGAGAGCGCGGTACTCGGGATCGGCGTGGTGGCGCTGGTCATGCTGGTGGCGCTCGCTTCGTACGATGCGGCTGACCCAGGATTTTCTTCCACGGGCAGCGGCGAACACGGCATCCATAATCGCATCGGGCCGTTCGGGGCGTGGCTCGCGAGTCTGTTGTTCTTCCTCTTCGGCCGGCCCGCCTATCTATTTCCGCTGATGCTGGGCGTTGCCTGCTTCGTGATGTTCCGCCAGCCCGAAGAAGAAGACGGGCGCACACGTTTCAACACCGCGGTGCGGATCGGCGGCTTCACATTGATGCTGATCGCGAGCTGCGGTCTCGCAACGCTGCACTGGGACGCGACCGGCTTTCCCGCCAGCGCCGGTGGGGTGGTCGGCCATGTCGGTCTCGCGCTCCAGTCGGCGATGAACTTCCTTGGCGCCACGCTGTTCATGCTGACGGCATGGATGGCCGGCGTCTCGCTCGCGTTCGGCGTTTCGTGGCTCACGATCATTGACCGGATTGGCGCCGGCCTCTGGAACGGCATCGGCTGGATCAAGGCGCGTCGCAGTGTCGCGCGCGATGTCGCCGTCGGGCTCGAAGCGAAGAAGGCGCGCGTCGAGGCCGCGAAGGTTGAAGTGCAACGCACGGCTACGCGCATCAAGCCGCGCATCGAGGCGCCGGCCGCCGTCGTCGAAAAGAGCGACCGCGTGGAGAAAGAACGCCAGGTGCCGCTGTTCGACGCGCCCAAGTCGGGCGAACTGCCGCCGCTCAACATGCTGGACGATCCGCCGTCGCGCGAGTCCACCTATTCGTCAGAAGCGCTCGAAGCGATGTCGCGCCTGGTCGAACTCAAGCTCAAGGATTTCGGCGTCGACGTGGAAGTAGTGGCCGTGCAACCCGGGCCCGTGGTCACGCGCTTTGAGATGCGCCCCGCGCCCGGTGTGAAGGTCAGTCAGATTTCCGGACTTGCAAAAGACCTGGCGCGATCGCTGTCGGCGATCAGCGTGCGCGTGGTAGAGGTCATTCCCGGCAAGTCGGTCATGGGCCTCGAAATCCCGAACGAGAAGCGCGAGATCGTCACGCTCGGCGAAATCATCAAGTCGAAGGCGTACGACGATGTGTCGTCGCCGCTGGCGCTGGCGCTCGGAAAGGACATCGCCGGCGTGCCGATGTGCGCCGACCTCGCAAAGATGCCGCATCTGTTGATCGCCGGCACCACGGGCTCGGGCAAGTCGGTCGCGATCAACGCGATGATCCTGTCGCTGCTCTACAAGAGCACCGCCGAGCACGTGCGGCTGATCATGATCGATCCGAAGATGCTGGAGCTCTCGGTGTACGAGGGCATACCCCATCTCCTCGCGCCGGTCGTCACCGACATGCGCCAGGCGGCGAACGCGCTCAACTGGTGCGTCGCGGAGATGGACCGC
>Ga0137437_1000719_pt1 | contig 10901 bp, 10 predicted proteins | sample EasRivERMGT138_2_FD_102332 | JGI IMG/M metagenome (GOLD analysis project Ga0137437, IMG submission 102332) | Soil microbial communities from meander-bound floodplain in the East River, Colorado, USA - East River MetaG ERMGT138_2 | ecosystem: Environmental > Terrestrial > Soil > Floodplain ...
CGAGCGCGGCGAGGGCCGCTGGGTGCAGGTCTCGTGGGACGAGGCGCTCGACGACATCGCCGCGAGGATCCGGCGCGCGATCACCGAGCAGCGCCCCAACGACGTCATGTACCACGTCGGCCGCCCCGGCGAGGACGGCTTCACCGAGCGCGTGCTCGCGGCGTGGGGCGTCGACGGCCACAACTCGCACACCAACATCTGCTCGTCGGGCGGACGCGCCGGCTATCACTACTGGATGGGCTTCGATCGGCCGAGCCCCGACTACGCCAACGCCGACGTGATCGTGCTCGTCAGCGCGCACCTCGAGTCCGGCCACTACTTCAACCCGCACGCCCAGCGCATCATGGAGGCCAAGGCGCGCGGCGCGAAGCTCGTCGTGTTCGATGTCCGGCTGTCCAACACGGCGACCCACGCCGATCACTGGGTCGCGCCGCAGCCGGGCAGCGAGGCGGCGATCTTCCTGGCGATCGCTCATCACCTGGTCGTCACCGGGCGCTACCACCGTGAGTTCGTGCGCCGGTGGTGGAACTGGCAGGAGTACATGGCCACAGCGCTGGCGCGTCCGGACGCCGGCTTCGAGGACTTCGAGCGCGAGCTCGCCACGATGTGGGCGCGCTACACGTTCGAGTTCGCGGCGCGCGAGGCCGGCGTCGACGCCGCCGTGCTGCGCGAGATCGCCGACATCGTCGCGTCGGCTGGCACGCGGCTCGCGAGCCACAACTGGCGCAGCGCCGCCGCCGGCAACCTCGGCGGCTGGCAGGTCTCGCGCACGCTGTTCCTCTTGAACGCCCTGCTCGGCGCCGTCGCGTGCGAGGGCGGCACGTACCCCAACGGCTGGAACAAGTTCGTGCCGCGTCCGATCTACACGCCGCCGCACCCGCACACCTGGAACGAGCTGACGTGGCCGGTCGAGTACCCGCTCGCGATGAACGAGCTGTCGTTCTTGCTCCCGCACCTCGTCGCAGAGGGCCGCGGCGCGCTCGAGGTCTACTTCACGCGGGTCTATAACCCCGTGTGGACCAACCCCGACGGGTTCAGCTGGGTCGAGATGCTGAGCGATCCGGACAAGATCCGGCTCCACGTCGCGCTGACCCCGACGTGGAACGAGACCGCGCAGTACGCCGACTACGTCTTGCCGATGGGCCACGGCAGCGAGCGCCACGATCTCCACTCGTACGAGACCCACGACGCGCAGTGGGTCGGGTTCCGCCAGCCCGTCGTGCGCGCCGCCAAGGAGCGGCTCGGCACGCCGATCACCGACACGCGCGGCACCAGCCCCGGCGACGTCTGGGAAGAGAACGAATTCTGGATGGAGCTGTCGTGGCGCATCGATCCCGACGGCCGGCTCGGCATCCGCACGTACTTCGAGTCCAAGGACCGGCCGGGCGAGAAGCTGGGCGTCGACGAGTACTACCGCTACATCTTCGAGCGATCGGTGCCGGGGCTGCCCGAGCGCGCCGCCGCCGAGTCGCTCACGCCGCTCGAATACATGCGGCGCTACGGCGCCTACGAGGTCCGGCGCGGCATCGGGCCGCTCCACGCCGAGCGCGTCCCCGCCGAGGAGCTCGACGACACGGCCACCGACACGCTCGGCCGCGTGTTCACGCGTGCGCCGAAGCCCGCGCCGAACAACATCGTGCCGGTGCCGACCCCCGACGGCGACGCCGCCGGCCGCCGCATGGTCGGCGTCACCGTCGACGGCGAGACCGTGCGCGGCTTCCCGACGCCGAGCGGCCGCCTCGAGGTGTGGTCGCGGACGCTCGCCGAGTGGGGCTGGCCCGAGTACGCGCTGCCGACGTACATCGAGAGCTACGTCCATCCGAGCGCGCTCTTTGCCGGCCACATGGTGTTGATCCCGACCTTTCGCTTGCCGGTCCAGATCCACACTCGTAGTGCCAACGTCAAGTGGCTCGACGAGATCGCCCACACCAACCCGCTGTGGATCCACACGAGTGACGCCCGGCGGCTCGGTGTCGCGACCGGCGACCTCGTCCGCGTCGAGACCGAGATCGGCCACTTCGTCGTCAAGACCTGGGTCACCGAGGGCATCCGGCCGGGCGTCGTCGCGTGCAGCCACCACATGGGCCGCTGGAAGCTCGACGGCCACGATCGCGGCCAGCGCCAGCTGTCGGCCACCGTCGGCCTCGAGCGCGCGGGCAAGACCTGGACGATGCGGCGCCGCCGCGGCGTCACGCCGTACGCGTCCACCGACCCCGACACCCAGCGGATCTGGTGGTCCGACGCCGGCGTGCACCAGAACCTGACGTTCCCGGTCCACCCCGATCCGATCTCGGGCATGCACTGCTGGCACCAGGCCGTTCGCGTGCGGCGCGCCGAGCCGGGCGACCGCTACGCCGACATCGTCGTCGATACCGCGAAGAGCCGCGCCGTCTACGAGCAGTGGCTCACGCGGACGCGGTCCGCCGCGACGGTCTCGCCCGACGGCACGCGGCGTCCGTACTGGCTGTTGCGCCCGCTCAAGCCGGCCCGCGAGGTGTTCGCGCTGCCGCCGAAGAAGCCTACGTGAGCGAGGCCGTGCGCTCGCGTCGTCTCGAGCCGGTCCGCGCGGCGTATGCGCTGCCGCCGGCGGGAGCCGAGGTGAACGAGGCCCTGCGCGTCCTCGCTGTGCTCGCGTCACTGTGGGAGCCCACGTGAGCGAGGCCCTGCGTGCGCTCGCCGTGCTGCTCGAGTCACCGCGGCCCGAGCACGCCGCGATCGCCCAGGCCCTCGAGCTGCCGCCGCCGCCTGCGGCCGACGAGCACACCGGCGTGCTGGTGTTCCAGGCCTATCCGTACGCCTCGGTCTACCTGGGCGCCGAGGGCATGCTCGGCGGCGAGGCGCGCGACCGCATCGCCGGGTTCTGGCGCGCCCTCGGCGGTGAGCCACCCGTCGAGCCCGATCACCTGAGCGTCCTCCTCGCGGGCGTCGCGGCGCTCGCCGAGTCGGCGCCGGCCTCCTCGGTGCTTGGCGCGTTGTTCTGGGAGCACCTCGCGAGCTGGATGCCACCCTACCTGGCGACGCTGAGGCGGATCGGCGCGCCGTTCCACGTCGCGTGGGCCGACCTGCTCGCGACCCTGCTCGCGGAGCTCGCCGACGAGCTCGGGCCGCCCGCGCGCCTGCCGCTCGCCCTCCGCGCCGCGCCCGCGCCCTCCGCTGCGCCAGCGGATCTCGACGCGCTCCTCGCGACGCTGCTCGCCCCGGCGCGCACCGGCTTCGTCGTCGTGCGCGACGATCTCGAGCGTGCCGCCGCCGAGCTTGGCCTCGGCCTGCGCGCCGGCGAGCGGCGGTTCGCCCTGCGCTCGCTCATCTCCCAAGATGCGACGGCCGTCCTCGGCTGGCTCGCCCGCGAGGCGCGATCGCAAGCCGCCGCCCTCGCGACGTTGCCGCCGATCACCGCCTGGTGGATCGCCCGCGCCCACGTGGGCGCGACCTGGCTTTCCGAGCTGGCCGCTCAGGCGCGTTATCGCGAGCCTGCCGAGAACCTCGCTACCTGATGACAAGGCTCGACATCAAGGACGACCACCGCGGTGCGCGATCTCCAGCGTCAGGCCGGCAAGCACATCCGCTAGCCAGTCGTCGCGCGTGACGCCGTAGACCACGAAGCGCCTCGAGGGGGAGCGACGGCATGCTGCTCGCGAACGCGCTGTGCCCGTGTGTGCTAGCTTTGCAGAGCCGATATGCAGGTCGATCTTCCTATCGAGGTGTTCTCTGCGCGGCGGCGCTCGCCCGAGGAGTTCGTGCGCGAGATGCGTCTCGCGGCAGCGATCCACTGGTACGGGCGTGGCGAGGTCTCCCAGGAGAAGGCGGCGCAGATCGCGGGCCGCGACCGGACGGATTTCCTGCTCGCGCTGGCGCGCGAGGGCGTGGATGCATTTGCCGTCGATGTCGACGATCTGAGGCGCGAGCTCGGTCGTGGCTGAGCTTCCGGTGACGAATTCGTCCCCACTGATCGCACGGGCACGGCCGGTCCTCGACGCGCTGCGCCGCGAGGGGATGTACCTATCCGATCGTGTCACCGATGAAGCGCTCGCGCTCGTGGGCGAATAGGAAAGCGGAACCAAGGCGACAGCGATGCTGTCCGGGAAGCTTGCGGCCGTCCCGGGACGAAGCCGATGGGCGGGCAACGCGAGGCCAGCTCCACGCCGGTGATCAGCGCCGGGTCGCGATCGCTCGTCAGTGCACGCTATCCATCTGATCCGGGATCACGGCACCGGCTTCGTCGCGACACGGGCCCGACGCGCCGGTCGAGGCCTTGCACGCACTCGTCGAGCACGGATAGCCGCCCGCGAGCGCAGCCTTGGGCGCGATGAACATCGGGTTGATCCGCCACGAGCCCTGCTCGTTGAAATACGCGTAGCACATGAGCTCCGTCTTGTTCCGGTTGAGGACGAGCTTGTACTTCGCGTCGCGCACGAAGTCGGCGTCGGTGTCGGAGTCGGCCGCTGCGAACACGGCGCGCTGGTCGACGGGCCGGCGATTGATCGCGTTTGCGCTCGTATCGCCGAACACGATCTTGTTGACCCAGCAACGCTTGCCGTTGATGTAGCTGATCATCGTGTTGGCGCGATCGGCGATCGGACCGCAGCCCTCGAAGTCATAGGTGAGCTTTCCCGCGCCGTCGGTGAGCGAGCGAATGCCGATGACGTGATCCGGCGCGATCCCGGCCATCTGCGAGACGGCCGCGATGGCATCCTGCGGCGACGCCGTGATGATCCAGACGTCGTAGCCACGGGTCTGCAGCGCGTGCACGAGATCCTTTTGCTGGTCGTAGATCCGGAGCCACGCGTTGAGCCCGGTGTGCGTGCCGATCGTCTGCGTCGCGCCTTCCGCGGCGGTGAGTTGCGACGTCACGGCCTGCACCATCATCGCCTGCATCTCGGCGTGGGTGTAACCGGCCATCAGCTGTGCGGTCCACGCGTACGTCGGCTCCATCGAGCGATAGTCCCAGGCGGCGAACGCGCCGAGCCCCCCGCGCGTGGTGCTGTTGACGTAGATCTCGAGCATCTCGTCGGCGCATGCCGCGTTCGTGTTCGTCGGCAGTGGTTGCCCCACCGCCACGGTGGTGCCACAAGCCGCCATCAACGCCGTTGCCGCCGCATCGGTCATGAACTTGCTCGTCTGCTTCCAGTCCTGGCTCGGCGGCTGCAGCACCTTGCCGTTCGCGATCAGATAGAACGTGATCGCGTCGCCGAAGTCGTTCTTGGATAGCGTGTTGTCCCAATCGAACAACGCGACCGGCTGCTTCGTGGTGACATAGCCCGCGCTGGCACAACCTTTCGAGTCGATCCACGACGTGAGATCGGCGCGGTTGTTGCCGAACCACGCCAGATCGGTGCGCAGCGCGGCTGGCTGGCACACCGGTTGGAGGGGCGCGTCGGGCGTCGGTGGCACGAACGCATCGGGGCCGAGCTGGATATTGTCACCGCAACCGGCGGCGAACAGCATAGCGAACCAGAGTGACCGAGTCATGGGTGGCTCCTTGAGCGCATAAGTGAATAAACCAGTGTACGGGGTTCGTGCAGCGTTACAAGAGATCGCTCGAGGAGAGGGAGACTCTCGTTACGCCCCTGCTGCAAGATTGCATAGACTGAAATCAATTATTGGAAGTTGTAGGCATTGGCCTGCGCGTCCTCGTATTCTTTCCCTGACGTTCTTCGCGTTAACCCAGATCAGTGGTGGGGCTCCGTCGCTCGAGCGACCCGCGTTTCGCGCCGCGCCAAGAAGCCTGGAGCGGCCGGTGCGCGTGCGCATCAAAGCCACGGTGCAGAGGCAGCGGATAGCAGCGGGTTCTCGTGAACAGCCCGGTCTGACGTCGCCATCGCCCGGCATGGATCGAAAACGACTCCAACCCGGCTACAATGGCCGCCGTGGCTGCCCTTCCGTCCTTGCGCCGAACACCGTCAGCCTGGAGGGGTGCCGGCCACGCGAGCCGCGCCCAACGCGCGGGCTCGGGAGCGAGCCAGTAGGTCATGGGCAGCAAGGACGCAGAACGCGCCAGGGCGCTGGTCCGCGAGCGGATCAACGTCGCGCGTGCAGCGATGGACACCTGCGACGAGGACATCGCGCGCGAGCTCGAGGCCCTCGCGGCGCGCGGCGTCGCTCCCACCTGTAGCAAGGGGTGCGCGCACTGTTGCCGTCAGGAGATCCTCCTGCCACGCGCCGAGGCCGAGGCCATCGTCGAGTGGATGCAGGCGTCCTGGCCGCCGGCACAGATCGAGGCGCTCAAGGATCGCCTTCGCACCTGGCTGGCCTGGTACCGCGATGAGTTCAAGCGCCGGGTCGGCAGCGGGGAAGACCGCCAGGTCGTCGCCTACGAGCACGGCCCGTTCTGCGTGGCGCTTCAGGACGGCGCCTGCTCGATCTATCCCGTGCGGCCGATGACCTGCCGGATCCACTACGTCAGCTCGTCGCCCGATGCCTGCCGACAAGCGCGCGATCCCCAGTACGCCGGTGACGAGAAGATGGCCGTCCTGTCCTCCATCCACCGCGTCTCACAGCCCGCCATCCTCCGCATCCGCGCCGTCATCGAGCGCCAGGGCGCAGACTTCCTGGCGACGGTGCACCTGCTGCCGGAATGGCTCGCACACCTGCTTCGGGTCGAAGACCAGCCCTGGCGTACGGCGCCCCCGCTGTTTTGACCCCGCTTGCAGACGAGCGTCATCGCGGTGCTGCAGCAAGCACTTCGTCTGACCTCGGCAAGCCGCGGTGAGTCGGGCGTCATGGCTCGCTCACGCTGAAAGCAACCGATCGTCGATGTAGCACCACGTCCAGTCCTCGCCCACCTCGACGGAGGCGACGATCGGGTGGTGCGTGGCGTGGAAGTGCTTCGTCGCGTGGCGGTTCGGCGACGAGTCGCAGCAGGCGACGTGCCCGCACGTCAAGCACGCGCGGAGGTGCACCCACTCGCCGCCGATCTTCACGCAGTCCTCGCACGCAGGCGCCGGCCGCTTGACGTGGCGGATCTTCGTTTGCTCGAGGTGTTTGCACGGGTCGCTGATGTCGATATTGATGGAGGCGGTCATCACGCTACGATCGTAGCTCCGGACCGGCGGCGCCCCATCGCTCCCAGAAGGCTCCCAGAAGCCTCGGCAAGCCCGACCTCGAAGATGTCGTTCAGGTGTTTGCTGATCGCCGGGCCGCCCGCGTCATTCTCCGAGCGCCGTCAGCGCGACGCGAATCCGCGAGAACACGCCGAACGAGCTCGCCGCCGCGCACGCGTTGAACAGCGCGGCGTCGTCGTAGCCGATCGCGCGGAGCGGCGCGAAGCTGGCGTCACCGAGCTGCCACGGCGCGAGCGTCACCTGCTCGACGAGACGTCGCAGCGCAGACTCGCCGCCCGGCACGGGATCGCCATCGCCGAGGAGCTCGGCAACCCACGCGGCGATCGGGAGGTTCGCCGGGCCGCGTGCGACGAGGTAGTCGCGCCATGCGGTGAGGGTCGCGGCGGTCGCCGGGCGGGCCTCGATCGCCAGCGCCGGCGTGCCGCGCCGAGGTGCGGGAGCCCGATGCAGCGGCGGGGTCGCCGGCTCGGCGTGCGGCGGCAGGTGCCGGACCTCGTAGTCGAGGGGGACGGCGACCGCGTCGGCGATCCGGTTGAGGTGGCCGAAGAACGATGATAGCGCGATCGCCTGCAGCAGCTCGTCGTCGGACAGCCCGGCGTCACGTGCGCGGGCGCGATGATCGGGTGACAGCGCCCATGGGGTCTCGGTGACGACGCGCGCGATCTCGGCGAGCATGCGCTGGCGCGCGTCCGGCCACCGCGCGGCGACGGCATGCGCGTCGGCGATCACCGCACGCGATAGATCGTCTCTACCCTCGAGCGCGACACGCAGAAACTCTGCGTGACAGGCCGTTCAATACAAACACTGGTTCAGCCGGGACGTCAGCGCGTTGACCAGCTCGCGCTCGGGCCACGCGAGCGGCCCCGCCCCGTTCAGCGTCGACGAGCAACCGAACACTTTCGGGATCAGCAGCGGATCGAGGCTGTGCGCCTGGATGATGCCGGGCGCACCGCCGTGCGACGGCCGATACGCCGGGGGCAGCGGGCGCTCGAGCATCCGATCGTACGTATCGCGGAGCGCGCCCGTCGACGCGGCGTGGCCGATGATCGTCAGCGACATCACGGTCACGATATCATCGGAGCGGGCCGGCTGGCGGGCCGCGCCCGTACGGCGAACGATATCGACCCCTATCGGCCGTTCTCGACAAGCGACGGCTTCGCGGCGTCGATGATCACGGTGACCGGTTCGTCTCGGTGCTGATCTTCGTTCACGAGCCGCACGCAGCGGGGGTCGACCGAAAGCTTCATCGAGACCGGGAGCGTGATGGTGCACATCGCGCCGGCCGGCCGGGCGGAGTCATCGGCACTGATCGCGCCGGCCCTCACGACCGGTGCGGCGATGGCGCGCGGCTCCATCGCCACCGGCAGGTCGTGCCGCCGCGCGACGAGCTTGAACGCAACGCCGGTCGAGATCACGCCGAGACACGCGCCCGTCACCAGCGCGGTCAACGTCGAGCATCGCCGGCCCTGTGTCCGCGGTGCCGGCTGTGGCAGCGCGATGGACACATAGCGGGACCGTGTCACCTCACCCGCATCGGGGGCATTGGACGCGATTCGCGGCGCGAGCATGGCGAGCAAGGACGCGCCGTTGTGCATGCCGTCGGCGATCCGCCGGGCGAACTCGGAGGCGGTCGGTCGCAGCGCCGGATCGCGCGCCAGCGATGCCAGGATCACGTCATTCCATGCAGGCGGAATGTCGGGGCGCAGCTCCCGCGGCTCGGGGAACGGCGCACCGTTGAGCTGGAGGTTCATCTCCTCCATGCCGCTGGCGGCGAGGTACGGAGGTCGCCCGCACAGGCTGCAATATGCCACGACCCCGAGCGCATAGATGTCCGCCTTGGCGTCGACCGGCTTGCCGACGATCTGCTCGGGCGCCGAGTAGCCCGGGGTCCCGAGATACGACTTCGTGCGCGTGTGGATCTCGCGCGCCAGATCGGCGTCGTGGAACTTGGCGATCCCGAAGTCGACCAGAATGACGAACCATTCACGGCCCCACCGGTTCGGCACGACCATGACGTTCTGGCCCTTGATGTCGCGGTGCGTGATGTTGTGGCGGTGCGCCGCGCGCAGCGCCGACGCGATCTGCAGCAGGATCTGGCCCGCGGTGTCGATCGGTAAGGGACCGAGCTCGTTGCACAGGTCCGAGAGCGGCGAGCCCTCGATGTACTGCATCACCAGCGCGGGGCGCCCGTCCTCCGTGCGTCCTGTGCCGTGGATGAGCAGGATGTTCGGGTCGTCGATCGAGGCGGCGGCCCGTGCTTCGCCGAAGAATCGCGCGACCACATGCCGGTCGTGCGCGTGTTCCAGCGCGATGACCTTGACGGCGAGGCGCATGCCCGGCAGATCGGCGGACCTCGCTTCCCAGACCTCGCCCATCCCGCCGGTACCGATCCACCGCGTGAGCTTGAGCGGGGCGACCAGCTCCGTGCCCTGGAGATCGCCCGGCTGCGGAGGTTGGTCCAGGGTCGTACGTGGCTTGTGGCGCGCGCCGCTCACGGGAGCACCAGCCTGCTCGCCACGGTGAGGGGGGCCCTCGGCTCGATCCATGGGTCCATGCTCCACAAGGTAACCTATGGGTGATTGAGTTTGGAGGCGTATCCGTCCATCGTGGATAGCATTCGCCCAGTTTAGCTGTCGATGCTCACTTCACGGTGAAGAAGCGGAAGCGCCACGCAGGAAGCCAGCCCGACGTCGCTGGGCGCCTTCGCCGGTTTCGTGAGGCTGCGAAAATCACTCAGGAGACCGTCGCGAAGCGCTCCGGGGTCTCGGCCAAGTTCATCTCGGAGATCGAGAACGAGCACGTGAACCCGTCGTTCGACGTGGTGGCCCGGCTCGTGGAAGACGGGCTCGAGATCCCGCTATCGGCGTTCTTCTCCGACGACAAGACCGACGAGATTCGTGGCGACCTCGCTCAGCTCGAAGCGCTGTTCGGCGGCCAGCCCGCCGTGATCCGGCGCCGCGCGATCCGTGTCTTGAAGGCGCTGTGCGAGGAGTGACGCAGGGCATCGCGAGGTGGCCCCTGCGAAATTCTCGTGTTCGCCGCCCGCAGCATCAGACCCATCCCCGAGGGGAAAGCTCGTGACGAACCGCGCTGGTGTGCCTGCCGGATCGCTACCCCGGGGTGCGCTATCAATCACATGTGCCGCGTCCGCATGGCCTGGAGGTTGCGAGACCGCGCTCACGAGGTGCGTGTCGCAGCCACCTGGTTTAGCGTAGCGACATGCGAACACGTCCGGTAGTCGTCCTCGCGTGGCTGGTGTGGCTCCCCGTCGCGCAGGCCGGATCGTTCACCGTCACGAACACGAACGACGCGGGCCCCGGCTCGCTGCGCCTCGCGATCACGAGCGCGACCGTGGGCACCAACACGATCAGCATCACCGCGACCGGCACGCTGAACCTTGCGTCGCCGCTCGATACGTTGAGCGGCAATTTGACGATCACCGGCCCCGGCGCCGACCGGCTCACGATCCGGCGTAATGCCGGCACGTATTCGATCCTCACGATCAACGGCACGGTCCAGCTCACCGGCGTGACCATCCAGGAGGGCCAAAATCTTGGCGGCGGCAACGGCGGCGGCATCGTCGTGCAGACCGGCTCGCTCGTCCTGGTCGACAGCACGGTCTCGGGAAACAGCGCGACGATCGGTAGTGGGATCTATTCCAATGGAGCGCTCACGATCCGGCACTGCACGATCTCGGGCAATACCGGGCCCGCCGCGATCTACGCGAGCGCTACCACCACGGTGAGCTCCGCCGCGCGCTGATCGACGCTGCGCTCGAGCTCATCCGCGCCGGCGGCGCCGAGGGCTTCACCCTGCGCGAGGCCGCGCGCCGCATCGGCG
>Ga0137437_1000720_pt1 | contig 10897 bp, 9 predicted proteins | sample EasRivERMGT138_2_FD_102332 | JGI IMG/M metagenome (GOLD analysis project Ga0137437, IMG submission 102332) | Soil microbial communities from meander-bound floodplain in the East River, Colorado, USA - East River MetaG ERMGT138_2 | ecosystem: Environmental > Terrestrial > Soil > Floodplain ...
CCATGCCGTGCTCGACGCAATCGAGGAGCGCCAGCAGTCCCTTGAGTAGCGCGATCGGGGAGGGAGGGCAACCGCGGATATGCAAATCGACAGGCAGGACAGAGGAGACGCCGCCAACGCAAGCATAGCTGCCCGAGAAGACCCCGCCGTCTCGCGCACAGTCTCCCACCGCTACAACCCATTTCGGGTGAGGAGTTGCCTGGTAGGTGCGCTCGAGGGCTTCGCGCATGTTGGTGGTGACCGGGCCCGTCACGAGTAGCACATCGGCGTGGCGTGGCGACGCCACAAAACGAATTCCGAATCGCTCCAGATCGTACAGGACATTGTTGAGGGCGTGTATCTCGAGTTCGCAGCCGTTGCAGGAGCCCGCATCGACCTCACGAATGGCAAGCGTTCGACCCAGCCGCCGTCGGGCCGCACGGTCCACATGCGCTGCAAGTTCGGCCATGGCGGCATCGTCCCTGACCGGTGCCGCCTCGGTAAGAGGCCCGTGCACGATGCTCCTGAAAAGTAACGTGCGCATTCGCGTTTAACCTAGAGATCGTGGCCCGAATAGGAGCAATTAAAGGACTTGTTACAAAGCGGAAAGTCAGCCACGATGTTGCCCTCAATCACGGCTTCGAGCAACGGCCACTGGAAACAGGAAGGGTCGCGCAAGTAGCAGCGCTCGATACGGCCATCGAGCCCGGTCTTGACCCATACCAGGACGTCGCCGCGGAAACCCTCGACTAGCGCTACACCTTCCCGCACGTCCATGACCGGCTGTGTGGACAGAGGTTTGCAGATCGCCCCGGACGGAAGTTGTTGCAGGATCTGGTCGATGATCGACATGCTTTGCTCGACCTCCCGAATGCGGATCCAGACGCGAGCGTCCACGTCACCCTCATCGAGTACAGGCACTTCGAACTGCAACTGATCGTACGGTGGATAGCCTGGCATGCGTCTCGCGTCGAAGGCGCGCCCCGAAGCCCGGCCGATGTAACCCCCGACCCCGAACTGCGACGCGAGCTTCGACGACAGGATCCCGGTACCGACGGTGCGGTCTTGCAGGGAAGCGGTGTTGTCGTATAGCTCAGCGAGTTCCGGAAAGTGCTTGCGAACATGAGCGACGAGGTCGCCTATCCTCTGTCGCCCGTCACCAGGCAGGTCGTCGCATACCCCGCCGGGCACGATGCGGTCCATCATGAGCCGGTGGCCGAAACAAAAATCCGCCACGCGCAGTACCTGTTCACGAAGAAGCCCGCACTGCGCGTGCAGCATGGCGAATGCAGCATCGTTGCATATGGCGCCGATATCGCCGAAGTGATTTGCCAGCCTCTCCAGTTCTGCCATGAGTGCGCGCAGCCAGACCGCGCGGGGCGGAACATCGACGCCGTGCGCCGCCTCGATCGCGCGGGCAAAAGCCAGGGCGTAGGCCACCGTGCTATCACCCGAAACGCGCCCGGCGAGGACCGCGGCCCGGTCAATCGTCAGCCCCACCATGAGCGATTCGATCCCCTTGTGCACGTAGCCGAGTCGTTCCTCCAGACGCACGATGGTCTCGCCATTAGCCGTGAAACGAAAGTGACCCGGCTCGATGATGCCGGCGTGAACAGGACCGACGGGAATCTGATGCAGGCTTTCACCTTCCGCCGGCAGAAACGCGTAGGGCTTGGGCGTGGCCGAAGCACGGTCCGCTTGCCCGAGCGGGCGTTGGATGGGCCACTTGCCGTGGTCCAGCCACGCACGCGTATCCGTGAGACCCTCGGGCTCCAGCCCCGACAGGTCGCGCAGCGCTCGCTCCAGCCGGATTGCAGGCGCATGCAGACGTCCCACGGACGGGAAGCGGTTCCCTTCGCACGCAAGGCTGAGAATTCCCAGCTCGTTGTGTCCTGCGTCGACGAGCGCGATGTGCACGAACGCCTTTTCCCCCCACAGGCCGAGCAACGTGCATCGCCCGTCCTGCAGCAGGTTGATCGCATGCTGCCAGGTTTCGCGGCCCACGACGGCGCGCGGCCAGGGCCGATGTTCCCGGACGGCTCGGCCCTCTCCGACGATGTCGCGCAACGTTGTCGCGCTCGGGATCGCTTCCATTGGCTAGCCCAGTAAACCCGCGACGTGCTGAAACCAGGAAACCAGGGCCGGCGGAAGATAGATCCCGGCGGCCAAGACCAGTGCCAGATGAGCGAACATCGGTATGAAGGAAGCCTGAGCGGGAGCTTCCTTGCCATCGGGATCTCGGAACGCGAGGCCATTGAGCCGCAGCAACAGTGCGCCCAAAGCCACAAGCAACCCGAGCCCTAACGCAACTGCGAGTACCGGTTGACGCGCAAAAGTGGACGTGATGATCAGGAACTCGGTCATGAAAATGCCCATGGGCGGCAGGCCCACGATCGTCATCACGCCCAGGACCAGCCCCCACCCGAGAACGGGGTGCGAGATCGTGAGCCCGCGAATTTCGGACATCTTCTGTGTACCCTTGATTTGCGCGATGTGGCCAACGGAAAAGAAAATAGCCGACTTGGTCAGGCTGTGAAAGGTCATATGCAGCAATCCGGCGAAGTTCGCAAGCGGTCCGCCCATGCCGAAGGCGAAGGTGATGATCCCCATGTGTTCGATTGAGGAGTAGGCGAACATGCGTTTGATATCGTGACGCCGATACAACATGAACGACGCGAACAGTACGGAAACCAAACCGAGCGTCACCATGAGCGGGCCGGGCGCCAGCGCTCCGGGGTTAGCGGACATTATCATCTTGAAGCGAAGCACCGCGAACAACGCGACGTTCAGGAGTAACCCGGACAGTACGGCAGAGATGGGAGTCGGCCCTTCGGCATGCGCGTCGGGCAGCCATGCATGCAGCGGCACGAGACCGACTTTTGTCCCGTAACCCAGCAGCAGGAACACGAAGGCAAGATTGAGCAGGTGCGGATCAAAGGCCGGGGCCCGCTTGACGAGCACGTTCCAGGCCATCGCGTCGAGACCCTCGCCGACCACAGAACTTGCAGCGAGATATACCAGTATCGTCCCGAAAAGGGCCAGGGCGATCCCGACGCTGCCCAGAATGAAATATTTCCAGGCCGCCTCGAGCGCTGCAGGAGTTCGGTAGAGGCCCACCATCAGAACCGTGGTGAGCGTCGCCAACTCGATGGCGACCCACATCAGCCCGACATTGTTCGCGAGCAGCGCCAGGTTCATCGCGAACATGAGCACCTGATACATGGCGTGGTAGAAGCGAAGGTAGGCCGGCGTCAGGCGTCCCGTGTCGAGCTCGTGCGCAATGTAGCTGGCGCTGAAGACGCTCGTCGTGAACGCGACAAACGTATTCAGCAAGATGAATACCACGTTCACGTCGTCCACGGTGAGATACGGTTCGAGGTCGGGCCGGACGAAAAACAGCGAAGTCGAGGCGAGGAACGTGAGGAAAGACGCCGCGGCGTTGAGCCACCCGGTGACTCGATCATCCCGGAACAACACCAGCAGCGCGGCGCTGCATATCGGCACGGCCAGAATCGCCATGACCAGCATCGGGCCCAGCTCGTTCATGGCTGTCCCCCGCGGAACTGTTCCAGCGCGTGCACGTCCACCGAATCAAAGCGTTCGCGAATACGGAACAGAAAAATACCGACGACGATCAGCGCAATGATGATGGAAAACGCCACGCTGATCTCCACGACGAGCGGCATGCCCCTGGCGGCGGTCGCGGCGAGGATCAGGCCGTTCTCGATCGACATGAAGCCGATGATCTGGCTCACCGCGTTACGCCGTGAAATCATCATCAGGAGGCCAAGCAGGATGACCGCCAATGAAAATGCGAGATCCTCGCGGGTCAGCGTTCCGGACTGGGCCGTGATCGGCAGCATGACCATGATCGACAAGGCTACGAGTCCGATGCCGGCCAACATGGTCTGCCCAATCCCCCCCACCGTCTCGATCGTCCGATGAATACCCAGCCGCACGATAATGCGGTGGAGTGCCACAGGAATGATGATGGCCTTGACGATGAGCGCTATGCCGGCTGTGATGTAGAGATGAGGCGCGAGCTGGATGTGCGCCTGCCACGCCACTGACAATGAGACGACGAATGCGTGCAGCGCGAACATATTGAGCAGACCGAACATGCGGTCCTGATACAACAGCATGAAGCTCACGAGCACGAGCCCGCCGGCGAACAGGTGCGCGACATCCAGTGCGAGGCGGTCCATCACGCACCCCGTGAAACAAAGAGAAGCATCGCAGCCAGCAGGCCGAGCATGAGCGCTGCCCCGAGAAAATCAGAAACGCGGAAAACGCGCATCTTGGCCACCGCGGTCTCGAACACGGCCAGCATGAAACCGCCCACCGCCAGCTTGGCGATGTAGATTCCCAGGCCGAGCGCAAAAGCGCCAAAGCCCTGGCCGGCGATCGCGAGCCCCCACGGTGCGAACATGCAACTGATGAGGGAGAAATAAAGCAATAGCTTGAGGGCGGCGGCCGCCTCGATGACCGCGAGATGCCGTCCCGAGTATTCGAGGATCATGGCCTCGTGGATCATGGTCAGTTCCAGATGGGTCGCGGGATTGTCGACGGGAATTCTCGCGTTCTCCGCGATCGCCACCATGATCAGCGCCACCAGCGACATGCCCAGAGACACGCGCAGCCCGACTTCCGGGCCTTGCATGAACGTCGACACCGTTGAAAGTTGCGTCGAGCCGGCCAGAAGCGACAGGGTGAAGACGATCATCAGCATCGCCGGCTCGGCAAGAGAGGCGATCATCATCTCCCGGCTCGATCCGATCCCCCCAAAACTCGTGCCGATATCGAGGCCGGCCAGCGCCAAAAAGAAGCGCGCGCTGCCCAGGAGCGCGACGATGGCGATGAGGTCCGCTGCCGGGCTGAACACGAGACCGGTGGCAAAAGTGGGCACCAGCGCCGCCGCGATCAGGGTGGTGGCAAAGACGATGTAGGGCGTGACACGAAATACCCAAGAGGCGTTGTGGGCCAGCACGACTTCTTTACGAATCAGCTTGAGAAGATCGCGGTAGGGCTGCAAGACGGGGGGGCCCCGGCGCCTCAGCAAGTGGGCTTTGACTTTGCGAACGTAGCCGGTCAGCAACGGCGCTATCGACAGCACCAGCAACAGCTGAGCGAACTGGACCAGCGCGTCGAGGATCAATGCCATATTGTCAGCACCATCAAGAGCACCACGACCGTGCCGAATACGAGGCTCAGGTACGCACGAATGGTCCAGAACTGCACCTTGTTAAGCCAGTCAGCAGCAAAGCCAATGACGCTCTCGGCCGGCGCATACAACGCATCCCACACGAGGTCGCGCATATTCACATGGAATCGCGCCGGCCGTGTCTGCCCTGGCGCCGGCATGTCGACTTCCTCGCGCGCGTGGAACGCGAAGCTGCCGAACACGCGCCGAATCGGCTGGGCAAAACTGCCGGCCGTGTACTGGGTGATCGGGCTCGCATCTGGAAATCCGCAATCCCAGGCTGCCGAGCGCCTCCCCGCATGTGATGCCCAGCGGTGAATGACCTGCACCGCCAGCCACGCCGCCACGGCAATGAGAATCAACAGCAGCAGGCCGTTGTAGGAGCTTCGACTCTCTGCGATCGGCACGATGGTGAGCCACTTCAGATGTTCCTGGCGTGGCATCTGCGCTCCAAGAAGTTGCTGTGTCACCGGGGCAAGCGCATCGATGAAATATCCAGGCAGGATTCCGGCAATCAGGCACAGAAGGCCAAGAACAAACATCGCAGTCAACGAGAAGGCATCGGTTTCCTGCGCGTACTGCGCAACGCTCGTTCTGGGTCGTCCGAGAAACGTCGCGCCGAACGCTTTCACGAAGCAACCCGCGGCGAGTGCGGCGGACAGCGCCAGCATGGCGCCGACTGCGGGAACCAGGAACTTCAGCAGCCACTGCGGGAGGTGGGGACTCAGGAGAATTGCTTGAAAGGTGAGCCACTCGGATACGAAACCATTGAACGGAGGGAGTGCGGAAATGGCTACCGAACCCACCAGGAAGGCAATCGCGGTGAGCGGCATTCGATGGATGAGGCCGCCCAAGCGCTCCATGTCGCGTTCGCCGGTCGCGGTGAGCACGGCCCCGGCGCCGAAGAACAGCAGGCTCTTGAATAATGAATGATTGAAAACGTGAAACAAGGCCGCCGTTAGCGCCAGCGCTGCCGCCTGGCGCATGTCGTTGGCCTGGAAGGCCAGCGTGAGGCCAAGTCCGATGAAAATGATGCCGATGTTCTCCACGGTGTGATAGGCGAGCAGCCGCTTCAGATCGTGTTCCATAAGCGCATAGAGCACACCCAGGACGGCGGTGATTCCGCCGAGCGTGAGGACCACGACGCCCCACCACCAGACGGGAGGACCCAGGAGGTCGAAGACGATGCGCACAAACCCGTACACGGCAACCTTCGTCATCACACCACTCATCAGGGCCGATACATGGCTCGGCGCAGCCGGATGGGCAAGCGGCAACCAGACATGCAACGGTACGAGTCCGGCCTTGGACCCAGCCCCGACCAGAGCCAAAGCCAGGACGGCAGCAGGCACACCTGAGGAGGGCGTGGCCATGCGGATGGCATCGAAGCCGTAACCTCCGTCCGCGCCTGCAAGGAGACCAAAGGCGAAGAGAAGCGACAGAGTGCCAAAGCTTGCCATCAGCAAGTAGATGTATCCCGCCTTGGCGTTATCATCGTGCCGATGGTGAGCCATGACCAGCGCCCACGAGGCGAGAGACATGAATTCCCAGGTCAGCAGGAACGTGAACGCGTCGTCGGCAAGGACGACCAGATTCATGCCCGCCAGAAAAGCCGGGAAGAATGGAAGCACGCGGCCGGGGGCCTGTTCGTGCCGTCCGTCGCCGAGTCCGTACAGGCTTGCGGAGAGGCTGCCGAGGTTGACGACGACGAGGAAAAGCGCGCCCAGGGAATCCAGCCGAAAATGCGCACCGAGCCACGGTAAGCCGATCGGCAGTTGCACGGTGTCCACCGAACCCGCATCGGTGACAAACACCGAACAAGCAACTACCAATGCAGTCGCGCTGGCGACGAGCGCAACCGAATAGACGAAAAATGTCGTTTGTCTTCTGCGAACGCCTGCCACAGCGCCAACACTGGTTCCGAGCAAAACTCCAATGCATGACAGAAGAACTGTCAGAGCCATGGTTTCGTTGCCCTCATCTGTCAGCGCGGGGCGAAGTCGGGGGACCTCGGCCGGCTAACAAACATCGAAGCATCAGCGCGGCTTGAGCCGTACTCCGCGTCCGCCCCTCTCGCTGATCGCACCTTCGTTGATGAGTTCGACGCCCGCCGTATCAAGCGCGGCAATCAGCTTCATCAACGACTCCACCTGGCCCCGGATCACCCCATCACTCGCTTCCATCCTCTGGATGGTCGGTAACGATAGCCCGGAGGCTCCTGCAAGGGTTCGCTGATCCATCTCCAGCAACGCTCGGGCAGCCTTGAGTTGGAAGGCCGTGATCATGTTTACTATATGAATAGTGAGATATGAACAACAACAAGTTAATGATAAAGCGTCGATTTGGTTTGTGCAAATCGAATGGCACTGGGTGCGTTATTCGGCTCGGCTGGAAAAGGACAAGCTGCGGTTCTGTCGCGCCGTCCGATGCAAGTTTGGAGTATTTTAGATGGCGGGTTTTCAACATAAAACGCGTTGGAAAATCCATGTGTAGACTGTAATTTAGATACGGCCTATAAAGTAAAAGTACGCGTACCAGCTAGCTGCAGAAACGAGGAGATCATCATGCCCGTGTTTCGCGTGCCAGAGGACTTGAACTCGGTTATATTGGGCGTTGCTTGGTTGGTCTTCAGCTTATTAATTATTTTGTTTTCAGTGTCATTGATAATTGGCAGCTAACGAGGAAAAAAACTCCAGTACCGTTTAGATCTGGGAGGGCAACGTGGTCATCCATTAGCCGTCTCTGGTAAAGAGGCAACAGCATCTAAGGACGCGCGCGAGCGCGCCGGATTAACCCTCGCCTCTCCTTCACAGCGCTTGATGCTGACGCGCCCTGGTTTTCATAACTGTGGAGTCGGATTTATTTGGCAAGCCGCACCAGTCACCCATCAGGATCAAGGCGTTCAGTCTGCCTTGTTGACGTCCGCCTAGAACTGACTCACTTGTGGAGTGAATCAATACCCTCAACTCCTCACTTCCCGAATCGCGCCGCGGGGTGTTGCGGGTTACAAAGGGTGGCGTAGACTACTCTTATCCGCCCGATTTTCCGGTGGCGGATTGTCCCTACTTAATTTTGCGACCAGGAGAATCCGCCTTGGAGTTGCTGCACAAGACTGTCGCGCCACACGTGCCGAAAAAGGGCGAGAAGTACATGAATCCGAAGCAGCTGTCCCACTTCAAGATAATCCTCAGCGCCTTGAAGACAGAACTTTCGCGGGACATCGATACCACCGTACATACCATGCAAGAGGAGGCTACGGTGTTTGCCGACCCCAACGACCGCGCCAGCCAGGAATCAGATCTTGGTGTGGAACTGCGCAACCGTGACCGGGAGGCGAAACTCATCAAGAAAATAGACGAAGCTATTACGCGCGTCGACATTCGCGAATACGGTTACTGCAAGGAGTGCGGCATCGAGATCGGCCTGAAGCGGTTGGAAGCGAGGCCGACAGCGACGCTGTGCATCGACTGCAAGACCGTGGACGAGCTGCGCGAGCGCCGGACCGCAAAAGTAAGTCCTGAAACGGGCCGGTAACCACGGTAGCTCGTGGTCTGTTAAGACGCAATTCAATAATCCCGGTGCCAGTCAATCGCTCATCGAGCGGAGGCTCCATTGAGTCACTCTGAGATGTTGCAGTCCAGGCGAAGGAAGCAAAAAGCCAAGAAGGACCTTGCGGGGGCAGCCAAGCGAGCAAAGAAGTTGAGGAAGCAAAACGTGAAATTAGTCAGTTCGGACGCTCCGAAAAAAGGACCCGCCTAGCCGTTTCGTTACGGGAACCAAGGAACCCGATGTAGGCGAACCTTCGTAACATTACTATTAGTTCGGCTCGACGTCGTCCGCACACCACGTCAGAGCATGCAACGTGCTGCACTGCCCAACTCGCGCCTGTCACTCCCTGCCTCTACCTCCAACAGCATTTCAGCGCAACCGCGAGACGAAGATCGAGGATCGACGAGTCCGGAACCGGGGATCGGAGTTGGTGAACTAGCGGTGATAGGTATTTGCGGCAGGAGGCGACAGGCAGCATCCGGCCACTAGCGGCGGTACTGGCTCTTGATTCAATTTTCTAAATGCCGGCCATTCGATCGAAGCATGACCAACTGCGAGTTACGCGCTCGGCGCACGCTCACAAGACGAGCCGCTTTACTGCTGCCCTGACCGCCGTGAACGAGGACGATCTCGTGATAGAGTCCGGCGTGTGGCGTATTTCTACTGCGGACTGCCCTTGGGGTCGATCTCCTCTCGCGACCCGTCAGGCACACCGATTGCAAATCACACCACGCAGTTCATTTCTTTTGCCTCGAAAGGAGACCGTCATGTACCTGAAGATCATTGCTGCCGCGTTGGCAGTCGCATTCCTGGCCGGCTGCAACACCATGGAAGGCGCAGGCAAGGATATCAAGCAGGGTGGCGAGAGCATCGAAAATAGTGCCAAAAAACAAAAGGACAGCAACTAACCCGATGTCTACCCGGACCCAGAGGATACCAACATGTGATACATCCTACTCTGGGCGCTCGGCGCCGTTTTGCACCTGCTCGGCATCTTGTAACGGCGTCGCGTCGGCGTGTATTTGCACCCTGACACGGGGCATTGGTATCTGCCCCGCAAACCGCGGAGTCAAAGATACCCACGCGTGGCCGAGCGCCGGACCGGTCGGTCGCTCGGCGCACAGATCGTTGGCGGGGAGAGCGCGGGCAAACGCATCGACGTCCTGGCCACGGCGCTGTGGAACGACATGACCGTGGAGGAGGTGGGCGGCATGGACCTCTCGTACGCTCCGCCCGTTCTCGCCGGTCTGGGACCCGGTACTGCTGGCCGCGGGAAAAGGCCGCGTCAAGGATCTGAGTCAGGGCCGACAAATGCGACATTTTGGCCTTCTGATACTTCCGCACTTCGTTCCGTCACCCATCAACAACACAGGAGAGAAATATGTCCAGCGTTGGCTATCACGAGCCCGTTGAGGAGCTGTCCGACGAAACGCGCGACATGCACAGAGCAATCGTGTCGTTGATGGAAGAACTGGAGGCCGTTGATTGGTACAATCAGCGCGCCGATGCGTGCAAAGACGACGAACTGAAGGCGATCCTTGCGCACAACCGAGACGAGGAGAAGGAACACGCGTCCATGGTGCTCGAATGGATTCGGCGCAAGGATCCGGCCTTCTCGAAGCAATTCAAGGACTACCTGTTTACTGAAAAGCCGATCGCGCACAAGTAGGCACGCCTGATCCTTCGTTCCAGCGAAACGCATTCGGCGGCCGCTGAACTCAATCCTCGAACGTCCGGTTCAACAGCGCCGAGTGTCTGCTTTACGCCAAATCGACGGTCTGCAACGGGTCGACTCCGGCCCTTCATGCAGGTGCGCGACACTTGCCGCACTGACCGAGCACCGCTTGTTTGTCCCCGCGTTCCGACCACCCAAACGGCTGTGTGAAACGCGACGAAACCTCCTGCAACCTCGGAACGAAAACCCGAGATTCTTGGAGTCAGGGCAGGGGTGACGATCTGGCTTTGGCAGGTGCGTGCGGGCTGAAAACGGCCAAAGCGGACAGCCGACCGGAGTCAAGAGCACCCATTCGTCGACTATCGCATTATTCGCAAGTCACACTCCAGGCGTCCATGGCGTGTGTCGGTTGGACGCGTGCTTGGGGATGGCCAATCTATATCGACGATTCGACAAAAGTTTGATATAGGTCAAAGCGGATCACTGCTCGAAGG
>Ga0137437_1000721_pt1 | contig 10890 bp, 9 predicted proteins | sample EasRivERMGT138_2_FD_102332 | JGI IMG/M metagenome (GOLD analysis project Ga0137437, IMG submission 102332) | Soil microbial communities from meander-bound floodplain in the East River, Colorado, USA - East River MetaG ERMGT138_2 | ecosystem: Environmental > Terrestrial > Soil > Floodplain ...
GTTGAGCGTCTGCTCGCGCTCGTCGTGTCCACCGCCGAGGCCGGCGCCACGGTGGCGTCCTACGGCGTCGATTTCGTCGATGAAGACGATGCAGGGGGCGTGCGCCTTGCCCTGCTCGAACAGGTCGCGCACGCGCGACGCGCCGACGCCGACGAACATCTCGACGAAGTCGGAGCCCGACATCGAGAAGAACGGACGCCCCGCTTCACCGGCGACGGCCTTGGCGAGCAGCGTCTTGCCGGTCCCGGGCGGACCGACGAGCAGCGCGCCCTTGGGCAAGCGCCCGCCGAGGCGCTGGAATTTCTGGGGGTCCTTCAGGAAGTCGATGATTTCCTCGAGCTCCTGCTTGGCTTCATCGCAGCCGGCGACGTCGGCGAATGTGACCTTGGGCGTGTCGCCCGCGAGCAGCTTTGCTTTGGACTTGCCGAACGCGAACGCGCGGTTCCCGCCCTGCTGCATCTGGCGCAGCATGAAGATCACGAGGCCGAAGATCAGCAGGTACGGCAGGAAGGTGAGCAGCACGACGCCGAACGACTGCCCGGATTCGCGCGCGCGCACGTCCACGCCTTTGGCGGAGAGGCTGGCAACGAACTGATCGTCCGCCTCGAAGGGGAGCAGCACGTTGAAGCGCTCCACCGTCTGGCGCTTCACGACGACCGGCCGCTGGAACGTGCCGCGCACCTTCTGCCGCTCGGCGATCTCAACGGCGGAAATGTTGCCGGCGTTCAGCTCTTCCATGAACTGCGTATAGCCGATCTCGGCTTCCTCGCGGCGGCGGCTCGAGGCGAGCTGCACCAGCGCGATGGTCCCGACGATGAGGAGCGCCCAGAACGAAAGCGTCCGCAGCATCCGGGCCCAGTTGAATTCCCGCGGTGGCGGGGGGAGACGATTGGCCATCTACGTCAGACTCGCGATATAAGGAAGGTGCCGGAAGTTTTCGGCGTGATCCAGGCCGTACCCGACCAGGAACAGCGTCGGGGCGGCCAGGCCCACGAACTTGGCCGCCAGCTCCAGGTGTTCAGCCACGTGTTTGTCCAACAGCGCGCAAATCTCCAGACTGCGCGGCCGCCGCTGCTTCAGCAGCGCGACCAGCTTGTTCAACGTCTTGCCCGTGTCGATGATGTCCTCGACCAGCAGGATGTGCTTGCCTGCCAGCTCGGTCTCCGGATCATACACCAGCCGGACGTTCCCGCTCGATACCGTTCCTTCGCCGTAGCTCGAGGCCACGATGAAATCGACCTGGAGCGGCCGGTCGATCTTGCGCACGAGATCGCTGAGAAAAATGAAGCTGCCCTTGAGCAGGCCCAGCACGAGCAAGTCGCCGTCGGGATAGGCCGTGGTGATCTCGCGTCCCAGCGCCTGCACGCGCCGCGCGATCGTCTCCTCGTCGAAGACGATCCGCTTGAGCTCACGCCCGCCGGTCTGCTTTTGCTGCCGAGCCGTACCCGATAACATCCAGCCTCACCGCTCGAGTTCCGGGAGCCGGCACGCCTTCGGTACTACGGCAGATGCCGGGCACCCACAGAATGGTGTCACCCCTGCTTACGACCGGATAGCGCGTCCGCGTACTGCGCGGCACTCGCGCTTCCATTAGTAGACGCCGCAGCGGCCGATGTCCCACGCCGCCCAGCGGGACCAGCGAATCCCCGCGCGCCGGAGCCCGAAGCTCCCATGCCGCGCTGTCCAGCCACGTCGTCCAGGTCGCGCGCTCGATTTGCGCTGGAGCCGCGCCCGGCGACCACGAGATCTCGAACTCCCCGAACTTCGCCGAGCCGCGCTCGCCGCTGGGCCAAACATGCTCGAGGGCACAGTCGACCTCACCACCCCGACGCACGTGCAGCCGATCGAACGCTACCTCCGCAGACCAGCGGCCTCCCAACTCGACTCGCCGTCCCGACGGCCGGTGCGCCAGCATCACGAGCCGCCGAGCCCGGGCCGGGCCCAGCACGAGGCCGACACGGCGCGCCGCCGCTCGCAAGAGCGCGACCGACAATGCGTTATCATAGCCGCACAGCACGGCGCGGGCAACGGCGAATGAATGCGGCTGCACATCGAGCGCCAAATCGGGGACCAACTCGAGGATTTGATCCCAGGCTCGGGCGTCGCGCGCGGCGTGACGCCCCTTGGCGAGCAGATCGCGGCGCAGCCGCGGACCGAGTCGTTCCTGCAGCAACGGCAGGAGCGTCGCACGCACCCAGGAGCGCAGATGACGCGGATCACGGTTGGCCGGGTCGTCGTGCACGGGCAGGCCGCGCGCGCTGGCATACTCAGCGAGCTCGCGGCGCGAGAATGGCAAGAGCGGGCGCACCAACCCACCGCGCGATTGCGCGCGAATTCCCGCCAGCCCCGCCGGAGCGCTGCCGCGCAGCGCGCGCAGCACGATCGTCTCGACTTGATCATCTTCGTGATGCGCGGTCACGATGTACTTCGCGCCGCGGCGGCGCTGCACGTCGCGCAACCAGGCGTAGCGCGCGCGGCGCGCGGCTGTCTCGGTCGCGTCCGGACCCAATCGCAGCTCGGTCGTTTCGAACGGAAATCCGTACTGCTGCGCAAGTGCACCAACGGACAGTCGGACGGTCCCACTGTCGGGCTGGATTCCGTGATCGACGTGTGCGACGATAATTGACAGAGCAAGATGCTCGGCCACGCCACTGAGCAGATCCAACAATGCCACTGAGTCCGCGCCACCGGACACGGCCACCAGCGCCACTGCCCCCCCCGGTTCACGGAAGAGCCGATGACGTCGGATGTGCGCCAGCACGCGCGCGGACAGCGATTCGAGAGTGGACATGTATCTTGAAGTATGCTCCAACCCGACCTCACCTACCAACTGCTGCGCACTCTCACGTCGCCGGTCGTGGCCGTGACGTCCACACGGGGGAAGAAGCACAACGGCATGATCCTGGACTCGGCGGTGCGCGCCTCGATCGTCCCGTCGGTGCCGCGGCTCTCGGTCTACATCCACAAGTTCAACTACAGCCACGACATGGTTTTCGAGACGGGGCGCTTTGCGTTGCACCTGCTGCATACGAAACAGTTCGATATCGTGCGCCGTCTGGGGTTTTTCAGCGGCCGCGACCAGGACAAGCTGGCCGGCATCCCGCATCACATCGGCCAGACCGGCGTGCCAGTGCTGGACGAATGCTTTGCGCACTTTGAATGCACGGTGGCGAACGTGATGGATACCGGTAGCTCGACGCTGTTCCTCGGCGATGTCGTGGCGGTCGGCTGCGGCGCCGCGGCGGGTCTCGATCCCAAGGGGGAGCTGCTGACCGCCACCTACCTCCGTGCGAACATGCCGGCCGAATGGCGGGTCGAGTACGAAGTGAAGCTGGGCGAAGCGCAGAAGGTGGCGGCCGAGCTGTCTCGCACCATCAAGCCTGTGGTCTGGAAAAGGAGCTGATATGCGCCTAGTCGTTGCTGGTCTGATCCTGGTGCTCACCGCCTGCCGCGTCGCGCCCCCGGCGTTGAGCGAAGCCGACAAGACGGCGATCCGCGCGGCGACCGACAGCTTCGTCCTGTACGCGCGCGCGCGCCGGAACGCGGATAGCCCGATGCTTTACACGGAGAACGCGTCGTTCATGCCGCCGAACGCCGCCATCGCCGAAGGACGCGCCGCGATTCAGGCGTGGCTCGGGGCATTTCCGCCCATGTCGGAGTTCTCGCTTACGCCGGTGGAGATCGATGGCCGCGGCGATCTCGCGTACGTGCGCGGGACCTACGCGATGACGATCGTGGGCCCGGACGGACACCCGGTCGGGGAGGACCACGGCAAGTACGTCGAAATCCGGCGGCGCCAACCGGATGGAAAGTGGCTGATCGTGGTGGACATGTTCAATTCGGATTTGCCTGCGAAGTAACGATAGGCGTCAAAAAAGGCGTCGAAGACTCGCTTCGACGCCTTTCCGAGAGTAGCAGGGGTGGGATTCGAACCCACGACCCCGGCATTATGAGTGCCGTGCTCTCACCAGGCTGAGCTACCCTGCCACATGACCGCTCGAAAACCTAGCAAGGTCGCTAGTTAACGCCAACCCTCCCCTGCACCGACGCGATCAGCTTCGCCGAGTCGTACCCGACGCCGTCCTTGAATACGATCGTCGGGCTGCGAATCGCTGCAGGGTTCGCGGTGAGATCGCCCGGCAGCACCACGAGATCGGCCATCTTGCCGGGCTCCACGGTGCCGAGCGTCTGCGCGACTCCGAGGATCTTGGCGCCGTTGGCCGACATGATCTGCACCGCCTGCGCGGGCGTGAACCCCGCCTCGATGAACAGCTCGTAGTTGCGCTGGTCGCCGAAGCCCGCCAGCGCCCCGCCGATTCCCGTGGGATCCACGCCGGCGGCGAGCGTCCCACCCGCCGCGACGAACGCGCGATCGAACGCCATCGCGCTCTTGAACGCGCTGAGCGGGACCCATCCGGTGCCGCTCGAATCGATCTGCTGGCGCTGCTTCATGTACGCGGCGCGCACCTCGGGATCCATCGCGTTGAGCGTGCGCTCGTCCTTGGTCGGGCGATTGGCCACGAACGGTTCGTACACCGCGAGCGTCGACGTCATCGAAACGCCCTTCTGCACCATCGTCCGAATGGTCTGCTGGGCAACGCTGCCGTTCGGATCAGCGCTCCCGAGTGAATTCATGAGCGAGACGGGGCACGCGTCCGTTTTCTTCGACGTGTCGAAATCGGAGGCCGTCAGCATCCCATGCTCGAGGTTGTCGATGCCAAGCGACACCGCTTCCTGGAAGCTCACGGAGCACAAGTGGCCGGTCACCTTCATGCCGCGCTTGTGCGCTTCCTGAATCGCGGCGCCCAGCTCCGAGCGCCGGATGTCCGTATACGCCTTGATCCATGTCGCGCCCTCGGCGCCCCAGTAGGCCACGAAGCGGCGCGCGGCGTCGGGCGTCGCGACGATCGCCATCGCGCCACCGCCCTGCGCGCCCGTGATGTAGGGCGCGGTGATGTGAATGCGCGGCCCCGGCACAAAGCCGTGGTCGATCGCGTCCTTGAGGTTGATTTCCGCGTACGGCGAGCGGCTACCGGTCGTGCGAATCGTCGTGACACCCGAGCCCAGGTACAGCCGCGGTCCCGTGTACCCCATCTGCACTGCGCGGCCGCCGGCCGCGGTATAGAACAGGTGGTCGTGCATGCCGATCAAGCCGGGGATGACGGTCGAGCCGCTCAGATCCATGACTTTCGCACCCGCGGGAATCTGGACCGACCCGACGGGCCCCACGACCGCGATCTTCCCGTTCCGAATGACGACGGTCTGATGCTCTTTGGGCGCGGCGCCCGTGCCGTCGATCAGCAGCACGTGCGTCAGCGCGAGCAGCGAGGTGTCCACGGTGACGTATTCGCGGACGTTGGCGGAAAGTGAATCGGGGCGCTGCACGGCGAGCGCGAGCAGCAGACTCAACGCGTACATGACGGATCCTCTCTAGTCGACGGTCAGGTGCATCATCATCCCGGCCGAGAGATGCTCGGCGATGTGACAGTGGAGCATCCAGTGACCGGGGTTGGACGTGTCGAACAGAATATCCACCGTGGATCCCGCCGGCACCAGAACCGTGTCCTTCCAGGCGAGATTGGCCACAGGGACGCCATTCACCGCCAGCACGAGAAAGCGCTGGCCGTGCAAGTGAATCGGATGTTGCATCCCATGGAACGCGCGGCGCTCATTCACGAGCCGCAACTTCACCGGCGTACCGCGCGGGAAATGCCAATCGATATCCATGTTCTCACGGCCGGTGTCCGGATCGCGCAGGATCCAGCGCACCTGCTCGCCCGTCGCCGCCCAATTCATCATCGGCATCGAGCCGCTCCATTCGACCGGCTGAAAGAAGATCGAGTCGAGCTGCATCAGGCGCTCGGTGACGAACGGCAGGTTCCGGGTGGCGAGCGTGAGGACGAGAGTCTTGTCGGGCGGGCGGCTCACAACCGAATCGAGGGCGGCGAAGGGCGGCGCGGGGCGGCGAGGTGAGGCGGCGGCGGAGGGCGGCGCAGGGCGGCGAGGGGCGGCAACAGACGCGACGGTCACGATGCCGAGCGTATCGACCTCCGAAAAGAACCGGCCGAACAGATGGTCGAGTCCTTGCACCTGGTTGACGAACGCGTAGCGTCCCGGGCGATCGAACCGCACGTGCACGACATAGCGCTCCGCCGGCGCGATCACCACGCTCTCCACCGGCCGCTCCGCGGCGAAGGATCCCGCATCCGCTGCGATCAGGTGCATTGCCGCACCCGAAAACGAGAGGTTCATGGTGCGCGCGTTCGCCGCGTTGGTGAGATAAAACCGCACCACCTCGCCGCGGCGGACCTGCAGCCGGTAGTCGCGCCGGCCATTCACCAGAAAGACGTTGCCGAACCGCCCCATCAACGCGTGTGTCGGCGACTCGCGGCCCGGCGGAATCGGCCCCTCGTCACCCACGAGCACGTCGTCGAGCATCAGGAATTCTTCCCGGTTCGCGGGACTCCAGGCGCTGTCGGCCGACCGCACCAGGATGTTGCCGTACAAGCCGAGGTCCTGCTGGATGTCCTCGCGCACATGGGCGTGATACCAGTAGATCCCGGCGTCGGGAAACCGAATCCAATACGTGAATGTGCCGCCCGGCGGAATTGCCGGCTGCGTGAGACCGGGCACGCCGTCCGAACGGTTATCCAGACGAATGCCATGCCAATGAATCGCGGTGGAGTCCGGGAGGTGATTCGCAAACGCGACCACGATCTCCGAGCCCCGCTCGACCTCGATGAACGGCCCCGGCTGCTGGCCGTTGAACGCATAGCCTCCGCGCACGGCGCTCGCGTCGAGCCAAAGCGTGTCACGATTCGCCAGACGGCGCCGCTCGCTCGGCCGCGCGGGCGCGAGTGTGTCGCTCGGCAGTTGGTATGGAGCCACGGCGGGTCGCAACGCCATCTCGGCCGGCAGCATCGTGAGGTTCGCCGGCATTGGAACCATGGGCCAGCCGTCGTGACCTTCATGCTCGTGCGGAACGATCGTGGCGCTGCCGCCTGCCGCGAACGTGAGCTGATCCGGCGGAAACAGGCGCGTACTCGGCGATTGCCCGCGCAGCACGATCCGCTCGCTCGGCGCGCGAGCGCGCGCGTTCCGCTCGGCCGTCACCAGGACCACGAACTTGTTGAGCGCGATGTCTCGACCGAGGAAGATGCCCCGTGATACGGCGCCGAGCTTGATGATCGTATCCATCTGCGGCGTCATGACCCACGCAACATACGTGGGGCCGGGCTCGAGGCCGGCCACCGATCCGATCAGGGTGTAGCGCGCGTGACCGTCGGGCGTGACGCCGACGGTGAATGGACCTGCGGGATGGCTCAGCTCGACGCGGCCCGACGCGCCCCGCGCGCCGGGCGCCGCGATCAGATCGATGCAATAGAGATCGTGGCTCGGCCCAAGGGGCGTCTGCGGATCACAGGGCCTCGCCGGCGGACTCTGCGCAACGCAAACGCCGGCGAGTGTAACGAGGAGCGCTACCGCCTGGAGCGCTTCGGAATCGTGACGTCGCGCCACCAGCTCCCCTGCCCCCGCCCGCCGGCGCTCGGTGCCGATCCCGCCACGTGGGGACTCAATGTCGTGGACGACGACACCGCGAACGTGTACGCGCCCGTTTCACCACCCGCGCTCGTCCCAATGATGATGTCGTAGAAGTGGTTCGCGGCGACCGAGTACTGAATGAATGCGTTGGTCGCCCCCGCAGCGCTGTCGTCGTTCGACTGCACCAGCGCGCGCGCATAGGACACGGGATTCAGTTCGTACAGACCCAGCATCGGATTGAGTGCCGTGGATTTCATGCTCAGGGTCAGCACGGTGGGGCTGAACACGACGATGCGCGCGACATCGTAGTACTTCGTCGTCGCGGACGAGTCGGGGCAGTCGGTGGTTGTGATCGAGTCCGATACGGTGACGCCACGCACCACCCACACCTGCCGGCATCCGTTCATGGCCACCGGCCTCGTCTCGCTCGACAAGGTGTAGCTGCCCGTGGCAAATGCATCGAATGAGTTCGCGCCGATGATGTAGGACGTATCGCCGGGCAGCACGATGTCGAGCTGCGAATTCCGCCCCCCATCAACGCCGAGTACCGAGTCGTCATCGAACCCCGCGATCTGCCTTCCTGCCGTGTACAGATCGAGGAACGTGTCGTCGAAGGCCCCTACTCCTCTCATTTTTATCCGAATGGCTTGTTGCCCGGGGGCAAGATCGAGCTGGTAGTAATCGTAGTACCACTGGACCTGCAGGCAGTCGGTTGTCAACAGCGAGGCCGGGATACTCTGGCCGATCGTGTACGGCGTGAAGATGTCGCACGGATCGAGCACCGTCGCGTGGAAAGTCACCGCCGACACGCCGGCCAGGCTCGCCTGCATCGTGATCACGCCCAGCGTCGTCCCCAGCACCACATTGGCCGATGCAACACCATTCGCGTCGGTTGGACCCGATGTCGGCGCGAATGCGGCGGCGCCGGCTGGCGTCGCGCTCCAGGTGACCGTGACGCCTTCGATCGGCAATCCATCTGATCCCAGGGCGGTAAAGCTGAGCGGCGCCGGCAGGCTGGCGCCGCGGGGCGCGGTTTGGTTGTCGCCCGCGATTCCGGTCACCGACGCCGCGCTTGGACCGCTGCTGTCGCCCCCACAGGCCAACCCGAGCGCTGCCATACTGACGAACCAGCGTTTCATGCGTCCTCCTTCTACTTGGGTACTACACGGTAGAGCACCTCGCCGTCCCGGATCATGCCGAATTGCTCACGCGCGACCCGTTCCTGGACCGCGGGATTGGTCTCGAGATCGGTGGCGAGTTTGGCGAGCGAGTCGAGCTCGATGCGTAGCGTCGCCACGTGCGCGCGCTCATCGGCGCGCTGGCGCCGGATCGTGATCCAGTCGGCGGTCCCGTACTCCCCACCCCACACCGCGAGCGCGAGCAGCGCGATCCCGCCGGCGAGGCCGGCCACGCGCGTGCGGGTCACAACCCGTACAGATGCCGGCCGGGATAATGCGCCACGTCGCCCAGCTCCTCGGCGATGCGCAGCAGCTGATTGTATTTGGCCACCCGCTCGCTACGCGACGCGCTGCCGGTCTTGATCTGACCCACCCCCGTCGCCACCGCGAGGTCGGCGATGAAGGTGTCCTCGGTCTCGCCCGAGCGATGCGAGATCACCGAGCCGTAGCCGTTGCCGCGCGCCAGCTCGATGCACTGCAGCGTCTCGGTGAGCGTGCCGATCTGGTTCACCTTGATGAGGATCGCGTTCGCCACACTTTCCTCGATCCCGCGCGCGAGCCGCTCGGCATTGGTGCAGAACAGGTCATCCCCCACGAGCTGGACGCGCTCCTGCAGCGCTTCGGTCAGCTTGGCCCATCCCGCCCAGTCGTCTTCGGCCAGCCCGTCCTCGATCGACACGATCGGGTAGCGGTCGATCCAGCCCTTGTAGAGCGCGATCATCTCCTCGGCGCTCTTGGTGCCGCCTTTGCTCTTCTTGAACGTGTAGCTGCCGTTGTCGTACAGCTCGGACGCGGCCACGTCGAGCGCGATCGCCACGTCCTTCCCCGCCTCGAACCCCGCCGCCTCGATCGCGGCCATGATCGCTTCGAGCGCCGCTTCGTCGTTGGGCAGATCCGGCGCAAAGCCGCCCTCGTCGCCCACGGCGGTCGAGAGCCCACGCTTGGACAGCACCTTCTTGAGCGCGTGGAAGACCTCCACACCCGTGCGCAGCCCCTCGGCGAACGTTTCGGCGCCGATCGGCACCACCATGAATTCCTGACTGTCCACGGTATTCGCCGCGTGCGCGCCACCGTTCAGAATGTTCATCATCGGCACCGGCAGCACGTGCGCGATCGGACCGCCCAGATAGCGATACAGCGGCAGCCCCGCGTCCTGCGCCGCGGCGCGCGCGACGGCGAGCGAGACCGAGAGAATCGCGTTGGCGCCGAGGTGTCCTTTATTGGGGGTGCCGTCGAGATCGAGCATCGCGTAGTCGACCGTGATCTGGTCTTCAGCCGACAGTCCTTCGAGCCGCGGGCCGATGATCTCGTTGACGTTTTTGACGGCTTCGAGCACACCCTTGCCGCCGAAGCGCTTGGGGTCGCCGTCGCGCAGCTCGACCGCTTCGTGCTCGCCGGTGGAGGCGCCGCTGGGCACGGCCGCCGTGCCGACCGAGCCGCTCGCGAGGGTGACGTCCGTTTCGACTGTGGGATTGCCCCGACTATCCAGGATTTCGCGCGCGTGAACCGAGATGACCGTGCTCATGTGTCGTCCAACCCTACCGTACCTTGGACTGTAGGGCAACCAGCGCCGCGCGGACAACATCGCGGAGGCGTTCTCGATCGTCTGGCCCCAACCCCTTGGTCTCAATTGGCGGTCCGACCAGAAGCTTGATGGGTCGAGGACGCAGCCGCCATGCACCTTTGGGGAGGATCTCGAAGGTGTGATGCACGTACACGGGGACCACGGGCACCTGCGCGGCGATCGCCAGGCCAAAGGGAGCATTCTTGAACGGCAGCAGCTCACCGGTGCGGCTGCGCGTCCCCTCAGGGAACACGACCGGCGAGTTGATCCCGTTCCGGATCATGCGCGCCACTTCGTCGTAGGCTTCGAAGGCCTTTTTGCGAGCGGCCCGATCGATGGGAATGTGGCCGGCGGCCCGCATCGCAGGACCGAGCAACGGAATGCGGAACAACTCCTGCTTGGCTAAAAACCGGACGGAGCCTGGGAGCGTTGCGGACAGCGCCCAGATATCGAACATCGAAGAGTGATTGGAGACGTAGATCACGGGCTGGTTCTTGGGAATCCGCTCGAGCCCTTCGGCCACGACGGGGGTTCCGGCTGCTTTCAGGATGCCGCGCGACCAGTCTATGGTGCCCAAGTCATAGATACCGCCCCGACGATTGGGAA
>Ga0137437_1000722_pt1 | contig 10884 bp, 9 predicted proteins | sample EasRivERMGT138_2_FD_102332 | JGI IMG/M metagenome (GOLD analysis project Ga0137437, IMG submission 102332) | Soil microbial communities from meander-bound floodplain in the East River, Colorado, USA - East River MetaG ERMGT138_2 | ecosystem: Environmental > Terrestrial > Soil > Floodplain ...
ATCGTGTTGATCGTGCTCTTCAGCTCCAGAATCTCCCCCTTCACATCCACCGTGATCTTCTTCGAGAGGTCGCCCTTCGCCACCGCCGTGGTCACCTCCGCGATGTTGCGCACCTGCCCGGTGAGGTTCGCCGCCATCGAGTTGACGTTGTCGGTGAGGTCCTTCCACGTTCCGGCCGCTCCGGGCACCTGTGCCTGGCCGCCGAGCTTGCCGTCGGTGCCCACCTCGCGCGCCACCCGCGATACCTCCGAGGCGAACCCGCTGAGCTGATCCACCATCGTGTTGACAACTTTCCCGATGCGCAGGAATTCGCCCCGTAGCTGCCGGCCGTGGATCTCGAGCGCCATCCGCTGGGAGAGATCACCTCTTGCGACAGATTCGATGACCCGTGCCACTTCCGAGGTCGGCCGGATGAGATCTCCGATCAGCGTGTTCACCGAATCGACGCAGTCGGCCCATGATCCCGTCGCGGCGGGCAGCCTGACGCGTTGATTGATCTGCCCTTCCCTTCCGACCTCGTCCCGGATGCGCGCGAACTCGTCGGTCATCTTCTCGTTCACTTCCACGACGTCGTTGAAGGCCTGTGCGATTTCTCCGTCGATCCCGATCAGATCCATGGGCAGGCGGACCGAAAAATCGCCCTTCTTGAACGCTCGCAGCGCGCTCAAAAGCCCCTTGCGGTCCAGTACATCCGGGATAAATTGCATATCTGTCATTTTCGACCTCTCAACAAGCCTGTTTTTCAAAAACCGCGCGACAGCGCACCAAACTACGTACATTCGGAATCGGCGCTGCTTCCCTTCGTAATCCCTTCTTGGTGCCTTCGCGAAAGTCGCTCCCCTGCTCCGGCCGGCATGTCTCGCGATCAGGACTCTCATAGTCCTGGGCAGAGAACATCCACGATATCAAGACAGCAAGTCATGATAGTGCGTCGGTGTATCGACCCACTATCGAGGGAGCTTGATAATTCTGTGGCGACCCGATGACATGGCGTAGTTGTTTCGCGACAGCCTGTATCCGCCGAATGGTCTAGCACCCTCGGGCCCGGCCAGGATGCCTTTCCGTCAGTTCTGCGACAAATCCTGGCAATCGACTCGATCCCGGCGCCGGCCGGGTCATGAGCCGAATGGATCATATGTCGCCTCCACGCGATCATTGGTCTGCAAATTCCGACGAGTAGATTGAGCGTTCCCTAGACATGACCGTTCGAGCGATCGATATGACAGCCCCCGATCACGATTTGAAGATCTTCTCCACCTGTCCTCTCTCCGCACAGGCACAGCCCGGGACGTGCATTCGCGAACTGCAGGAGTTCGCGCGCGCCAGCGAAGACGCGGGGTACGAAGGCGTCCTCGTCTTCACCGACAACAGCCAACTGGATCCGTGGCTCGTCTCGCAGATCGTCCTCGAGTCCACCGATCGTCTGTGCCCGCTGGTGGCGATTCAGCCGGCCTACATGCACCCCTACAGCGTGGCCAAGATGATCACGTCGTTCGCGCATCTGTACGGCCGCCGCCTGTATCTCAACATGGTGGCGGGAGGATTCAAGAACGACTTGCTGGCCTTGAACGACCTCACGCCCCACGACGAGCGCTATGCGCGGCTCCTCGAGTACACCACCGTCATTCAGCGCCTCTTGCGAACGGCGGATCCGGTCAGCTTCGAAGGGCGGTACTACAAGGTGACCAACCTGAAGCTGACTCCGCCCTTGCCGGCCCAGTTGATGCCGGGTGTGCTCGTCTCGGGATCCTCGGAAGCGGGCATGGACGCGGCGCGGCAACTGAAGGCCACCGCCGTCGAGTACCCGAAGCCGCCTGCCGACTACGCGACCGCCCCTTCGACGAACATCGCATCGAGAGGCATCCGGATCGGCATCATCGCCCGCTCCGAAGACGCGCAAGCCTGGTCGGTCGCTCGCGCGCGGTACCCGGAAGACCGCAAGGGCCAGCTCACCCATCAGCTTGCGATGAAGGTGTCGGATTCGTCCTGGCACCGGCAGCTCTCCGAGCTCGGCAAGACCGGGTCGGGTGCGGAGAACCCGTACTGGCTGGTGCCGTTCCAGAACTACAAGGCCGTCTGTCCCTTTCTCGTGGGCAGTTACGATCGGGTGGCGGACGAAGTGGCGCGCTATGTCGACGTCGGCTACCGCACCTTCATTCTCGACGTGCCCGCCAGCGTGGAAGAGATGCGCCATACCGGCGTCGTGTTCGAGCGCGCCGTCGCGCGCTGCCTCGCGACATGACCATGCTGTTACAGGAAGGAGTGACGGCGCAAGCGGTGGCGCGTCCCGAAGCCACCGCGCTCGTATTCAAGGGCACTCGCCTCACCTACGGCGAGCTCGAGGAAGCGAGCAACCGGCTCGCCCATGCGTTGAAGGGGGCAGGCTGCCGGCGGGGAGATCGCGTCGGCTTGCTGATGCCGAAGATGCCCGCGGCGATCGTAGCCATGCTCGGCGCGCTGAAAGCCGACTTGATCTACGTGCCGATGGATCCGGCCAGTCCGGCGGCGCGGCAGGCGCGCTTGCTCGAGGTGAGCGACTGCCGCTGCATACTCGGTGCCGGCCCCGTCGGAAAGAATCTATGCGACGCCTTGACGGCTGCGAGGCTCACCCGGCGTCCCTCGATCGGATGGTTGGACGAAGACCCGCCCTCCGATGCCGATCCGGTATTCACCCCGCGCGATCTCTCCGCCTACCCGGCGACGCCGCCTGCCTACGCCAACACCGACGGCGACGTGGCGCACATTCTGTTTACCTCGGGTTCCACCGGAATCCCAAAAGGCGTGACGATCCCCCACGCGAGCGTTCTGCATTTCCTCCGATGGGCGGGGGCGTACTTCGGCATCACCCACACGGATCGCATCTCGCAGCATCCGCCGCTGCATTTCGACCTTTCCACGTTCGACATCTTCGGCACGCTCCGGGCCGGGGCCGAGCTGCATCTGGTGCCCTCCGAGCTGAATCTCCTGCCGCACAAGCTCGCGCTGTTCATCCGCGAAGCCCGGCTGACACAGTGGTTCTCGGCGCCCTCGGTCCTCAATCTGATGGCGAAATTCGATGTCGTCGCCCAAGGCGATTTCCCGGATCTGCGCCGGGTGATGTGGTGCGGCGAGGTGATCCCCACGCCCACCCTGATCCATTGGATGCGCCGGCTGCCCCACGTGGAGTTCACCAACCTGTACGGCCCGACCGAGACGACCGTCGCGAGCAGCTACTACACGCTGCCTCGATGCCCGGCCGACGGGCGCGAGCCGATCCCCATCGGCCGCGCGTGCGCCGGAGAAGAGCTGCTGATCCTCGACGCGCAGTTGCGGCCTGCGGCTGCAGGCGACATCGGCGACTTGTACATCCGCGGTGTGGGCTTGAGTCCGGGCTACTGGCACGATCAGGAGAAGACCCGCAGCGTGTTCCTTCCGCATCCGGGCGGAGCGGGTCCGCACGACCGCGTCTACAAGACCGGCGATCTGGCGCGTTGCGGGGCCGATGGCCTGTTCTATTTCCTGGGCCGCGCCGACACGCAGATCAAGAGCCGGGGCTACCGGATCGAGCTGGGCGAGATCGAGACGGCGCTCCACTCGCTGCCGGGCTTGCAGGAGAGCGCGGTCGTCGCGATTCAATCCGAAGGCTTCGAAGGATGGCTGATCTGCTGCGCCTACGTCCCGGCCCCGGATCACGACGTCTCTGCCGAAAACCTGCGCAAGGGCCTCGCCAGGCTGCTGCCCGCCTACATGCTCCCGGCCCGGTGGATGCGCAATGACGCCTTGCCCAAGAATGCCAACGGCAAGATCGACCGCCCCCGGTTGAAGAATGCCTTCCTCTGCGCCGAGCCCCGCCCGGTGCAGATAAAGGCGCCGTCGCCCCATCACGCCAGGGCGGATCGAATGGCCGGCGCGGCGTCGGAGCGCAGTTAGCAGGCTATTGAGAAAGCCCGCACGATGCCTATTTCTTGTCATCCTGAGCGTCAGCGAAGGATCTGCTGTTCGTCCGAATCAACCGCTTACAAAAGCAGATTCTTCGTCGCTGCGCTCCTCAGAATGACAACGCGCCATTTTTCAACAGCCTGTTAGAGAGGAACGCAGTGAACGACGCGAATCCGATCATCGAGCGCCTCGGCGCTGTCTTCGTCGAGAATTTCCACATCGAGGTGCCGACCGCGGACACCGATCTTTTCGGGACCGGCATTCTCGACTCGCTCCAGCTGGTGGAGTTGCTGCTGCAGCTGGAGCGGCGTTTCGGCTCCCGAATCACGATCGAAAACATCGATCTCGACGACTTGCGCACGCTCGCGCGGATCGCCCGACTGGTGGCCCGCACTGCGCAGGCTGCGCCTCGGACGGCTCGGCCGCCTTCCTCCGAAATCCGACAGGGCACGGCGAATCAGGAAAGGAACCCGTCCGGAACTCCGGCCATGACGACCGGCTGAGCTGCCATGGCAACAATCCGCACCTTTGCCGAGGACGACGTCCCCGCTGTTGCCGCGCTCTTCGGGCGCGTATATCCGGAGCAGCGCTGGACTTCAGCGGCTGCGTGTGAAGCCTATTTCCGGGAAATACTCTTCGGCAACCCATGGCGCGACCCCGATCTACCCTCCTGGGTGGCCGAGGAGGACGGCCGCCTGGCCGGCTTCGCCGGAGTGGTGCCGAGGCGGATGCTGTTCCGCGGACGGCCGATCCGTGTCGCGGTGGGCTGCCAATTCATGGTGGACCCGAACCGGCGCCATGGTCTGACGGCGATTCAATTGGGGAGAGCGGCGCTTTCCGGGCCGCAGGATCTTTTCATCGCCGATGGAGCGAACGACGCTTCTCGGCAGATGTGGGCCGGACTCGGTGGAACGGCACCCCTGCTCTACAACCTTCACTGGACCCGGCCGCTCCGGCCGGCCCGGTTTGCGCTGTCGCTCCTGGAAGAGCGACGCGCGCTCCCCCCTTTCTTGACGCTCCCGGCGCGCCCGCTGGGCGCCCTGGCCGACGCGCTGGCGGCCCGGTTGCGCGCGAACCGGTTCCACAAGGAAGAAGTGGAGCTCAAGGAAGACGCGCTGGATGCGGCTGCGATGCTGGCTCACCTGCCCGATGTCGCCGACGGCAACGCGCTGCAGCCTGAGTACGATGCGCGCGCGCTCGCCTGGCTGCTCGAGCAGACGGCCCGCAAAACACGTCACGGAAAGCTGCGCGCGCGTGCCGTGCAGGAAGGCGGGCGACGGCTGATCGGGTGGTACCTCTATTACCTGCGTGCGGGCGGGGTGAGCGAAGTGGTCCAGGTTGCAGCCCGCAACGGCTCGTTCGACCGCGTGTTGCAGCGGCTCCTGGCCGATGCCTGGCGACAGGGCGCGGCGGCAGTGCGGGGGCGCCTGGATCCGCGCCACGTTCAAGAGCTTTCGGATCGGCATTGCTGGTTCCGGCGCGAGGGCACATGGACCCTGGTCCACTCGCGTCACGCTGACCTCGCCGCCGCCATCCATCAGGGCAACGCCTTCCTCAGTCGTCTCGAGGGCGAATGGTGGCTGCGCTTTCAGGGCGGATGAGGCAAATGGATCAAGTCCGGAGGACATTTCGCGTCATCGGAAGTTACTACGATCAAACCCCGGCAACCAAGCCTTCCGCAATGCATCCAATACACACGACGCATGGTCCCGGGACAACACCGGCGGACGCTTCACGCCAGCCGGACTCGACGAACACCCGGCACAGGACTTCCGTCGTCGTGGTGCGCGACCTGCAAACGCTGTCAGGTTTCGTCCCGGCCTGGGAAGAACTGGCGGGAGCCGCGATTGAACCCAACGTCTTCTACGAGCATTGGATGCTGCTGCCGGCGCTGGAAGCATTCGGGGCCGGGAAGGACATCCGTGTCGTTCTGGTGCTGATCCACGACCCTCGCAACCCGGATGCTCCGGCAAAACTGGGTGGGCTGTTTCCGCTGGAGCCGATCCACCGCTTGAAAAAACTCAAAGTGTCTGCCGTGAGCCTCTGGCAGCACGTTCACTGCTATGTGTGTACGCCCCTGGTACGCGCCGATACCGCCAGGGAGTGCATGGTCGAGTTGTTTCGGTGGTTCCGATCGGGCGCGGCAAGCGCGTCCCTGATAGAGCTGGGGTGCATATCCGGAGACGGCCCGTTCCACAAGTTGCTGGTTGACCTGTCCAACGAACTTGGGTTGCGGAGTTGCATAACCGATATTTTTACGCGCGGCCTGTGGCGTGGAGGATACGACAAGAGCACCAATCCCGAATCGGCGGTATCGGGTGACCTGCGCCGGAGGCTGCGCCGCAAGGAGAAGCGCCTGAGCGAACGCGGCCCGGTGGAGCACCTCGTCATGCGATCGGAGGACGACGCCGGACGCTGGATCGACGAGTTCCTGCGGATCGAGGCGAGCGGCTGGAAGGGTCAGCGCGCCAGCGCACTGGCTTCCTCTGAGAGCGGCCGCCGCTATTTCGTTGAGATTGCGACTTCCGCCTTTCGTCGCGGACGCTTGCTCATGCTGGGTCTCAATTTCAACGGCCGCCCCATCGCACGCCGGTGTGCGTTCGTCGCGGGTGAAGGATCGTTCGCGTTCAAGACGGCGTATGACGAGGAATTCGCGGATTTCTCGCCCGGGGCGATGCTCGAGATGGACAGTATCCGGCAGCTGCAGACGCTGCCCGGCGTGCGATGGATGGATTCCTGCGCCACCGCGGACAACTTCCTCGTCAATCGCCTCTCGAACGATCGGAAAACGATCCAGAGCCTCACCTTCGGCGGGGGCGCGCTGGGCGAGCTCGTGGTCTCGGGCCTGCCGCTTCTGCGGTGGACGACTCGCCGGATTCTGAAGATGCTTTCAGCGGACGCACCGGGTGCTTCTCCTGCCAGGGCTCCGGATCCCGGGACGCCCAGAAATTCACGGAAATGAAGGAGGCAAAGACATGCAAGCTGCAAATCGCGCAGTAACACCTTCTTTGAGCGGCATTGCCGCCGGCGAGCCGGCCGCGGCGGGCCGTTTTCTGGACATCGACCCGGAAACGTTCCGCACCCATTTCGATCGCAAGCCGTTTCTCTTCCGGCATCATCTGTCGGACCATCCGCTGTTCCGGCTTCCGCGCCTCGCGGAGCTCGCCAGAACGCTTCCTCCCGGCATTGTCGAGTACAACGCCGGAAAAATTCCGGTCAGCCTTCCCGACTGGGAGAACACGCCCTACACGGGTCTCTCCGCCGAGGAAACCGTCAGACGCATCGAGGAGTGCGGGTCGTGGATGGTGCTCAAGCGCGCGGAGGCGGACCCCGAGTGCCTGGACGTGCTCAACCGGTGTCTGGACGAGATCGAGCCGCTGTCGGAGCCGATCGAGCCGGGCATGTGCGAGCGCGAAGCCGCGATCTTCGTGACCTCGCCCGCGTCGGTCACGCCCTATCACATGGACAAGGAGATCAATTTCCTGCTGCAGATCCGCGGCAGCAAGACGATCAGCGTGTTCAGCGCGTCGGACCGGGAGGTGCTCTCGGAGGTCGAACTGGAGAAGCACTTTACCGGCTCGGCGATCCACCGCAACATGGTGTTCTTCGAACGCTACCAGGAACGAGCCACGGTCTTCGAGCTCAAGGCGGGGTACGGCATCCACATTCCAACGACCGACCCGCACTGGATAAAGAACGGCGACGGCGTGTCGGTCTCGTTCAGCAACGGCTTCAAGACGCGCGCTTCGTTGCGACGCGGCATGATCTACAACCTGAACGGCCGGCTGCGGAAGATGGGGCTCCGTCCGGCGCCCTACGGCAAAGGCGCCTTGCGCGACACGGTGAAATTGCAGGCAATCCGAGCGCTCAACCGGACGCAAAAATGGCTGAACATCCAGCCCGCCGAGGGTTGATCGATAGACCGGCCCCATGCGCCGAATGGATCAGGGCCGCAGCGTATCTTAGGCGTTGTCCCGTCTTCGAGCGCAGCTACGATCTCAGGCCATGAAAATCTGCTTCGTCGGGCCCGACAATCTCCCGGTCCTGGCCCCTGAATATAGACAACACGCCATCGGCGGCGAATCGGTTCAGCAAACATTGCTGGGTCGGGCGCTGGCGCGGCGGGGCCATGATGTGAGCATGGTGGTTTGGGACTATGGCCAGATCGACGGCGCGCAATGGGAGGGGATACGGGTTCTAAAGGCCTATCGTCCTGACGCGGGACTGCCGGTGCTTCGCTTCATTCATCCCCGCTGGACCGGCATGTGGTCGGCGCTGACGCGGGCCGACGCCGATCTCTACTACACCAGTTGCGCGGGGATGCACGTCGGCCTGACGGCGCTGTTCTGCCGGCGTCATCGCAGGGGATTCGTCTTCCGCACTGCGAGCGATACGGACTGTGACGGGTCCCGGCTGCTCGTGCGATTTGCGCGCGATCGCCGGCTTTACGAGTATGGCCTGCGGCAGGCCGATGCCATTCTCGTGCAGAGCGCTTCGCAAGCGGAGACTTTGGCGCGCAACTACGGATTGGCAGGTCGAGTGGCGGGAATGTTGGTCGAAAAGGTGCGGCCGGCCGCCGCCCGCGATATCGACGTGCTGTGGGTCAGCAATATCCGGCAAGTAAAGAGACCGGACCGGATTCTCGAGCTCGCCGAGAGATTGCCGGAGGTGAAAATTCATATGGTGGGAGGACCCTTGCCCGGCGAAGAGGCCTTGTTCCGGGATGTCAGAGACACGGCTGCTGCCAAAGGCAACCTCGCGTTTCATGGCCGCCTGTCGTACTGGGACGCCAATGAGCTATATGGACGGGCCAAGCTGCTGGTCAACACCTCCGATGTCGAAGGATTCCCGAATTCGTACCTGCAAGCCTGGATCAGAGGCGTGCCCGTCGTGACGCTCATCGATCCGGACGGCGTAATCGAGCGCGAGGGCCTCGGCGTTGCCGCAAGATTCTCTGCACAGGTTGCCGATGCGATCGCACACCTGTTGGGCGACCCGGTCGCATGGAAAGCGGCAAGCGATCGTTGCCGCGCGTTCATGGCCCGGGAATACGGTGAGGACAGGGTTCTCGCTGCTTACCTAGACACGTTCGAGCAAGTCACGCGCACCGACACCGCCAACGCCGATCTGCCCGTATCGACCAAAGCGCACCATGCCTGACACGCCTTTCATCATCACGATCGACACCGAGGGTGATGATCTCTGGGGAAAACCGCGGGAGATCACCACGCGCAACGCGGCGTACCTGCCTCGTTTCCAGTCGCTCTGCGAGCGGTACCGCTTCAAGCCCGTCTACCTGACGAACTATGAAATGGCAATGTCCGACGTTTTCGTCGAGTTTGCTCGGGACGTGCTTGCCCGCGGCGCCGGCGAGGTCGGGATGCACCTGCACGCATGGAACTCGCCGCCGCTCATCCCGCTGACCAGCGACGATTTCCACTATCAACCCTACCTGATCGAATATCCCGACGCGGTGATGAAGGAGAAGATCAAGATCGTCACCCGTCTCCTCGAAGACCGGTTCGATCGAGCGATGATCAGCCATCGCGCCGGGCGTCTGGGTTTCGACGCCCGCTATGCCGCCATGCTGCTTGACGAGGGATATCGCGTGGACTGCTCCGTGAGCCCGGGTCTGGATTGGCGTGGAACCCCGGGCGATCCAAACGGGAAAGGCGGCCCGGACTACACGGCCTTTCCCGACCGCCCCTACTTCTTCAGCCCCTCCGACATCTCGGCACCGGCGATCGGAGGGATGCTGGAAGTACCGATGACAATCCGCTCGAGCGGCCTGTATCGAAGGGCGCCCTGGGTGTATCGCACCCCTTTGCTGCGCCAGACCGCCAACAGGCTGGTGTCGCCGGCGCTCAACCATCTATGCCCGGCAGAGAGCAATCTCCCCGGAATGCTACGAGCTGCGCGCGGAGGGCGGGCTGAAGATGCAGCTCATGTGGAGTTCACGCTGCATTCCTCGGAGCTCATGCCGGGCGGAAGTCCGAAATTCCGCAATGCGAGGGATATCGAGCGCCTGTACGAGCATCTGGAAATCCTGTTCGAGGAGCTTTCCACCTGGTGCCGAGGCATGACCCTAAGTGAGTTCCATTCAAGGTTCGGGGAGTCGCTGGGCAAAGCCCCTTCGGGCAACCCTGGGGACAGGCTTTCCGATCGGGCTGCCAATCAGGAAATGGCTGGGGCTTGAATGATCCGCATCAAGGGCCGCGGCGCTGTCTACGGGGAAGTCTGGTACGACGAGGAGCCGCCTGGCGATTCCGCAGTAGATATCGTCCTGTACCGCCAGAGAGAGACTCCGATCGCCGATTCGCGGACTACCCCGTTCCTCACAATGGTGACCGATCTTTCCGTAACGGAAGACGCGATCGCGGAGAAATTCGGCAAGGATTGCCGGTACAAGATCAGGCGCGCTGAAACGAAGGATGGGCTTAGCATGGAATTCATCACCGATCCGGAAAGCCGGCTGGACGAATTCCAGGCGTTTTACGACGCATTCGCGGGTCAAAAGTCGGTTGCGCCCTCGTATCATCAATGGCTGGTTGCCGCCTGCAAAGCCCGTCAGCTCGTCCTCACGTCCGCCTCTCGGAACGGTGAGGCCTTGGTCTGGCACGCCTACCTCACCAGCGGAAAAGCCGCGTGGCTGCAGTACACGGGTTCCTGCTTCAGAAACAAGGAAAACGATTACCGCGCCCTGGTCGGGCGAGCCAATCGCTGGCTTCATTGGAAGGAAATGCTGCGGTTCAAGGAAATGGGAATAGAGCGCTACGACTGGGGCGGCCTCTTCGAGGACGAATCCGTGCCGGAAAACGCCGGAATCAACAAGTTCAAGAAGGGCTTCGGCGGACAACCGGTACGTACGTACGACTGCACGCTGCCGGTAAGCCTCAAAGGCCGCATCTGGCTTCCCCTTCGCGAAGCCTGGCGGCGCCGGAATTCCGCACACAGTTGAGCCAAGAA
>Ga0137437_1000725_pt1 | contig 10871 bp, 10 predicted proteins | sample EasRivERMGT138_2_FD_102332 | JGI IMG/M metagenome (GOLD analysis project Ga0137437, IMG submission 102332) | Soil microbial communities from meander-bound floodplain in the East River, Colorado, USA - East River MetaG ERMGT138_2 | ecosystem: Environmental > Terrestrial > Soil > Floodplain ...
GGCCAATAAATTTGCTGCCATTCCGTCTGGCCCATCGCGCCCACCATCGCACCATAGTGGCTCGCCGCGCCCATGTAAAACAACATCGGGATCGAGAAGACCGTGTTGGTTCTCGAAGTTAACGCGGCCCGGCGCGCCGCTCCGGCAGCTTCGGGAAGCGCCTGCCCGCCGGAGGCCACCTGATTGGTCGAAGCGATGACGATCTGCTGGTTCGGCCAAATCACCAGCCAAACATTTAAGAACATCATTGTGCCGATCAAGCCACCGACCGTGATCGAGATACCGTAGGAAGATGAAAAAAATAATCCTCCGCCCATCTCGTGCATGCGCAGCAAATAAATCAGAATGCCCGCGAGAAAGGTAACCATCGCACCCCAGCGGAACCACCACAGCGCGCGCGGCACAAGCTTCTGAATCGCACCGACCCGCACCGGTGCCTCCGTTTCGGCGAAAAACGGTGTCTGCACGAAATTAAAATAATAAAGAATACCGATCCACGTTACACCCGCCATAAAATGAATCCACCGCAACACAAACAATGTAAATTCCATCATAACTCACCACTCCCTTCGCTACGCCATTTGACCGTTCATAAAAAAATCATTTTTTGGACTTTCGCGTTATATATTAGTTGAAGCTCAATTTTGTCAAGGAAAATCCGCGGTTTTCTCGGCGAGTGTCGATACGGTCGCGCTCGCCGAAACGTCAACTTCTCGGCGAGAATGTTGTTTTCGGTCCAATATGCCAAGTCCGAGAGGTTAGTTCAGCTTGACCTATCAGGTGATCTGTGACATTTTGCGTCAAATCTTTTTAGCCGCCGACGGAGCCTATCTGATTCACGAGAGCAAATCCAAAACGGTGGGAACAAAGTCCGCCGTTGCAACCAACGGCGATCGAAAAATTCCACTTTTGCAGGGAACCAACGATCCGTTCAGCTTCGTCAGCGATGAGCTCAAACTCGTCGAAGAGAATCTCGTCCGTGCGATTCGCTCGCGCGAACCGCAATTGACGGATATTTCCGGCCATTTAATTTACGGCGGCGGCAAACGTGTGCGACCGATGGTCACGCTGCTCGCCTATGCGGCTTTCGGCGGCAAGCGGGTCGCGGATATCGTCGACATCGCCACTGCCATCGAGCTTATCCATACGGCAACTCTGTTACACGACGACATCATCGATGGCGCCGACACCCGACGCGGCAAAGCGTCCGCTTATAAAAAATTCGGCTTGAAATCGACCTTGGTAGCCGGCGACTTTCTTTTCATCAAAGCATTCGAATTCGCCGGCAAGTTCGACGAAACCATCGTCCAGTGGACCGCCGACGCTTGCACATTGCTCACCGAAGGCGAAATTCTTCAGGGCCGTTTCAACCGTAACCGCAGCGTAACGCTCGACGATTACGTGGAGATCGTCAAACGAAAAACCGCCTCTCTCTTCCAAACCGGCGCGAAGGTGGGCGCCTACCTTGCGGGAGCCAACACGGCGCTGGTCGACGAAATCGAACGTTACGGGCTTCACATGGGGATCGCTTTCCAGATGGTCGATGATGTGCTCGATGTGGTCGGCCATCCGGATTTGCTCGGCAAACCCACCGGCATGGATTTGCGCGACGGTAATCCCGCATTGCCGATTATTCTAGCCATGAAAAACGGCGATGCCGCCGTCTGTGACGCATTTGACTGCCAGACTCCGACTGAAGCTCAAGTCGCCGCAGCGTTAAACTCGATAAAAAATGGACCAGCGATTGAGGAAGCCAAATTGCTCGCCAAACGCTACGCCCAGGAAGCGCTGAAATCGATCAAGAAGCTGCCGCCGTCTCTGTACCGCAACGGGCTCAAGACGTTGGTCCAGTTGATCATCGATCGCGATTTCTGATCGCGAGCCGTGGTCCGGCGACACCCTTCATTTTGGATTTTTCTCACTTAATGATGTCCGCCGCCAGTCATCCGCGCGACCAAGCCGTTCAGAGCATGTTCGACCGGATCGCCGGACGCTACGATCTGCTCAACCGCATAATTAGTTTTCACCTAGACACCTGCTGGCGTAATCGAGCGATCCGAACTCTCCTGACGGCGGAGAACCCTTTAATTGTCGATCTCGGCACGGGAACCGGCGACATGGCATTCAACGCCGCGAAAATCGCCGGCGCCAATGCGCGCATCGTTGGCCTGGACTTTTCCCTGCAGATGATTCGACTAGCAGAGCGCAAACGCCGCCGAGTTCAACGTGGCGCAAACACCGCTTTTCTTCAGGCGAGTGCGCTAGAAGCTCCGATTAAAGGCGCAATTTTTGACGGTGCGATGACCGCCTTTGTGCTACGCAACGTATCGGATTTGCCGCGTTTCTTTGGCGAGGCGCATCGTCTGCTTAAACCCGGCGGCAAGTTTGTTTCGCTCGACATGTTCCCGCCCTCCAGCGGCTGGTTTTCGTCCTTGTACGCAATTTACTTTTATCGCCTGATGCCATGGCTTGGCGGCTTATTATCGAATGATCGCAAAGCTTATCAATATCTTTCGGATTCAGTTCGCCAGTTTCATCCTCCCGAAGCTGTGGCAACACTGATTGAACAAGCCGGTTTTGTCGAGGTAAAGATGCAAAAATTCCTGCGCGGCGCGGTGTGCATGCATGTCGCAACCAAGTCGCCGACGTCAGCCGAATCGATCTAAGCCGATGCAGGGATTCTCCAGCAGTTTTTTAATATTCTTTTATCAGATCGCGTTGGGCGGATTGTTTGCCTTGGCGAGCACGCCATTTCACGAAATGGAGCGGGCGTTTTACAAATCCACGGCGGCAGTTCTCTACGTTTTCGCTGTGATCGGATTGTGGGGAAAATGCTCCTTTTATTGGCAAAGCCTGGCGCAACAATTCTCCTGGAGCATCAGTCTAGAAATTTGCTTCCATGTCTCCTTTATCGTTTCATTTTCCTGCTACATGTTCTCTTTGTGGCTCGAATGGCAGGTGTTTCGCGCGCGGAGCTTTGCCTCATCAATCCTGACCGGGGTCGCCGGCCTGTTCCTGAGCACACAGAGTTTTTACACCTCGGGACTCTTCTCGATAGAGACCATTGTCTATCCATCGGCATTTTTCTTGTCGTCAATGCTCCTCGGTGGCGTGACGGTCGGCATGCTGATCGGCCACTGGTACTTAATCGATACTGGACAGAGCTTGGCACCCTTTATCCGGCTTTACAAGTTTTTTGTCGTCACTTTGATCTGCCAATGTGTCGTTTTCTCGATCGCGCCACTTGCTCTGTATTATCTTGGTAGCTCCCAAAGCGTCGCGGGATTGGAACGCCTCTGGCAACATCATGCCACCCTCGCGGCAACCCGTGTCGCCATCGGCCAAGCCGCGCCCTTAGTCTTGTCGTGGATGATTTGGCGCACCTTACTGATACCTCACACCATGGCCGCAACGGGATTGTTCTACATAGCGCTACTGGGAGTATTTGTCGGAGAGATTCTGGGTCGGCAGATTCTCGCGCTGACTTCGCTGCCCTTCTGACCGGCCAGAACGACTTTAATCGGCACTTTTCGGATAGGTTCTTATTTTAGTCACTCTAAGACCGCTCGATGTCCAACCCAAATCATAACCGACTGATTCGCCGACGGTGAGATCAAGCGGCGATTGCGCCTCGCCGCAGAGAATTACTAATTCATAAGAAAACGTAAGCTCTCGACCGCTTTCAGTTCGCACGACACCGGTATTATTGGACGGGAATAGTTTGGTGACTACACCTTGATGGTAATAATCGCCGCGCGGCGATTTCAACGGGTCTTTTTCAGCTTGAGCCATACCATCAAGTGATTACTGACAATGTCGTGATTAAGTGGAATTTTTAACTGAGTGCCAATTCCTACTCGCCGACCGCCGCATCAGGACTGGGCAAGCGGATGCTTCTGCTGGGCGATCCGTGACTGTAATTCCATCAATCCATCTAACACCGCCTCCGGTCTAGGTGGACATCCGGGAACGTAAACGTCGACGGGAATAATTCGGTCGATACCCTGGACCGTCGCATAGTTATCGTAGAATCCCCCACTCGCCGCGCATGCACCAAAGGCCATGACCCATTTCGGTTCACACATCTGCTCATACACCCGCTTCAAAACCGGCGAGAGCTTGTGGTTGACGGTCCCGATCACCATCAACAAATCGGCTTGGCGTGGACTGAAACGAGGCAACAAAGCGCCGAATCGATCGATATCGTAAGGCGACATTGACAGCGCCATGTACTCCATCGCACAACAAGCCGTCGCAAAAGGATAGGGGAACAGCGAATACTTGCGTGCCCAACCGATCGCCTTGTCGAGCCGAGTTAGCACAACCGTCTCTGCGAGCAGTTTATCCGGCCCAAAGCGCGACTCGGTAGCGAGCCCTGTATGTTCCATGAGTAAAGTCCCCTGCTGCCTAGCAATCAAACAAGCCCGAAAAAAGATTACTACGTTTGCGATGTTCAAACAAACACAAGGGCGCAGCCATCCCGATCTCTATGTAGAATTATCAAATCGCAACGAAATATAGTCCGTTTCTGGAACTGAAATCCCTAAGAGCTCAACCGAAGACATCTTTAGACTCGCCAGCATCTACTGCCCTTCCTTCAAAATAACCGACGCACCAATAAACGAACCACGTCGCGAGTAGGGGTTTATACGCCCCCGCCCGCGAACAAAGGGGATGCTCGCCCGGCTTTGGAAAACCCATGATGTTGAGCCCGTTTCAATAGGCAGGGTTCAGATATGATCTATCGCTTAACAACGTTAACGGCATGAGGCCCTTTGTCTCCCTGAGTAATCTCGAAGTCAACCATTTGACCTTCGTTTAAAGTCTTAAAGCCGTCACCCCGAATCGCGCTGTAGTGAACAAAAACATCCCCACCGCCGTCTTTTTCAATGAATCCGTAACCTTTAGAATTGTTGAACCATTTCACCCTTCCAGTGTTCATAAAAACCGCCTCCAATCAGCCGCTCGATGTGCAGTGCCAAGCCGGCCAAAATCAATTGGAGCCGAGACTAGAAAACCGGCCTATGGTTGTCAAGAAAAAAGTCGCTGCGAAGTATTGGCAAGTATCAGCACTACATCCAACATCTAAATAATCTGCGTTCCTATCGTCGACTAGCTTTAGATCAAACAGTAATGTTTGGATCAACGATATGTGCCAATTCATAACTAAGTCTAGGAAAAAGTCGCGGGCACGTGCTCAAAAGCGACCTCTCAGCAATTTTGAGAACATAATTATCCGAACAGCGTCATGTTCCGAGCTAAATTCAAGCAATCTATAAAATTAATAATTGCGCAAAACCCTATGAATTAACTAGGGAAAATCAAACATATCTTGACCTTTTGCAATTTTTTCATTATAAATAGGGGAGTTAGATTATATTAGTATCTGACCGTTTTACTGGCTAACGATACGCATTTTGCAGGACTATAGGCCAGGATTATGAGAGCAACAGGATGGCTATTTATACGGCACTAGCTAAAAAGGACATAATCAGAGTTGTTGATGAATTCGCATTGGGAGAACTCACTTCCTTTACCGGAATTAAGAATGGCTCGGTCAACACCCACTATCTAATCGAGACCAAGCGGGGTAAATTTTTCGCAAAAATCGATGAAGTCAAAAGCGAAGTTGAGGTCAAACAAGAGCTCGACCTGTTGTTTCACCTGCGAAAACAAAATTTCCCATGTCTGCAACCGCTCAAGAGTAAGAGCGGCAGACTTCATTTCGAGGTGCAGGGAAAATGCCTTACCGTAAGTCGACATCTCGACGGTGTCGAATTAGCCGTGCAGGCCATAACTCCGACCCATTTGACCGCCTTAGGCCATATGTTGGCGAACCTCCACCTCATCGGGCGTAGTTACAAAAAAGGCATCGATAATCGCTTCGGTTTTAACCGAATCGTGTCGATATACCGTGACGTTCGCCGCCAGCTACCCAGCCATCTCAAGAACATCGTTCGCGTTTTAGACGACGAGTTTTCATACCTCGAGAATTACCTCGACAATAATTTGCCCAAGGGTATCATCCATGGCGATCTATTTTCCGACAACGTAAAGTTCAAGAGCAATCGCCTTACCGGCGTGATGGATTTTGAGGCGGCATGCCGCGGCAAGCTCATCTACGATCTCGCGACTGCGGTCAACGCCCTTTGCTTTCTCGATGACCGATATCGCATCGACCGATTCGAAGCGCTCATCTCCGGTTATGAGAGCTTGCGACCCTTGTCATTACCGGAGTGGGATTCGTTTCCGAACGAATTGCGCTTCTCGGCCCTGCGTTTCACGGTAACCCGCATCAAAGACTTCTACCTGCGCGGCACCGACGACAGCCAACGCGTCTATAAAGATTACAAAGAATTTTACGACCGACTACTGATTTTACGACGAGAAAAAAGCGGCGGCATGGAAGATATCTTGTTAGCCATGGCAACCGGTTACGATTATCGCAAATACCAAAAGTCCAAGCCTTCGAAATAGCCTTAAGCTGGGGCGGGACTCGCGCGTGGTTCACCTCTCAATCGCCAACGGCTTTTTTAATTTTCATGTGCGCATCATGCCTAATTAGACCAACCGCCGCGGATAGCGCCAAAATCGCGCCAATCACAAACAGCAGTTTGCCACCCGTCAATACAACAAAAAAGAAGTTAAGCTTCACTTTCGCGGCATTATACTTTTCGCGATCATCGTTAATGCGCCGTAGTACCTCTGCGTTTTTTTGCTGATCGAGCTCCTGAAAACTCCGGTATGTTTCTTCCAATCCTGTCTGCGCGGTCTTTCGTAGCAGCGCTTGATACTTGGCCGTCTCAAGTGCCCCTACAGTCCAATTGCCGATGCCAAGCACTAGACAAACAAGGCCGGAAACCATCCAAGAGCTAGAGTAGATTTCTCGTATTTTCATGTTACTCCGCTGCCCCGAACAAGATAACCGTCTGCGGCTAGATTTTCCAGCCTAATGAGCATTTGCACAGGTCATCGGAGTAGCTTAGGATTCATAATCGATGAAGAGTTTTGTGATCGGCGACATTCATGGTTGCGAGCGCGAGCTGCGCTACCTTATCGACGGCTTGCCGCTCGGTCAGGGTGATCGATTGGTATTCCTCGGCGACTACATCGACCGAGGACCAGATTCCAGTGGCGTAGTTTCATATCTGGTCGAGCTGCCTAAACAACTCAGCTCGATTGAGTTCATCTTCCTTAAGGGAAACCATGAAGACATGTTCCTGTCGTTTTTGGGGATCGGCGGCGCCCATGCGGATATGTTTCTGATCAATGGTGGCAAGGCGACCGTGGCAAGTTACGGCATAGAGACCGATAAACCTTCCGGCCACGAGGTCCTGTCAGTTTTACCTTCCGAGCATCTCACATTCTATCAACTCTTGCGGCCGTTTTATTTGATGGAACCATTTTTATGCGTCCACGCTGGTATCGATCCCGAGAAATCGCTCGCGGAGCAGACTGAAGAGGAGTTACTGTGGATTCGTAACAAATTTATCTTCGCGTCGCATCGTCTGCCCTATACAGTTCTATTCGGTCACACGCCGCAACATACGGTCTATTACGATTTGCCGTATAAAGTCGGCCTGGATACCGGTCTGGTTTACGGCAACATGTTGACATGTTTGGACGTTGATGAGAAAGTTCTTTATCAAATCAGCCTTGGGAAAAAGCGCGTCAACCGAACTCCGATGCAACGGAAATGGAACGTGGCCCGAAGCTTGTATTGATCGCTTGATCTTTCCAGCCGACCATCCTAATTTGGCCATCTCCTGGCGGTGTAGCTCAGTTGGTCAGAGCACGCGGCTCATATCCGCGTTGTCGACGGTTCGACTCCGTCCACCGCCACCAATTTTTTGATGACATCTTACAATTAGAACTTGCTCGACCATTCCTCTCGGCCGTAGCGCAGGCGCACGAGCCGCTCGACTTGGTCCAGCGGCGTGGGATCAAAGGTATCAGCAGCACGCCAGCGATCGCGCAAGCCGGAGCGAATCCGATCTCCGTCGAGACCAAGATTAGTGACAAAGTCCAAGTGCGGCCGATTCCTCCGATAGCCCGGTTGTTTCGTCGGCAGGTGCAAACAACCATCGATCACCGACAAATCGAGCTCCAGCAAAAACGTTCCATGCACCAGGACATAACGGGATTTTCGATATTGCGCGTTGCCGGAAAACTTGCGCCCCGCTACCGTCAGATCGCTGGTGCCGGCGATACGAACTTCTTCACAGGCTAATTCGCTAATTAGCTGGCGATGGCGCTCCAACACATAGCGAAACCCCGTTTCGATATTTCTGACATCGTGAACGTGGCTGTCCAGGAATATAGAGTAATTTAGACAACCCGGCCCTTGCAGCACGGCGCCACCGCCGCTCACCCGGCGCAAGACCGGAATCCCGGCGGCGACACATGCCGGGACATTGGCCTCGGTGCTTAAGCGGTTCGAGTGACCGAGCACGACAAAATAGTTTTCCGGCTGCCAGAGTCTCAGCAATCCGTCATCAAGGTGCTCCATCTCGAACAACTCCAGCAGGGCTTCGTCGCAGGCAAGATTGCTTGCCGGATCGGCAAAGGTCAGCTCAAGATATTTCATGAGGTTCAGTTGATTTTGACATGGATTTAATGTCTCTTAAAAAATAGCAATCCCCGTGAATCAATCCGAAAATAAAAAAGCCGCTGACGAATCCTCGGCGCATGGCGAGCGCGCTGACGGCAATGCTGCCAATCGCGATCGCCATCAGCGGATCGCCTCGCTTGAATATCTCCTTCAGTATATTTTAAAGAACGAGCAATCGGAACAGGCCTCGCTGCTGCTCGAAGAATTAGCCGATCGGCTGCGCGCATCCGGCATCAAGATTCCTTATGCCGTCAATACTCCGTACGTGAACACAATAGCGCCGGACCAGGAACCGCTCTATCCCGGCAACCGTGAAATTGAGCGGCGCATCAAAAGCTACGTGCGCTGGAATGCCATGGCGATGGTGGTCAAGGCGAACCGGCTACATGCCGATATCGGCGGCCATATTTCCACCTATGCTTCTTCCGCGACGCTTTACGAGGTCGGTCAGAATCATTTCTTTCGCGGCAGCGACGGAACCAACCCCGCGGACATGGTTTACTTTCAAGGTCATGCTTCCCCCGGCGCCTATGCGCGCGCCTATGTCGAATGGCGCATCAACGCGCCGCAATTGCACCATTTCCGCCAAGATCTCGCCAGCGTCGGTGGCGTATCTTCCTATCCACATCCGTATTTGATGCCGGACTTTTGGCAATTTCCCTCGGTTTCCATGGGGCTCGCGCCGATCATGTCGATCTATCAGGCACGTTTCGTGCGTTACCTCAAAAGCCGCGGCCTGCTCACCGGCGAAGAGCCGCGCATTTGGTGTTTTGTCGGCGACGGCGAGATGGACGAACCGGAATCATCCGGCGCTCTCTCGCTCGCCGCCCGGGAAAATCTTGACAATCTGGTTTGGGTCGTCAATTGCAATCTTCAGCGCCTCGACGGTCCGGTGCGCGGCAATGGCAAAATAATTCAGGAATTGGAAGCGCTGTTTCGAGGCGCCGGTTGGAATGTCATCAAGGTGATTTGGGGCTCTGACTGGGACCCGCTCCTGGCCGCTGACCACAAAGGACTGCTGCTCAAGCGCATGGAAGAAGCGGTCGATGGCGAGTATCAAAAATATACCGTCGAACCGGGCAGCTATACGCGCAAGAATTTCTTTGGCAAGTACCCCGAACTGGTGGGAATGGTCAATCACTTGACCGACGAGCAAATTCACGGGCTGTTGCGTGGCGGCCACGACCCTAAAAAAGTTTACGCCGCCTACCAGGCCGCGGTCGAACACAAGGGCGGGCCGACGGTCATCCTGGCCAAAACGGTTAAAGGCTACGGCCTCGGCGAAGCGGGCGAAGGTAGAAATATCACCCACCAGCAAAAAAAACTCAACGAACGCGAGCTGCGCGAGTTCCGCAGCCGCTTCGATATCCCACTGCCTGACGAAGAAGTGGTCGAAACACCTTTCTACCGGCCGCCATTGGACAGCCCGGAAACTCGCTACCTCCTGGAACGGCGCAAACAGCTGCGCGGCTTTTTGCCAGAAAGAACGGTGCGTGCCAAACCGCTCAAGGTTCCCGGCGCCGAGAGCTACGCGGAACTGTTGAAGGGCTCGGGCGAGCACCCCATGTCGACGACCATGGCGGCGGTGCGGCTGTTGACGAAGCTCCTGCGCGACGAAGAAGTCGGCAGCAAGATCATCCCGATCATTCCCGACGAAGCGAGAACTTTCGGCATGGACTCGCTGTTTCGCCAGATCGGCATCTACTCATCGAAGGGACAACTCTACGAACCGGTCGATTCAGAAACTCTGCTCTACTACAACGAAACCAAAGACGGCCAGATTATCGAGGAAGGCATCACCGAAGCCGGCGCCATGTCGTCGTTCATCGCCGCCGGCACGGCCTACGCCAATCTGGCGATCAATTTGATACCCTTCTATTTTTACTATTCGATGTTCGGCTTCCAACGCATCGGCGATCTCATCTGGGCCGCCGCCGACAGCAAAGCCAAGGGCTTTCTCCTCGGTGCCACCGCCGGACGGACGACGCTCAACGGCGAAGGATTGCAGCACCAAGATGGCCACAGCCATCTGTTAGCCAGCACCATTCCGACCTTGTTGACCTACGATGCCGCGTTTGGTTATGAGATCGCGGTGATCATCAAAGACGGGCTGCGCCGCTTGTACGCCGAGGGCGAGGAATATTTTTATTATCTAACCCTTTATAACGAGAGCTACGCGATGCCGGCCATGCCCGAGGGAGCCGAGGAAGGAATTCTCAAGGGTCTCTACAAACTCAAGCCTGCAACCAAGGGAAAGAAA
>Ga0137437_1000726_pt1 | contig 10865 bp, 9 predicted proteins | sample EasRivERMGT138_2_FD_102332 | JGI IMG/M metagenome (GOLD analysis project Ga0137437, IMG submission 102332) | Soil microbial communities from meander-bound floodplain in the East River, Colorado, USA - East River MetaG ERMGT138_2 | ecosystem: Environmental > Terrestrial > Soil > Floodplain ...
CGGTGATCTGCTTGAGGCCCAGGCTGACACGCTCGGTGTCGGCATTGAACTTCAAGACCTTCACGCGCACGTGATCGCCGACCTGGAACAGCTCGCTCGGGTGATTGACGCGGCCCCAGCTCATGTCCGTGATGTGGAGCAGACCGTCGATGCCGCCGAGGTCGATGAACGCCCCGTATTCGGTGAGGTTCTTGACGATACCCTCGACGATCTGGCCTTCCTTGAGGCGCTCGAGCGTCGACTCCTTGAGGGCGGCGCGCTCCTTCTCGAGCAGCACGCGGCGCGACAGCACGATGTTGCCGCGCTTCTTGTTGAACTTGATGACCTTGAACTTGAAGCTCTGGTTCAAGAACGCGTCGAGGTTGCGGACCGGCCGCAGATCGACCTGCGATCCCGGGAGGAACGCCTTCACGCCGCCGCGGATCGTGACCGACAGGCCACCCTTCACACGCGCGGTGATCACACCCTCGATGAGCTCGTCGCGCTCGCACGCGGCGCTGATCTCGTCCCAGACCTTGAACCGGTCTGCCTTCTCCTTCGAGAGCACGCACATGCCGGCGTCGTTCTCGCGGGACTCGAGCAACACATCCACGACGTCGCCGGGCTTGACGCCGATCGTGCCGTCCGCCTGGCGGAACTCCTCGAGCGGGACCTGGCCCTCACTCTTGTAGCCGACATCGACGATCGCGTAGTCCTTGCCTACGGCGATCACGGTGCCGCGGAGGATTTCCCCCTCCTTGACGTTGTCTTGGCCGAAGCTTTCGGCGAGTAGCGCCGCAAAGTCCTCTTCGCCCGTGCCGTCTTGGGTAACCATATTCAAGCAGATCTCCTGAAGCCGCCGAGGTTGGATTTACTGCCGTGGCAGCACCGCGGCGCAGGGGCGAGTTGGTACCCTCCAGCACCCGTTTTGTCAACCACTGCGGTGACATCCGCCCGGTTGGCCGGGGTAGGTTGCGCAGTGCGCCGCATCATCTATTGCCCGCCGCTTGCGCCCCGCCCGCGAGCCGCCACCGTGGCGGCCAGCGAATCCACAACTTCTTCGAGGGTTTGCGTCGAGCTATCGACGAGCACGGCATCCGGAGCGGGCACCATGGGCGCCACGTCACGGCTGGCGTCGCGCTGATCGCGCTCCTCGATCTCACGCAGGGTCACGGCGTAGTCCACGGCCGTTCCAACCGCGGCGCTGGCGGGGGCGAGCAACGTGACGCGATCCTGCGCCCGGCCTGGTCCGAGCTGGAGCGTCCGGGCCGCGCAGCGGAGGTTTGGCACCGGGTCGGCGTCACGTTCCAGGCGAGCGTCGTCGGTCCGGTGTTCGAGGAGCTGTGTCGGACCTGGGCGCTCAGGTTCGCGGACCCGACGACGTTCGGCGGCGCGGTCCAGGCGATCAGCCGCGGCCTGGTCCCCGACGCCGAGCAGCGCGTGACCCACGAGGTCGAGGTCGTGGTCCGCGGCGAAGGAGGCAAGCTCCTCGCCATCGGCGAGGCGAAGTGGGGCGCGCGCGTCGACTCGCGAGAGGTGGCCCGGCTGCAACGCATCGTCGGCCTGCTCGCTGCGCGTGGCCACGACACGACCGACACCCGGATTACGCTGTTCGCCGGTGGCGGCTTCTCCCCCGAGCTCCGCGCCCGTGCCCGCGCCGATCGCTTGATCCTGGTCGACCTCGACCGGCTCTACCGAGGGGCGTGATCGGGAGGCCGGACTGATGCCTTCGCCGCGCGAACCGGCCGCAGCCGCAGTGAGCTCCATGCCGAAGCCCTGAACGTCCGATGGGTCGGATTGGGAAGTCGATATGCGCGTGCCCGTTCGACGCTGGCCGCACGCTGTGTTCATCGCATCCACCGGTTCATGCGTCAAGCGGAGGCCGCCGCGTGGCTCGTCGCCGCGCTCGGTGATCGTTCGCCGGTCGTGCGCGATACCGCGGTCCGCGCGCTCGCGTGCCGTCGCGAGCGCGCGGATGCGGTCCCCGCGCTGGCGCAACTCGCGGCGACCGATCTCGTGTGGCGTGGACATCCGCCCGGCCGCTACCCGGCGTCTTAGTTAGGAGCCCTCGTAAAGGCGGTCCGCGTCGACCAACTCGAGGTCCCGGCGGCGACGATCGTGTTGCTCGAGCTCACGGGTAAACCCTTCCGCCGATGCGATGACGAGCTTCGCGTCGAGTTGACCGAGGCGATCGCGCACCGTCTCGAGGCGATGGAGATCGTCCATCGTCGCTTTGCGGTTGCGGATGCGTGCCTCACCGATCGCCCGCACCGTGCGCCGCCCCGAGGCTCCCTGGTCGACCACGACGATGTCGAGTTGCGCGGACTCGCCCGTTCGTCCCGAGAGGCGCGCAGGTCCAACCGCAGTGAACGGACCTCCCACGGTCTGTTCGCTGGCGTGCTGCTCCAGCCAGTCGCGCACGACTTGCTCGTAGGCGGGCGCGACAATTCGCGACGTCAGGGTAGGTATCAGGTCTTCGATCGCTCGTCGTGGGTTGACGTGAAGCAGCCGCCGCTCGACGGGCTCGACCAGCGTGTGCCACACGCGGACGATCGGTTCGGCGAGCTCGTAGCTTCCTCGCCGTCCGTGAAGTGGGTCGGGGATCCGACGGACGAGTCCGGTTGCACATAGTACGTCGATCGAAGGCGCAAGCGCAGTCTCCGGCCTTCCGATCGCTGCTGCGATCGCGGTCCTGGACGACGCTCCCCGCGCGATGGCGACGAGTACCGGAAGATGGGCGCCGCGATCCCCGAGGCCTTCGGCTTCCAGAACGACGATGCGACCTTCGCGATGAAGCGGTCGGGTTGGTTCCAGCACGTTGTCTGCAACCCACGCGGGCACATCGCGAACGCGCGCGGGAGCCGCGCTGCACCAGTCGCGGTACGCGGGAGTACCCCCAACGACGGCCCACAGCCACAGCGCGGTGACCGGGTCGCGTACCGACCAGAACTTGGCAGCGGTTCGGTACGCGAATGGCTCCACCACGAGCTCGAGCATTGCCCGACCGCGAAGCGGTTGGTTCGCCTTCGTGAGCTCGGTCAACATCGAGACCGACGAACCGCACAGGATGAACCGGGCCGAGCTTGTCCCGTGTCCGTCGACCAGCCGTTGAACGATCGAGGGAACCTCGGGTGCCCTTGCGATCAGGTAGCCAACTTCGTCGATGCACAACGGCGCGCCATGGAGGACAAGCCCGGCGCGCTCGAGAGCTTCGGACCACGAGCCGAATCGAACCGGGAGGCCATCGTTGCGCCACTCGGACAGCGCACGCCCGAAGTCCTCCAGGTTCTGCTCGGGAGACTGTTCGGCCGCGCAGAAGTACAGCCCGCCGGACGCCTTGGTAGCTGCGGCGACCAGCGTCGTCTTGCCCTGCCTGCGTCGTCCCAGGACGATGACCAGGCCAGCGGGACGCTTGCCGAACGCAGACGACAACGCTGCCCATTCGCGCTCCCGGGCGAACAGCTGTGACGGTTTCATAGTACGAACTATATATCATCAGCTATCATAGCGGTAGCTATCTAACTGCCAGGTAGGCAGCGGCAGGCTCGACGCGTAGCTCCGGCACGTCGCGATGAGGTTGGCACGACGGTGCGGCGACCGCCGCACGGGGAAGCGAGAAGCGCGATGGTGCTGCCCGAGTGCCGTGCGCTGTGGGCCGGCGTCGAGCGCGCCGACTCGCTGGCGTTCAACCCGCACAAGTGGCGTACCTGACGCCAAGCATGGTCAAGGGCAAGCAGATCCTGCGGGGCTCGGTGGGCGCCGAGCGCAACCGAGCGCCGTCACGTCGAGGCGCTGTGGGCCGCGCTCGATACGGCCGCGCGCGGCTGAGGCCCAGGCGAGCGTGCTATCGTGGGTCATGCTCAGTCCCACGCCCGAAGGCAAGGTCTGCGACTTGCAGGGCCGGCCCTATTTTCTGTGGGACTGCGATGTCACGCTTACCGGTCTCCGCGAGCATCTCGACGCACCCGACGATGCACGGCGCTCGTACTGGCTCGCAAAAGGTCATGCGGCAAGCGAAGCCCGACGACGCGATCGTGGTCGCTGGTACCGAGGAGATGCGTCGCCTGTGGCCGTACATCGAACGCTCGCTGGGGCGTGTCCGCGAGTTCTGGAAGTGGTATCTCGACTGGACCAATGACCGTCGCTAGCCGGCTCACCCCGCTCCAAGAGCGCATCCTCGACGAGCTCGCTGGAATGGAGCCAGCGTGGACGTGAGCGGAAGGAGACGATGGGAATCGGGCGCGTCGTGGCTAGTAAGCAAGCAGGCCGAGGTCAAGACCCATGCATGCCGCATAGCGCTCGAGTCGGTCGCGGTCGAGATCGTCGAGGCGTAGCGTCTCGACAGGAGGGGCGAAGCCCCGACTCTCGCAGAGCCACAACAGGTCGCACACCGCCTTCTCCGGTTCGGCGATTCGTAGGCCGGGGAAATCCAGTGGGGTGCCCTCGCGGTCTCCGAACACGAGATCATCTGGAAGGTTGATCCACTCGACACGCCCCAGCTCGGGAACGTCGTCGACGCGATCGGCCGCTGCCGTTGCGATGCGCACGACGTGGACGAGATGGTCGAGCACACCCCATGCGGACAGGGCGGTTTCGAAGCTCACGTATCCGCGTGCATCAAAGGACATCGCGGTACCTGCCGAGCCAGTCAGCCGCAGCCGAGATGATGTCGCCTGGCGCGATCGATGACGCGTCCGAAGCTGGAAGCACGCCATCCAGGGTCGAGCGCAGCTCGGCTTCCGAAACCGCACGAGCAGCCGCGCCGAGGTCGGCGCCGCGCAGGGGTTGGCCGTACTCGTCGCGCTTGAGGATGACCAGGTTGATATCGGGCGCTGCAACGGCCAGGCGAGTCTGGATAAACCACAGATCGAATAGATCGGTCGTCTTGAGCGTCCCTCTCCGCGCGAGCCGATCCGCCGAAGCTACGATCTTGTCCGCCGCGATCTCCCCGGCCTGCTCGACCAGCCCGAGGCGGGGGTCATCGTTCGGCTCGTGCGCCGGAACATCGAACGCTTCGATCGGCAATACGATCCGACGCGCCGCATCGAGCTCGATCGTCACCTTTCCTCGAGCAAGCCGACCGTCGATGCGCATCGACCACCGCGCCGGCGCGCCGACGATCGCGGACGCGTGCGCCGCGAGCTCCTCGCCACGCTCCGACAATGCAGCGTGGGCGGTCGAGCCGACGAAGTCGACGTCGGCTGATAGCCGCGGTGAGTGATAGGCGAAGTGCAGCGCGGCGCCGCCCTGCAGCACGGTGCGGCGCTCCACGGCCATGACCTCGATCGCGCACTCGGCGAGCCGCTCCTTGATCGCGAGCCAAGGTCTTACGCCCCGCATCCGGGCGGCTTCGACGAGCTCGTCGATCCGATTCACGTCCCACGGTACCACGCCACGCTCCCGTGCGTGGCGACGATGATAGGCGGACACGACGCGCACGAACCCGAGGAGAACCTCCGAGACCAGCGCCTTGTCGCGGAGCAGCCGGATGCGCAACCAGCGCGGGAATGACCAAGTACCAGCGCTGGAAGAACAAGCTTTCACTCGCTGACGTCGCCAAGGCGCTGCACGCCTCGAGTCGTAACGCGTACGCCAGCTACGAACAGGGGAAGAGAGAGCCATCGCTCGGTAAGCTCCTGTCCCTCGCGCTCATCCACAAGACGATCGGGTTCTACCTGGAGAACCGCGCTGACATCGACGCTTATATCGTGCAGTGCCGCGACGAGATCGAGCGCCACGCATCGACCGCGCCGCAAGGCCCCGGTCTCGCGGCGCTGCGCCAGCGCCTGGCCGCGCGCCGCACGCTGGCCTCGTAGGCCATGGCGATCCGCTTCGTGCGCGACGAGCACCTGCCCGGGGCCGCTCTGGCGCGGTCCGGATAGCACGACGCGGGCACGCAGTTCCCTCGTGCGATCGATGGCGAGTAGCGGTACTAACGTGGACATGGTGAGATGGTCAGGGCGCCTTGGCGCAGGGTTCGTGGCGATCCTGGTGGTGGCTGCCGGCCTCGTGGTCGCCCGGCAGGCGTCGGCGGCCGCCGGCACCGACCCGGTGGCTGCCGGCACCGAGCCAGCGGGTCCCGGCAGCGAGCCCGCAGCGAGCCCGGTGGCGCCTCCTGGGCCGCGCGCGGTGCCCGCGATCGCGAGCACCGGCCACGTCACGGTTGTGAGGATCGATGAGACGATCGATCTCGGTCTGGCGGCGTTCCTCGCGCGTATCGCTGGCGAGCAGGCGCCCGGCGACCTGCTGGTCCTCGACGTCAACACCCTCGGTGGGCGGGTCGACGCCGCGCTGGTGATCCGCGACGCGCTGCTCCATGTCCGCGGCCAGACCGTGTGCTGGGTCGACCCGCGCGCGATCTCGGCCGGCGCGCTGATCTCGCTGGCTTGTGACGTCATCGCGGTTGCGCCGGGCGCGACGATCGGCGCGGCCACGCCGGTCCAGCTCGGTGCCGGCGGCGCGATGGAGCCGGTCGAGCAGAAGGTGGTCTCGTACATGCGCGCCGAGATGCGCGCCACCGCAGAAGCCAAGGGGCGCAGCGGTGAGATCGCCGAGGCGATGGTCGACGCCGACGTGGCGATCCCGGGCCTCGACGACAAGGGCAAGCTGCTCACGCTCGACGGCGCCCAGGCGATCCGGTGGGGCATCGCCGAGGTCGAGGCAGGCGATGAGGCGCAGCTGTGGCGCGCGCTGCACGTCGCGGCACCGACCACGATCTCACGGCCGCAGCCGTCGTGGGCCGAAGAGCTCGCCCGGTTCCTGTCGAGCCCGACGCTCTCGCTGCTGCTCATGAGCCTCGGCATGCTCGGCATCCTGGTCGAGCTATGGTCGCCCGGGCACGGGATCGCGCTCGGCGTCGGCGTTGCCTGCCTCGTCGTGTTCTTCTTCGGCCACCACGTGGTCAAGCTGGCCGGCTGGGAGGAGCTCGTCCTGTTCGGGGTCGGCGTCGTCCTGGTCGGCGTCGAGGTGTTCGTTCCCGGCCACGTCCTGCCCGGCGTGATCGGCGCACTCCTCATCATCGCGTCGCTGGTGATGGCGCTGGTCAACCTCGACCACATCCCGCTTGGCGACGCGTGGCGATCGGGCCGGTTGCCGGATGCGCTGGCCACCGTGCTCGGCGCCGTCGTCGTCACCGCTCTGGGCATGTGGGTGGCGATCCGGACCTTGCCGCACACCCGGCTGGGCAGGAAGCTGGTCCTCGACGCGGTGATCGCTTCACCCGGCCGCGAGCGGCGGCTCGCCGGCTTCGTGGGTACGATCGCGCACGCCGCCACGGACCTCCGCCCGAGCGGCAAGGTGCTGCTCGGCGGTGAGCACCATGACGCGATCGCGGACGGCGGCTGGATCACGACCGGCGCGGCTGTCCGGGTCGTTACGCTCGAAGGGATGAGCCTCGTGGTTCGTGAGGAGGCAGCGACGCCGGCCGAGCCGCCGCGGTGACGCTGGCGGTACTCCTCCCGGGTCCGGCCGAACGGGACGACGCGCTGGCTGCGGGGTGGCGCGACGGTGTATACGTCGAGTCGTGGTGAGGGCATCCCGCCGAGCGGTTCGGAGCGGTCGCGGAGACGGCCACGTATAGCGCGAAGGAGATTCCGTGAATTCGACGAACATCCCCATCATCGTTGCCGGCGCGAGCATCCTGTTCGTGTTCATCGTCGTGCTCTACATGATCCCGCTGCGGCTGTGGATCGCGGCCAAGGCCGCCGGCGCATCGGTCAGCATGCTGACGCTGATCGCGATGCGATTGCGACGGGTCCCACCCGACACGATCGTCGGCGCCTACATTAACTCGGTGAAGGCGGGGCTCGCCATCCCGGTGAACATGCTCGAAGCCCACTTCCTGGCGGGCGGGCGTGTCGAGGCGGTGGTCCAGGCGCTGATCTCGGCCGACAAGGCAGGCATGAACCTCGACTTCTCCCGCGCCGCGGCGATCGATCTCGCCGGCCGTAACGTGCTCGAGGCGGTCGCGATGTCGGTCAACCCCAAGGTGATCGAGACGCCCAAGGTTTCGGCGGTAGCCAAGGACGGCATCCAGCTGCTCGCGTTCGCCCGCGTCACGGTCCGCGCCAACCTCGAGCGCCTGGTCGGCGGCGCGGGGGAACAGACCGTGATCGCGCGCGTCGGCCAGGGCGTCGTGTCCACGATCGGCGGCGCCGAGGACTACAAGCACGTCCTCGAGCATCCCAGCATGATCTCCAAGAACGTGATCAACGCCGGGCTCGACGCCGGCACCGCGTTCGAGATCCTGTCGATCGACATCGCCGATGTCGAGGTCGGCGCCAACATCGGCGCCAAGCTGCAGACCGAGCAGGCCGAGGCGAACAAGCAGGTGGCGCAGGCCAGCGCCGAGTCGCGCCGCGCGCTCGCGGTGGCCAACGAGCAGGAGATGAAGGCCCGCACCCAGGAGATGCGCGCGAAGCTGGTCGAGGCCGAGGCGCAGATTCCGATGGCGATCGCCGAGGCGCTCCGCACCGGGCGGCTCGGAGTGATGGACTACTACAACATGAAGAACGTGATGGCCGACACCGAGATGCGGCAAGGGATCGCCGGCGGTGTGACCGGGAAGCGCGATGGCGAATCCGAAGCGTAGCCTCAGCTTCGCGTTCCTGGCCGACAAGAGCGCGCTCGTGCGGCGGTTCGTGCTGGCGGAGATCCTCGGGCCGCCGCGGAGCCGGGCCGGCGTGCCGCCTGCCAGCGCGCCGGCGCCTGCCGGGGCACCGCCTGCCAGGCGGGAGCACTGAGGCGTGAACGAGATCAAGCTCGTCATCGCCCTGCTGAAGCTGGTCGCCCAGCTGATCTGGCTCCTGGTCCGCGGCATCGCGGCCCTCGCGAAGTGGACCTTCCAGGTGATGAGGCCCAAGCCCGTCCTCGCCAGGCGACCGCCGCCGCTGGCGGCGGCCGACCCCGGGACCGCGGCGCCGCGACCCAGGCGCGCCGGTCCGGACGAAGCCGAGCGCCGCCGCGGGCTGGGCCGCGCGCTCGCGGCGATCGAGCGCCGTGCCGCGGCGCTGGCCACGCTCGCAGGTCTCGAGCGACCCAATCGCCGGTTTCAGGACGCGCTCACGAGCTACGTCCCGGCCACGGTCGGCGGCGTGCGCGCCGAGCTGGTCCGGGCCAGCTCGACCTCGGTCGGCGTGCCGCGGGCGGTCACCAGCCTCGAGCTGGTGCTCGACGAGATCGAACAGCTCATGCGACAACGGCGCGATCCGGTGCTGGCGGGCGCGCTCGGCGACGCCGATCAGCTGGCCGATGCGTGCTACGAACCCATCATCGCGTTCGCGCGGGCCAAGAATCTGCCGTTGACCAGCGGCTATCCCGCGACCCAGCTCGGCGATTTTCAGCTCTCGATCTGGACCGGGTTCAACCCGACTTCGATCGCGCCGATCTTCTTGCCACGCGACTTCTTCACGCGCGTGGCCTGGTGGCCGGCGCTCGGCCACGAGATCGGTCACGACTTCCTGGCCTCGGTCGCCGGGCTCGACTACAAGCTGCGCGTCGAGCTCGGCCTGCCAAGCGAGGACGTCGGGTCGAGACCGTTGCAGCTCGATCCCGATGGCTTCAAGCTCGGCGAGCTGCATCGCCTGTTCGGCGGCTGGTTCGAGGAGCTGTTCTGCGATGTGTTCGGCACGATGATGTCCGGGCCGAGCTACGTGGCCACGATGCACACCTTGTTCGCTGCGTCCGAGGACGTCCGCGAAGTGCTGCTGGTGGAGACCACGCAGTCGGGCAGCTACGATCCGCACCCCCCCCGGCACCTCCGGTTCCTGGCCGGCTGCCGCGTGCTGGAGCGAGCAGGCCTCGACGCCGAGGCCCGTCGCCTTCGCGGATCGTGGGAAGCCCGGCACACCGCCGCCGGGCGCGGTCCTGATCGGCTGCTGGTGCCGATGCGCCACGGCGTGCTCGCCCTCCCGCTCGAGCCGTTCATTCGGAAGCTCGAGACCATCGTGGATCGGCTCTACGCCGGGCCGCTCGACGCGCTCGGCGGCTTCGGCCTCCAGGGCGTGAGCGGGCTCGACTACGGGCCGCACGAGCACGCCGAGGGACAACGCGCGAAGGCCGCGCTGCTACGAAGCGCCGTGCCCACGGTGCGGGACCCCCGCGCGGTCATCGCCGGCGCAGTTCTGGCGGCGCTCGAGCGCCCCGACCTCGAGCCTCGCATCTTGCAGCACGCGCGCGCGGCCATCCCCGCGATGGGGACCGGCGAGCAGCGGCCCGACGCATACGCCGTCACCGCCGGAGCGGGCCCGCGGCCAGACCACACCGAGCTCGTCGAGGCGATCGCGCTGCGCGAGATCCTGTCCACGCCCCGTGCGCGTGGCCGGCGGCCGCTGGTGCTGCGCAGGGGCCTGTAGCCGGGGAAGCGACTATTGATCGCCGCTGGCGGCTCGGCCGCGCGCAGCCACGATACCGGCCAGCGAATCCACAACCTCTTCGAGGGTTTGCGTCGAGCTGTCGACGAGCACCGCATCCGGAGCGGGGACCATGGGCGCCACGTCACGGCTGGCGTCGCGCTGATCGCGCTCCTCGATCTCACGCAGGGTCACGGCGTAGTCCACGGCCGTTCCGGCCGCGGCGAGCTCGGCGACCCGGCGGCGCGCCCGCTCCGCGGAGCTCGCGGTCAGGAAGAACTTGGCGTCCGCCGCCGGGAACACCACGGTGCCGGTGTCGCGGCCCTCGACCACCACGCCGCCGCCAGCGCCGAGCCGGCGCTGGAGCTCGAGCAACGCCGCGCGGACCTCGGGGTGCGCCGACACCTGCGAGGCGCCCTGCGAGATCTCGGGGGTCCGGATCGCCGACGTCGCGTCGCTGCCGCCGAGGTAGACGTGGTTCTTGTCGCCGATGAAGTCGAACCGGATGTCGAGCGCACGGGCGATCGCCGCGCACCC